>Ga0070704_100001900_pt1 | contig 11530 bp, 9 predicted proteins | sample KBSK5252metaG_FD_65467 | JGI IMG/M metagenome (GOLD analysis project Ga0070704, IMG submission 65467) | Corn, switchgrass and miscanthus rhizosphere microbial communities from Kellogg Biological Station, Michigan, USA - KBS K5-25-2 metaG | ecosystem: Host-associated > Plants > Roots >... | reverse complement strand
CGAGAACCTGGAGGCTGCGCACGTAGTTCACGACGTCCCAGCGGTCGGTGCCTCGGACCTTATCGCCATAACGGGGCATAAGCCCCCGCCCCATGCGCGACGCATCAAGGACCATCCCGTACAGGTAACCGTCGCTGAGCTTGGGCCGCGCGGGATCGACGAGCGAGGGCACCCCCGGGAACGGCCCGCCCCCCTGGAGCGACACGGGCCCGTCCCCCCGGCCACGCTCGCCGTGACACACGAGGCAGTAGGTCTCGTACACCCAGTGGCCGCGGTTCAGCGACTCCGCGGTGCGGGTGCGCGGATTCGCCAGGCGGTCGGCGTTGTCGCGCGTGATCGGCAGTTCTCCTCCCGTCACCGGCACCGTCCCGTCCACCGGGGCGATGGGGTGCGCGTACGGCTTGATGCTCCGCTGGTGTCGCATGGTCGCGAACCACCCCACCTTGTGGACGACATCGTCGGGGTTACACGCGCCGAGCAAGACCAGTCCGGCGAGCGCGAGCGCGCGCTTAGCCACGGCGCACCTCCTCCGCCCCGGAGCCCTTGAGCAGCGCTTCCGCCGCCGCCGCCGCGCCCGGTGCCGCGGGCACGAACACACCGAACTTGTCGTTCGTGAAGCGCGGATCCCATTGGATGGTCCCGAGTCGCCGAGCGGCGAAGATCGCGTTGAAGACGATCCCGAGAATCGTCGACAGCGCGCCGAACAGGATCGTCATCTCGAACATGATCACGACGTATGGCGGGATCGACCCAACCGGCTTCCCGCCGACCACGAGGGGCCAATCGTACGACATGTACAACGTCAGCCACGCGCCGAAGGCGCACCCGGCGATGCCGCCGACCAGCGTGAACATGCGCACCGGACTCACCGGCTGGCCCAAGGCGTCTTCGAGCTCGTGCCGCGGGATCGGCGAGTACACCGTGAACTCCGTGTGTCCGCCGGCCCGCAGCGTCTTGATCGCGTCGACCGTGGCGTCGAGGTGCGCGAACACGCCGAGCACGCCGGGGGTCGGCGGGGGACGGAAGAGATCATGCAGGGGCTTGGGGAGCGGGATCATGCGTGCGTCCTCGCTCCCGCCCGGCGCGGCGGGGGCAACACTTCCTTCACTTCGGCAATCGAGACGGTCGGGAAGTTCTTCACGAACAAGAGGAACCACATGAAGAACCAGCCGAAGCTGCCGGCCATGATGCCCCAGTCGGCCCAGGTCGGATTGTAGACCGCGTTCGCCCAGGGCGTGTACGGCTCGCCCGCGAGCGACACGACGATGATCACGTAGCGCTCGAACCACATCCCGATGTTGACGAAGATCGAAATCACGAACAGCGCCGTGAGGTTGGTGCGGATCTTCTTGACCCACAGCAACAACGGGAGGAACGCGTTGCAGATCAGCATCGTCCAGGTCGCCCACCAGTAGGGCCCGAACGCGCGGTACCAAAACGCGGCCCGCTCGGTGGGATTGCCACTGAACCAGGCGATGAAGTACTCGCAGACGTACGCGTAGCCCACGATCGACCCGGTGAGCAGGCACAGCTTGGACAGGTTCTCGAAGTGCTTGACGCTGATCAGCTCCTCGAGCTGGAACAGCTTGCGGATCGGCACGAGCAGCGTGATGACCATCGCGCAGCCGGAATAGATCGCCCCGGCCACGAAGTACGGCGCGAAGATGGTCGCGTGCCACCCGGGCACGATCGCCATCGCGAAATCCCACGACACGACGCTGTGCACCGACAGCACGAGCGGCGTGGCGAGCGCGGCGAGATACAGATATCCGCGGGTGTAGTGACGCCATTCTTCGTTCGTGCCGCGCCAACCCACCGAGCAGAGCGTATACAGCTTCTTGCGCCATCCCGTCGCCAGGTCGCGCACCGCGGCGATGTCGGGAATGAGTCCCATGATGAGGAACACGGTCGAGACGGTGAAGTAGGTCCCGATGGCGAACTCATCCCAGATGAGCGGCGACTTGAAGTTGGGCCACAGGCCCCGCTCGTTGGGATAGGGCACGAGCCAGTAGAAGTACCACTGGCGACCGATGTGGATCAGCGGGAAGAGGCCCGCGGTCATCACGGCGAAGACGGTCATCGCTTCGGCGGTGCGGTACACCGCCGTGCGCCACCCCGATCGGAACAGGAAGAGGATCGCGGAGATCAGGGTCCCCGAATGCGCGATGCCCACCCAGAACACGAAGCAGGTGATGAACACCGCCCAGTAGACGGGGTGCGAATACCCCGCGAGCCCGAGCCCGTAGCGCAGCAGGAAGAGCAGCGTGACGATCCCGACCGCGAGCAGCGAGACCGCGGCCCCGAGCAGCAGGAAGTAGCCGCGCGTAGGATTGCCCAGCGTCCGCGCGATGGTGCGCGTGACGTAATCGTAGGTCACGCGGGTCGGCGCGTCAGCCATTGTTCACGACCCGGGCGAGGTACGTGACGGCGGGCTTGGTGTTCAGGCCCGCGAGGACGTGGTAGCCGCGCGGATTCCCCGCCAGTTTGTAGACCTGCGAGTTGCGGTCGTGCAGATCGCCGAAGACGATCGCCTCCGAAGGACACGCCTGCGCGCAGGCCGTCACGATCTCGCCGTCGCGCACGTTGCGGTCTTCGAGCCGCGCCTTGTTCTGGGCGCCGCGGATCCGTTGGACGCAGAACGTGCACTTCTCCATGACGCCCTTTTCGCGCACGGTCACGTCCGGGTTCAGCAGCATATGCAGGGGCTCGGGCCATGCCTCCCACTGACCCCCCGGCTCCGCGTAGTTGTACCAGTTGAAGTAGCGGACCTTGTAGGGGCAGTTGTTGGAGCAGTAGCGCGTGCCCACGCAACGGTTGTAGACCTGGCCATTCAGTCCGTCGGGCGTGTGGTACGCCGCGTACACGGGACACACGGGCTCACACGGCGCGTTGCCGCACTGCTGGCACATCATCGGCGAGTTCACGGCCCCCTGCGGCGTTCCCGCTTCATCGGTCTGCCAATACCGCTCGAGCCGCAACCATGCCATCTCGCGGCCGCGCTGCATCAACGCTTCGCCCACCGTCGCGAGGTTGTTCTCTGCGTAGCACGCCGTGACGCACGCCGAGCACCCCGTGCATTTCGACAGGTCGACCGCGAGGCCCCACCGGGGCTGTTCGCCGCGGTAGTTCCCCAGCTCGGCCTTCTCGACTTGCCGCTCCCCCCACCACTCGACCGCTTCCTTGGCGTACTCGGGGGTCTCTTCGTGATGGAACGGATGATCGCCGGCGTGGAGCGCCTTGGCGCGCGCGAGGGTCAATACTTCGACCGAGCCCTCGCCCCGCTCCCGCGGACTCCCTTCCGTCGTCACGATCTTCCGGTGCTCGCCGGTCTTGGTCGCGGTGGCGCGCACCGCGAAGCTGCGGCCGCCGTATCCATTGGCCTCAGCGCGCAGGAGCTCGAATGCGTTGAAGGAGCGATCCTTGGCGTAGCGGCCGAAGGCGGAGTGTCCCTGCCCGGTCGGCACGGCGAGCACGTCGGGGCGCACGCTGGGGGTGATCCACACCGGCGCCTTCACGGCGCCGAACGGCGACTTGAGCAGTAGGAAGTCGCCGGTGGCGACGCCCCAACGCGCCGCGGTCTCCGGGTGCACTTCCACCCAGCCGTGCCAGGCAATCTTCGCAACCGGATCGGGGAGCTCCTGCAGCCACGGCTTGTTCGCGCCCCGCCCGTCGTGCAGCACCGGGTGCGGAAACACGACGACCGTCTGATCGCCGCCGCCCTCCGGGGGCATCGCCGCCGGGGAGATGCGAGTGGCACTCTCCGCCAGCCGCACGACGCGGGCGGGCACGTCGCCGTAGAGGCCGCCGTGCTGCACGGCTTCCATCCAGAATTGCTCGAAGCTCTTCCCTGCCCCGAAACGCTTGTGCAGCTCGCGCCACCGGTTCTGCAGGTGATCGCGGAATGAACCAGGCCGGCCGAGGAGGCTCAGGACCACGTCCCCGGTGTGGCGCGTCTCGGGGAAGACAGGCTGCATCGCGGGCTGCTGCAGCGCATACACGCCGGCGCGCGGCCGGCTGTCGTTCCACTGCTCGAGCGGGTGCACGTCGGGGAGGATCAGGTCGGCGGCGGCAGCGGTCTCGTCCATGTAGGACGAGAAGCTGACCTTGTACCCGACCTTGCCGAGCGCCTGCGGGAACGCACCGGGGAGCGAGTGCGCGGGGTTCGCGCCGTGCACGAGCAGGACCGAAACGTGGCCCGCGGCCATCTCAGCGGTGAGCTGGGCAAGGTCGCCGAAGGTGCCGATATCGCCCGCCGCGAGGTCCGGCCCGAACTTCACGAGCTTGCCGACGGCGCCGACCACGTAGTTCAGGATGTTCACGGCGGCGACGATCTCGGCGCCGTTCGCGTACTGCGCGGCCATGCCGCCCGCCACGGCGAGACCGCCCTGCGACGCGGCGAACTCGCGCGCCAGCCGCACGATCAGCTGTTCCTCGAGACCCGTGGTCGCCGCAACAGCCGACGGCGTATGGGCCGCGAGCAGGCCGGCCAGACGGCCGGCATCGGCGGGGAGCGCCGCGAGGCGCCGGCTCACGATCACCTGCGCCATCGCCAGCGCCAGCAGCCCCTCGGTGCCGGGGAGTGCGGCCACCCACTCGTCGGCGTTCATGCCGGTCAGCGACAGGCGCGGACCCACGAAGACGAACTTGGCCATGGAGGCGTCGCGCCCGCCGTCGAACCCGTGTGCGCGCGCGAAGCCGTTCTGGAAGGCCACCGGTGACAGCCAGGTGTCGAGGAAGTCCGCCCCGAACGAGAGCACGTACTTCGCGTTGGCGAAGTCGTAGTCGGGCACTGCGGCGGTTCCGAAGGCCAGCCGGTTGCCGGCGCGCAGCGCTTCGAAGCCAAAGGCCTCGTAGCTCACGCGGCGGCCGCCCACCTGGCGCATCCAGTCGTCCACGAGGTCGCCGAACGTCGACGCGTCGGCCCCGGTGAGGAAGACGATGCCGCGCGCCTGCGCCGCGCCGAGCTTGGTGCGGAGCTGCGTGATCGCGGCGTCCCAGGCGATCGGGGCGAACCCGCCCGCGGCATTGCGCACCATCGGGCCCGTGACCCGATCCGGGTTGTACAGGCCTTGCAGCGCCGCCTGACCGCGGGCGCAGAGGCGGCCGCGATTGATCGGCGATTCGGGATTGCCCTCGATCTTGACCGCGCGTCCCTCGCGCACGCGCACGTGGATGCCGCAGCCTGCGGCGCACTCGCGGCACGTGGAGGCGTAATAGGTGGCGGTGCCGGGGATCTGATCTTCGGGCTGGATCAGGTACGGGATCAGCTTTTCCGTCGGCTCGGGGCCGATGCCGCAGGCGGACAGCGTCGCCGCCCCGGCGCCCGTTACGCCGAGGACCTTGAGGAACCGCCTACGATTCATGCCGTCCATATGCGGCTCCGCCTAGTAGTGACACACGGTACAGTCGCGGCTCACCTTGTTCTGCACGTGACACGACACGCACCAGCCCATCTTCAGCGTAGAAACTTGATATACCTGCGGCATCGTCTTCACGTCCCCGTGGCATGTGACGCACGCTTGCGTGCCGAGCACCTTGATGTGGCGCTGATGGGGGAAGCGCACGAAGCCGGGAAGGGCGTGGATGCGGGTCCACTCGGGCGGCTTCTTCTCACGCCACGCATCGCGGACCTTCTTGATCTCGGCTTGATGAGAAGGGGTCGAGCCGTTGATCAGCTGGTGACAGCCGATGCAGGTCTGCAGGGCGGGAATCCCAGGCTCGCTGGCCACCGCTACGGTCGCGTGGCAGTACATGCAAGGGATCTGGTCCTGGCCCGCGTGGATGTCGTGTCTGAAGAAAATCGGTTGGCGGGGACCCTTGAGGTCCCCCGTGTCGCTGACGACCGGCGCCTGGTATCTCCCGGTCGACTGTGCGCTCAAAGCCGCGGCTGAAAGAGCGAGGCACAGCCACACCGCGAGAGTCTTCGTCATCAATGCGATGGCCTCGATGGCGAATCGGTTAAGAAGGCTTGCGGGCCCCCGAATGTACCTTACTCGGGACGTGCCAACAACTGGTACTTCAGCCGGACGACATCCACGAATGCGGTGACGGCCTCGAGATCCGGGAACTCCATCCAGCAATGCCGCACGCCACCCGACAGACTCCCATCGCGCACCGCTTGCTTGACGACGCGCGGCAGTCCGTTCGTCGCGCCGATCTCCTGCTCCTCGGCGTCGGTCAGGACGAAGGTCCCGCTCACGCCCGACGCCATCGGGTGCAGGTAGCCGAGCTTGCGCCCGCCCACTTCGTACATCCACACCCACTTCCACGTCGTGCCGAGGTACACGACCTGCTCGGTCACGTGCCGCAACGCGCGCAGCTCCTCGCGCGCCTTCTTGAATCGTTGGCCGGCGCGGGGAGGAAGGTCCCGTACCGGCTGGTCGGCTTTAGGCCGCTGCCGGGGACTCAAATAAAGGTGGGTGGCCCAATAACCTGCGGGCTGTTTGGTCATCGTGCGCCAAAGCTACAGGCAGGGTCAAGAGCGATTCCCGAGTCGATTACTCGGAATAGACCAGTCGCGCGGCGGTTTCGAAACGCCCCGGGTCGAGCAAGCGACCGCACGACTGCTGCGGAACCGCCATGCGGCCATCCTTGCCCATCGAGAGTTTGATGACGTCGACATTCCGGCCGAACCAGCGGGCGGAGGGCTCGAGGTCCGAGGGATACACAAAGCGGGGCAACGCGGCGGCGGCGATGGCTGCTTGCGAGCCGATGCCCGACTCGGGCATTGTGCCCGCCCACAGCTCGGCGCCGTAGGCCTCGGCCACCCGATAGATCCGACACACCTCGGAGAGGCCCCCGACTCGATGCACCTTGATGTTCCAAACTTTGGGGCCCTCGAGCGCCACGATCTGCCGCGCGGCCCGCGCGTCACGCAACGTTTCGTCGAGGCACACCGGCGTGCGCAACACGCGCGCGAGCTCGACGTGTCCAACCAGCTCGTCGGGCGCGAGCGGCTGCTCGATGTAGAGCAGCGCGGCGTCATCGAGTGCGCGCAGGGCGGCCTCGTCGCGCGGCCACTCGTACGCGCCATTGGCGTCCACGGTCAACGGGAGGTCGGTTCCCGCCATCCCAGCGCGCGCGGCCGCGACGGCGGCCACGTCCCAACCCGGCGCCACCTTGATCTTCACACGGCGGTACCCGCGTTGCGCCGCCTCGTACACCCAGCGGGTCAGGATCTCGGCGCTGCGGTCCGGCGGGATGCCGAGGGCGACGCCGCAATCGACGCGTCCCGCCGCTGCCACTCCCAAGCGCTCCCCGAGCAGTCCTGCCAGGCCGGTGCCCCGTGCGTGCGCCTCGAGATCCCAGGCGGCCGTCTCGACGCCGGCGCGGGCGAACCAGTTGCCCCGCACGCCTTCGCGCAACGTCTCGTCGAGGGTTTCAATCGAGGCGAACTCCTGGCCGACCATGCGCGGCAACAGGAGGTGCTCGATCAAATAGCGCGCGCCGGTGAGGGTCTCCTCCGAATAGAACGGCAGATGGAAGGGCGGGCACTCGCCGTAGCCGGTGTGGCCGGCGTCGTCGTGCAGGACGATGATGAGGGAGCGGCGCTCCGTGATGGCGCCGCCCGATATCACGAACGGTTCCACGAGGGGCAGCGTAAGCTCGTAGAGGTCAGCGCGGGCGATGCGCATCGGCGGCCAGATCGAGAAAATGCAGCTCCCCATCGCGCCGCTCCAGGACGCCCCGCGTTTCCAAATCGAGCATCCCGGCGATCAGGCCGTCCGCGGGATCGAACACGAGCTGGTGCAGCACGCGCTGGGTGCGCGAGCCGTCCGTGGCGGCGTACTCCTCGAGCGGCAGCTGGAAAAACGTGTGGAGCTGGACGCTCTCGCAGCCGCGCCGAGCATACTCGAGGATGTCGCGACCCGAGGAGATGGCACCCGTTCCCGACAACTCCGGCATCCCCGGGGACCCCGGGCTTGCGCCCGGGGTTAGTTGGTCCAAGACTCGCAGGTTACGCTCTCTGAGGTCGGGCCCCCCGTAGGCGACCCCAAGTTTGGCGTCGAACAGTCGGTTGAACACGACGAGCGCATCCGCCCCACTGGCCGCACGCACCATCTCGATCTGAAAGTCGTCGTCAAACCGCGCGTTCATCACCTTCACGGCCAGGCGCACGGCCGCCTGCGCGCGAATGCGCGCCGGCACTTCGCGCAGCCAGCGCAGGATCTGCGCCTGCTCCCCGGCGAGCGCGTCGCCCGCGAGTGTCGGCGAGAAGTCCTTCTCGAGGAGCAGCAGCGACTCACCCCACGCGGTCGCGAGCGCGCGCGTCGTGAACGCGTACTCGGCATCCTTGAACGGCTCGTCGAGCCGCGGCAGGTGGTACTTCACGGACGGCACGACCACCAGCTCGCCCGAGCGACTGAGGTCGCCTGCAAAGCGCACCAACGCGAGGTACTCGTCGAAGGAGCGATCCCACCCCCGACCCTTCCACGTGACCGTCCACCCCGTGCCGCGGCGCTCGACCTTCATCTTGGTCTCGTGGATCGCCCACGCGGCCATCGCTTGAGCGCCAGCCGCATCCTGCGCGATGACGGTCTTCAGGACCGCGAACGCGAGACCCGCCTGGGCGTCCGCCTCGAGCTGGCCCTCGTTCAGGGAGAGTTGGCCCGATCCTTTGCCGATGGGATGGGGAATCGTCTCGCCCAAATAGCGCGCGGTCAGGTCGATGCCGTAGGTCTGGCGCACGTGCGCGGGGAAGTCGCGCGGCACCTCCCGTTTGAATCGCGCGAAGTCCTTATCGAGCAAAGCGGGAGAGCTGGAATTGCGCATCTGGCGCTTCCCCGGTGAGGACCAGCCGTGCGACCAGCTCGCCCACGGCGGGCCCGTGCTTGAACCCGTGTCCCGAACCGCCGCCCACCAGCCACGTGTTGCCGGCGTCCGGGTGGCGGTCGATGATCAGATGGTTATCCGGGGAGTTCTCGTACTGGCACACCCGCGCCTCGAGCAAGGGCGCGCCCTTCAGCTCCGGAAAGCGCAGCGCGACGTAGTCGCGCGCGATCCGCAGGGCCTCCTCGCTCGGCCGCCGCTCGCCGTTCGTGGGATCGAACGCCGGGCCGTGCGTGTCGTCCGCCACCTTGAACCCGCGCCACTCGTTCCCCGGAATCCCGTACATGAAGCGGGTTCCATGATCGGCCCAGACGGGGAACGCCGTTTCGGTGAAGCGCGTGTCTCCAGGCGGAGTGCCGAAAAAGAGTACTTCCTGGCGGGTGGGACTCACGCGATTGCCGATCGCGTCCGGGAAGAGCGCGCCGAGCCACGGCCCGCAGGCAAACACGAAGCGATCAGCCGCCAGCGTACTGCCATCGGACAACGTCACCGCGGAGAGCTCGCCGCCTCGCGGGAGGACGGGGCCCTGGACGGCGAGCTGGCGATACTCCCCGCCTTCGGCGAGGAAGCCTGCGAGCACGGCGGCGCAGGCGCGGCGGGCCGTGAGGTACCCGCCGTCCCGCTCGAAGATGGCCCAGCGCACGCCGTCGCCGTTGATCTGCGCATAACGCCGCGTGACGTCCGCGGCGGTCAGCTCCTCGAACGCGACGCCCGCGTCGCGCAACACCGGGAGGGCCGCCCTCTCGTATTCGTCATCGCTTTGGACCATCCACAACACGCCGATCCCGTGGTACAACTGCCGGCGCCAGCGCCGCTCGTGCTCCTTCCAGAGCGCGAGAGCGCGGACCGCCATGCGCGTGTAAATGGCGCGCGGGCCGTACGTCGCGCGGATCACCCGCGTCTCGCCGCCCGAGCTCGCGCGGGCGTTCCCGGGCCCCCAGGCGTCGAGCAGCGTCACGCGGGCGCCGCGACGCCGAAGATAGAGCGCCGTCCAGCCGCCGAAGGCTCCGGCCCCGACGACGACGACGTGCGGCTGCTTGCGGACGGGGGCCAAGCCTCCGAGCGCGACGGCCGCGCACGATTCGAGGAATACGCGCCGGTCTACCGTAGGCGAGCCTCGCGTACGGCGTCGTGCACCGTCTCCCGCTCGGCGGCGGGGAGCGCGGGGCCCCAGGGATCGTCGCAGGCATCGTCGGGGATCACGCCGTCAGCGGCGAGCGCCCACAGCATGCGGCGGATGTAGCCCTCCATTGGATGGACGAACGTGGCTTGGGAGAATTCGTCCACCTGCGCGGAGAGGCGGGTAAAGGCGCCGTCGTCTCCGCTCGCGCGAGCGCGCAGAAGCGACGCCTGCAGGTCGGTGAGGGCGGCGCCCATGCCTATCAGCGCAGCCCGAGCACCCATCTGAAGCGAATAGCCGAGGAAGCGGTCTTCGCCCGTGACCAACATTTTGTCGCGATGCTCTCGCATGACGGCCGCAACCCGTTGGAATGTCATCACCGAATCGAGCGTCGCGACTTTGATGCCCACGACGCCCGGGAGCGTGAGAATCTGGTGGAGCGTGGCATCGTCGTACGCGACCCCGCCGGCCGCTTCATAGAGATAGAAGGCGATGACGGGCAACTCGTGGGCCAGCGCCGCGTGATGGCCCACGGGATCATGCTCACGCGGAAACGCGAGCAGCGCATCGGCGCCACCGCGTTTCGCCGCGCGAGCCATTTCAACGGAGCTCGCGCCCGCCACGATGATTCTGTCCGGCAGCGCCGCTCGCCACGCGGCGAGTACCGTCCCGCGCTGCTCCACGGATAGGTGCGGCCCCCGACCCGTGTGGGCCCATACGGCGACGCCGGCCACGGCCTGATCGGCCATCCACTGCGCGTAGGCACGCTGGGCGTCCTCCGCCAGGACCTTACCGCGGAAGGGAACGGGGACGGCGGGGATCAGGCCCCACTCGAGACGGGCGGCGAGATCTATGCGAGCAACCCGTTCCGCACGTTGGTCGATTCGATCGCCGCTCGCCGCTCGGCCGCCAGATCCAAGAGGTCGAGTTTGGCGATGCTGTTCTCCGGGAGGCGCAACGGCTGTCCCGTTCCGAACACAAAGCGATCGGTGCCGACGGTGTCGAGCAGCGTCGCCAAGTGATCCTCGGGGGGCCCCCAGATCCAACAGATATCCCACCAGATGCGGCGCGCCTCCTCGGGCGTCGAGCCGAAGTGCACCTCCTCGACGAACCCGCGGTCGGCGTGCGTCACAAGCAGCCGCACGTCGGCGTCGCTGCGGATCAGGGCGCGCACGGCGGCCGCCGGGAGCTCCGCCACGGCGTCGTTGGGATGGCGCTGCCGGCCGTCCTCGAGGCGCACGGCGAGCATCAGCGGGATCCCGGCCGTGCCACAGGCCGCGGCGAGGACGCGCATCTCGCCGCCCGCGGGGTCGAGCCCCAGGTAGAGCGGATCGCAGCGCACCGCGGGCGCACCCGCGTTTACGGCGTCGCCGAGTGCCTGCTCCCATTGCGCGAGTCCCGGATGGATGGTGGGGACGGGCTTCAGGCGCGGGTGGCGGCGGGCGGTTTCCACGAGCCACGGGTTGCCTTCGGTGGGATCGCGCCAGAACAAGCCCGGCAAGTGCGTGACCCACGCCTCGTCGATCTCAGCGCGATCGAGCGCCTTGAGGAGCCCCTCGGGCGACGTGCCCGGGACCTTGC
>Ga0070704_100001899_pt1 | contig 11530 bp, 7 predicted proteins | sample KBSK5252metaG_FD_65467 | JGI IMG/M metagenome (GOLD analysis project Ga0070704, IMG submission 65467) | Corn, switchgrass and miscanthus rhizosphere microbial communities from Kellogg Biological Station, Michigan, USA - KBS K5-25-2 metaG | ecosystem: Host-associated > Plants > Roots >... | reverse complement strand
TCGCGCGCCAGCTCAGGGAACTCGGTGACGGTCCAGTCGGGCGCCGACAAGGTACCGGTGGGAGTCGCGACGACCAGGAGATTTCCACCGTCGATCAGATACACGCGGTAGTCGGAGAAATTCCGGTGCACCGCGGTCAGCACACTCATCACCAGCCCGTCGGTGAGCTCGTACGTCTGCAGCCACTGCCCGAAGACCGCGCCGGGCGCCAGGTAGCGCCGGATGGCGGCGTAGAACTCCGTCGTGAAGAGCCCGCTCACTCCGCTGACCCACGGATTCGACGGCTCGGAGAGCATCAGATCGACCTTCGTGTGCGCGCTGGCAAAAAACGACCGCGCATCATCGAGGACGACCCTGGAGCGCGCATCGTCGTAGACCCGGCGATTGACGGGGTAGAATACGCGCGCCCCGGTGAGCATGGCCGGCTCGATCTCGACGGTGGTGAGCTGCTTGAGGGTCGGGCTCGAGAGCAGGAAGTGGGACGACATTCCGGTGCCGAGTCCGATGACCGCCCCCCGCTCCGCGCGCGGCGCGTGCGCCATCAGGATCACCGCGAGCAGCGTCTGGGTCGCATCGTCCCCCGAAAAGGTCCGGCGGGGTGCGGTGGTGTCGCATCGTTCGAACCAGGTGACCGGCAGGGAGCCGTCGGCTTTCCCGTTGGTCGACAGGACGCGGGTGCCGCCGGCGCGAAGCCGGGTGGCATGCACGGTGGCGGTACGCCCGTCGGTGTGGAAAAGCATTTCCCGCTGGTTGGCCCCGGGAATGCGGCCGCTGCGGAAGACGCCGCTGGACAAGAGCTCCTGGTCCCACGGGACGAGCCAGATCGCGAGTCCCGCGAGGACGGCCACCGCCCCCGCTCCCATCAGCGCGAGTCGCGGCGCCGGGCGGCCCGAGCGCGTCATGGCTCCCAGGACCACGAGCCCGAGCAGCATGTCGAGGGCGCCGCCCGCGAGCAGCGTCCCCTTGAGGCCGAGCGCCGGCAGGAGGATGAGGCCAGTGACCGAAGCGCCGGCGATCGAGCCGAGCGTGTTGGCTCCATAGATCGCACCGATCGCGCGCTCCCCGGCGCCGCCGGTCATCAGCAGCCGGGTGATGAGCGGGAGCGTCATGCCGGCGCAAAAGGTGGCGGGCAGCATGATCGCGAGGCAGATCAGGTAGCGCACCACGGAGTAGAGCACGAATCCGTCGTCGGTTCGCGCCACCGACGACAGCAGCGCCGCCGACCAGTGGAAGGACTCGAGGTAGAGGGGAAGACTCGCGATCGCGAGCGCGCCCATCACCAGCTGAACGATGGCGAGCGCGCGCAGCGGCTCGGCGAACCGGTCGGCGCGGGTCCGGACCCACCAGGCGCCGAGTGCGAGCCCCAGAATGAACGCCGAGAGCATCAGCTCGAATGAATGAGTCGAGCTCCCCATGACGAGCGAGAGCATGCGGAGCCAGGCGACTTCGTACACGAACGAGGCCACCGCCGTGCCGGCGGCGAGCAGCAGGAGGAGGCGCGGCAGCCCCGCGAACCCTGTCGCGCCGTCATCGCGAGGGCGCGAAGCGCCCGCGGCGATTCCGTCGCCGGAGGCAACCGGCCGGATCCGGCACACCACCAGCGCGCCGAGCGCCACCAGGAGGTTGAGCGTGGCCGCCGCGGCGAGCGTGCCGGGCAAACCCACCATCCCGTACAGCACATAACCCGCGATCAGGACCCCGGCCGCCGCGCCGAGGCTGTTGGTGAAGTAGAGAATGGAGAGGGTGCGGCCGGGCAGGCTCGGAAGCCGCCGCAGCGCGCCGGCGCTCATCAGCGGGAAGGTGGCGCCGAGCAGAATCGAGGGCGGAAGGATCAGCGCGCCGGCGAGCGCCCACTTGGCCACCCCGACCGCCGCCCCGTCCCCGAGGGCGGGAAAGAGCGTGCCGTACGCCCATGCGGTGACCGGCACGAAGAGCGCGTCGTGAAACGCGAGCCCGAAGACGCCGATGAGCGCTTCGACGATGGCATAGACGAACAGGGGATCGCGGAGCCGGTGGGAGCGGCGGCTTACCGCCAGCGCGCCGATCCCCATGCCCCCGAGGAACATCACCAGGGTGAGGATCTGCGCGTACGCGTCGTGACCGACGAAGAGGGACAGGTATCGGCTCCAGACCGCCTCGTAAAAGAGGCCGGCGGCGCCGGAGAGAACGAAGAGGAGAGAAAGCGCCCCGAGCACGCCCCGGGTCACACCGGAGCCGGCTGCTCTTCGTACCGACTCAGCTTGCGGTAGAGCGTCGAGGGGTCGATCCCCAGCACTTCGGCGGCGCGGGTCTTGTTCCCTCCCTCGGCCTGCAGCACCCACATGATGTAGGCCCGCTCGATCACCTCCAGGGAGGGATTGGGTGACGACCGCTCCGCGACCAGCGGCTCGCGGCGACGGCGGGTGATCCGCTCCGGCAGCGCCCCGGGCTCGATCAGGGTTCCCTTGCTGAGCACCACGGCGTGTTCCAGCGCGTTCTGCAGCTCGCGGACGTTCCCCGGCCAGTCATAGACCATGACCGCGTCGAGCGCGTCGGAGGAGAGCGCCTTGGGCGCCGACTCGCGCTCACTCGCCATTTCCTGGAAGAAGTGGTCGATCAGCAGCACCAGGTCGTCCCGGCGGTCCCGCAGCGACGGGAGCTCGAGCGCGATGACGTTCAGGCGGTAGAACAGGTCGGAGCGGAAGTGCCCGCGGCGCACTTCCTCCTCGAGATCGCGGTTGGTCGCGGCCACGATCCGCACATCCACCGGGATCGTCTCCGTCGCGCCGACCGGAATGACCTCGCGCTCCTGCAGGACGCGGAGCAGCTTGATCTGCAGCGACGGGGGCATCTCGCCGACCTCGTCGAGGAAGAACGTCCCCCCCCGCGCGGCGGCAAAGAGGCCCTGCTTGTCGCGGACCGCCCCGGTGAAGGAGCCCTTCACGTGCCCGAAGAGCTCGCTCTCGAGGAGGTTTTCCGGCAGCGCGCCGCAGTTGATCGAGAGGAACGGCCCGTCCGCGCGGCCGGAAAGGTTGTGGATGTAGCGCGCAATCACTTCCTTGCCGGTCCCGCTCTCCCCCTGAATCAGGACCGTCGAATCGGTCGGCGCCACCAGCTCCGCCAGCTTGAGCACGTCGAGGAATCGGCGCGACTTGCCGATCGGCCGCGCGACGGTATTGCGGTCCTTCCGGCGGATGTCCTGCTTGAGCTGCCGGTTCTCCACCCGGATCTGGCGGAACTCGCAGGCGCGGCGGAGAATCGCAAGCAGCTCGTCGTTGGAGAACGGCTTCTGGATATAGTAGAAGGCGCCGGCGTTCACCGCGGCGACGGCGGTCTGCAGCGAGGCCTGCGCCGTCATCAGAATGACCGGCGTCATCGAGTCCTGTTCCTTGGCCGCCTGCAGAATGTCGAGCCCCGTCACCTGCGGCATCCGGACATCGGTCAGCACGATGTCGTGGTTGCCGGATCGAATCTGGTCGAGCCCCGCCTTGCCGCCCTGGGCGGTGGCCACTTCGAATCCTTCCTTGCGCAGCAGGATGCGCAGGGTGTCCAGGATACCGGACTCATCGTCTACCACCAGAATCGAGGGCTGTTGGGTCATGCACCGTCCTCCGTGGGCCATTTGGCGTGCAGCAGAATGGTAAACGTGGTGCCCACGCCCTGGGCAGAGTCGAGCAGCACGATCCCCCGGTGCGCCGCCACCGCCCGCTCGACGATCGCGAGGCCCAGCCCGCTTCCGCCGGGACGGCCGCTCACGAACGGCTGGAAGAGCCGCACCTGCAGCTCGGGATCGATGCCGGGCCCGTCGTCGGTGACCCGAAGTCGCACCGGGTGGTCGAACTCGCTGCCTCTCGGAAGCTCCGAGGTGCCGGGAATATCGACGATCGCCTCGATGCGGCCGGCGCCGTTCATCGCCTGCGCGGCGTTGAGCAGCAGGTTGGTCACGATCCGGTGCAGGAGATCCTCATCAGCCTCGACCTCCACCGGGGCACCCCGCACCACGATGTCCACCCCCGGCCCGGTATCCGAGTGCTCCCGGATGAGCTGCGCCGCGCCGCGCACCACCGCGGTGAGATCGACGGTGACGAAGTGGCTCGCCCGCACCCGGGAGAAATCGAGGAACTCCCCGAGCAGCCGGCTCAGCCGGTCGCTCTCCCGGACGATCAGCTGGGCCAGGATCCGGTCGTCGGGATCGTCGTAACTGCTGCGTGAAAGCTGCTCGACCGAGCTCCGGATCGAGGCGAGCGGGTTGCGGATTTCGTGGGCGAGCGACGCTGAGAGAGCGGCGACTGCCTCGAGCCGCTCAGTGCGGACGTGGAGGCTCTGCAGCTGCTGGAGATCCGAAATATCGGTGAAGATCGCCGTCACACTCGGCAGCGCTTCGGAGGGACGCTCGAACGTCGTGGTGGAGAGTCCGATCGGGACTTCGCGCCCATCGGCCCGCCGCGCGGTGCCCTCGGCCCGGTTGACCCGCCGGCCCTTCCGGATTCCGGTGACGATGGCGGCCCAGAGCTCCGGCGCCCGCGCCTCGAGCGCATCGAGCACCGGAAGCCCCAGGTGATCGAGCGCGGAGAGCCCGAGCAGATGCTCGGCGGCGAGGTTCATGAAGGCCAGACTGCCCTGCCCGTCCACCGTGATCACCCCCGAACGGATGTTGCGGAGGATCTCATCCGCCTCGAGCCGCACCCGGCGGAGCTCGCTCGCGAGCTCGGTCTGCTCTACCGACGCCGTGCGCAGCCGCTGGCCGAGGATGGCCACCACGAGAAAGACGACGGTGAACACCGCCACCTGGCCCCAGAGCCAATTCCCCGGGGGCGACGGGTGACCGAAGTATGCATCCGCCAGGAACATCGCCGCGCCGAGGAGCGCCGTCACGATCCCGGAGCGCAGCGGCATGATCAGGGCATACACCGCGATCACCAGCACGTAGAGCGCCGCCCACCCGCTCTGCTGCGGACCCTCGAAATGCACCAGCGTCGTGACGAGCAGCAGATCCATTGCCGCCTGGGTCTGCAGAAACGCCAGCGGACCCCGGTACCGCCGGACGAAAGTGGCGTAGACTCCGTAGCCCGTCACCGCATAGGCGAGCAGCACCACGAGCATCGCCGTGAAGGCGATCTCGGGCGTCTCCTCGCGCACCAGCGCCGCGCGCACCAGGACGATCGACGCGAGCACGCCGCGGCCGATGTAGAGCAGCCGCAGAAAACTCCGCTGCTCCGGCGGCCCGAAGCGTCGCTCCCCCGCGTGGGGCGGGATGGAGCCGTCGGGAACGGCGGAGGACGGGACCGGCGATGGGGTGTATGGCACGCGGTGGTCAAGCAACTTAAACTGTGCTATCGGCTATCGGCTATCAGCCGAAAGGATGTCTTCAGTCGTCAGTCATCAGTCACCAGCACCCAGAACCCAGCCCCCAGCCCCCTATGGAAACAGACGACGCCGCGCGATTGGACAAATGGCTCTGGACCGCGCGTTTCTTCAAGACCAGATCGCTCGCCGCCGGAGCGATCGACGGCGGGAAAATCGAAGTGAACGACGAGAAACCCAAGCGTGCCCGGACGATTCGTCCCGGCGATCGGATTCGCATCCGGCTGGGAGCCTTCGAGCACCGGGTCACCGTGCGCGCCGTGGCCCGGCAGCGGGGGAGCGCCGCGGTGGCGGCGGGACTCTTCGAGGAGGATGCCGATGGGAAGGCGGCGCGCGAGCGACTGGCCGAACAGCACCGGCTCGCCGCGCGCGCGACCGGCGAGCCACTCAAAGGCCGGCCGACGAAAAAGGCCCGGCGGGATATGGAGCGCTGGGGGAAGGATTAGCGTTGAATGGTCGCCAGTCCTCAGTCCTCAGTCATCTGCCGACTGAAGACTGAAGACTGAAGACTGAAGACTGAAGACCGAGGACCCCCTCACTGCCGATTGTAGGCAATCCCCGCCCCCTGCGCCTTCTCGATCGCAATGACCATCGCCGGCACCGTGATGACGCCGGGAACCAGGTTGGCCCGGAGGTCTCGCTCGATCTCCGAGGGATTTCCCTTGGTGCCGCTGCCGGAGAGGAACGACACCCACATCTGAAAGGCGTTGTTGCACATCAGGAAGGTGGACCCCATGCGTTGCAGGTTCTCGATCCCTGCAATGGCGAAGGCACCATTGGCGAGCACCGGGTCGGCGGCCCTGGGCCGGAAGTACATGTTGCGTTTCGACGGCAGCTTCGTCACGGGGTCGGTGAGCTTGAGCAGTTCACCGATCTTGTACTTCTCCCACATCGCATCGTTCCAGGCCAGCGGAATGCTCGCCGTCTCTCCCGGGGGCCCGTAGAACGTGCCCACTGCGTTCACCGCCGCGTTCGGCTCCGAGTAGGCCGCCTTGTACGTGTTGACGTAGTTGTACATGTGGATGAGCGGCAGCCCTCCCGCGTGCAACGGAAAATCGAAGAGACAGCGGTGCCGTCCCTTGAGTCCCGTAATCCAGCGATCGTGATCGGTGGCCTGCGCGGCGAGGGCGCCGAATGGAATCGAAGGCCCGGCGGCGAGCGCGGCGGCTCCGGCCAGACGCGCGAGAAATCCTCGGCGCGGTGTGGAATCGAAGGGATGCATGGTGAACGTCTCCTTGTCATCGCTGAGGTTAGCGGGGTGTCGGAGGCACCCCTTTCCGGGACGATCCGAGCGTCGGATAGCCGACATCCGGGGGTGGACTGCCGTTGGGCCAGTCGAGCGCCTTCGCCGCAAAGTCGGGGCGCGGTCTCGTGATCACGTACCCGGCCACATCGGCGGCCTGCTGATCGGTGAGCGTCACCGCGCGGTCATTCGGCATGTTGTGCCGGATGAAGGCGGCGGCGGTCCACAACCGCGCCATGCCGGCGCCGATGTTGAACGAGCGCGGACCCCAGAGCGGCGGCGCGACCCCGGTGCCGAGCCCCGCCGGGCCATGACAGCGTGCGCAGATGGAAGTGTACACCAGAGCGCCCCGCATCGTGTCCGGCATTTCCGCGTGGACCGAATCGAGCCCTCCCCCGGGAACCACCCCGGGAGGAGCGACTCCGCGGGAGATGAACGCGAGGTATGCCACGATCTCCCGCATCTCTCGCCCCGAGCGGGGGAGTGCCGTGCCGTTCAAGCTTCGCTCGAAGCAGTCGTTGATGCGGTCCTCGAGCAGATTGATGAGCGCGTTCCGGCTCCGGTATTGCGGGAATCGCGAGTACACTCCGAGGAGCGGCAGGGCCCCGGCCTGGGCTCCCTCCCCCAGATGACAACTGAAGCATCGGAGATCGCTTCCGACGTACGACGGGAGGCTGTCGGCGGTATGGGCGAGCAGCGCCCGGCCGCGGCGGATCGCGAGGCCCAGCGGACCGGCCGGAATCGTGGAGTCGGGAGGAAGCCTGAGAGCCTGCTCGACCGCGGCGCCGGCGGGAGAACGCGGAGGCCGCTCCTGGATATCGCAGGCCATCGTTGCGGCCGCGAGGACCACGAGGGAGCGGAGACGACTGCCCACCTGGACTCCAAGTCGAGGGTCGCCGTCAACTTAGGAACCCCGCGGGAGCGGAGCAAGCAATCTGAAACAAACCCGGGGTGCGGGGCGTATCGACTTGCAACGTAGAGACGGGACGTCGGAGCTGGGGGCTGGGATTGGGAACCCCCAATCCCGAACCCCCAAGTCCCATCCCCTGAACGGGAGGCCCCATGAATCGCTACTGGACTCGCATCGCCCTCGGCGCCCTCATCGTCTTCGGACTGGGACTCACGGGAATGTTCGCGGTCAGGGAGGCGAAAGCCCGGGTGGGGATCCTGCTTTCGACCGCCGCATCCAGACTTCCGCTACAGCTCGCGCATCTGGGGTTCCGGCTCGGTGGCGAACAGATCGGCCAGGTCACGGGGATCGACGTCGCGCGCGGAGAATCAGACCGGCTCGGACAGGTGACGATTCGCGTGGCGCTCGATGCGGATGCGGCGGTCGACGAGCTCCGCGACTGCGCCCTCACCGCCGACAACATCGATCACTGGAACAGCCGCACCGGGTTCCGCTGTGCCGCCGAACGAGAGCTCGAGCGGGACCTCGTCAAAGTCGGCGAGGTGGTCTTCCTGCCCGAAGATTTCTCCCGGCCCCTCTATCTGCCCGCGCGCGTGGCCGATCGCTGGCGGCATTCCGGAGTCCGCTCCCTCAATGGGTCGATGCGCACCGATGGGAACGGCGGAGTCACCGCGCGCGGGAACTACAAGCTGTCCGGTCGGAGCGATGGCCTCGAGCGAGGAACCTTCAGCCTGCAGGCGGATTCCGGCGGTGCGATCATCTCGGTGCGGGACGACCAGGGACGTTCCCTGCTCGACTTCCGTGCCGACCAGAACGGGGTCAATCTGAACCTCAGGGATCGCAACGGGCGGAATCTGCTGAAGCTGCTCGCTGACTCGCTGGGTGCGGCGATCAAAATGCACAGGGAGTAGCGAAGCGCGAGGAGCGAAGAGGAACAGCCGCTTCGCTCTTCGCGCTTCGCTACTCCCTAGTTCCCGATGTCAAACTGCCTCGTAAACTTCACCACCACGACCCGGTCCAGCGCGTGCGCGTTGGACCCCGTCTCCCTGCCCTCGTTGAATACCACGAATAATCCGGTCCCCGCCGGGCCGAGCCAGCCGAATCGCACGTTCGCCGAGAAGCTCTTGGCCTGATCGTTCCATTGGGTGAGCGATTGCAGGTACATGCTCGGCGTGAACGAATACGCGAGCCGGAGCCCGATGAGCACCCGGTCGAACTCCCCCTCGGCGAGATTCAGCTTCTCGTAGTTGAGCCTGAGCGCCGCGGAAAACTTTTCGCCCGGCCGCGCGGTGAAAGTGGTCGCGAACCCCGCGCGATGCCCGGTATAAAATCCGCCGACCGTCGCGACGCCGGCGATCGAATAGGGGGCGCTCAGATTCGTGTTGAAGCTGGGGTTCCACTCCACCCAGTCGTACACCCCGACCGGAATTGTCTTGCCGTCCCCGATGTCGAAGGGCACGATCAGCGCTTCCCGCACGAAATTGGCCGGCGATTCGAAGAAAGCGCCGTTCGCGAAGAGCATGTGGCTGTCGATGTGAATCAGCCGGCTCTGGGGCCGCCCCTCGGTATCGTCGTACTGCCGGAAGGTGATGTGGGGCCGCGCCTCACGAAACCAGCTGAGGTGCGGGGTGCGGAGGTGGCGCAGGAGCCGAAAGTTGTAGAACCGGAACGTCGGTCGCTCGAGGTAGCCGACCTCCGGATTGAAGTCGGGATCGACCTGGCGCGCCGCGAGTCCGACTTCCCACTTCCTCGTCACATAGCTTCCGCTGAGATTTGCCGCGTTGGAGGCGCGGTCCCGGCCCGGCGTCTCCGAATGCGCGGCGTACGCGTCGATGGTGATCAACTCCCCGATGCCGATCCGGGCGTCCGCACCGACCGTGATGTTGTGGTCGCCGGTGCTGTCGGTGTTGAGGCGGGACACGGCGATGGCGCCCACCCGCGAGCGGTGCGGGAGCTCGCGAAGCACCCGGGCTACCGCAAAATTGTTGGGGGCGACCGTCACCTGGCCGAGTTGTTCCGCCCGCTCGGATTGGATGTCGAGGAGCCCGACGGTAAACCCGCCAGCCTTTCCGGTAAGCCGCCCCCCGCCGAGCAGCGGCACCTCGCGGCTGTTGGCGCCGATGCCGATGCGCCGGCTGAAGAAGACTTCGACCGACTGCGGCGTGCCGACCGCGAAGGTGCCGGCGTTCTCCAGGAAGAACGGCCGCTTTTCCGGGAAGAACAGATTGAAGCGGGTCAGGTTGATCTGCTGCTCGTCGACTTCCACCTGGGCAAAGTCGGTGTTGTAGGTGAGGTCGGCGGTGAGACTCGGCGTCACCCCGAACTTGGCGTCCCCGCCGACCTCGCCCCGCGCGTCGGTCGGGAGCCCGGCCGCAAAATTCCGCTGCACCGACCCCAGCACATACGGCGTGACCGTGGCGACGCGGCGGACCGGCGGTGCCACGGCTTCCAGTGTTCCGGCCTGGGAAATCCGGAAGAACGAGTATTGCCGGGAAATCGGAGACCAGAAGTCCTCCTCGTTCTTCCGGCGGATGTAGCGCGCCAGGTTGAGTCCCCATTGCTGGGTGGCTCCGCCGGCGTACCGGAGCGTCTCGAAGGGAATCCTGAACTCGGCCGTCCATCCGGCGGAATCCACCGAGGTGAGCACCTTCCAGGTGCCGTCCCAGTTCAGGTTCGCCGCCCCGGTGGTTCCGCTCGGCCCCGCACCGGTGCCGCTCGGTCCGCCGAATCCTCCTTCACCTTCCTTGGTCACCTGGCCGTCGTGCTCGATCCCCGCCGGTGTGGTGCCGAAGACGAAGCCGTTCTGCCGGTCGAGATAGGTATCGAGCATGACGAGGAAGGCGTCCTGCTCCTTGAGGTCGGCGTCGCGGCGGATCTCGCCTCGGACGATCCCCGCGGGGTCGCTGTCGAAGAGCCGGGCCCCGATATAGAGCGCGTCGTCGTCGAAGACGATCCGCACTTCGGTCCGCTCGGTCGCGGGAGTTCCGTCGAACGGCTCGTGCTGATGAAAGGCGCTGAGCACCGGCGCCCTGGTCCAGACCGAATCGTCCAGCCGACCGTCGAGCACCGGTCCCTTGCCGACCCGCACCGCCTGGGCGGTGGGACGGGAAGCAGGTGCGGGTGTCTGGGCGACGGCGACGACGGGCAGGCATGCAAGAACGATCGACAGGCGAAAGTGCACGCTTCGGCTATCCTTTCCCGAGAGAATCGATGAGCGCCTGGTTGGTCGGGTGCCGCTTCAGCTCACCCAGCAAATTGTTCATCGCATCGAGCGGCGTCATGCGGGCGATCCGCTGCCGGAGGACCCGCGACGCCTCGAGCCCGGCCGGCGACAGAAGCAGCTCCTCTTTCCGGGTGCCGCTCGCCAGCAGGTCGATCGCCGGAAAGACCCGCCGTTCCGCGAGTTCGCGGGAGAGCACCACCTCGCTGTTTCCCGTCCCCTTGAATTCCTCGAAGATCAACTGGTCCATCTTACTCCCGGTCTCGATGAGCGCCGTGGCGATGACGGTGAGAGACCCGCCCCCCTGGGCCGGACTCACCTGGCGGGCGCTTCCGAAAAAGCGCTTGGGCCGCTCCAGCGCCTGCGCATCCATCCCGCCGGTCATGGTGCGTCCGCTTCCCTTCTCCACTGCATTGTACGCGCGGGCGAGCCGGGTCAGCGAGTCCACGATCACCACCGCGTCCTTGCCGAGCTCCACCATGCGGCGGGCGCGCTCCAGCAGGAGCTCCGCCACCGCGACGTGCTGGGAGGGGGGATTGTCGAAGCTGGAGGCCACCACCTCGCCGCACCCGGCGGACTCCATCTCGAAGACTTCCTCGGGCCGCTCGTCCACCAGCAGGATGAAGAGTCCCGCGTCAGGATAGTTGGTGTGGACTCCTTCGGCGATGGCCTGGAGCACCATCGTCTTTCCCCCCTTGGCGGGGGCGACGATCAATCCCCGCTGTCCTTTGCCGATCGGCGCCAGGAGATCGATGAGCCGATTGGTTGCGGTGGCCGGATTGCCGGGACCGAGGTCGCATTCCAGCCGGAGCGG
>Ga0070704_100001898_pt1 | contig 11531 bp, 7 predicted proteins | sample KBSK5252metaG_FD_65467 | JGI IMG/M metagenome (GOLD analysis project Ga0070704, IMG submission 65467) | Corn, switchgrass and miscanthus rhizosphere microbial communities from Kellogg Biological Station, Michigan, USA - KBS K5-25-2 metaG | ecosystem: Host-associated > Plants > Roots >... | reverse complement strand
ATCGAGCTGTTCGCGGCGGCCGTCGCCGCGCACGTGCCGTACGTGGGCGTCGCCTTCTTCGTGTGGGTGGGGATCTTCAACGTCTCGCTCGTGGCGCAGTTCTGGTCCTTCGCCAACGACATCTACAACAAGGAGGCAGGCGACCGCCTCTTCCCGATCATCATGATCGGGATGACCGCCGGCGCGCCCCTTGGCTCGCTGATCGCCGGCCGGCTCTTTCACTCGGGCGTCACGCCGCAGGTCATCCTCCACATCTCGACGCTGCTGCTGGCGGCGAGCGTCGGAATCTATCTGCGCATCAACACGCGCGACGAAGAGCGGCGTGGCGTTCCCGCGCCGGCCCTGTCGGCGTCCGGCGGCTTCCGCCTGGTGCTCTCCAACCGCTATCTGCAGCTGGTCGCGGCGCTCGTCGTGCTCCTCAACGTCGTCAACACCACCGGCGAATACCTGGTGGCGCGGTTGTTGACGATACACGTGCACGAGCTCGCACGCTTCAACCCCGCGTTCGACAAACAGGCCTACATCGGGTCCTTCAGCGGCGACTACCAGTTCTGGGTCAACGTCGCCGCTTTCCTGATCCAGGCCTTTGTGACCTCGCGGCTGGTCAAGTACCGCGGGCTGCGGGGCGCGCTGATGGCGTTGCCGCTGGTTGCGCTCGGCGGCTACGCGATTGTCGCCGCGGGCGTCGGCTTCTCGGTGGTCCGCTGGATCAAGACGGCAGAGAACGCGACCGATTACTCGGTGATGAACACGGCGCGCCAGCTGCTGTGGCTGAAGACGTCGCGCGAGGAGAAGTACAAGGCGAAGCAGGCGATCGACACCTTCTTCGTCCGCACCGGCGACGTGATCTCGGCGGTCGTCGTCTACGCCGGCGCGGGCATGCTGCACCTGACGGTCCAGCAGTTCGCGACGGTGAACGTGGCGCTGACGCTGGCGTGGATCGGTGTCGCGCTCGCGATTGCTCAGCCGCGGCGGATGTTCTCGCGGCCCGCGCTGCGCCCCCTGGTCATGCGGGTGGCGACGGCCGCGGTCATCCTCGCGATGGCCGCCCCCGCGATGGCCCAGCAGACGCGCGCCGGACAGATCGCCGCCGACCAGGCCGAGAAGGCGACCAATCTTCATCCCTACGAGCCAGACCATCTCGAAGAGCGGCTCGAGACGGTTGACGCGGCGCTGCTCTCGACGCGCCCGGTCTACCCGTTCATCGGCAGCGTCTTCCAGGGTGGCGGCGTGGCGTTCGGTCCCGGCTACCGCGCGCGCTTCGGCGACAACGGACGGTTCGACACGCACGCCGCGTGGTCGGTGAAGAACTACAAGGCTGCGGACGCCACGCTGACGCTGCCGACGTTCGCCGCCGGCCGCATGACCGTGATCGCTCGCGCCAACTGGCGCGACGCGCCGGAGGTGGCGTTCTTCGGCGCGGGCAACGAGTCGCGCAAAGAGGACCGCACGGGCTTCTCGTATGCCGCCAGCACTGCCGGAATGTCGTCGCGCGTCATGGTGGCGGGTCCCTTCGCGGTCGGTGGCGGCGTCGATGCCACGCGGATTGATGCGGGGCCGGCACGCGGGAGCTCGGTGGTCCCGGTTCGCGCAACCTATGTGACGAGCCGCGCCTTCGCGGAGATCGATTCGCGCGCGGCCCCTCGCTACACGAAGCGCGGCAGCCTCTATCGGGTCGAGTGGTCCGATCATCGCCAGGCCAGCGCTGGTCCGTACACCTTCGCGCGCCTGGACGCCGAAGTCCAGCAGTTCGTCCCCGTCCTTCGCGAGCGTTGGGTGCTGGCGTTCCGCGCGCTGGCCTCGTCGACGACGACCGCGGCCGGCCAGGACGTGCCGTACTTCCTGATGCCGGACCTTGGTGGAAGCCATACGCTGCGCGGCTACTCGGCATGGCGCTTCCGCGATCGCAACCGTCTTCTGCTGACCGGCGAGTATCGCTGGACCGCGGGACCGTTCGTCGACATGGCGCTGTTCCTCGATGCCGGCAAGGTCGCGGCTCGCGCCGCGGACCTCAATCTCTCCGGGTTGAAGAAGACCTACGGAGTCGGCGTCTCGCTTCACACGCTCACCAGCACCGTGACGCGCATCGAAGTGGCGCGTACGCCCGAGGGCACCAGCCTCGGCTTCTCGTTCAGCCCGAGCTTCTGACGTCAACGCGCGCTTCCTGAGGATCGACCAATGACAACCACCAGAGTGTTCCGGGCAATGGCAGTGACGATCGGTACGCTGGCCGCCCTCGCGTCGGCCACCATGCTCGGGTCGGCGGCGTCGCAGCGCTTCTATGACGACGACCCGATTCGGGTCGAACCGGCGACGCAGGACGCGTCCGCGATCAAGCCGCAGGAAGTCAGCCTGTTCGTCGACCTGGCAACCAACATCATCCGCGGCGGCGTGGTTGCCAGCCCGCGGCGCGCGCAGAACGTGAACACGATCGACGAGGTGCCCGATTCGAGCTGGTTCACCAATCGCGCCGGCGCCCGGGTGCTGACCCCGCAGGACATCGCCACCGGTCCCGACACGAGCGCGGGACCCGCCGCGGGCACGTGGAGCATCACCTCGTCGAAGAGCGACGGCGTGACGCCGGGCTTCACTGTCAAGGATGCGGCGGGGCAGCGCTGGTTCCTGAAATTCGATCCGCCCGGATATCGCGGCATGACGACCGGGACGGAAGTCGCGGTGACGAAGCTGATGTGGGCGCTCGGCTACAACGTGCCCGAGAATCACCTCGCGCACATGCGGCGCGAGCAGCTCGTCGTCGCCGCCGACGCGAAGTTCACGCCGGTCAACGGGACGCCACGCCGGATGCGCATCGCGGACGTCGACGCGCTGCTCTCGCGCGCGGAACGCGAGCCCGACGGGTCCTATCGCATCGTCGCCAGCAAGGCGGTGTCCGGCAAGCCAATCGGCCGCATCCGGTTCGTCGGCACGCGTCCCGACGATCCCAATGACGTGGTCGCGCACGAGGACCGCCGCGAGCTTCGCGGCTACGGCGTGTTCGCCGCGTGGCTGAATCACGTGGACGCGAAGGCGATCAATTCGCTCGATACGCTCGTGACCGACAACGGTCAGGCCTACGTCCGGCATCACCTGATGGACTTCGGCTCGGCGCTCGGCAGCGGCGGCGTGGGACCGGCGGACTACTGGGCGGGCGAAGAGGGGCTGGTCGAGCCGGCGGAAGTCGCCAGGCGCATCCTCGGGTTCGGTTTCTACACGCCGAAGGGGCAGGCGAGCTCGTTTTACGAGGCAAGCTCGGTCGGACGCCTGCGCGACGACAACACCGATTTCAACCCGGACCTCTGGAAACCCCGTGTTCCCAACCAGGCGTTTCTCCACGCGCGGCGCGACGACCAGTTCTGGGCGGCGCGGAAGCTGTCGGCGATGACCACCGACCTGCTGCGCGCAGCCGTGCGCGCGGGCGAGTTCGGCGACCGCGACGCGGAAGATTTCCTCGTGCGAGCGCTGGCCCAGCGGCGCGATGCCATCCTCCGCGCCTATCTCACGGCCGTCAACCCGATCAGCGATCCAGCGCTCGACGCCGACGGGACGCTGACGTTGACCAACGCCGCCGTCGAGGCCGACGTCGCGCGCGCGCCCGACGGCTACCGTGCCTCGTGGTCGACATACGACAACACGACCGGCACGTCCGCACCGATCGGCGAGACCTGGAGCAGCACGACCGCGCTTCACGCACCTGCCGGACTTCCGGGCAACGAGGGCGCGTTCATCAAGGTGGGATTGAGCGCAATTGGCGGCGACCACGCCTCGTGGCAGACGCCGGCGCACGCGTACTTCCGGTTGCGCAACGGAAGCTGGCGCTGGGTCGGGTTCGAGCGCATTGCAGAACAGGAGTAATTGTTGACGACACGACAGAAGTCTCGAAGTTTCGGCGTGGCGATGTTCGCGGGGATGGCTCTGGTGACCGTCAGTCCTGCGTACGCCCAGGACACGTTCGGCGCGCGGGGGATGTGCACGAACGATCGCTCGACGCGGCAGCTGTTCACGGGAACCGTGCGCGATATCGGACGCGTGCCGTCCACCGCATCGGCGGGCATTCTCGCGCTCGGCGGCGCCGCAGCGCTCGGCGCTCACGCGGTTGACCATCGCGTGAACACGACGTTCTCGAGTCGACAGGACCTGCGGGGCGCGTTCAAGGCCGGGGCGACGCTCGGCGGGACGCCGTTGGAGCTCGGGGCGGCATTTACGACGTATGCGATGGGCCGTGCGATGAGAAAGCCGTGTGCAGCGGCGCTCGGCGCGGACCTCGTGCAGGCACAGCTGATGGCGCAGGTCTTCACGATCGGCTTGAAGCAGGCCACGCAGAGAGCGCGGCCGGCGGGGTCCGGCTTGTCGTTTCCGTCAGGTCACACGACCATGGCGTTCGCGTCGGCCACGGTGCTGCAGCGGCATTTCGGCTGGAAGGCCGGGATACCCGCGTATGCCGCTGCGTCATACGTCGCCGCCTCACGCGTGCAGACGCAACGTCATTATCTGAGCGACGTGGCGTTCGGCGCCGCCCTGGGCATCGTCGCCGGCAGGACGGTGAGCGTCGGACACGGTCGGCAGTTGATGCTGACGCCGATGGCGGTTTCGCGCGGCGCAGGAGCGTCGTTTACGCTGATCCCGCGACAGTAGGCCTTCGCGTCGTGGTACGATTCGCCGTCCGCCGTTGCCTCCCTTCGGCAGAACGAGTCCCCACGACGCCATATGACATTGTCGATGCGCGGCTATGTTCCGCGCGTACTGTTCGTCTCTTGTCTGCTGCTTGGCATCGTGGCCCCGGTGCGTGCGGCCGAGACCGGCACCGTTTCGGGAACGGTGTTCGATCCGGGCGGAGCACCGGTCACCAGCGCGACGGTCACGATTGCCGGCGACGTTCTGCCCGAGGGACGGATGACCGCGACGGGACCGAACGGCTCGTACCGGTTCGACTACCTGTTGCCCGGTACGTACACGATCGACGTCGCCGGGGCGGGTCTCGGCACGGGCCGGCGCATGGTGGCGGTCGAAGTCGGAAAGGATACGCAGGCTGACCTCGTCATCGGCCTGACCGTGTCGGAGGTGCTGACGGTCACGGCCGCGACGCCCATCGTCGACGTCCGCTCCGTGGAGGTTAGCTTCAATCTCCACGCGGACATGTTCAACGCGCTCCCGATTGAACGAACGTACCGCGGGCTGTTCCAGCTGATCCCGGGCGTCGCCGACAACCGCAGCCAGGTCGGTCCGGCGGCCGGCGGGAGCCGGCAGGACAACACGTACCTGATGGACGGCGCCAACATCACCAATCCCGGGTTCGGCTACCTGAGCACCGAGGTCAGCGAGCTCGACATCGCCGAGATCAACGTCAAACGGGCCGCGATCAGCGCCGAGTTCGGCCGGACCGGCGGCACGGTCACGAATGCGGTCAGCCGAAGCGGCTCGAACCGCTTGGCGGGCATCGGCCGCATCGACTGGTTGTCCAGGCGCCTGGTGGGTGCGTCCAGGCTGCCGCGCGAGCTGATCGAACGCGGCGTCAGGCCGGGCGCTTTCCGCGATCCGCAGCTGACGACGGAGATCGGGCCGGCGGTCGGCGTCGGCGGCCCGATTGTCGTCAACCGGATCTTCTTCTACGGTTCGGCGCGCTACTCGCAGGAGACCAAGTGGGGACGGGTGAACAAGGTCGGGACGCTCCTGCCCGACGAGGTCCGCATCGGCGAGGAGGTGTACGGAAAGCTCACGGCGGTGCCGTCGGCGCGCCACCAGGTGAATGCCGGCTACCGGTTCCGCCCTTCGCACGTCGAGCACGCGCTGCTCGACTCGAACGCGGCGCCCGGCGTGGCCACCAGCACCGACAACGGAAGCCGGATCGCCAACGCGGACTGGACCCACTTCATCAGCGGACAGAGCTCGCTCAACGTGCGCTACCTGTTCATGAAGGAGAACAACGAGGACACGCCGGTCACCGCTCTCGGGTACCTGCCGCCGTTCGACCCGAACAACCTGGCGGCCATGGGGCAATACAACGACCCCGCCCAGGCGGATCTCAAGGTTGGCGGCAATCAATATACGAACGTCCAGAACTATCGCCGTCACGAGGTCCGCGGCGTGTTCAGCCGGTTCATGGACGTCGGCAGGACGAGTCACGTGCTGAAGGCCGGCAGCGGCGTCGAGTTCGCGGAAGAGACGTTCAACCGGCTCACGAACGGGTGGGGGCTGCTCGCCAGCATCACGCAGAACGGCGTGCCCGCGTTACGCGCGCGCTACTTCACGCCACAACCGTCGCAGCTTGGGCGGGGCACCACGTATTCGGTGTTCGCCCAGGACGAGATCACCATCGCAAGCCGCGCGTCGGCCTCAGTCGGCGTGCTGCTCACCCGGGATGAGTTTTCACAGAAGCTGAAGGGGAGCCGTGGGTGCCCCGCGACGATCCTCCTGAAGGGCGGCGCCGCCGTCTACAAGTCGAAAGACGACACGTGCAACTTTCTCCGGTTCGGCTTCGGCGACGAAATTCAGCCGCGGCTGGGCATCAGCTACCAGGTGCGCAAAGGCAGAAGCGACAAGGCGTACGCGAACTGGGGCCGCTACTACAACATGGATCAGAAGTCGGCCGGACGCAGCCTCGCGCCGAACCGCATTTTCCAGACGCAGACGGTGTTCGACACGAACGGGGCGATGCTGTCGAGCGGGCCGCTCGCGTCCACCTCGGGCAAGTTGATCGATCCGTCGATCCGGCCGACCTACAGCGACGAGGTGGTGTTCGGCTACGCGACGCCGTTCGCCGGGGTGTACAGCGCGGAGGTGTTCTTCATGTCCCGGACGATGAAGGACATGATCGAGGACCTGCCGTCGGACAGCGGGCCGTTTGTCGCCGCGAACCTTCCGTGCGCTGCGTTTGCCGCGTGTCGATTGGCCGACGCGCGACGCACCTACCGCGCGGTCACCGCGGACCTGCGCCGGCGCCTCCTCAACGGCTGGACGAGCGACATCAGCTACACGTGGAGCCGTTTCGAGGGCAACTACGATCTCGACTACTCGCTGACGTCGGTGTTCAACACCTCGTCGTTCATCCAGGATGGACCGGGCACCAACGTCGAGGATCCGAACCGCTTCGGACCGCTGTTCGAGGATCGTCCGCATGTCTTCAAGGTCTTCACGTCGTTTGCGGCGACCAGCCGAGTGACCGCGTCGAGCTACCTGCGCGTACAGAGCGGGACGCCGTGGGCAGCGCGCGGCCGCGACGTGCCGGGCGCGGTGATGAACTACCTGGAGCCTGCCGGCAGCCACCGGAATCCCGCGTGGGCCAACCTCGATGTGATGGCCGCGTACCGCGTGCCGCTGGCGGCGCGCGCCAGCGTGTCGCTCGAGGCCCGTCTGCTGAACGTGTTCGACAACCAGACGCGGCTGTCCACCGACTCGCAGCAGTTCCTGGACGTTCGATCGATCCCGACGCCGCCGTACATCGCGCCGTACCAGCAGCCGAATCCGTTCTTCTCGACGGGCAACGGCTTTGCGCCGCCACGGCGTCTCCACGTGGCCGCGGTCTTCGCCTTCTAGCCTACGGCTCCGGCGCCGCGGCGAGCTCGCGTTTGAGCCACGCGCGCGCGTGCGTCCAGTCGCTCTCGACGGTCCGCGCGGACACGCCCATGTGCTCCGCGACTTCCGGCACCGACAATCCCGAGAAGAACCGCAGCGAGACGACCTCGGCGGCGCGCGGATCGAGCGCCTCGAGGCGGGTGAGCGCATCCTCGAGCGCCAGCAGTTCCTCGACCGGCACCTCCGACGTCTTCGCCGCCTGGAGCAGCTCGTCGAGTTCCACGTGCGGGATGCGGCCCCCGCGCTTCTGACGCTTCTGGTGGCGTCCGTGATCGACCAGCAGCCTGCGCATCGCCTGCGCGGCGAGCGCGAGCCCCTGGGTGCGCCCCTGCGAGGCGAGACCGCGCTCCTTCTGCATGCGCAGCCAGGCTTCGTTGACCAGCGCGGTCGGCTGAAGGGTGTGGTTGATGCGCTCGCGTCCGAGGTAGCGGCCCGCCACGCGGCGCAGTTCCCCGTAGATCACGGGAAACAGATCGTCAGCCGAATCCGGTCGTCTGGGCGATGACATCGATGGGCCACCGGTCCCGTTGCGGGGTTTTCCGCTCGTTGGCGCGTTAAGAGACGAAGCCGGAAGTCACGGTATCACACGGCCAACCGAAGGAGACTCGAATGTCCCGATTTTCACTGCTCATCGCCGGCGTCGTTGTTTCGGCGGCGTTCCATCCCGGCGCTGCCGCCGCACAGGCACCCTACGGGCCGGCAGGACACAAAGCGCCGGCCACGCCGGGCACCTGCGCGTTGTCGCGCTCGTGCTCGCCCGGCGCCTCGATTGACGTCGTTCCGTACGTCACGGCGCTGGGAAAACCGGGACGGCTTCGCCTCGAGGTGATGCCGGCGGAGGCGGAAGTCTACGTCGACGGCGTGTATGCCGGTCACGCGGAGCAGTTCGACGGCGTGTCGGCCCACGCCGCGATGGCGCCCGGCGGGCACCGGATCGACGTGCGCGCGGACGGCTATCAGGATGTCGTGTTCGGCACGCGAATCAGCCGATCAAAGCCGACCGTCGAACGGGTCAGGCTGGTGCCCGTGAGGCAGAAGTAACAGCGTCAGAACGTCAGGACCAGCGCTGCGCTGGCGCGGCCGAACGACACCTTCTCCTCCGGTGGCGTCGTCGTCTCCACGAACGGGATCGTGAACGACTTCGTCGAGTGGAAATGGCGGATGTCGCCGCGGACGCCGACATGCTGCGCGAAGAGGATCGTCACGCCTCCGCCGAGGTCCCATGCGAGGCTGTTGTTCGACAACGAGAGCACGTCGGCGCGGGTGAACTCGACGTGCGTCTTCATCAGCCCGAGGCCGCCGAGCAGGTACGGGTGCACCGGCCCGATCGCGGGCACGATCATGATGTTCGACATCAGCGTGATCACGCTCGACGACTGCGTGCCGACCCTGCCGAAGAAGTTCTTCGCGTCCGCGAATTCCTCTTCGAAGCCGAGGATCGCGCCCATGGTGCCGATCGCCACGCCGAGGTTCGTCCGCTTGTCCTCGCAGTTGCTGATCTGCGGGCAGCCGGAGTTGCCGCCGAAGTCGTAGCCGATGAGCGGGCTGATGAAGCCCTGCGCGCGCGACGGCGTCGCCGCCGCGAGGAGAATGAAAAACCCTATAAGAATGACCAGTCGTGCCTGATTCGTATGCATCAGATCCTCGTCGGACGCGGCCCGATTCAGCGAAAAGGCTGAGCGGCCGCGCTCGCACAAGCAAACGCTCGACCTGCTCTCACGTCAAGCTCAGCGGGACTCTTGGCAATCGGCTGGCGCGAGATGTAGGTTCGAACGGGTGTCTCCTGGCCGCGCGATCATCGCGGCAGCCGTCGCGGGTGCGACTCTCCTCTTTCCCCGGGCAGCTGCTTCACAGCCTCCGACGAGCTATCGGGCTCTGACGAACCGGACTGTCTATACCGAGCCGTCGCTGCCGGCGCTGGGACCCGCCGGATTTCAGTTCCGCGATCCGGTCTTCGGATCTCGCATCCGGCGCGTGACCGACGCGCAGACCCGGCCGGGTCTGCCCGGGGCGTCGTTCACGACGCCGTCGGCCGCGCATCAGCTCGCGTGGAACACGACCTCGACTCTGTTCTGGATCCGCAGTGTCGACGGGACGATCATCCCGTTCAGTTTCGATCCGATCACGATGACCGCCGCCCGCATCCAGGCGAGCGGCAGCGGCGATGGCGGCCTCACGATCGCCTCGCAGGTCGAGCCGCAGTTCAGCTTCCTCTCTGGCAACATCTTGTACGGTTCGACCCAGGATCCGGTCGACGACTGGCCGGTGGTGCGGCAATTCGACTTCGCCACGCTCACGTACACCAACGTGCTCAATCTCGGCGCGGTGGCGACAATCGCGCACGGCACGTACGCGGGCGCCCTCTCGTCCACCGCCCAGGCGCCGGAAACGCTGTCGATCATCTTCGGCGGGCAACAGGACAGTCATTACAAGGTCGCCGTCTTCAATCCCGCAGCGCCTCTGGCGTCCGCGGTGGTGCTCGACACGCTGACATCGACCATTACGCGCAACGGCACCGCCGCGCCCACGAACGTCGCCCTCGGCTTCCATCTGCATCACGCGTGGATCGACCCGTCGGGTCGCTTCGTCGTCCTCGAGCCCGTCGACGCCTCGCCCGCGCCGTTCGTGGTCTGGGATCTCGATACCGACGTGCTCACGCTCGTGACGGCCCGCGGCGGCGGACATTACGCGCTCGGCTATCACCGGCTGATCAATCAAGCCTGCTGTGCCCAGTCCTCCTATGACGGCGCGCAGTGGCAGCTTCGGGATCTGGCGGCGCCGAATGCCACGACGGACGTTATCAACCCCGTGCTGACGCCGCAGGAGGTCTTCGTCGCGGATCACACCTCGTGGAACAACGCGCAGCCGTCGACCGCAGTGCCCATCCTCGCCTCGCTCTACCGCTACTCGGATGGCATGTTGAACAACACGCCGTGGCGGGCCTGGGATAACGAGATCGTGGCGATTCAGACGGGCGGGGGAGCGGCCGGCGCGACGGTGTGGCGGTTCGCGCACCATCGATCGAACGTTGCGTACGAGGACCCCGGTCCCGACGTCTACTTCTGGTACCTGCCGCGCGCGGTGATCTCGCCGAACGGTAAGTGGGCGATCTTCACGTCGAACTGGGAGAAGACGCTCGGCAACAGCGCGACGCCCGAGCCCGGCGGTCAGTTCCGGTGCGACGTCTTTCTCATCGCGCTCGCGAAAGGCGGCATCGGGAACTTCACCGACGATCCGCTCGTTCCGCGCGAGACGCTGATGAAGACCATCCACATCCTCGAGCTGCGATCGCGCATCGACGCGCTGCGCACCCGGTTCGGGCTCCCCGCATTCGCCTGGACCGACCCGGACCTCGCGGCCGGGACGTTCGTGAAGGCCGCGCACCTGCTCGACCTGCGGGCGGCCTTGCAGGGCGCGTATCTCGCAGCCGGCCGCGCGGCGCCGGCGTTCACCGACGCCACCCCCACCGCAGGCGTCACGGTCATCAAGGTCGTCCACATCCAGGAGCTGCGCGACGCGGTGATCGATCTCGAAACGCAGTAAGCGCATAATGCGCCCATGCGCAGCACCATCGCCCTCGTGACACTGGCGTTCGCGGTGGGTGTCGGGGCGATCGACGGAGCCCAGGCGCCGCCGTCACGCGCGTCCGCGTTGCGGATCCCGTTCGAGAGCTACGCGCTGCCGAATGGATTGCGCGTGGTGCTCGCTCCCAACAACGTCTCGCCGACGGTTGCCGTCAGCGTCTGGTACCACGTCGGCTCGAAGAACGAAACGGCGGGGAAGACGGGGTTCGCGCATCTGTTCGAGCACGTGATGTTCACGGGGTCCGGCCATGTTCCGTACGGGGTGCACGACCGCCTGACCGAAGGCGTCGGCGGCTCCAACAACGGAACCACGAGCAGGGACCGGACGACATACTTCGAAACGGTCCCGTCGAACTACCTCGAGACCGCGCTGTGGCT
>Ga0070704_100001895_pt1 | contig 11533 bp, 8 predicted proteins | sample KBSK5252metaG_FD_65467 | JGI IMG/M metagenome (GOLD analysis project Ga0070704, IMG submission 65467) | Corn, switchgrass and miscanthus rhizosphere microbial communities from Kellogg Biological Station, Michigan, USA - KBS K5-25-2 metaG | ecosystem: Host-associated > Plants > Roots >... | reverse complement strand
GTGCCGCTGACCCCGGGCGGCGCCGGGACACAGCAGGCCCTGATCGCGCCGCTCTCGGCCGGGACCATCTAGTCGATCTCCTGCTTGGCCTGGCAGCCCTCGCGATCTGTGGCATCCCGCCACGGCTCCGCGCATTGCGATCGGCGACGGCGATCGCCTGACAAAACGCGGCTACTCGGGCGCGTCGCCGTCGATGGCTCCGGTAATCAAGCCGACAATCTCCTCTCGGGTCGTCGCTTTGATCGAGCGAACCGCGACGAGCCGCCCTTGCCGCAGCACGACGATCCTGTTCGCCAGCTCGAACACCTGCGCCAGGTTGTGGCTAACGAGAAGGACGGCACGGTTCTGCTCGGCAAGCCTTCGAACGAGCGCTGCGACTTTCTCTTGCTCCTCGACACCGAGGTTCGCAGTCGGCTCGTCCATCATCACGAGCCGTTTGCCCCAGGCGATGCTTCGCGCGACGGCAACCGCCTGCCGCTGACCGCCGGAAAGGTCGTCGACAGCGATGTCGACATCGGGAATCGGGATCTGAAGACGTACGAGCTCCGACCGCGCGCGTTTGCGCATCGCCCTCTTGTTCATCCATCCGACAGCCCCGCCCGGGCCGCGCACGTATTGCTCGCGTCCGAGAAAGAGGTTGGCCCACACGGGCAGGTCGGGAGCGAGGGCGAGATCCTGATAGACGGTCTCGATCCCTCGCTCGCGTGCATCCAACGGCGAGTGAAACTCGACCGGCTCGCCCGAGACGAAGATCGCCCCCGCGTCTGGGCGGTGGGCGCCGGCGATCACCTTGACGAGCGTTGACTTGCCGGCGCCGTTGTCACCGACAAGGCCGACGATCTCGCCGGCGTCGACGTGCATGCTCACGCCGATCAGCGCCTGCACATGCCCGTACGTCGTCGAGACCCCGCTCACCTGGAGAAAAGGGGCGCCGTCTCGACGGGCGGTCGCGTCTTCTTCTACGAGCATCGCCTATTCCGCCTAGCCCGATGCATCTGGCGACCTGCGGATCTGGTCCACGTTCTCTTTGGTCGCGACACCGGTCTTCGAATAGAAGATCCCGTGCGGCACCGGCTTCGTGCCGCGAACCGCCCGCGCCAGCCATCCCACAGCCTTCTGCGTGTTCTCGTAGGGGAGCTCGCCTACCGACCAGTTGATCCACCCCTGCTCGATCAGGTCGAGGGTTTGAGGAAGCCAGTCGTGCCCGGCGATGACGATGTCCTTGCGGTGCTTCGCCTTGACGACTTGTCCCGCGCTCAGGGTGTTGATGGCACACATCGGGTAGATAACCTTGAGGTTCGGATGCGCGAGCAAGAGGGCCTGGTGGTTGGCCAGGCTCTTGGCCGGCTCTCCGGTCGCGTTCAGGTAGGTGACGATCTTGATCTGGAACGTGGCTCTGTAGGGATTCTGCTTCAGCACGGCGTGGGTGAAGCCCCTCCGGCGCCGTTCCTGTCCCGTCGAGCCGGGCAGGCAGGTCGTTATGGCTGCCTGCACTTCACCGCTCGCTCCCCGTCGATGCAACACCCAGAGGACCCGCTTGCCCTGCTCGCGGCCTTCCGCCTCGGTGTCGTGCCCGATGAAGAAATCGCGCTTTGACTTCGGGGCGTCGAGCATGTCGGTGCCGACATAGACGCGCTTCGCCTTTGCCTTCGCGATTTCTCTGTTGAGGGTCGTCGGGTCACCGGGGACGGCAAGGATGGCCTGGGATCCGGACGTCAGCGCGTCCTCGAAGAGCGCGATCTGCTGGTGGGGATCGAACTGCTGGGTCCCTACGATCTTCAGATCGACTCCGTACTTCTTGGCGGCGCGCCGGGCGCCCTTTTCGGCGGGGACGTAGAACGGGTTCGCGAGCTCCGGAATGATCATGGTCATCTTGACCTTCCCCGCCGCGGCTCGGCCCGGACTCGCGGCCGCAATCGATGTCGCCGCGACCAGGATTGCGGTAAGTGCGACGATGAGCCCGGGTATGAGTGCCGAGCTCGCCGCACCAAGCATCTGTTTCGAGCTGACGTTCATCGCTCTTCCTCCTTTGAGATGAGACGCGCCTTGTGGCGCGAATGGTGCGGCTGGAGCCGCTGCAGCCTTCGCGTCAGCCGCCGGCTGTGATATGCCACCTCCTTCCCGAGCGAGGCCTGCCGCTCGCCTCGGCCCGTAATGAGACGGTCGAGCGCCACCGCCGCCAGGACAAGCACTCCGCTGACGATCAGTTGGCCATAGAGAGAGACTCCGCTGATGACCAGGCCGTTGCGGACCTCGCCGATGAGCAAGACCCCGAGCATGGAGGCGGCGATTCGCCCTCGCCCGCCGGTTAGGGCGGCGCCCCCGATGATTACGGCGGCTATCACGTCGAGCTCATAGCCGACACCTCCGTTGGGATCCGCGCTGCCGGCTTGGGCCACTCCGAGCACGCCGGCGATACCTGCCGTCAGTCCGAGGAGCGCCAGTGCGCCGACTTGCACGCGGTGGACGTGCACGCCGGCGAGCTGTGCTGCTCGGCGGTTGCTACCAAGCGCGTAGAGGTGCTGACCAAAGGCGGTGCGGCTGAGGAGCAGGTGCCCTAGCAGCGCGACGCCGACGAGGGCTAGAACGAGATCCGGGATCCAGTCCAGGCTTGAGGGCCAGGGAATGAGCTCACGCTGACCGAACTTGAAGAGCGCGGACGATTGCCCGAAGTCCGACACCGGAAACCCATTCGAGATCCAGTACGCGGCGCCGCGATAGATGCTGAGCGTCCCGATCGTGACGATGATCACCGGGACCCGGAGAAGGACGGAGAGCAGGCCGTTCGTAAGACCCATCCCCGCTCCAGAGGCGACGCTGACAAGCGCCGCGAGCCAGACGTTCCAGCCGGCCTGGAGCGCCTCGGCGAAGACGATTCCCGCGAGCCCGAACATCGAGCCAACAGAGAGGTCGAACTGTCCCCCGACGACAACGAAGGTCATCCCCACGGCTAGCAGCCCGATGAACGTGCTCTGCTCGGCGATGTTGCCGAGGTTGTCGAAGCTGATGAAGACTCCGTTTCGCGACGTGAAGTAGACGCCGAGCAACACGATCGCGACGACCAGGCCGATCTCCTGCGTTCCGCCTCTAGCCAGCGGCCGAGCAAGGGCGATCCCCATCAGAAGCCGCGACCTCGACCAGTCGACACGCCCATTACCCGGCCCCGGTGCGTTCTTCTATCGCCGCCGGCTCGTCTGGCTTGTCCTCGAATGGAAGCGTGACGACGAGCGACGTTCCCTCGCCGGCCGGGCTTTCGATCTCGATCGTGCCGCCGAGCGCCTCGACCCGATCTTGCAGTCCGACAAGTCCCGACCCGCGAGCCAACTCGGCTCCGCCGACACCGTCGTCGCAAATCGACATCAGCAAGCTGCCGCCGCGTGGCAGGAGCGAAACTTCGACTTGCGACGCATAAGAATGCTTCGTCGCGTTGGCTAAGGCCTCCGACGCAACGAAGTAGGCGGCGACCTCGAGCGACTCAGGAAGCCGCGCCTCCGCGATGTCAAGCTCGACGGGGATAGCCGAGCGGCGTGCAAGCGCTCGCAAAGCAGCGCCAAGACCGCGCTCGGAAAGGATCACGGGGTGGATCCCGCGCGAGAGTTCCCGCAGCTCCTCGATCGCACGGTCCAGTTCGGTCGCGATTTGCGAAAGGTCGGCCCCAAGGTCGCCCTTATAGGCAGAGACATCGTCCTCCGTCCGGCGCAGCGCCAGGGCGAGCGTGACGAGTCGCTGCTGCGTGCCGTCGTGGAGGTCTCGCTCGATCCGGCGCCGAGCCTCGTCGGACGCGGCCACGATCCGCCGACGCGATGCGGAGAGTTCGTTCCGGCTGTGCGCGTTGGCGATCGCGGTCCCGGCGAGCTCGGTGAAGGCAGTCATGCGTTGCTCGGCGTCGGCCGGAAACTGCTCCCGGTCCGTCCCCGCGCCGATCGAACCCCAGAGAGCGCCCTCAACGATGATCGGGACCGCCACGGAGCAGCGGATGCCCAGCAGTCCGGCCCTCTCGGCGGTGCGCTCGGGGGCCGTGCTGAAGTCGTCGACGCGAGCCGACCTGCCGCTTCGGAGAACTCGGCCGATTGCCGTGTCGGAGTCGACCTCAAGACGCGTGCCAACCGGAAGCGCCCTGCGTGCGGTGCCGCCGCTGGCAACGAGAGTCATCGTCGCGTCGGGTTCGAGCCGCGCTATCGCAGTCGCCTCGGCGTCGAGGAGCCTCTCTACCTCCTCCGCGACGGCCGAAAAGACCTCCGCCGGTGAAACGCCCCGGGCGACGAGCGTTGCGACGCGTCGCAGCGCCGCCTGCTCCTCGGCGAGCCGTTCGAGGGCCTCACGGGACTCCGTATTCTCGATCGCGGTCGCGAGAAGCTCCGTGAAGTCGGTCATGCGCGACGCGGTCTCTGGGGGCAGCGGTCCGGGTTCGCTCTTGGAACCGACCATCGCTCCCCAGACGCGCCCAGCCGCGATGACCGGAACTCCGACGGTCGAGTGGATCCCGGTGCTACGGACGATCTCCGCCATCTCGCCGTATGCCTGCGAGTAGTCGTCGATGCGGGCAGCCGCGGAGCTGTCACGCACCATCTGAAGAATGTTCTTGCCTTCAATGTTCATACGGACGCCGACTGGGAATAGCCCCTTTGGCTGTCCGCGGTTGTAGTTCGCTAGCTCGGTTGCAGTCCCATCCAACTCGTACCGCACGACGCTCGTCGCCTGAACGTCGACGACTCGTCCGACCTCCTCGGCCATGACGTCGAACAGTTCTTGCGGCTCGGCGCCCTCCGCCACGAGGGTTGCGACACGGCGGAGCGCCGCCTGCTGCTCGGCAAGCCGTCCGCGAGCCTCGCGCGCCTCCGCGTTCGCGATCGCGGTCGCGAGGACCTCGGTAAACCTCTCCAGCCGGTCCTCGGTTTCGGCGGGAAACTGCTCCCGCACTGTCCCGACGATGATCACTCCCCAAAGCTCCCCCTCGACGAAAATCGGCGCTCCGACCGAGGAGCGAATACCCACCTCGCGGATGATTGCCGGGATCGACCCCGTCGCCTTGACGTAGTCCTCCTTGCGAGCGGGGCGGCCCGTCTCGAGCGTCGTGGTCAGCACCCACCCAGGCTGAGGCGTTAGGCGCGTGCCCGCGCCAAGCTGATCGGCGATGGCGCCGGCGCTGGCGACGATGGTCACCGTCCCGTCGGCCTCGAGCCGCTGGATAGCCGTGGTCTCCGCGTCGAGGAGGCGATCCACTTCGTCGCAAAGGGTGGAGAAGACTTCCGCCGGCGACACACCTTCCGCCACGAGGGTCGCGACTCGGCGAAGAGCTGCCTGGTCCTCCGCGAGCCGAGCGATCTCTGACCGACTCTCTGTACTAGCAATCGCGGTTGCAGCGAGCTCGGTGAACTCCTCCAGGCGCTGCTCGGTGTCGCCTGCGAAAGGCTCGCGCGCCGTCCCGATGATGAACACGCCCCACAGTGCCCCCTCGACCAGGATCGGGACCCCCACCGTCGATCGGAAACCCAGGGCACGAGCGACTCGCAAGCCGCGGTCGACTCCCGCCGGACGCCCCGAAGGATCGTCGTAGTCTTCCTTGCGGGCGGGGCGGCCTGTTTCGAGGACGGAGAGCGCAACCATGCCGGGTGCCGGCTTCGTCCGCGTGCCCACTTCGAGCTCCTCGGTGATCACACCGCCGCTGGCGACAACGGTCGTCGTCCCGTCGGCCTCGAGCCGAACGATCGTCGAGGTTTGCGCGTCGAGAAGCTGATTCACTTCTTCGCACAGGGCGGAGAAGACCTCCGCCGGCGGCACACCCTCCGCAACGAGTGTCGCCACGCGCCGCAACGCCGTCTGCTCCTCTGCAAGGGCCCGGTTGCGCTCCTCCGCTTCGCGCAGATTCGCCTCGGCCTGCCGCCGCTCGGTCACGTCGCGCGCGACCGCGTAGATCCGCTGTTCCTCGACGACGGGGGTCGCCGTCCACTCGATCCATCGGTGCGAACCGTTCTTGCAGACGTACCTGTTGTCGAACGACGTCGTCGTCTGCCCTTCTTCGAGGCGGCCCGCCTCCGCCGTTGTCCGCTCACGGTCATCGGGATGGACGAACTCGATGTAGGGCCGTGCAAGCGCCTCTTGCTCCGTGTAACCAAGCAGTGCCTCGAAGGCCGGATTCACGCGCTTGAAGTAACCATCGAAGCCGGCGACGACGATCATGTCGGGCGAAATGGCGGAGAGGCGGTCGACCTCGGCCTTTGCTTTCGCCCGCCTGCCCGAGATCACCGCGAGCGCGCCGACCAGGGCTGCGAGCGTGAGACCACCGGCGAGGATGATCCACGGAAGGACGGCGGCGTTGCCGCGCACCTTCTCGACCGGCACTTCCAGGTCGAACCGCTGGCCGAGGGCGGTGAACGCGCTCCCTTCTTCCGCGCCGCGCAGCGTTCCTGTCGACCGACTCCCGACCGTGAGCTTCAGCTTTGGATTCGACGTCGGATTCGGGGCGTTGCTTTCGGCTGCGGCCCTGAGTAGCCATGAAGCCGGGACGAACAGCACGACGAAGCCCGGCTCGACGATCCCGCCATTCTCGAGACGTTGGGCGGATTGAACGAGGAACAGACCGGCCGTACCGTCGGGGAGCTCCCCCAGGGAGGTAGCCGTGGCGCGGTACGCCGTCTGCGGAAGAGCGGCGGCGGCGGCGACGCCCGCTGCGCTGCTGAGGTCGATGCCCGGCACGCTCATGGGCGGGATGCCGGTCACGAGCGTCGCCGGGAGATAGCTCTCGCGCGCTCCGGGGTGACTAACGCCGCCTGACTGCGTCGGTTCGACAATCTGGTGGCCGGTTCGCAGCTCGTAGCCGGGTCGCTCGTAGTCGGATACGCGCTGGACCCAGGCTGCCGCGGGAATACCAACGGGACCGAGCCACCGCGCCCCGATATCCCCGAACTGCTCAGTCGTGACCCCTGGGCTGATGTGCCCTGTCAGAAACCTTCGGACACCGTCCACCAGGGTTGCGGCCTGGGTAACGCGATCACGCACCTCGGTGGCCGCGATCTCGGCCCGATGTGCCGAATCGTGCCTCGCATCCTGTTCACCGTGAGCCCGACTGATGAAGAAGCCGCCGACGGTCAGCCCGAGTACGAGCACGATTCCTGCCAGCTGGCGAAGTCGCACGCTCACTTGGAAGCTCCTTGCATTTTGCGCTCTTTTAAAGCCAGGCGCGAGTCGGGTTTGGCCTTCGTGCGTGGATGCGCTAGCGTGGCTCCGCTGGTAATCCGCTTGGAGGCCAATGGTGAAGGTTTGGCCGATTGTGATTGCAGCCGTTTCGGCGATGCTTCTCGCCGGGGGCGTCACCGGAGCCAGACCCGCACCCGTGCGAATCGGTGTCGTTCTGAAGGGCCTCGACAACCCGTTCTTCGTCGCGATGTACGAAGGAGTGAGGGCCGAGGCGGGACGACGCGGGACTCGTGTCTCCGTCCGGGCGGCGAGGAGCGAGACAGATCTCCAAGGTCAGGCGGCACACCTGCGCGCGCTCGTCGCGGCCAAGGCGGGCTGCTACATCGTCAACCCGATCTCTCGAACAAATCTCATACCTCCACTGCGCGGTGTGAGACATCCGATCGTCAACGTCGACAGTCCGGTCGACCTCGCAGCCGCAAGGCGCGCCGGGGTGCACGTCACGTCCTTCATCGGAACCAACGACGTCGCGGCCGGAACGCTGGCCGGGTCCAAGCTGGCGTCCCTCCTCGGGCACAACGCGACGGTCGCTCTTCTGGGGGGCACGGCCGGCAGCATCAACAGCATCCATCGCTTGACCGGATTAATGCGTGGCATTCGAGGGACGAACGTCAGAGTGGTCGTCCGGGTCAATGCCGACTATTCCCGCACCACGGCCGAGATAGCCGCCAGACGAATCCTTCGCACCCATCCGCGCCTCTCCGGCTTCTTCGCCGCAAATGACCTGATGGCGCTCGGGATCGCCGACGCGGTTCGCTCGATCGGCAAACCCACACCCGTCAAGATCATCGGCGTCGACGGGATCGCCGAGGCTCTCGATGCCGTCCGCAGCGGGTCGATCAGCGCGACCGTCTCGCAATACCCCTACGTCATGGGGCGGATGGCGGTCGAGGCCTGCGTCGCGGCGGTGCGCGGCGCTCGGCTGCCGGCACATGTCGATTCTCCCGTCGCGCTCGTGAGCAAGTCCAATGTCGCGCGCGCGGCTTCGAGCTTTCCGCGCCCGTTTCGAAGCTACTCGGACCCCTTCGCGCGCATACTCCGCGGCCGGCGCTAGTGGCAGCAGGGCGCGACTGAAGGGAACTCGCGCTCCAGCTCGCGGACGAAGACGGCCGGCGGCGCATAGTGTTCGCTGGGCCGAGCGCCTTCGGCGGTCCGGAGTACGGGATGAGTTCGGCGAGCGTCGGTGATGATTCCCGCGGGTAGCTCCCGGGTGTCGTAGGCACAGATGAACGAGACTGGGACGGAAGCCATCGCGGGGCTGATCCCGGCCTCGTAGCGCTCCCAGCCGGCGACGCCGGCAGCTGAGGAACTCTCGGGCCAGATCACCTCGGCAACGACTCGTACGCGAGCAGCTCCACCAGCGGGGTGGTCGTCAAGGAAACGGGTGTACCCGTGGAAAGCATGTTCGGGGCTGCGATACCAAGAGAGCGCGTCCGCATACTCGATCCTGTCCGCGTCACTCCCGAGCGCCTCTCTGAGGACGGTTCGACCGGCCTCTCTCAAGACAACGAGCAGGTCATCGCCAGCCGTCAGGCCCTCCTCCACAAACGGCAGCGTCGCCGCGGCGAACTCATCCGTCGAGGAGTAGAGGAGTGCCTCGTGCCTGCAACCGTGACCGTGGCTGCGATCAGCGAGAAAAGCTCTGATCAGCTCCGCGGAAAACTCGCTCTTGGCGATGAACCCGAGCACGGGGGTCACGGCGACGAGCTCGGCCATATCCGACTCGCTGTGCGTCGAGGTGATGATCGTTTTCCTCGAGGCACCCTCTGCGTTCGCTGCGTTGCCAGACCAGGTCGAAACCGCTCTCGCCGTTCAGATCGACGTCGACGATCGTCACGTCAGGCTCGAGCTCCGGAACGCGCGCCAGAGCTTCCGCCGAAGTGGTCGCCACACCGATAACAGCCATTCCTTGAGCCTCGAGGAGCTCTGAAGCCGTCTCGAGAAACAGGGTGGAGTCGTCCACCAGGAAACAGTTGATTCCCATGTCAACCAACGATGACGGACGAAATACCGCTTGTCGTGGCAGCTAGCCGGAATATCTCAGAACGCCCCTCAGTCGATGTCGCACGCTTTTCAACGCGGCGCCCCAGCTGGCCTATGGTGGATCGAATCCGACTTAGGAGCCGTAAGTGGAGGCAGCGAGCGCACGGGTCAGGGTCGGGAAACGGGCAGGATCGCGCTCGGCTGAGGCGACCATCGAAGCGTGCCATATGGACGGCGGCATCGCGAAGGCACAACGCGCCCCGGCATCGGGGCCCCGAGGACGTTCTGCCAGCCGAGCGCGAGCGGCGATCTTCAGCACGTGAAGAGCGAGATCGGCGGCAAGGAGCGTCAGAAAAACGTCGGCACGCTGACAGGTCAGCGCCGGGCGGAATCAGGGGTCTCAGCTCACGTCGATCAGAACCTTGCCGACGGCACCAGCTTCGACGGCTGCGTGTGCCCTGGCCGTCTGCTCGAGCGGGAAGCGGTGCAATGGCAGACCCGCGTCGTCCCCGACGGGCAGTGCGCCGTCCGCGAGCGCGGCGTTGACGTCGGTGATTGCCGCCTCCTTCGCTGCCAACGGGACGGTGTACACAAGCACGATCTGGTAGCGGATGTTTCGGGACATCAGTTCGCCGACCGTCAGCCGGACTTCAGCACCCCCGTCCGTGGCGTAGGCGGCGACCGTGCCGTTTGCAGCCAGCAGGGCGGTGTCGAGGGCGGCATTCGCCCCCGGCGCAACCTCGACCACGATGTCGATGCCCTCCGGCGCCAGCCGACGAATCTGGTCGACGGCGTCCGCGCTTCGGTAGTTGAGGACGTGGTCGGCACCGGCCGCCCGGGCAAGCTTCGCCTTGTCCTCACTGCTAACGGTCGTGATCACGTCTGCTCCTGCCCAGTGGGCAAGCTGGGTGGCGGCGTGCCCGACGGCGCCCGCACCGCCCGCGACGAGCACGGTATGGCCGGCGAGAGCCTCGGGCGATAGCCGGTCCGGTCCGAGCTCGGAGACCGTGAGGCAGCGGTGTGCCGTCAGCGCCGGGATCCCGAGGCTTGCCCCGACATCGAACGAGACGCCGTCGGGCAGAGGAACGGCCTGGCGCTCGGGCAAGACGACGCACTCCTGCGCCGTCCCCTCTGCCCGTTCCCATGCCGCCTCCCACAGCCAGACCCGCTCGCCGATCCGTGAGCTATCGACGCCGCCCCCGACGGCGTCGACCACTCCGGCGCCGTCCTGGTTCGGCACAAGTTCCGGAAACGGAAGGCGGCCACCGGAGCCGCGGCGGGCCTTCCAATCGGTCGGATTCACCCCCGAGACGTGGACGGCGACGCGAACCTCGCCCGGGCCCGGCTCAGGGACGCGGCGCTCGACCAGCCGAAGCACCTCGGGGCCACCCGCCTCCGAATAGACAACCGCCCTCATCGGCGCGGGCGCCAGGGGAGACCGGCGCGCGACTCTGCGAGACGCGAGCCCAGACTGGAACTCGGGCTCCTCGAAGGATGCTTCCGCCGCAGGTAACCGCATCGGCGATGCGCCCCGGCAACGATGATCTCAGGTTTCATTTCACGGTCCTTTCGCGTTGTGTTCTCCTCGACAACTGCGGCCGATAGGGGCTATTCCCAATCCCGCACATGGCGAGAGCTCCGACCCATTTTTTCTCGCACGCGCTGATCGTTCGCTATGCGGTACCTGATCGTCACGACGGATCGACAGGCGCGCGGGCTGCGGCAACAGCGATGCCATCCGTGCTCGACTTCATCAGATCCACGGTCGCCGATGCAATCGGGGTGTTCTCACAGCAGCGGCACAATCTTCGTCGCTGGCCGCGACGTTCGCTGCGCCGGTCTCCTTGTTGCAGAACGCAGTCGTTCCTGGCGACGATTAATCGAGGCGACGCAGGCGTTAAGAGAGCCGCCCGGACGCACGTCCGTGAGCTCGTAAGACGCTAGTCGACGGGCTTCACGTCGCCGGACCGAACGTGATGGTGTTAAGCCAGGCGACCTCGAGCGCCTTGCGTGCCCGCTCGACGTCTTTGGCCAGCTCGGCGACGTAGTCCTGCCGCTCCGGCGCGAGCTCGAGCTCCATCACCGCCAGGCGGTGGTGCTCGAGCTGGGCTTGATAAGCCTCGCTTGCGACCGCCAAGCCGCTCACGTCAGTCCGTCCTCCACCATTAGCAGCGACGGTACGCGGCACATCGGGGGCGTGCGATACGAACTCTTCGTCGTTCGATAGCGCCTCGCTATCAGCCCGCAAGGCCGCATGTTGCAAGGGCTTTCTTTACAGAAACCTGATTCGCGATCTATACGATCGCTGGCCGTTTGGGGAGCGGCGAACCGAAACCGAAGCCTTGGCGCCGGC
>Ga0070704_100001894_pt1 | contig 11539 bp, 8 predicted proteins | sample KBSK5252metaG_FD_65467 | JGI IMG/M metagenome (GOLD analysis project Ga0070704, IMG submission 65467) | Corn, switchgrass and miscanthus rhizosphere microbial communities from Kellogg Biological Station, Michigan, USA - KBS K5-25-2 metaG | ecosystem: Host-associated > Plants > Roots >... | reverse complement strand
ACGAGCGATCGGTCCAGGTGATGATCGAAGGGCCAGGTCACGTGCCGATCGACCAGATCGAAGCGAACGTGGTCCTTCAGAAGCGCATCTGCCGGGGGGCGCCGTTCTACGTCCTGGGTCCCCTGACCAGCGACATCGGGGCGGGCTACGATCACATCACCGGGGCGATCGGCGGGGCGGTGGCCTCGGCGGCCGGCGCCGACGTGCTGTGCTACCTGACCCCGGCCGAGCACCTGAGGCTGCCGACGCTCGAGGACGTGCGCGACGGGGTCATCGCGACCAAGATCGCCGCGCATTCGGGCGACCTGGCCAAGGGGGTGTTCGGCGCCAGAAGCCGCGACGATCAGATGTCTCTCTACCGCAAGCGTCTCGACTGGGAAGGGCAGTACCGCCTGGCGCTCGACCCGGAAAAGGCCCGCGAGCTGCGCCTGATGAGCGAGGACTACGACAAGGCGGTGTGCTCGATGTGCGGGACGCTCTGCTCCATGGCGCTCGAGAACACCCGATCGCGGCTCGGCGAGCTCCTGACGGCGCCCGGGGAGGACGCGGCGCACCGCCACGTGCGGGTCGGCTCGGCGGCGTTCCGCAGCACGGTGGGGAACGCATGACCCCCTTCCAGGAGCGCTGCATCGAGAGGAGCGGGCTGTCCGCCATCCTGGAGAAGGTGCTGGCGGGCCGGCGCCTGTCGGGGGAGGACGGGATGACCCTCTACACCCACCCGGATCTGGTGGCGGTCGGCGCCCTCGCCAACGAGGTGCGCGAGAGACGGCACGGCGGGGTGGCCTACTACATCATCAACCAGCACATCAACCACACCAACATCTGCGTGGCCGGCTGCAAGTTCTGCGCCTTCTACCGCACGGCCCGCCAGAGCGACGCCTACGTGCTGTCCACGGAGGACGTCGAGCGGCGCATGCGCGAGCACATCGACAAGCCGATCCGCGAGATCCACATGGTCGGCGGGGTCAACCCCGATCTGCCGCTCGCCTACTTCGAGGACGTGATCCGCGCCATGAAGCGGGTGCGCCCCGACGTGCACGTCAAGGCGTTCACCATGGTGGAGATCGCCGCCATGGCCGAGAACTTCGCCATGACGCCGGAGGAGGTCATGCGCCGCCTGAAGGACGCGGGGCTCGGCTCCATCCCGGGGGGAGGGGCGGAGATTCTCACGGACCATGCTCACCAGGTCCTGTTCAAGGGCAAGATCGATCATCACGCCTGGATGGACATCGCCAAGACGGCGCACCGGCTCGGCTTGAGGACCAACGCCACCATGATGTACGGACACGTCGAGACGCTCGAGGAGCGCCTCGAGCACATGCTGCTTCTGCGCGAGGCCCAGGACGAGACCGGCGGCTTCATGGCGTTCATCCCGCTCGCCTTCCATCCCGAGAACACGCGCCTGTCGCACCTGCCCCGGCCGTCCGCCGCCGACGAATTGCGCAACGTGGCGGTGGGCCGCCTGATGCTCGACAATTTCGCGCACGTCAAGGCGTACTGGATCATGATGACCCCCCGCGTGGCCCAGACCGCGCTGCATTTCGGCGCGGATGATCTCGACGGGACGGTGGTGACCGAGGAGATCTACCATCGTGCCGGCTCGACCTCGCCGCAGATGATCAGCGTGCCCCAGATGGTCGCCCTCATCGAGGAGGCGGGCCGGATCCCGGTGGAGCGCGATTCGCTCTACCATCCCGTGGTTGCGGCGGGGCTCCCTCCCCCGGGCCCGCCCGGCCTGTCACCCCTTCCCCCGCAAGCGGAGCCCCCCCGGGAGACCGCCAGGCAGGCCTGACGGCGGGCCCGCCGGTCCCAGGCGGAAGGACGAGTGTGCTCCCGTGTGGATTCATCTGAACGGCCGGCTGGTGGCGGACAGCGAGGCGGTGGTCTCGGTGTTCGATCGCGGCTTCCTGTACGGCGACGGCGTGTTCGAATCGCTGCGCACCGTGGGCGGCGGCCCCTTCCGCCTCGACCGTCATCTGCAGAGACTGCAGCGCTCGGCGCAGGGAATCGGCCTCGATCTTCCGCTGCCGCTCTCCGGGCTGGCGGCGGCCGTCGGCGAGCTGCTCGAGGCGAATCATTTGAAGGATGCGCGCCTCCGGGTGACCGTGACGCGCGGCGCCGGGCGTCCCGGCGAGTACGTCGAGGCGCGCGGCCCCGCCACCGTGGTGATCTCGGCAGCCGCCTTCGCCGGCCCCGACCCGGCCCTGCATCGTGAGGGGGTGGCGGTCGCCATTCCGACGCGGCGGCAGATTCCCCCGGAGGCCATCGACCCGCAGATCAAGTCGATCTCGCGGCTGAGCTCCGTCCTGGCGCGCCGCGAGGCGCGCGATCGAGGGGCCTTCGAGGCGATCCTCCTGGACCGTCTCGGCAACCTGACGGAGGGGACCGTGAGCAACGTGTTCCTGGTGGAGGGGGGAAGGCTCCGGACCCCCGAGGCGCCGTCCGGCGGTCTGCCGGGAATCACCCGGGAAGCGGTGATCGAGATCGCGCGCGCCGCCACGATCGAAGTCGCCGAGGAGCCGCTCCCGTCAGGCCGGCTGTTCGCCGCGGACGAGGCGTTTCTCACCAACACGTCCTGGGAGGTGCTGCCGGTCGTCGACGTCGACGGACGGCCGATCGGGGGCGGTGTGCCCGGTCCCGTCGCGCGCCGGCTCCTGGCGGGCTACCGGGAGCTGCTCGGGCGGGAGTGCGCCGCGGCCGCGGCCGCCATCGGCAGGGGGGCCGGCCTGTGACCGGCCCGCTCCTCCCGGTCTCCCCGCCGCCGCGCGCGGTCGTGGAGTCGCTTCCCACCTTCATCGATCCGGTGGAGGCCCTGCTGCGCGTCCGCCGTCGCAGGCACCCGGTCCTGCTCCTGAGCGGTCTCGAGGGGCACCCCGAATCGCGCCATTCGATCCTCGCGTGGGATCCTCTCCTGGTCGTCACGCTGCGCGGCGGCGAGGCGACGATCGCCCGGATCGTAGCGGGGGTGGAGCGCGTGGAACGGCGCGCCGTGCGCGATCCGTTCGATTTTCTGCGGGCGCTTGCCCCGGCGGGGGCGCTGCAGCGCGGGGCCCCCGGCGTGCCGTTCGCCGGCGGCGCGATTGGCTACCTGGGCTACGGTCTGAGGCGCGCGGTCGAACGATTGCCGCTCACGCCCCGCGATCCGCTCGGCCAGCCGGATGCGTGGTTCGGGCTGTACGATCGCGCCCTGGTCTTCGATCACCGCGAGAAGCGGGTGATCCTGGTGGCCACCGGCCTGGGGGCGGCCGGGGAGCGCGAACGGGAGGCACGCGCCGCCGCGGGAATCGAGGAGATGCGGCGCGCCATGTCCGGCCCCTTCGCGGGCGGCTCGACGGGAAGGGCGCCCCTGTCCGGGGGTGGTCCCGGGAGCGCGCGCCGGATCGCCCGTCTGAAGACGGACCGCAAGGCCTATCTCGCGGCGGTCTCCCGGGCGCTCGAGTACATCGCCGCGGGGGACCTGTACCAGGTCAACCTGTCGCATCGCATCGAGTGCCCGTTCGACGGCGACCCCGCCGACCTGTTCGCCGACCTCGCCCGGTGCAACCCGGCGCCATTCGCCGCCTACCTGGACGCGGGGGACTTCCAGGTGGTCTCGGCCTCGCCGGAGCGGTTCGTGGCGCTTTCGGGGAGCCGGGTCTCGAGCAGCCCGATCAAGGGGACGCGTCCTCGCGGCCCCACGCCGGAGGAGGACCTGCGTCTGTCCCGCGAGCTGTCCCAGAGCGCCAAGGACCGCGCCGAGAACGTGATGATCGCCGACCTGGTCCGGAACGACCTGGGGCGGGTGTGCGAGACGGGGAGCGTGCGTGTCGAGAGGCTGTGCGCCCTCGAGTCGTTCGCCACGGTGCACCACCTGGTGTCGTCGGTCTCCGGGGGGCTGCGACCGGACGCGGACCGCATGGATGTCCTCAAGGCGCTCTTCCCGGGAGGCTCCATGACCGGCGCCCCCAAGGTCCGCGCGATGGAGATCATCGACGAGCTGGAAGGGGAGGAACGGGGGATCTATTCCGGCGGCATCGGCTACCTGTCGCTCGACGGAAGCATGGACTTCAACATCGTCATCAGGACGCTGGTGTGCGCCTCGGGCCGGGCGCACATGCGGGTCGGAGGGGCCGTGGTGGCCGATTCCCAGCCGGAACAGGAGCACCGGGAGACGCTTGACAAGGCCAGGGCGCTGCTCGATGCCCTGGGAGCGCGGCTCGCGGATGCCTGACGCCCGGGGGGCGGGGTTCTAGAAGCTGAAGTTGAGCATGACGGTGGCCCAGCCCTGGCCGTCGCGAGGCATGCCGGAGGACAGGACGGCGCGCCCCTTCGGCCCGATCGGACACTCGAGCGAGAGGCGAATCGGTTCGTCGCGCACCGGCACCTCGAGCCGTCCGGCCAGATGCTTCGAATCGGCGCGCATCAGGAGCGCGGGGTGCGCGTCGAGCCGCATCCCGATTCCGCCGCGCCAGCCGCCTTCGGTCGCTCCGGGCGCGGTCTGCGACGCTCCTTCCCGCAGGCTCTCCGGACCTGAAGGAGCCTGGGGGCGCGCGCCCCGCGTGGAAAGACTTCCCAAAAGGTCGATGGTACGGCCCAGCCCGAGCGAGGTGCGGGCCAGCCTCTCGATCTCGACGTCGAGCGCCCGGTGCACCGATCGCTTGACGATACGCGAGGCCTCGTGACTCCGCCGCTTGAGGGCCTCCGAGTCGAGATCCTCGAAGACCCTGTCAGGAACAGCCGTCACCTCCGAGAGGTTCTGCCCGCGATAGCGCAGCGCCTCGCGCCGCATCCTCGCCATGAGCCGTCCGGAGAATCCCAGCGCGCCGAAATCGCCCGCCTCCGGGCGCCCGTGCCGGGATGAGAGGACGAAGTCCGACGACGGGATCAGCGGCCGTCCCGCCTCGAGCCGCGCGATGGCCGGAATCGGCAGCGTGAACGAGGTGGGCAGCGGGTGCGACGGGGCGATGAAGGGGGCGGTGGCCGGCGCCATCCCATGGCCCTGGCCGGTGAGGTCGAGCGACTCCGCCCTGGCCGGCACGGCGAGGAGGCACAGAGCCATGACGAGGGCGGCAATCCGCTGGAAACAGGGCATGCCGAAAACTACGACCATCCGGCCAGAAGTCAAGGCCCACAAGGGTTTCGGGGTGGCCCTGGCTGCGGCTTGAAGCCCGCGGCGGCGGATTCCCGCCGGCCGTCATCCGGCCGTCGCGCAGGCCGGATGCTATAATCCGCCGCCCTTGCCGGGGGGAAGGCCGGTGGTCCTCCGGTCAGGCTCCCAGAGAGGGCGCGTGACCAGCACGGCATACCTCCTCTTCCTGTCCTCCTGCAGCACGGCGATCATCCACGCCCTGATTCCGGATCACTGGCTCCCTTTCGTCCTCATGGCGCGCGCCCAGGGATGGAGCGAGCGCCGGGCCGCCACCCTCACCGGTCTCGCCGGGGTCCTGCACGTCCTGGTGAGCGTGGTGGCGGGTGGTCTGACCATTCTGGTTGGCTCGACGTCGGTCCAGAGCCTGGCGAATCGAACCGGGCACTCCCTGGGCTTCGTGGGGGGGCTGCTGCTGGTCCTCTTCGGTGTGGGGTACGGGGTCTTTCGCCACTTTCGCGAGGCGAGCGTCCATGCGGCGCCCGGTCCGAGCCGGGAGAAGCCGGAAGGGGACGAGGGGCACGTCCACGTGCACGGGCACCTGCTGGAGCGGTGGTTCCACGGCGCCCTGACCGCCGGGGCGCTCGTCCTGGTCATCGGCATCAGCCCGTGCGCGCTCCTGGTCCCCATCCTGTTCGCCGCATCGGCCGCCGGTGCCATGGCGGTCCTGGCCGCCGCGCTGGGGTTCGCGCTGTGCACCATCGCCACCATGGTGGGTGTGACCCTCATCGCCATGCGCGGCATGCGCCGGATCGAGCTGCCGTTCTTCACCCGGTATGGTGACCTCATCAGCGGCGCCCTGGTCGCCGCCGTGGGGCTCCTTCTCATGCTTCATGAGTCCTGATCGCTTGCGATCCCAAGGAGGATTCTGGTATAAATCCCGGCGGTCGTCCCGGGCACGCCTGATCGCGGGACACCTCGATACGGGTGAGCGAGGGGAATGCTCCTGACGATCCGCGAGGCCTCCCAGCTGGTCGGCAGAACGCCCGCCACCATCCGCCGTTACATCCGCTCAGGCCGCCTGAAAGCCGAGAAGGAAATCGGAAAATTCGGAGAGGAATACAAGATCCGGCGGGAGGATCTGCTGGCGCTCGGGCTCGCGGCGCAGTCGGATCTTCCGGCCCGGACGGCGGCGTCGGTCCCGGCCGCGCTGGAGCAGGAGCCGCGAGAGGCGATGGTCCCGGTTTCCCTGTTCAACGACCTCCTCATGAAGCACGAGCAGATTCTCGTCCAGTACGGGATGATCCGGGCCGGGGGGCAGAAGCTCCTGGAGTACAAGGCCGCCGCCGAGAGCCGGGAGGACGACCTGCGCCGCGCCGAGGATCGCTACCAGGCCCTGCGGTCGCGCGCCGTCAAGGAGATCCAGTTCCTGCGCAAGCACATGCGTGAGGCGGAAATCGAGGTGGAGGAGCGCAACATCGAGATCACGCTCCTGCAGGAGAAAATCAAGCGGCTGGAGCTGGCCGCGGCCCACGCGGCCACCGTCGACACGTTCGACCGGAGCCTGGTGGAGATCCGCCAGAAGGAGCGCGAGATCGCGCAGATGGAGACGGAGAGCCCCAAGGGCCCGTCGTCGTACGATCCCGCGCCCGACTGGGTGAAGACCTACACGCCGCCGGACGGAGACCCGGATCACTGAGGGGAACGGCAGCGGCGGTCTAGCCGCGGCGGCGGCGCGAGGCGGAGCGTCGGGGCGAGGTGCTCTGTCCGAGGCGCGGATCGCGGACGGCGACAGCCTGGCGGCCGCGTCGCGCCGGGGGTGCCGGTCCCGCCACCCCGCCGCCGGCAGCCGGAGAGCGCGCCCCTGCGGTCGCGGCGCCGTCCCCGGGCCGGGGCTCCGATCGCCGGCAGGTCTCGACGATCGTCTCGATCACCTTGGACTTGAGCACCGGCGTCCTCCGCCACATCGGGCCGCGCTTCTGCGAATATAGGGACGCTCTCGCCGCGATCAAGACGCGGGGCGGGAGATACGGAAATGCAACGCGCGCCGGCCACGATCGGGACCGGTCGCGCCCGTCCACACCGATCCGGAGAATCCGAACATGAAGCGGGTCCTGGGGCTGAGCCTGATGGTCCTGGCGCTGTGTTGTCTCAAGGTCGCCGCCTGGGGCGGAGAGACGGCCGACCTCGTGCTGCTCGATCATCCCAAGGGAAGCTGGCTGGCGAGCGTGCGCGGTGATGCCGTCGTGACGGTTCTCGAGGAGAAGGACGGCTGGCGGCGCATCAGGCTGGAGGGATGGACGATGGCCGGGCCCGCGCCGGCCGGGGGAGAAGCCGCCCCGGAGGCGCCCGCTCCCGTGGCGGGGGCCGCCGGAGAGGGGAGGATCGTCGGCGTGCTGGCGGCGGACATCCGGACGGGTGGGGCGCCCGGGGCGGGGATCCTCGTGCTGCTGACGCGGGAGAGCCAGGGGCTCGACGCCGAGCACCGCAAGGGGGGCGAGGAATGCGGCGGCGGCGTGAAGGAGGCGGACCGACGGATCGCGGATCTCAATGACGAGCTGCGCAAGGCCCTCAATTCGACGGGCAACTTCAGGGACGCGACGTCTCGGAACGACGCCATCAAGACGCGTCTGCAGGTCGCCCAGGCGGCACGGCGGCGGGTGGTCGAGGACTGCCGCGGGCGGGCCGAGGCGATCTTCCAGAAGCATGCCGTCGCCCGCACCATTTCCGACGGGGATGGACGCTTCGCGTTCGAGGCGGTCGCGCCCGGCCGCTACCGCGCGGTCGCCTTCGATCCGTCGGCGGACCGGCCGCGCTCCTGGTCGCTCGGATGCCTCATCGAGGGAAGCGGGACGAAGGTCCTGGATCCGTCGGCCGATCGGACCCCCGTCGAGGCCGACTGGGGGATTCGCTGAACGACTGATCGCTGCGGGATCCGACCGGATACCCGTGCGGGCTTCTAGATGCGCAGGCGGACGATGGTGACGCCGGCCCCCCCCTCGTCGGACGGAGCGCTGTTGAACGCCTCGACGTGCGGATGGCGCGCCAGGAGCTCGGCGACCGCCCGCTTCAGGCGTCCCGATCCGACGCCGTGGATGATGCGGACCGGCGTCAGTCCTTCCAGGTAGACATCGTCGAGATACTTGTCCACGAGGGGGAGCCCCTCCTCCACGGTGAGCCCCAGGATCCTGATCTCGCCCGGCGCGTCCGTCCCCGGTTTCCGCGCCAGCGTGACCCCGTCGGGGAGGCGGGTGACGCGATCCGCCCGGTCGCTCCGCGGCTGCTCCGGCCGGCAATCGCCGAGCGCCACCGTCGTCCGCTTGCCCCGCACCAGCACGACGGCCCGGTCGCCGCGCACCGATTCGAGCGTGCCGCGCACGCCCAGTCCTTCGATGAGGACCGGCGTTCCCGGCACCAGGTCGCTCGCCGGCCTGGAAGCGGGCGCGACGCGTCCCGTCGCATTCCGGATCAGCGTTCGCGCCGTGGAGCGCAGAGCCGCGGACGTCTTCAGCTCCTGGCGGCGCAGCACCGCGGCGACCTCCTTGTCCTTGATGGCCGTCAGGTAGCTGTCCCCCTCCTCGCGCATGGTCTTGAGGGCCAGCTCGATTTCGGCCGCCACCGCATCCCGCCGGGTGGCTTCCCTGGCGGCCACCTCGCTGGCCATCTTCGCCCTGTCCCGCTCGAGACGCTCCCTCTCCTCCCGCGTCTCCGCCAGGCGGCGCTCCAGATCCTGCGCCATCGCCTGGAGGCGGGCGAGGTAGGCCGAGATCTGCTCACCCGCATGCCCGCGTCGGGCGCGCGCTTCACGGAGAATCTCCTCCGGCAGGCCGAGGCGCGCCGCGATGTCCAGGCCGCCGCTGCGGCCCGGGATGCCGGGGATCAGACGGTAGGTCGGTGCGGCGCTCGACTCGTCGAAGTGCATCGCCGCGTTGGCGCACTCCGCCGTGGTGGCGGCATGCGCCTTGAGCGCCTCCAGGTGCGTGGTGGCGATGACCAGGGCGCCGTGTCCGCGCAGGTAATCGATGATGGCCGTCGCCAGCGCGACCCCATCCTCGGGATCGGTCCCGGTGCCGACTTCGTCCAGGAGAACCAGGGCAGGAGGGACCAGCTGTTCCGCGATCCCGGCGATGTTCGTCATGCGGGCGGAGAAGGTGCTCAGGCGATCCGGGATCGACTGGCGATCGCCGATGTCGATGAAGATGCCACGAAAGATCGGCAGGACGGCGCTCCCCGCCGGCACCGGCATTCCGGCCTGGAACATCAGCGCCAGGAGCCCCGCGGTTTTCAGCGCGATCGTCTTGCCGCCGGTGTTCGGGCCGCTGATCACCAGGACGCGCGTCCCGGCGGGGATCGCCAGGTCGAGCGGCATGATCGGCAGTCCCTGCGACTGGAGCGACAGCTCGAGGAGCGGATGGCGGGCCCCCTCGAGGCGCATCTCCCCCGACGGGGACGTCCCCGCCGGGCGGGCGCGAAACCTCCGCCCCAATCGGGCCTTCGCGGACAGGACGTCCAGCCCTCCGATCCCGGAGCTCAGTTGACGCAGCTCCGGAAGGCGCCCGCGCAGGAGGTCGCTGTACTCCTGGAGGAGACGCTGGATCTCGGCGGCCTCCCGATCGCGCAGGGTCACGATCTCGTTGTTCAGACCGACCGTCTCGATCGGCTCGATGAACACCGTCGCACCGCTCCCGGAGACGCCGTGGACGATGCCCGCCAGCGCCGACTGGGCCTCGGCGCGGAGGGGGATGACGTGCCGGTCGCTCCGGATGGAGATGAAGGTGTCCTGCAGGGCTCGCGCGACCTCCGGCCGGCCGACGATCGCGTCGAGGGCGGTCTTCAGTCGCTCGTTGCGCCTCAGGATCTCCTGGCGCACCGCGCGCAGCTCGTCGCTCGCGCCGTCTTCCATTTCGCCCGTCGCGCCAATCTTGCCGTCCAGGAACCTCACGAGGTTTCCCAGGTCGGGCAGGTCGCGGGCGATCTCGAAGAGCGCCGGATGCTCGGTCCGCGCCTCGGTGAGAGCCGACTTGAGGCTTCGCCCGGCCTTCATGAGGGTGACCAGGTCGAGGACCTCGAGAGGGGCGAGGACCGATCCCTCGATCTCCAGGCGCGCCAGCATCGGTGCGGGGTCGGGGACGAGCCCGAAGGGGAGGGCCCCGCGACTCTCCAGGAAGCCGGCCATCGCGGCAGCGAGCCGGTTCTCGCGCTGCACCTCAGCGGGATCGAAGGAGGGCCGCAGCGCCAGGGCGAGGGCGGAGCCCGGAGGGGTGGCGGTCTCTTTGGCCAGCAGGGTCAGGACCTGGTCGAATTCCAGGGCCGCCAGGACGTTCTCAATCATCCCTCTCCCCAGATTTAGTACTTCCCTCTTGACAGGCCCCTATATCTTGGGTAGAGTCCGGAAATACAGGTTGGAGCAATCAGGGAAATTCGCGATACCTGCTGGAGAGATTGTGAGATTCCCGGAACTGCCCGCCTTCCAGAAGTTGACCACGTACTGGAGCCCTTTCCGCTACCTTCCCCACACACTTGCTGGGGGCGTGAGCTCCCAGTTCTGCGTTAGTCAACCTCGGTAGCCGAAGCACGGGCAGTTCCGGGAAATACAATGCCATGAGGACCGCGCGCCGGCCAGACGTGGACCGGCGCCTCGCCTCGAAGTATAATTCCCGACTTCATGGACACTCGCAGCGCACGGAATGTAGCACACAAGGGCCGCCGGCACGGCCGGGATCTTGCCGCCGTCGCCCTGCTCCTCACGGTCTTTGCCGTGGCCGCCGCGGTCCTTCCCGAAGCGAGCGCGGCCGGTGCGTCGCCGCCCCCGGAGACCATGGTCCCGCCCGCCCCCAGGCCGCCCGAGATTCGCGCTCCCGGCGTGCCCGCCACTCCGGCGGCGGGGAAGGGGCGGCTGGCGCTGCGGATCGGCGGCAACCGTCGCTGGTGCACCTTCCCCGACGATCGGCTCGTCCGGCCGCCGGATGAGCCGGGCCGGCAGGCGAAGCAGGGAGGCGAGGTCTTCACGTTCGGCTACAAGTTCACCCTGGCGGCGGTCAGGAGGGGAGACGCCGACACGGTGGTGATGCTCTTCGAGTCTCCGGCCTACCGGACCGCATCGTGGCGCCCGGCCTCGAAGGTCGGCGCGAACCGGAAGCCCTCGCCCCGTGCCCCGATCATCGTTCCCGAGGGGGATTCGCTGCGGAGGCCCAAGCAGATCCCCAAGGCCCCCGAGACCCTGGTGGCGCTCTGGGAGCCGCAGAACCGGTGCGTAGGATTCCCCGAGGAGATGGACTTCGATCTCGACGCGGGGACGTACGACATCTATGCGGCCTTCGACCTCCTCAAGGGGGACGGGACCTGGGTGCATCGGAGCACCGGCTATCTGACCGACGTCACGGTCGAAGCGGCCCGCCGCACGCGACTCGACGGGATGATCAACATGGGGCCGGGATCCGACCGCCAGGTGGAGATGTTGAGTTCATCCGTGGA
>Ga0070704_100001892_pt1 | contig 11542 bp, 9 predicted proteins | sample KBSK5252metaG_FD_65467 | JGI IMG/M metagenome (GOLD analysis project Ga0070704, IMG submission 65467) | Corn, switchgrass and miscanthus rhizosphere microbial communities from Kellogg Biological Station, Michigan, USA - KBS K5-25-2 metaG | ecosystem: Host-associated > Plants > Roots >... | reverse complement strand
GCGGCGATGATGATGATGCCCTCATTGGCCTCGAAGCCGTCCATCTCGACGAGCAGCTGATTGAGGGTCTGCTCGCGCTCGTCGTGGCCGCCGCCGAGTCCGGCGCCGCGATGGCGGCCGACGGCGTCGATTTCGTCGATGAACACGATGCACGGCGCGTTCTTCTTGCCCTGCTCGAACAGATCCCGGACGCGCGAGGCGCCGACGCCGACGAACATCTCGACGAAATCAGAGCCGCTGATCGAGAAGAACGGGACGTTGGCTTCGCCCGCGACGGCTCGCGCCAGCAGCGTCTTGCCCGTTCCGGGAGGGCCCATCAAGAGCACGCCCTTGGGAATGCGTCCGCCGAGCTTCTGAAACTTCTGGGGTTCTTTGAGGAACTCGATGATTTCCTGGAGCTCTTCCTTCGCTTCGTCGACGCCGGCGACGTCCTTGAACGTCACTTTCTTCTGCGAGCTCGACGACAGCTTCGCCTTGCTCTTGCCGAACGACAGCGCCTTGTTGCCGCCGCTCTGCATCTGCCGCATGAAGAAGATCCAGAACCCGATCATCAACAGGACCGGCGCCCACGAGTACAACAGCGAGGCCCACGGGCTCGCCGTTGGCTCCTTGGACGAGACCTGCACGCCGCGATCGATCAGCTTGTTGGCGAGACCTTCGTACTGCGTCGGAACGTACAGGTGGAACGGATCGCCCGACTTCAGATTGCCGCTGATGTCCTGCCCGGTAATGACAACACTGCGGATCTGTCCGGAGTCGGCCGCCGCAATAAACTCGCTGAACGAGATGGTTTTTTCGTTGTGCTGAAACTTGGTGGAAAAATTCCAGATCAGGACGCCCACAATTACGAGCACCACCCAGAACAGCAAACTCTTCAAGGTCGAGTTCAAGCCGAGCCTCCAAACCACGGGGTTCGCGGGCCCTTTCAGGCCTGCGTAAGTCTCAAGAGTAGCACGTGTTGCGCGGATTCCGACACGCGAAAAGCCTCGTCAATTCCGTAACCCGCGACCCACACGATGCGGTCTGTTTCGTCGACGACGAGCGGGATCGCGTCGCGTTCGTTCCATGCCACTTTGCGATCCACGAAAAAGTCCTGAAGCTTCTTGTGGCCCTGCAATCCAATCGGCCGGAACCGGTCGCCGGGACGCCGATTTCGTACGGCCAAACTTCCGCGGCAGAGGTCGCTGCGCACAATTGCGACTGGACCGTTTCCCGCAATTGCACGCGCTTCGATCGTTTCGTGGTCGCGGTCGGTCGCGCCGATTGCACGCGCCGACACGACACAGTTGGCCTGAGGCAACTCGACCTCTCCAGGGATCGACAGCGGATACCAGAAAAGGTTCGCGGGATTCGAGAGGTTCTCAGGGTCGGTGAGGTTCTCCGGCTTCCAGCGACCGACGGCGTCCGGCGGCCTACCAGTTAAGACGACCTGCGAGCCGGTGCGTTCCACGTGCTGGCCCGGCGCGTCAACGGTGCGTGGACCATCCGGGGCCGCAACGCGAAGCGCCGCCGCAACATGACCGAAGCCGACGGTCCGGCCGCGCGCCAGCTCGGTCATGACGCGCCACATCACGGCGCGGCGCAGCGCCGGAGGCAGGCGATTCAACCGTTCGAGATCGATCGCGCGCACGTCGTCCTCGCACCGCACGATCTCGCTCGCCGCGTCGTCTGCCAGCTGGTGCAGCCAGTCCCACGCCTCACGCGCCATCTCGGCTTCGCCGGCGAGCACGTCGACGATCGCCGGGTTGAACCGGTCGCACAGGAGCGGAATCAGCTCGGCGCGCACCCGATTTCTCGGAATGCCGACGTCCGCATTGGACTCGTCATCGACGTACGCGGCTGCTCGATCGCCCTCAGCCCGCCGCCGGGCGAGCCACGCACGCAACTCGTCGCGCCGGGACGCGAGCAGCGGACGGACGATACGATCGTGGCGCGGATACATCGACGCGAGACCTCGCGGTCCCGCACCGCGGATCAGACGAAGCAGAAACGTCTCGGCCTGATCGTCGCGCGTGTGGCCGAGCGCGACGACGTCGGCGCGGAAGTGCTGCCGGGCGCGCTCGAAGAACGCGTAGCGAGCCGCATGGGCGGCATCCTCGATGGACCGCTGCTCGGCGCTCGCGCGCGCGGCGACGTCCTCGCGATCGACGAGCATCGGCACCTCGAGCGCCGCGGCAATCGACGCCGCCGCGTGCTCGTCGCGATCCGCGGTCGGTCGAAGCTGATGATTGAAGTGCGCGAGCCCCGCCAGACACAGCTCGCCCTGCACGTGCAGTTCGCGGAGAATCGACGCGAGCGCGACCGAGTCCGATCCGCCCGAGAGCGCGCCCACCACACGAGTATCGGCACGAATCAGGTCGTGATCGCGGATGAACTGCCGGACGCGATCGATCACGGACATGGTCTGGTGGGGCCTGGTAGGTCTGGTGGGGCCTGGTAGGTCTGGTGGGTCTGGTACCCGACTACCCGACCCATTTGACCTGCACGACCTGCGTTGGTGCCGGGGGCCGGACTCGAACCGGCGACCCCGCGCTTATGAGACGCGTGCTCTCACCAACTGAGCTACCCCGGCGGCAAACCCAGCATGTTAGCACGGTGCTCCGCGTCATCAGTCGGCTGCCTCGAAGGCAATCAACGCGGCCGCCAACAGCGGAATCATGATCTCGTGATGCCCGACCAGCGAATATCCGCGACCCCCGGTGCCCGCCGTCGGCCGCCGCACGACGTTGGTCTGCGGCCGGTACAACTGGACGAAGTCGAGATTCACCGTGGTCAACTCGGCGAGCGCGATGCCGCGATTGCGCGCGAGTGCAACTGCCTTGAGAAACACTTCGGGCAATACGACCGCCGATCCGCAATTCAAATATACGCCGCGCTCGAGACGAGCGACGTTCGACACGAAGTACCGGAAGTCGCGCAGGCTTCCCTCGCCGAGCGCCGCACCCGACGCGGCCGGATGCATGTGAATGATGTCAGTGCCGATGGCGACGTGCACGGTGACCGGAATCTGCAGGCGTGCGGCGGCGGCGAGGACGCTCGCGCGCGCGAACTGCGGCTCTTTCGCGTCGAGGAATCTCGTCACCGCCTGCCCGATGCCGAGTCCCGCGGCGACGCCTTCCGCAATCGCGCCGTTGAGCAGACGTCCCGTTTCGTCGGCCATGCCGAACCGTCCGGGACCGAGCGCTTCGTCGACGTCTTCGGAGGTCGCGCCAACCAGCGCGATCTCGAAGTCGTGGATCACGGCGGCGCCGTTGGTCGCGATCGCCGACACGAAGCCACGCTCCATCAAGTCGATCAGTACCGGCCCGAGTCCGGTTTTGATCACGTGCGCCCCCAGGCCCCACACGATTCCGCCGTCGCGGCGCTTTGCTTCGCCGATCGCGCGAACGATCGCTTTGAAATCGGCGGCGGCGAGGATGTCGGGCAGCGAGTCGACGAACGCGGCGATCGATGCCTCCGCCGTGCATGGCCGCCCGAACTCCTCTGCGCGCGCCTTGCTCTTGCGCGATTTCAGCGGGTATGTCTTCACGTCGGAGAGATCGAAGTCTTCGTACCGGAACTTCATAGGATGAGCATCGCATCGCCGTAGCTGTAGAAACGGTACCGCTCGGCAATCGCCGCATCATACGCGGCCCTGACCCGTTCCTGGCCGGCAAATGCGGATACGAGCATCAAGAGCGACGATCGCGGCAGGTGGAAATTCGTGAGCAGCCCGCTGACGACGCCGAATTCGTATCCCGGATAGATGAACAAGTCCGTGACGCCGCCGCCGGGCACGATGCATCCACGGTGTGCGCGGGCGACCGCCTCGAGCGTCCGCGTCGTCGTCGTCCCCACCGCAATCACGCGGCGGCCTTCGGTCAGCGCGTGATTGATCGTCGAGGCCGTCCGTTCGGTGATCTCGTAGCGTTCGGCCTCGAGCCGATGATCCTCGACGCGCTCCACGCGCACCGGCTGGAACGTGCCGTAGCCGACATGCAGCGTGATTTCGGCAACGGCGGCGCCGCGCTCGCACAGGGCGGTCAAAAGGGCCGGCGTGAAGTGCAAGCCCGCGGTCGGCGCCGCAACCGATCCGCGTTCGTGCGCGAAGACCGTCTGATAGCGATCGCGATCGGCCGCCCGATCGCCGCGCTTGATGTACGGAGGCAGCGGCACGTGACCGATGGCGTCGATGGCGTCGTCCACCGTGGTCCCGTCTTCGGTCCACAGGCGAATCCGCCGTCGTCCGAAGAATTGCCGCTCGAGTACCTCACAGTGGAGCGTGCGCGATCCTTCGAACACGACGCGCGCCCCGGGCTTCAATTTCTGCCCGGGATGCATCAGCGCTTCCCATTCGTCGCCAGTGGTCTCGAGTCGCGCGACAGCGTGACTGCAGCCTGACTGCGGCACGTCCGGCTTCGCGCGCCGGACGAGGAGGCACTCGACGGCGCCGCCGCTCGGCACACGATGACCGAGCAGCCGCGCCGGAAACACTTTCGTGTTGTTGACGACCACGAGATCGCCCGCTCGCAGACGATCGGGCAGCGCGCTCACGCGCGTGTGTTCGATGGCGCCGGTGTCGCGATGGAGATGCAGCAGCCGGGCGGCGCTTCGTTCGGCCGCCGGCTCCTGCGCGATTAGATCTGACGGAAGGTCGAACTCGAACTCGCGGACGTCCATCCGCGAGTCATGTTAGTGGATCACTCCCGGCCGCCAGCCGCCTTTCGCGTCGCGCCACTCGTCGGCGAGGATCGTCCACAGCATCTGATCGAGATGTTCGCCGTTGCGCAGGAACGATCGACGCAGCAAGCCTTCCTGCACCGCCCCGAGCTTTCGCAGCGCGCCGTTCCCGCGGCCGTTCTTCAGCGCCGCGCGCGCCTCGAGCCGGTGCGTTCCGATGACGTCGAACGCGAAATCGATCGCCAGCTGCGCGGCATCCATGAACAGACCCGTGCCCCAGAACTCCGTCGCGAGCGCGAAACCCCACTCGGCGGTGCCGAAGTCTGTCTCGAGCGATCGAATCTGCAGGACGCCGACCGCCGCGTCGTACCCGCGCGGCACCAACCCGAACACGACGTACTGACCCACCGCCCGCTGGCGATGCGCCCACTCGATGAACCGCTCGAACCCTTCGAGGGTCGTCGGCGGCGGCGACAGGAAGCGCGTGACGTCCGCGGTCGACATCGCCGCGAACAGCGATGCGGCATCAGTCTCCTGCACCTCGCGCAGCGTGACCCGCGCACCAGTCAGCGTGGGCAGCCCCGCGCGCCACTCGTGCGAGGCGTCCTCGCGTCCAGCGATCGCCGGCGGCGGCAGCCGAACGTCGTGCGGCAGCGGGAAGGGGAGCTTCTCCACGGCCTTCATTGAACTTTCGGCGTCGCGACGGTCATCGCTGTCCCCCACACGATGTTCTCGGCTCTCGACGTGCCCCAAACGATGTTCTCGTCCTCGTTCATGCCGACGACCGTGTTGACGCCGTTGTGCGACGTGCCCCAGACGATGTTCTCGTCGTCCCACGTGCCCCACACGATGTTTTCCTGGTCGTCCAGCGTGCCCCAGACGATGTTCTGCGCGTTCAGCGTCCCCCACACGATATTGGTGCCCCACACGATGTTGGTGCCCCAGACGATATTCGTGCCCCAGACGATGTTGCCCCACTCGTCCTCCTGGCCGACGACGCGATCGGACCAGACGAGGTTCGGAGCCCAGACAGCCGTCGTGCCCCACACGATGTTCTGGGCCTCGACGACGGCACTCGTGCCCCAGACGATATTGGTGCCCCACACGATGTTGGTGCCCCAGACGATGTTTTCGTCCGTGCCCCACACGATGTTCGTGCCCCACACGATGTTGCTGACGTAGATCAGATTGCCGCCCAGCACGGCGTCGCCCCAGATCACATGGCGCGACCACGGATACGTCTCGGTGCCGATGAAGGAGGAACCCGAATTGCCGACGCCGAGCCACCACGATCCCGCGGGCTTGTGGGTGTCGATGGTCGCCGCGAGCTGGATTCCTCCCTGCGCGTTGATTTCGCCGGTGCCCTGCGTCAGGTAGTCGGCGCCGGGGATTGGAATCGCGCTGTATTCGAGCAGCGCCTTCGCGAGATTCGGCGTGAGCGCGTGGCGTTGAGGCGCGACGACGTTGTGATTGTGCGCCTGCAGCATCAGAGCCACGACGCCGCTCGTCACGCCCGCCGCCATGCTCGTGCCGCTCAACTGCAGAACCGGATATCCATTCCGCGCACGGCCACGGTTGCCCGGCAACACCTGATAAAGACGCGACGTCGGAGTCGTGTTCGAGAACAGTTGATAGCCGGGCGCCACGACGTCGGGCTTCGCGTATCCGTCGAACCACGCGGGACCGCGCGAGCTGAACGCCGCGATGCTGTCGTCGCGCCGCGTGACGGTGCCGCGCGTCATGGCGGCGCCAACGCAAATCGACGACGGCGCATTGCACGGCGACGTCACGCCGGTGTAGCCGGGATCGCCGGTCGTCTGGCTCACGCCAAAATTCCCGGCCGACGTCACGACGATGAGGCCCGCGGCCGTCGCCTTCTCGACGGCCTGCACGAGCGGATCGAACTTCGCCGGCGAGTAAATCGGATGGCCGAGCGACAGGTTGACGATGTGCGCGTTCAGCCTCGCCTTGTTCGCCGTCACGTATTCGAGCGCGTTGATGACGTCGCTCGTTTTGCCGACGCCCTTGCCGTCCAGCACCTTCAGGCCGATCAAGTGCACGTCGGGCGCGATGCCCTGGTACTGATAGTTCGTCAACTTGCCGCTGCTGCCGATGAGACCGGCAATGTGCGTCCCGTGGCCGTAGTCGTCGTACGGCGCGGCCGCGACGCCACCGCGCGTGAAGTCGTAGAAGGCGGTGATGCGGCCGGCGAAGTCCTCGCTCGGCGCGATGCCGGAATCGATGATCACCACGCCGACGCCGGTGCCGCCGGTCGACGTGCCAGGCACGGCGAGACTCGGCAAGCCGAGCGTCTGCCGCAACATGTTTGGCGCCGGGGGCATCCAGGCGAAGCCGAATCCCGGGAGAAGCCCGATCGCGGGGAAAAACCCGGGCGACGGCGATGAATCGATCGAGGTCGACGGGGTCTGCAACGCTTCGAACGCGCTGTTGTCGGCGGGGAGCGCAGTCTTTGCGTATACGGGCGCGTCCGCCGCCACCGACTCAACCCACGGCTGCTTTGCGAGCTGCTCGACGTCGTCGCTGTGGAGGTTGACGGCTACGGCGTCAATCAACCGGTAATCGGCTCGAATTCGGTCGCCGTGCCGCTGAAGCGTCTGACGGAGCGTTTCGCGATGACCCGGCTTGACTGTAATGATGACGGACTGAGTCGGCGAACCTGTTCGCAACGACGCGCGCACGGCGCGATCGATCTTCTGGTTCAGCGTCTGGGAGTCGGCGACGGCCAGCTGCGTCGCCGCGAGCAGCAAAGCAAAGGTAGAGAGTCGTGTAGTTGTGCGAACCATCGCGGCACAGTACAGCAAAGCGACGGCCAAAGCTCAAGCATTAGCAGGCGATCGCTGCAAATTGTTGAGCAGGTGCGGCTTGTTTCGCAGATCGCGTGCAATGGACTCTTATATGACACGAGCGACATGTGCCTGAAGGGAACACACTTCACAGAGTTTCATACCGAAAACCCGCGAAATATTTGGCAAATAGTGAAAATTGTTAGTTCGTGCTCCACTCTGCTACACATGTCGCTCTATCGCACATAAAGTTCTTCTGGCGCTTAAGCTCAGGTCGTGGAGATCGTCTTGCAGAGGCCGCCGCGCGTATGTACGACGTGCTCGTCGTGGGAGGCGGGCCGGCCGGTCTGAGTGCCGCGCTGATGCTCGGGCGCTGCCGTCGGCGCGTCCTCCTCTGTGATATCGGGCAGCCGCGCAACCGCCGATCGCGCGCGCTGCACGGGTATCTCACTCGCGACGGCATTGCGCCGGCCGAGTTCAACGATCTCGGCCGGCGTGAGCTGCCGGCGTACGGCATCGAAGTGCGCCGCGCCGGCGTGACCGGCGCCGACTTCGCGGGCGAGTCCTATCGAGTGACCCTGGCCGACGGCGGCGTCGAGGAGGCGCGATATCTCCTGATCGCCACCGGCGTCGTCGACGATCTTCCGGCCATCACCGGCTTCGACGACTGCTACGGCCGATCCGTGTTTCATTGTCCGTACTGCGACGGGTGGGAGTGGAGCGATCGCCGGATGGCGGCGCTCGGCCGCGGCAAGGAGGCGATAGGGCTGGCGCTCGCGCTGCGCACCTGGAGCCGCGACACGGTGCTGTGCACGAACGGCGCGCCGCTGGATCGCCGCAGCTACCAGCGGCTCGAACGCCATGCCATCGCGCTCCGCACTGAATCGATCATGCGCGTCGAGCACGACGCCGGACAGTTGACGGCAATCGTCTTCGACGGCGGCGATCGGCTGGAGCGCGACGTCGTCTTCTTCACCACGGGCCAGCATCCGCAATCGGACCTCGCGATTCGACTGGGCTGCACGTTGACGCCTCGCGGCACGGTGCGGACCGGGACGCTGTGCGACACGAACGTGCCACGCGTCTTCGTCGCCGGCGACGCCTCGCGCGACGCGCAATTCGTCGTCGTCGCGGCGGCGGAAGGGGTCAAGGCGGCGGTCGCCATCAACAAAGCGTTGATGGCCGAGGAGCTCGCCACATGAAGCTGGTCCACGCACAGCCGGAGCCGCCGCCGATGAAAAGCGTGGTCGACGTCCGCAGCGCGGCGTTGACGATTGTCGCGGTGCTGGCCGTGGTGCTCGTGCTCCAGTACGCGCAGGGCGTCATCATTCCGATTGTGATCGGCCTGCTCATCAGCTATGCACTCGATCCGCTCGTCGCATGGATGGCCAGGCGGCGTGTGCCGCGGCCAATCGCCGCGGCGCTGGTGCTCTCGATCCTGACCGGTGGTGGAGGGTACATGTTGTACAGCCTCCGATCGGAGGCGAACGCCATCGTCGATCAACTGCCGCAGGGGGCGAGACGTCTGCGACAACTGCTCGAGGCCGATCGGCCATCGACGGCCCCGACCGCGATCCAGCAGATGCAGAAAGCGGCGACCGAACTGGAGAGAGCGGCAGACGCGGCAGCGCCGCCGCCTCCGCCCTCCGGTGTGCAGCGAGTCCAGGTGCAGCCGCCGCCGTTCAACATGGGCGACTACCTGATGTGGGGCTCGATGAGCCTCGCGACGGCGGCCGGTCAATGCGCGCTGATTCTGTTTCTCGTGTACTTCCTGCTCGCGTCCGGCGATCTCTACAGGCGCAAGCTCGTGAAGATCGCCGGTCCATCGCTCACGCAGAAGAGAATCACGCTGCAGATCCTGTCGGAAATCGATCGGCAGATCGAACGGTTCCTGCTCGTCCAGCTCTTCACCAGCACCGTCGTCGGGGTCGTCACATGGCTCGCGTTCCGCGCGATGGGCATGCAGCAGGCGGCGGTATGGGGCCTGCTGGCCGGCGTCTTCAACTCGATTCCGTACTTCGGACCGGTGCTCGTGACGGTGGCGACCGTGATGGTTGCATTCCTGCAGTTCGGCAACCTGCACATGCCGCTGCTCATCGGCGCGGTCGCGCTCGTGATCACGACACTCGAAGGATTCCTCCTGACCCCCTGGCTGAACAGTCGCGCCGCGCGCATGAACGCGATCGCGATCTTCATCGGTCTGCTGTTCTGGGGCTGGATCTGGAACGTCTGGGGCATGCTGCTGGCCGTCCCGATGCTGATGGTGTTGAAGGCCATCTGCGATCACGTCGACGATCTCAAGCCCATCGGCGAGCTGCTCGGCGAATAGCCCGCGCGCCGGCTGATCTCAGGTGCCGACGTACTGGGACAGATTCACCCGCCCGCGCGCCTGGACCATCGGCTTCCAGAGGTCGCCGAGCCTGGCGACCCGCTCCGGTACATTCAGCATCGTGAAGTCTTCGATGCGGATGCCGCGCTCGACTTCCTTCCACGTGACGGGCGTCGAGACGCTCGCCTCGGGGCGCGGGCGGGCGGAATAGATCGAGGCGAGCGTGCTGCCCCACCGGTTCTGGTTGTAGTCCACGAGCACACGGCCGCGAGGCCGTTTCGCGACGCGATATTCGCCGGTGATCAGCGCCGGGTGGCGCCGGGCGAGCTCCTGCGCCAGCGCCTTCGCGAACGTCCACACCTGCTTCTGCCCGGGTCCGCGCACGATCGGCACGTACACGTGCAGTCCTCGCGACCCGGTCGTCTTCACGTACGACGGCATCTTGAGCGCGTCGAGCGCCTCGTGGACGATGACGCCCGTCTCGAGCACGCGGTCGAACGTCGCGCCGGGGCCGGGATCGAGATCGAAGTGCACGTAGTCGGGCCGATCCACGTCGTCGCGCTTCGCGTACCACTGATTGAGATCGATGCAGCCGAGGTTGATGACCCACATCAGCGCCGCGAGATCCTGAATGACCGGGAAGTCGATCACGTTTCCATGGCCGTGATCGATCGCGCACGTTTCGATCCACGCCGGACGCGGCGTCGGCGCGCGCTTCATGAAGAAGAACTCGCCGGCGGCGCCGTGCGGGTAGCGCTTCATCACCATCGCGCGATCGCGGATGTGCGGCAGCAGCATGCCTGACACGTCCGCGTAGTACTGCAGGAGGTCGCCCTTCGTCAGCTTCAGCTCGGGCCAGAAAATCTTGCGGAGGTTCGTGAGCCGGACTTCCTTGCCGCCGACGGTCAGAACGACGTTGTCCTGATCGCGCGGGATGATCAGCCGCGCGCGGCCCATTTGATCGGCTTGCCGCGAGCGTAGTCGAGCGGGGGGAGCTTCGGCGGCCGTGCGCCGTGCAGCACGGCGCCCCGGACCGGCACGTACGGCAGCTCGACGCCCTCGCGTGCCTTGCGCAGCAGCAGGCCGCCGCGCGACATGTCGCCGCGGCCGACGAAATCGATCGGGAACAGCAACCGGTCGCCGAAAATCGCGGTGAGCACGTCGACGTACTTCGGCGACGCGACGCTGCCGAGCAGCACGACGTCGCAGTCCGGCCCGATCTCGGCGAGGAGCCCGTGCGCGCTCTTCTCGAGCGGACGCCTGTAGCTCGCGTTGCCGTGGTCCACGTTGCCGTCCGCAAAGGCCGTGACCGCCTTGTGCGTGACGTAGACGTCGGGGCTGCGGAGCCCCGCGTTCGGCGTGATGACGTGCACGCCCATTCCGATGATCGCATTGCCGCTCTCGGGCGGCGCCGCGAATCGCATCGCGTACGTCAGCTTGCCGCGGAAGTACAGGCCGCTGATGAAGGCGAACACGTCGCCGAGCATCGCGCCGCGGCGCGATCGCAGCGCGACCGCGAGCTCGAACCGTGCGTTCGGCGAGAGGATCTGCTTGGCGCGCCTCCCGCTGCAGTTAGCGGGCGAGAGCAGGAAAATCCGCGACGAGGACATGGACGAGCCAGTACATCACGATGAGCGGCACCGCCGCAATGAGGGCCACCGCCGCGATCATGCCGCCGACGAAGAGCCAGTCGCCGGGCGTCGCCGGGTGCGGCTGCGCCGCATGGCGCTCGAGCAGCGCGAAGTTCTTC
>Ga0070704_100001891_pt1 | contig 11548 bp, 11 predicted proteins | sample KBSK5252metaG_FD_65467 | JGI IMG/M metagenome (GOLD analysis project Ga0070704, IMG submission 65467) | Corn, switchgrass and miscanthus rhizosphere microbial communities from Kellogg Biological Station, Michigan, USA - KBS K5-25-2 metaG | ecosystem: Host-associated > Plants > Roots >... | reverse complement strand
GCAAAGTAACTTTGCCCATGCCGGAAGAAGCAGCCAAAATTGCGGAGTTGGCGGAAAAAACTAAAGGCGAGCTTTGCCCAATCTGCGGCAAGCAAATGGAAGTCAAACGCGGCCGGTTCGGATTTTTTCTTGGCTGCGCCGATTATCCGAAATGCAAAGGCATCTCCAAAATTTGGAACAAGACCGGGTTTAAATGCCCGGAGTGTTTGGCCAGCGAGTCTCGTCGCGGCAAGCCCGGCGATATTGTGGAAAAAAAATCGCGTGGCCGCGGCAAGCCGTTTTTTGCCTGTACCCGCTTCCCCGATTGTACTTTAATAATGAACAAGAAACCGGAAACCCAGGAAGAGCTGGAGGAACTCTGGAAAAACTGGAAAGAAAACCCGCCGAAGCCGAGGGGAGAGAAGGGCGCAAGAAAACCTGCCAAAAGAACCAAAAAGAAAACCGCCGAAGTATAGCCTGGCGGTTTTTCCATCCTGGGACCAGGACTATAGACAAATCATGTAAAATACTATATACCATTAATGACCCTGTCTTAAAACTTAGAATCGGAGGAACCGCCGTGAAGAATAAATCAAATGAGAAGGACTTTCTCACCAATAGACTATTGGAATTTCTACAGATACTGACAAGGGGGTGGCTGTCTTATCCTTTTAACGATCTGTACAGAGGGGAGGTTGGCTTATCCACAAGGATGCCAGCCATCTACATGGAACGGATTGAGGCAGCAGTACTACAAAACTTCGGACGAAAACTGCCGCCGATGACTTCGACACCTACTATTGGTGAATTTCTTAATAAGACCGTTGCTTATTGGTATCCCTGAACCGAACGGTCTGCCAAGCCCTCACGGAACTAAAACTCACGCAAAGGAGGTTAAGGATGTATGTCCTGGCCTCCTCTTTGTTTCTAATTATGTTAATCGTTCCGAGAATACAATTTTGTTTGCAGCCAAATCAATTTGAATGCCTGGCTGGCGCCAATGAGCCGACGCAAGTAGCGGAACCATTGAATTTTTAAAATAAAAGAAATAGCGTAGCCTTTCCAATAAGAACGAGAGGTAATGCCAATCCCCCAATTGCCACCAAGCGGGATAGCATAACCAAAGTCGCGGCAGTGGTACGGTTCTGGAGTTTTATTTTTATTGAACGAAGCTACGGCACTGGCGACATATTTCCCCTGGTCAATAGCTTGGAGGGCGGTTCCTGGAAGCGGCCGGCCATCGGTGCCAATGAAACAGGACTGGTCGCCAATGACAAAAATGGAATTTTGTCCTTGGGCTTGAAAATAAGAGGTGGTTTGGACGCGGCCACCGCGGTCTGTCGGTAGTTCGGGAGTGGTCGGGACGCTGTTGGCTTTAACTCCGGCGGTCCAGAACAAAGCGTCGTAATGGAACTTCTCGCCCGTATTTAATTCCAGAAAAGATTCGGTAACGTTGGTAATTAAAGATTTAGTTTGGACTTTAACGCCGAGTTCGTCTAAGCGCCGGGCGGTGTCGCGGGCAACCTGCTCGCCTAGTCCGGGCATTAATTGCTGAGCGCCTTCAACTACTAACAGTTCCAGGAGCTCGCGGGGATAATTATTTTTCCAGGACAGAAAATCTAAAAATCCTGTAAGTTCGGCAGCCAGTTCCACGCCGGCAAACCCGCCGCCGGCAATGACAAAGCGAAGCTTGCTGCGAGTGGCTGAAAGCCTGCCAGCTTCCACTAAAAACTGTAGGCGGTTGCGAATTGCTAAGGCGTCGCGTAAAGTTTTCAATGGAATAGAGTGTTCTGCCGCGCCAGGGATGCCGTAAAAATTAGCGTCAGAACCTAGCGCCAAAACTAAATAATCAAAATTAACTTGGCCTTCATCCAACAGCACAGTTTTATCGGCCACATTTACCGACTTTACAGCCCCCTGCCGAAAAGTTATATTGGTGCCGGATATAATTTGTTTAATGGGAATAGCAACGCTGCGCGCCATATCTGTCATGGGCGTTACTTCCTCGTCACTGGAAGCTATCTCATATAAAAATGCGTGAAGGACGTGGTAAGGAGTTTGGTCGATAAGCGTGATGCTAGCGTCCGGCATTAGCCGGTTAAGTTCCAAGGCACAATTGAGCCCGCCAAAGCCGGCACCGCAAATTACAATTTGTTTCATAAAGGAAAGGTTTCCTTTATTATACCAGAGTGTTACTTGAAAAAAAACGCTTAATAGGCTAATATACGCTAGTTATCTGTTAATTCTCTTCCGCGGGTCGGTAGCTCAGTCGGTAGAGCAGTGGCCTTTTAAGCCATTTGTCGTGGGTTCGATCCCCACCCGACCCACCACTTAGTGCACCTCAGGACTCCGACCGAGGTGCTTTAAGTTTGTCCGACAAAAAACGCGGGGGAGCCGCGTTTTTCAAAGAAATAGGACAAGGGATTTTTTCTAAACATTCCTAACCAAATCAATCATACCTCCCACTCCCGAGAAGCTCATTGACTAGTGATTTAAAATGCTCCTGTGCAAGCCTTGGTATCCCGAAGACGGGCGCCCCGCTCCTTTCACTTTGAATGTGCTTCTGTATTTCACTAAAGAGACCTCGTCTATCCGGGTCTTTATATAGTTTATCGCGAGCCTGGGTTACAAAATCGGGGTTTGCCAATAACAACCGAGTCATTTTCATTTCTGCTACATGTCCAGATATAGTCTTCTCATCCATACCACTATGTCGGGCCCTCTTCGCGTAAGCAAGATATTGTTGTACTACACTTTCTGGGTCACCGGCCTCTTCCAAAACTTGCTCGTACTCACTTTTTAGTTGTTCTGCTGCCAATTCAGGATTTGGTACGTAGTTAGAGTTGGATACCATAGTTATGTCTCTTTAAGGTTAATTTAAAAGCTAATTTCCCCTATTCTATAGGAGGTTTAGCTTGTTGTCAATCTTGCATAATGCCATCCATACTGTGTTTCAAAGTATCTCATTCTGTTTTTAAACCCCGACCGAGACGCTTCCCACAGCCCTCTATCGAAAATTTCCGTAATCCCTTACAATACCCCTAGCTGGGTACTTCGCAACCGAGGTGTCCCACCATATAATTTAATATTCGAATCATATGTCAGAAAATTCGCACGAATATATAGATCCCATTGCCAGTTATACTGATTCTGAGAGAGAACGCCTCATGAAAATTATTTGGGCTATCCGTAGCGCTCCTTTTACAGAACCGGAAAATTTACCGCAGGATCTGAGAACTTTGGAAACCATAGCTCAAGATGTTTACCCAGAGTCAATTTTTATTGGATTAGATGAAGAAAATTTTTCCCAGAAAAGCTATGCAGATAAACTAAGGGGGTTGATAGACGGAATAAACAGACAACTTTTACCTGTTTCTCAAGAACAGAAGCCTCTTCAGCGGAATACTACTTATTTTATATACGAAGCAATTAGGGATAAATTACAAGACGAGCTCGATAAAATAAAAACGTAGATTAATGTCCACAAACAACTTTAAAAATTGACCAGTTTAATCTACACCCGACCCACCACTAGGATGTCGCCGATTAGGCGCTGTTCTCATAGAGGCCGTGCACGCGAAGGCGGGCCGACCCACCAAGTAGTGAATAGTTCTGATGACCGAGACGGTCTATAAAAAAGAAAGCACGGCTGATTGGCCGTGTTTTCAAAACTAACATCGAAATTTATCCTACTTTTCCGGCGTCTCCTTAAAGGCTCCCAGCATTCCATTGTATACCGGCTCGGAAACATAAACTGGGAATAACTCTATAGGCTGATCATGTTCGTTTAAGATAATTATCAAACACTGTTTCAAACCTTTCGGTCCGATCTGTGCTCTACTGGAATCAACATCCAACTTAAGATTTGCGTTTGATAGTTCACGTGTCGCTTGTGATGCAAATACTTCGCTATCCATCACGCCCTCGATTACACGAGAACCAACTTTTAGATGAACAGGGGTCATTCCCTCGGGAGCTTCCATTCCTTGCGCTTCGGTAAGTTTAAAATCGACGCCTCTTGCTATGCCATCAAACACCTCTCTAGGCGGCAAAACGCCTGATTTTGTTTGGTCTGGGGCTGCTCTCGAACCGTCTTCAGATGAGTGAACCATAAATAAAAGGTTAAGGGCTTATTTAAGATAAGTATAATTTAAAAAATACTCTTCAGCAAGGTCCAAAAACAGACCCGACCGAGACGCTTCCCCAAGCCCACTACCCAAATTTCCCAAAACCCCCTAGAATACCCCTAGTTGGGTACTTCGCAACCTAAGTGTCCCACCAAAAGAAAAGGCGTCAGCTTGTCTGATGCTCTTTCTTTTGGTCTAACAAGGATAGTTAGGGAAAATATCTTATTCTGCGGCTGTCTCAATTTTTCTCACAAGGAGCTCAAGCTGAACCGCGCTATCTTTAGGGTCATTGGCAGTATTTACTGTTGCGCTATCACCTTGCTCTTTTATCGTAATATCCGTTATTGGTTCCGTATCAACCGGGCCGTTCGGCCTAAATTCTTCGGGACGCTTGCCAACACTATTTTGCCAACGACGGCGTTCGTCTAATTGAACTTCCAATTCTGCCAGCAATTCAGAATTTTGCGGATCCTCAAAATAAGCCGCTTGTTTCATATCCAATTCATTTTGACTATGATCCAAAATTGGAGCATCAATAATATGTCCTCTTGTATTGGCTTCGCGCTGCATAAAATCACTGTAAGCTATAATTAAAGGTTTGGAAATTCCTCTTCCCCGTATCCCAGTATTGAAAAATGTTGATGCTGAAGAGAAATAACCCTTGTCTTCAATAGTAAATATTACAGTTCCTACCAGATTACCGTCTTTATCCAATGCAAGCATGTTATAGTGGGTTTGATTAATCTTCTCGGGATCCGTCGCGATAATTAACTCCATGTCATAGTTTTCCTTACCATCGTTGATGATATGATAAGACGGTCCCAGCATGATTGTTTCAGGTGCGGTTGTTAACCTTTCCTTTAAAACTTTAGCCGTTGACCCCATCAGTCCTTTGAAGTCGGTCTCCAAGGCTGGTTTGCCGTGCGATTCGGCTGGCGGTATTGAAGTTTGGACTATTTCTTTATTTACGTCCGGGCTGACTGTAAAATTGATGTCCTTTCCGGACGTTGAAGAATTTTCTGAATCAATCATAAATTCACCGTTCTAATATTTAGCGTAAATTATTCCACTCATTATATATAGCCCGCAACGACTCCTCCGCAGGATCCAATGGAATTCCCAAAGCTTGTTTATTTATTATCTTAAGTAATTTATCCTGGGCTTGGGCTGACAAAGCCTGAATCATTGAAACGAATTCCAATCCATGGCCGGAAATTTCATTATGCGCCAACTCATGGGCAAAAGAAACCATGGCTTTGGTAAAGTCTTCCTTTAGCAATTCTTCATGTATGCCAATGGCTTCGGTCCCTAAGTTAATTGCCTTGGCTCCCGAACCTTTAAATACCACTACGTCATTATTAAATTGAGCATCTGTAGTCAGTTCAATATACATGCGAAGCAGCCCGAGTTGAGCTAATTGCCGCTGCTCCGGGTTTAAAACAATTTCAAAGTCATTATCAACCAATTCGTTAGGAGGACGAAATCTATTTGCAATTCTCGCTATTTCGTTAGATATAACTCTTAAACCAAATTCGGCCTTGGTCACTTCCCTTCTTACCACGATGGGTTTGATGTTGACGTCATTGTATTTAGCAAGTATCTCCAGCAGGCTGGTGCCTCCTAAATAATTGGAATTTCGCACTGCAACTTTCTCAATATCGCCAGAGTCTTTAAGAGCCCGGTATAACTCCATCTTGTAATCGGCTTTTGGGCCATCGTTTTCAGGGGGCATAACATGGTTCAGTTGGTTGACCGCATCTATTAAATAAGGCATGCGGGCCTCCAGCTTTTTTGCTATGGCTCGGGCTTCGGCCGTCAGCTCTACATCTACAACTTTTACTGGCCTTGTTTCAGTGTAAGGCTTGGGCTTTGTTAATTCTGTACTGGTTGAAGTTTTTACGGGACCTAAGGGCTGGCTGTCAGGTTTTGCCGGCTCTGGGCTGGCAGTCGGTGTTGAACTTCGCAATTCCTGGGCAGCACTCTTTTCTGTCGTCACTAAAGCTTCTTGCCGCTGGAAGGCTTGCCTGAATTGCTCAAGTTGTTTTTCGTCCAGTTCTAGTTCTATGAATAACCCTTCGGAGTTTGAAGCTTTATTTTTTCTAATAAATAGGGTTTTCTGTCTTGTTGCAGAATCGTATTCGCTTGCGAAGGTAGTAAGATAATCTCCTTGGGAAAGATATACTTCCTTAAATAATTTATCGTTTATGCCCTTAAATGCCAGGCCTCTTATAAAGTAAAGTAGTTTCTGCTCATCGGTGGTTGGGTTAACTAAAAGATTGGATAATAGTTGGGCTGAGATAGCGCCATCTAGTTTTATCTTTACTTTATTCTGATTATCGGGATTAACAACCAGCTCAGGATTAAAGCCAGCTAGGCGATTCTTTATTAATTCAAAAAGGTCGCTGGAACCAGTCGCTGATAAATCTTCATATGCCACCTGAATACCGCTCTCTTCAGCTGCTTGCTCCATGGCCCTTTGTGAATCAAAAGAATTTGGTCGGCCGATTTTGGCTACTTCAAAATCGCTAAGTTCTGTAGCTGCACCGGGCATACCGATAAGGACAAAATAATAGGGGCAGAGTATGAAACCCCGTTTTTGCAATTCCTGATTTTGGCTTGTGGTTAAACTGTAATCCTTGGCTAAATAATTCTTTCCACTGAAGTATTTACTATAGTCTTCCTTTTTATAATCGGGTTTCCATAGCAATTTATTTACTAATTTTTCAATTACCACTCCTGAACCAAACTCGTCATTGTCTACTTGTGTCCAAATAGGTTCTGATGCCTTTAACTGTTCAATAATTTGTTCTGCACTTAAAGAATTTACTAAACGGTCAATGTAATTTCCCAATTCCCACCTATCGACAGGTGGCCTGTCAACGCTCATTTTATATTCAACATTGTTCAGCTGCAAAGTAATATATTGCGGCCCTACCCAATAATCATCGGAGGTTTTACCTTTTGCTCCATAATTCATTACCTGTCCATTTATAAACAGCCTGCCTCTCTCGGGGTCCTTTTCCAAACGATCCTTGGGAAACAGCCATTTTATGGCACCAAATTCATTTTTAAAATCCAAGTCTTGGAGGTATCCGTTACGTTCCGAGACCCCCAATTCATCAAACTGCTGCAGGGCCCTAATTAGCTCGGGGCTGTCAGTTTCAATTACGTAAGAATTATTGCCTTTGGAGGGCGTTTCTTTTAACTTCGCTACTAACCAGTCATGTTTCAGCTTACGGTTTTGGGGTTTGTCAGCTTTTGCAAAAGCCTGCTCCAAGTCTTCGTTAATTTTATCTTTTTTTGCCAATTGATAATTAGCATTCCAATGTTCTCCTTGAATTTCAAATTTATCCACGTCAAAATCTCGCATTAACCGGATGGCGGTCTGCTTCAACCCAATTCCATTGCCCCCACCTGTATTCATTCCCTCCGGTTTGTCAGAATGAAGACTAATTACTCCGGTAGGATCTTCAAACTTCCAATCGCCAGTGATTGTGAACCGTATTTTACCATCTCCAATATCTTCCTCCTTTACTGTAACTCCGTCCAAAGTCCCAGGGTGGTCCGGGTTATGGTCAACAAAATTTTGTACTAATTCGCGGGTGAGCCAAGCGGCATTATATTCTTCCCGAGATTTATCTATAAAACTGTCGGTAGCAACTGGGTAAGCTTCGGCTCCCTTGCGGAATCGATGATAAAACCATTGCAGCAAATGCTGGTCGGTTTTAGTATTGCCAGTAGATTCAAAATCCACCTGCCATTTGGCTATGGCTAAATCAATGGCTTCCCGGCCTTCTCGTAACGTTTGTTTGGCTTCTAAATCAAACTGGTCAGCCTCTTTAGCGCGTTGGCCGGCAGAGCCAGTCAATTTCCTTAGTACCCCAGTACTGTCTTTTCTGGCGGTGTCTCTTTTTTTGCGCTTATCTTTAATTTCAGAGGCTAGCTGGTCGCGCATATCCGAAATTTCTGGGGTATATTGTTCTCCCATATTTCTGGTCATTAAATAATTTAATTATACACTTTTTAAGCCTTTTGTCGTGGGTATAGGAAACAACAATATTAGTGTATAATCCCCTTATGAAAGGCAAACTCTTCATTTTTCTGCTACTAACCGCCGGGCTCTTTTTAGCACCCAGCGCTTTTGTCCATGCCGCCATTCCCGACGCTGATTATGACGGCTTGGCCGACTACGATGAAGTCCTCTACCACACTGACCCGAACCGTTTTGACACGGACGCCGACGGCTATGGCGACGGGATAGAAGTGCAGCACGACTACGACCCAAACTCGCTATCTATTGAAAAACTGCAACGCCATATTGAAGTCAACTTGGCCACCCAAGATTTAAGCTACAACGTCGGGCCTTACATTATGAAGGTCATAAAAATCTCCAGTGGGATCCGGGGCAAGGAAACGCCAAAAGGAACCTACACGGTATTGGGAAAGTACCCAACTGTTAACTACAAAGGCGTGGACTACTATTACCCAAACACGAAATGGAATTTGCGGTTTAAATTGTCGCCGCTGGGCAACTATTACATCCATGGCGCCTATTGGCACCGCAGTTTTGGCCGGCCCATGAGCCACGGCTGCATTAATGTTTCCTATGCCAATATGGAGGCGCTGTACAATTGGGCGCAGGTCGGGACCGTTATCAATATTTATTAGCCATGCTGCTGGAAACTTACGCCCCGCCTTGGGACTTCTCGTTGCTGGATACGGGCAATGGATACCGGCTGGAACAATGGGGCAAAGTCCGTTTGGCACGCCCGGATCCGCAAATAATTTGGGGACCGAGTTTGCCGGAAACGGAATGGGCTGCGGCTGACGCGAGGTTTGAGGGCAAAAGGGAAAAATACCCGTGGAAAACGAACAACAAAATCCCAGCTAGCTGGACAGTTAATTTTGGCAGCACAAAGTTACGAGCGCGGTTAACTCCCTTTAAACACACTGGCATATTCGCGGAACAAGCCACCAACTGGGACTGGATGGCCAAACAGTTAGGAACTGGCGGCGCCTCCAAAAAACCACTCCAAATATTAAACCTATTCGGCTACACCGGCGCGGCCACAGTTATCCTGGCCAAAGCCGGCCATTTTGTTACCCATGTGGATGCTAGCCGGCCGGCGATAACTTGGGCCAAAGAAAACCAAAAGCTGAACGGTCTCTCCGAAAAATCCATCCGCTGGATTTTGGATGACGCCGCAAAGTTCGTGGCGCGGGAAATTAAGCGCGGCAAACAATACGACGGCATTCTAATGGACCCGCCGGCATTCGGCCATTCCCCCACCGGAAAAACTTGGAAATTCAATAAAGATTTACCTCCGCTCTTGGCTAACTGCGTAAAACTGCTAACTCCCGCCGCAAAATTCATGCTTATCAACGGGTACGCTACTAACTCTTCGGCAATATCATTGAATAACATTTTAGAAGATTCTATGGGGAGCCGGCCGGAATTACATGGCAACATTGAGTACGGCGAACTTTGCCTTCAACAAAAAAACCAGCGGTTAATTTCCACTGGCATTTTTAGCCGCTGGGGCACCGGACATAAATAATACGGCTACATCTCGTGCAGTTCGGAAATAAACTTCCCCAGCAGGACAATGAAAGCGACAGGCAAAATAAGCCAGACAAAACTGGCTGAATTTTGGATAAACACAAAATGAATTAGCTCGCTAAAGTTACCCTGGACATTTGGCGGCAGCATAGTTAGGACAATGTTTATCAGCAGCCCAATTTGCAGAACCGCAAAAGCCAAACTGAACGGGATGGAAATTAGCTGGCGCCCGTCAGCTGCGGTCTTGAAAGCGTACCGAGCCAAAAAAATAAACAAAATGATGAACAAAGCGGCGAATGTAGCCAGCTGCTGCAGCGACAGCACCGTAATATTGAACTGTTTAGAAACTGCGGTGCTCAAAAACGGCGCCTCTATAACTAAAAGCTTAGCCATATAAATACTGACCAAGATACTTAAAATCCGGCCGCGGCCGGCGGCAAAAGCGTACATAGTGCTGGCGACCAGCCAAAACAAAATAATGAAGAGGTCCCACGAGGCACTGTGCCAGTTAAAAGTTTGCACCAAGTACTTAAGGTGTTCCAGTTGTCCCATTTGGTTTCAAAAAGCTATTTTTTGTATTATACCACGCTGTCGGTCCTGGTTAAAATAGACTAAAAACTATTTTTTATGGAATCCCAAAATCCCTTATCAACTTCTACCGATTCACCTTGGACTTTGGCTAGTTCTTTAAGGAGTTCGGTTTCCTTTTTGGTCAGCTTATGGGGGGTTATTACACGAATTGTTAATAGCAGGTCTCCTTTTTTCCCCGAGTTGACTATGGGAATTCCTTTTCCGGCCACCCGCAAAACATGCCCCGACTGGGTGCTGGCAGGGATTTTAACTTCTATGTCGCCATCTAGAGTTGGAACCTTGATTTTGGCTCCCAACGCGGCTTGGGCAAAACTAACTGGCAAATCTTTTAATAAATTCGGCCCGTGCCTAGTAAATTCCTTGCTTGGCTTAACTCTTATAGATAAATACAAGTCACCGGGGTTAGAGGCCCGGTAGCCGACTTCGCCTTCGCCGCTAACGCGAATCCTCTGGCCATTGTCTATGCCGGCAGGAATTTTTACTTGTAAAGTTTTTTGCTGGCGCAGTACCCCTTTGCCGTCGCATTTCTTGCAGGGCTTTTCCGGAATTTTTCCTTCGCCGTCGCAGCGCTCACAAGTGGTGGCAGATTGCATGTTGCCAAAAATAGTCCGCCGGGTAGTACGGATTTGCCCTTGCCCATGGCAAACCGGGCAAGTAATGACTTTAGTTCCCGGCTCCGCGCCAGAACCAGCACAAGTTGGGCACTTGTCTTTTTTTTCTAAGGTAATGCTTTTCTCTACCCCATGGGCAGCTTCTTCAAAAGTCAGCGTAATTGGCATCTCCAAATCAACGCCGCGGGCCCTAGCGCGGGTACGGTCTTGCCGGCTGCCAAAAATGTCACTAAAAATTTCTCCAAAATCAAAATCCACGCCGTTCTGGCTAAAGCCGCCAAAGCCAAAATCGCCAAACCCGCCGGCTTGGCCGCCGAACCCCTGGCCATATCCGGCACCCGGATTGCCATTAGCACGCGCCTGCTCAAAGGTTTCGCCGTACGTGTCATACTGCGACCGTTTCTGGCTGTCCGAAAGCACTTGGTAAGCTTCATTTAGTTCCTTGAACTGGGCGTCATTCCCCTGCCCTTTGTCGGGGTGGTGCTTGTGCGCCAGCTTGCGGTAAGCCTTCTTTATTTCGTCGCTAGAGGCGGACTTTGCGACACCTAAAATTTCATAATAGTTCTTGTTTGGCATATATACGTGATAAAAACATTATTGGGAACGGTCCAAGGCCTTAACTGAAGGCGTTCGAAATAATGTTTTTATCATTCTTAGTCAGTGCGAAAACCAATATTATG
>Ga0070704_100001890_pt1 | contig 11548 bp, 10 predicted proteins | sample KBSK5252metaG_FD_65467 | JGI IMG/M metagenome (GOLD analysis project Ga0070704, IMG submission 65467) | Corn, switchgrass and miscanthus rhizosphere microbial communities from Kellogg Biological Station, Michigan, USA - KBS K5-25-2 metaG | ecosystem: Host-associated > Plants > Roots >... | reverse complement strand
AGGCCCTTGATCTGGTCCTCCATCGTGTCGCGTGCCGTAACGAAGATGACCGGGATCTCGCGTGTCGCCGGGTCCGCCTTGAGCCTGCGGCACACCTCGTAGCCGTCCAGACCTGGCATCTGCACGTCGAGCAGCACCAGGTCTGGCGGCCGCCGCGCGCAGAACTCGACTGCGCGCTCGCCGTCTCCGGCGACCGAAATGTCGTAGTGGTCCTTGAGGATGTCGGTGAGGAGCTGAACGTTCAGCCGCTGATCGTCGACGATCAGCACGCGGCCGCGTTTCGACCCGGACCGGCTCATCCTTGCGATTCCCCTGCAGTGCAGCGCCGAGGCATCGCGCCTAGCGCGGCTGCAACCCAGGGTTTTTCAGCTTCATTCCTCAATGATAGACCATGCGGCGGCGCCTCAATCGTCGAGCCCGCTCAGCCCTTTGCGGTGTGCGAGGGGATTCTTTCCGGCAATCCGGAAGAGCACCATTCCGGGCCACGCCAGCCGGCCGTCCGGCCTGCGGCTGAACACGATCCCGTCCGTGCGCGCGACGACCTGCCTGCGCGCCTTGGGTCCGCGCGCGTCGGAGGGATCGATTACTTCGCACACAGGATCACCCTTGCGCACGCGCGCGCCCTTCGCGACGTGATAAACGAGGAACCCGGTTTTCGGCGCGTAGCCCACGTCCATTCCGGCGATCGGCGTCGCTTCTACTCGCAGCCGCGGCAGTTTCCCGGCGCGACCCGCAATGACTCCGCGCCGCACCAGGAACCGATAGAGATTGCGCGCGTCGGATTCGCCGAGCGCGTGGGTCACGTTGTGCTGGCCGCGGTACTCGACGGTGGCGGAGAGGCAGGCCTGGGGAATCTCCGCTCCGGGAAAGCGCGCTGCCAGCCGCGGCCAGAGCGCGCTGTGGACGCCGGAGAACGTCAGCGATTCCGGGTACGGCTCGTTGTACAGCGTGGCTTCCACGCCGAGGTCGGCTGCGAGCGCGCGCGCAGGGCCGGGCCAATCCCTCGCCGAGATGAAGAGGTGCAGCACGGCGTGCATGTCGCAATGCAAGTCGAGAACCACGTCCGCATCGGCGGAGAGCTTCATGATCTCGACGCGCAGCGTCTGCAGCTCGTTGACCGGTTTCAAGGCGGCGAGCGCGGCGAGGGCTGCCTTGCGAATCGCAGCCACGTTCGCGGCTGCGTTCGCACCCAGCATTCCGCCAACTCGCTCGCAGACGGCGTCGGAAAGGTCGAACCAGTTGCGGTTGAAATTCTCGCGCCCGAGAAAGTCGTAGCGGCCGAGATGATTGTTGCCGACCGTCTGGGAAAGGCCGATCGGATTGACGGTCGGGACGACCACGATCTCGCCCTTCACGCGCCGCTGCCGATCGGCCGCGACGAGCATCGGCATGAGGTGGTGCAGCGCCATCGTGCCGGGCAGCTCGTTGGCATGGATGGCCGCCTGCAGGTAGACCTTCGGCCGCGCGCCCGCTACTCCGAACCGGTGCACCGCAATGCTCCGCCCGGTGCCCGGCGTCATGGACGGCAGCGTGATTCTTCTTCTCGAGTGGGGCATGGGGACCTCGTCGTTGGGAAGGGGCGACATTCTCCGCGTTTCCGCGCGCCTGAACAGCACCCGGACCGGTACTTTCGCTGCGCGAATCCGGGTAACATCCGGCTGCTGCGAGAGACCTCTTGGAGGAGGAAATCATGGACGAGAAAGAGCTTCGGGAACTGATCGCTGCCGTCAAGCACGGCAAGCTTTCGCGACGCCGATTTGTCAGCACGGTCGCCGCGTTCGGAATCACCGCACCGATGGCCACGGGACTGCTGAGCTTGTCCGGGGTCGCGCACGCGCAGCCCAAGAGCACCTACAAGCCGACCAAGCGCGGCGGCGGCGGCACGCTGAAGCTGCTGTGGTGGCAGGGCGCAACGCTGCTGAACCCCCACTTCGCCGTGGGGACCAAGGACCAGGAAGGCTCGCGGATCTTCTACGAGCCGCTGGCGGCCTACGACGACGATGGCAACTACATCCCGATCCTCGCGGCGGAGATTCCCAGTGTGCAGAACGGCGGCCTCGCTGCCGATGGAAAATCGGTCATCTGGAAACTGAAGAAGGGCGTGCAGTGGCACGACGGCCGCCCGTTCACGGCCGACGACGTTCTCTTCAACTGGGAATACGCCTCGGACCCCGCCACCGCCGCGACGACGATCGCAGCCTACAAGGACATCAAGGTCGAGAAGATCGACAGCCACACGGTCAAGGTGCTGTTCCAGAAACCGACGCCCTTCTGGGCGGATGCGTTTTGCGGGACGCGCGGCCAGCTCATCCCGAAGCACCTGTTCGAGCCGTACAAGGGTGCGAAATCGCGCGACGCGCCGACCAACCTCAAGCCCGTCGGAACGGGGCCTTACAAGTTCACCGACTTCAAGCCCGGCGACATGGTGCGCGGCCAGGCCAACACGAGCTACCACGAGCCGAACCGGCCGTTCTACGATGCGATCGAGATGAAGGGCGGGGGCGATGCGGTTTCCGCTGCGCGGGCGGTCATCCAGACCGCCGAGTTCGACTATGCGTGGAACATGCAGGTCGAGGATGAGATCCTGCTGAAGCTGGAGCAGGGCGGCAAGGGTCGCGTAGCGATCGTCGCCGGCGGCAACATCGAGCACATCCAGCTGAATACGACCGACCCGACGGTGGAGGTGGACGGCGAGCGCTCGAGCCTGAAGACCAAGCACCCGTGTTTCACCGACCCTGCAGTGCGCGAAGCGATGAGCCTGCTGATCGATCGCAAGTCGACGCAGGACCATATCTACGGCCGCACCGGCGTAGCCACGGCGAATTTCCTCAACAACCCGGAACGCTTCCGCTCGAAGGCCACGAAGTTCGAATTCAATGTAGAGAAGGCGAACGCGGTGCTCGATGCGGCAGGCTGGAAGCGCGGCGCGGATGGCATCCGGACGAAGGACGGCAAGAAGCTCAAGTTCGTCTACCAGACCTCGATCAACGCGCCGCGACAGAAGACCCAGCAGATCATCAAGCAGTCGTGCCAGAAGGCGGGAATCGACCTCGAGCTGAAGGCGGTCACGGCGTCGGTATTTTTCTCCTCCGACGTCGCGAACCCGGACACGTACACCAAGTTCTACTGCGACATGCAGATGTACACCACCACCATGACGCAGCCGGACCCGCACACGTTCATGGAGCAGTTCGTCACCGCCGAGGTCTCCTCGAAGGCGAACAAGTGGCAGGGCCGCAACATTTCGCGGTGGCGCAGCGACGACTACGACAAGGTCTTCGCGATGCAGGAAAGCGAGCTCGATCCCGTAAAGCGCGCCGCGCACTTCATCCGCCTCAATGAGCTCGTGGTCGGCAGCCGCCACATCATCCCGGTCGTTTTCCGGCCGCGTGTTTCGGCACAGGCCAGGTCGCTGCGCGCGGTGCTGAGCGGTTGGGACAATGACCTGTGGCTGCTGAGGGATTGGTATCGGGAGGCGTAAGGGGGGTAAGGGTTCTGCCACAGAACTTGTGCAACACCTAAAACGAGCTCTTTCCGCATCTGCCGACTTTGCGCAAAAAGCAAAAGCGCGCAAAGTCGGCAGACCATTGGGAACCCAAGAAGGGCGGCGCCCCCGTTGAGCGACACCCTCCCCTAATCAATGGGCCAATACCTCCTCCGAAAATTGCTGATCGTGATCCCCGGCGTGATCGGGATCAGCATCATCCTGTTCTCGGTCCTCGCGCTCGCACCCGGCGATCCGTTCGAGGAGCTCGCGACGAATCCCGCGGTGCCGCCGGAAGTGCGCGCGAACCTGCGCGCCAAGTTTGGCCTCGACGATCCGATCCACCTGCGCTACGTGCGTTGGGCTACCGCGATGCTGGAAGGCAATTGGGGCTTCTCGTTCGCCAGCCGCGTGGATGTCGACGACCTGATCATGCAGCGGCTGCCGACCACGCTTCTCGTGATCGGCTCCTCGCAGGTGCTTGCGCTGATCATCGCGCTCGCGGTGGGCATCTACGCCGCGACGCGCCCGTACTCGCTGTTCGACCAGGTCGCAAACACGCTGGCGTACATCGGATTCGCGCTGCCGACGTTCTTCACCGGCCTGCTGTTGATCCTGCTGTTCAGCATCACGCTCGACTGGCTGCCGTTCGTCTACCGCGCCGACATCTCGTCGACGGGCTGGCGCTGGTTCTGGGAGCACTTCAAGCAGATGATCATGCCGGTTGCGGTGCTGGCGCTGTTCCAGGCCGCATCCTGGACGCGCTACGTGCGTTCGGCGGTGCTCGACGTGATCCGCCTCGACTACGTGACGACGGCGCGCTCGAAGGGCCTCGCCGAACGCGTCGTCGTGATGAAGCATGTGGTGCGCAACGCGCTGATCCCCGTGGTGACGCTGGTCGCATTGCAGATGCCTGCAATCTTCGGCGGCGCGATCGTCACCGAGCAGATCTTCCGCGTGCCCGGGATCGGCTCGCTGCTGATCAGCGCGATTCTCGCCAACGATACGCCGGTGATCATGGCGGTGACGTTCGTTCTCTCGATTCTCGTCATTCTCTGCAACCTGCTGGCAGACATCCTCTATGGCTGGCTCGACCCCCGCATCGTCTACCGCTGACGCGGCCGGCGGGCTGCCGCGCCGTGAGAAGCAGGTCTCGCTCGGCATGGAGGCCTGGCGGCGCTTCCGCCGCCACCGGCTGGCGCTGACCGGCGCGATCATCCTCTCGATCATCACATTGGGGGTCGTGTTCGGGCCCTGGCTCTGGGGCGTGCCGATCAACGAGATCGATTTCACCGCGCGCCTGCAAGGCTCGTCGTGGCGGCATCCGCTCGGCACCGACGATCTCGGCCAGGACCTGCTTGCTCGAATGTTGTACGGCGGTCGCATTTCACTCGCGGTCGGGCTCGCGGCGATGCTGATCGCGGTCGTGGTCGGCGTGATCATCGGCGCGATCGCCGGAATGTCGCGCGGCAGCGTCGACGCGGTGCTGATGTGGGTGACGGACCTGTTCCTGTCGCTGCCGCAGTTGCCGCTGCTGCTGCTGATCATCTACCTGTTCCGCGATTCGCTGAAGGCAATGGTCGGAACGGAGGCCGGCATCTTCATCATGATCGTCGCGGTGGTGGGCGGCTTTCGCTGGATGCCCGTCGCGCGCCTGGTGCGGGCCCAGTTCCTGTCGTTGCGCGAGAAGGAGTTCGTCGAGGCAGCGCGCGCGCTGGGCGCGAGCACGACGCGCCAGATCGTGCGGCACATCCTGCCCAATTCGCTCGGGCCGGTGATCGTTGCGGCCACGATCGACGTCGCGGCGGCCATCATTGCGGAATCGACGCTATCGTTCCTGGGTCTCGGTTTCCCGCCGGACATCCCGAGCTGGGGACGGTTGCTGTACGACGCCAAGGATTACCTCGACATCGCGCCGCACTGGGCGCTCTTCCCGGGCACGGCAATCTTCCTGACTGTTCTCTCGATCAGCTACATGGGCGACGGCCTGCGCGACGCACTCGATCCGCGCAGGGTGATGTAGCGCGGATGTCGCAGCCGTTGCTCGCGATCGAAGGGCTGAAGACCCATTTCGCCACCGACGAAGGCATGGTGCACGCAGTGGACGGCGTGGATCTTGTCATCCACCGCGGCGAGACGCTGGGAGTGGTCGGCGAATCGGGCTGCGGCAAGACGGTCACGGCGATGACGGTCGTCAAGCTCGTCGCGATGCCGCCGGGGCGCATCGTTGCCGGCCGCATCCTGTGGCAGGGGCGCGACCTCGTGCCGCTCTCGTCCGACGAGATGCGCTCGATCCGCGCCAAGGAAATCGCCATCATCTTCCAGGAGCCGATGACTTCCCTCAACCCGGTCTACTCGGTAGGCGAGCAGATCGCCGAGGTGATCCGGCTGCACGAAGGACTCGGGCGCCGCGCCGCGATGGACAGGACGGTCGAGATGCTGAAGCTCGTGCACATCTCGCACCCCGAGCGGCGCGTGCACGACTACCCGCACCAGTTCTCGGGCGGCATGCGCCAGCGCGTGATGATCGCGATGGCGCTTTCCTGCAATCCGAAGCTGCTGATCGCCGATGAGCCGACGACAGCGCTCGATGTGACGATCCAGGCGCAGATCCTCGAGCTGCTGGCGGAGCTGAAGGGGCGGCTTGGGATGGCGGTGATGCTGATCACGCACGCGATGGGCGTAATCGCCGAGACCGCGCAGCGCGTCGTCGTGATGTATGCCGGCAAGGTGGTGGAGGAGGCCCGCGTCGCCGATCTCTTTGCCTCGCCGCTGCATCCCTATACGCAAGGCCTTATCCGCTCGATTCCGCGAGTCGACGCCGCGGCGACGCAGAGGAAGCGGCTGGAGCAGATCAACGGCGTGGTGCCGAGCCTGCTCGATCCGCCGCCGGGCTGCCGATTTGCGCCGCGCTGCCGCTATGCGCGGGCAATTTGTACGGCGGAGACTCCGCCGCTGCGCGAGGTTCGAACGGGGCACAAGGTCGCGTGCGTCCTCTACTGATGAGCGTGCGATGAGCCAGCCGCTGCTGCGCGTCAAGGACTTGGTGAAGTACTTCCCCGTGAAGAGAGGGATGCTCTCGCGCCAGGTCGAACGGGTGCATGCGGTCGACGGGGTGAGCTTCGAAGTCGAGGCGGGCGAGACGCTGGGGCTGGTGGGCGAGTCGGGATGCGGCAAGTCCACCACCGGGCGCTGCATCCTGCGGCTGATCGAGCCGACTTCGGGAGAAGTCTGGTTCGACGGCAGGAACGTCACCACGCTCGACGCAAAATCGCTGCGCACGAACTGCCGCGAGATGCAGATCATCTTCCAGGATCCGTACGCCTCGCTCAATCCGCGCATGACCGTCGGTGCGATCATCGGCGAAGCGCTGATCATCCACAAGCTGGCGAAGACGCAGCGCGAGTTCGAGCAACGAGTCGCGCAACTGCTGGAGACGGTCGGCCTGCATCCGCAGCACATGCGGCGCTACCCGCACGAATTCTCCGGCGGGCAGCGCCAGAGAATCGGCATTGCGCGCGCTTTGGCGGTCTCGCCGCGGCTGATCGTATGCGACGAGCCCGTCTCGGCGCTCGATGTCTCGATCCAGGCTCAGGTGATCAACCTGCTGGAGGACCTGCAGGACACGTTCCGTCTGACCTATCTGTTCATCGCGCACGACCTGTCGGTCGTAGAGCACATCAGCACGCGCATCGCCGTGATGTACCTCGGCAGGATCGTCGAGGTCGCGCCCGCGCGCGTGCTGTACACCTCGCCGCGCCATCCGTACACCGAGGCATTGCTTTCGGCCGTGCCGATCCCGGACCCCACGGTCAAGCGTCACCGCATCGTGCTGCAGGGCGACGTGCCGAACCCGATCCGACCGCCGTCGGGATGTCACTTCCATCCGCGCTGTCCGCACGTGATGGAGCGCTGCAGGCACGAGACACCGCTGCTACGCGAGATCGAGCCCGGCCGCATGGCGGCCTGCCACCTCAATGGATAACCTAGCTGCGTTCTACGCACGGCGCGCCGCCGAGTACGAGCGGATCTACGCGAAGCCCGAGCGCCAGGCGGATCTTGCGTTGCTTCGTGCGCGCATCGCTGCGCTGTTCGCGGGGCGCTCGGTGCTCGAGGTCGCGTGCGGCACCGGCTATTGGACCGCGGTGATCGCCCCGCAAGCGAAAGCGATCACCGCGATCGACGCCGTCGAGGAGACGCTCGCGATCGCGCGCTCCAAGCCGTACCCGGCAGACCGGGTCGAATTCATGCAGGGCGACGCGTATGCGCTTCCCGACTCTGGCCGCCGGCACGATGCGCTGTTCGCGGGATTCTGGTGGTCGCACGTTCCGCTTGCCCGCCTCGACGCGTTTCTCGCCGGCGCCGCGCGGGCGGTTGCGCCCGGGGCAGTCGTCGCATTTCTCGAAAATCGCTACGTCGAGGGATCGAGCACGCCGCTTTCGCGCCGCGACGCGGAGGGAAACACTTACCAGACGCGCAAGCTCGACGACGGCAGCACGCACGAGGTGCTGAAGAACTTCCCTGCGGACCGCGACCTCGTCGAAAGAGCCTCGAGGTACGGACAACAGGTCTCGGTCGAGTGGCTCGAGTACTACTGGCTGCTCACTTACAGGACGAAGCCCGATGCCTGAACGCTATCCGATCGAGATCACACCGCCCGACCTTTCTCCCTACCGGGCGGGCAATACCGGCGTCGAGTACGTCCACGTGCTCGAGTCGGGCAGGCCGGGGCCGAGCGTGATGGTTCAGGCGCTCACGCACGGCAACGAATTCTGCGGCGCGATCGCGCTGGATTTTCTGTTGAAGGAGGGAATCCGGCCGGCGCAGGGAAAACTGACGCTCGCGTTCGCCAACGTCGCCGCGTACGAACGCTTTGATTTCGACAATCCGAACCGCTCGCGCTTCGTCGACGAAGACTACAACCGCGTCTGGGCGGACGAGGTGCTGAACGGGCCTCGCGATTCCGTCGAGCTGCGCAGGGCGCGCGAGCTTCGCAAGTTCGTCGACGCGGCCGATTTCCTGCTCGACCTGCATTCGATGCACACGCCCTGCCGGCCGATCATGGTGTGCGCGAAGAGCGAAAAGAGCGTTGCGCTCTCGAGGCGCATGGGTGTGCCTGCGGACTTGCTGCTCGACACCGGCCACGCTGCGGGCCTGCGGATGATGGAGCGCGGCGCGTTCGGCGATCCTGCCAGCCCGCGCACGGCGATCCTGATCGAATGCGGCCAGCATTGGGAGAAGAGCGCGGTCGATGTGGCGCTCGACACCACGCTGCGGTTCCTGACGGTGACCGGTGCGGTGGAGGAGACCTGGTCGAAGTCGCGTCTGCGCCTGACGCCGCCGCCGGTGCAGCGACTGATTCGAGTCACCGAGGCGATCGTCGCGCAGAGCATGAACTTCCGCTTCGCGCGGCCCTGGAAAGGGCTCGAGGTCGTTCCCGAAGGCGGAACCCCGATCGCTTACGACGGCGACAAGGAGTGGCGCACCCCCTACGACAACTGCGTCATGGTGATGCCGGGCACGACGCACCTCAAGCCCGGCAACACGACGGTTAGGCTCGGGCGGTACCAGCCCTAACGGATTTCAACCCCAGAAGCTTCGCCGGATTACCCCGGTTGAGCGACCGGAGTACCATTGAAAAGCGATGCGCTTCATCGCCCTTATTGCTCTCGCCTGCACCGCGCTGCCGGCCTTCGCGCAGATCTACCGCTGGACCGACGCGCAGGGGCGTACCCATTTCTCCAACGTTGCACCGCCGCAAGGCGTGAAGGCGATCGTCGTCGATCCGAATGCGAAAGAGGCTGCGCCGGGGCCGGAGAGCGCCGAGTGCTACACGATCCGGTGCCAGGGCGAGCGGATGGAGGAGCGCCAGCGCCGGCGCGACGAGGCCGACGCCCGCGCCTTCGCAGAGCGCTCCGCAGCGGCAGCCAAGCAGCCGCGCGGGCTCGATTTCCGGCGCTACGTCAGCATCCAGCGCGGCATGGGCCAAGGAGAGCTCCTTAGCATCGCTGGCGAGCCCGACTTCATGTCGGACGAAGGTGTGGCGCTGGCCGCGCCGGCGACCGTGCAGGTCGGACGCCACCATCGCGTTCCCGCGCGCTCTGGCTATTCGCTCAGGACCTGGACCTGGCTGCCGACGCCCGCGGAGCCTTTCACCACCACGGTCACGCTGGTGGGCGGGCGCGTCTCGGAGATCGAGCGCGTCCGCAAGTTCTGAGGTTTAGTTCTTGCGCAGGTTTCCCCATAGCTGGTCGAGCCGCGCATAGCGGCCGCAGCCGCTGACGTAGAACTTGTAGCGCGCCGGGTTCTTCTTGTAGTAGTCCTGGTGATACTCCTCTGCCGGCCAGAACTCGGTCGCCTTGACGACCGGGGTGACGATGTTGCTCTTGAACGGCTTGTCCTTCTCCCATTTCGCCTTCGAGGCCTCGGCGAGACGCTTCTGCTCCTCGTCGTGCCAGAAGATCGCCGGCCGGTACTGCGAGCCGTGGTCGCAGAACTGGCCGTCGATCGTCGTCGGATCGTGGTTGAGCCAGAACTGCTGCAGCAGCCGCTCGTAGGTCACCTTCGCGGGGTCGTATTTCACCTGCACGGCCTCTGTGTGCCCGGTCCTTCCGGTCGAGACTTCCTCGTAGGTCGGGTTCTTCTTTGTCCCGCCGATGTAGCCCGAGACCGACGAGACGACACCCGGCAGCTTGTCGAGCGCCTCCTCGACGCACCAGAAGCAGCCGCCCGCGAAGGTCGCGGTGGCGAGCTTCGGACCCTGCGCAAGGGCAGGGGCGGCAATGAGCAGCGCGAGGGCCAGAGCAGCGGTACGGATCATGTCGGATGTCCTGCGAGGGTGAGGTGGTTGGTCGCGTCGGTACGATTTTCCTTACATAATAGTCTCCTGTGAGCGACATCTTCGTCAGCTATGCAAGTGCCGACCGCGATCGCGCGCGGGCGATTGCACAGGCGCTGACCGAGCACGGCTGGTCGGTCTGGTGGGACCGCACCATTCCGCCGGGCAAGCAGTTCGACGAAGTCATCGAGGAAGCACTCGACGCGGCGCGCTGTGTCGTCGTGCTGTGGTCGAAGGCTTCGGTTGCCTCGACGTGGGTGAAGACCGAGGCCGCCGAAGCGATGCGGCGAAAAATCCTCGTTCCGGTGCTGATCGAGGACGTGAAAATCCCGCTTGAATTCAGGCGACTGCAGGCAGCCGACCTGTCTCATTGGAATGGCGAGAAGGCGCACGAGGAATTGCAGAAGTTCTTCGCGTCGATCGACACCAATGTCGGGCAGGGTACGCTCGTCACAGCGGCACCGGAGACACCGCCGCCGCCGGCCGCGCAACCCGTCGCGCAGCCCGAGCCGCTGCCCGTCCCGAAGCCCGAGCCGCGGCCCGTCCTTGTGTCGGAACCCGCGCCGATTCCGCGCTCCAAGTCGAAGGCGTTGCTCGCGGGCGCGGCCGGGATCGCTGCGCTGGTCGTGATCGCAGTCGGCTACACCGCGTACAACGAGCGCGTGAAGCGGGTCGCGATGGAAGAAAGAGCCGAGCGCGAGCGCAAGGCTGCGGAAGAAGCGCGGCGCAATGCCGAAGAGGCGGCGGCACGCGCAAAGCTCGCGCAGGAAGAGGCGGCGAGAGAAGCCGCGCAGCGCAAGGCCGACGAGCAGCGCCGCGCTGCCGAGGATGCAAAGCGCGCGGCGGATGCTGCGGCGCGGGCACGGCTCGCGCAGGAAGAAGCGGCGCGAGCGAAAGCCGCCCAGGAAGCGGCGGCGCGAGCGAAAGCAGCACAGGAAGAAGCGGCGCGCCAGCAAGCGGCGGCGCGCGCCAAGGCCGCGCAGGAGGAGGCGGCGCGCCAGCAGGCCGCGGCGCGTCAGGCCGAGGTCGCTCGCCAACAGGCCGCCTCGCGCCCGGCGGACAGCGGCACCACCAGCATGCGAATCAACTGGCACGACCATGCGCTGCGGTTCTCGGGAACGCTGACCGGAAAACCGTCGTCGGCCACCCTCCAGGCTACCGTGTACGACTTGAAAACCGGCGCCCAGATCGGCAACTACAACGTGCCGGCCATGGTTACGAAGCAG
>Ga0070704_100001888_pt1 | contig 11554 bp, 7 predicted proteins | sample KBSK5252metaG_FD_65467 | JGI IMG/M metagenome (GOLD analysis project Ga0070704, IMG submission 65467) | Corn, switchgrass and miscanthus rhizosphere microbial communities from Kellogg Biological Station, Michigan, USA - KBS K5-25-2 metaG | ecosystem: Host-associated > Plants > Roots >... | reverse complement strand
GACCGACCGCTCTAGCGAGTTCCGGCGGCTGGTCGCGATCGACGTTGCGACGCGCGAAGTTCGGATCCTCTCGGATCGGCCGTGGGACGTCGAGGACTTCGACCTGGCGAGCGATGGAACGAAGCTCGCCTTCTCGACCAACGAGGACGGAGAAAGCCGCCTGCACATCATCGATCCCCGATCGGGGCGCGCGTTGCCGGTGCCTGAGCTGCCGAAGGGCGTGATGTCGGGACTGGCGTGGAATCGCCAGGCGAGCGAGCTCGCGTTCAACTTCGCCTCGGCGAAGGAGCCGGCAGGCGCCTATTCGCTGGACGTCGCGCGCGCGCGTGTGGTGCGCTGGACGATTCCGGACACCGCGGGCGCGGATCCCGCCACGTTCGTCGAGCCGGAGCTCGTGCGCTGGAAGAGTTTCGACGGGCGCAGCATCTCCGGCTACCTGTACCGGCCGCCCGCCAAGTTCGCCGGGCGCCGCCCGGTCGTGGTGGAGATCCACGGCGGCCCCGAGGGCCAGGCGCGGCCGGGCTTCTATGGCCGCTACAACTTCTTCGTCAACGAGCTCGGCATTGCGCTGCTCTCGCCGAACGTGCGCGGCTCGACCGGGTACGGCAAGACCTTTCTCGGCCTCGACGACGGCATGAAGCGCGAGGATTCGGTGCGCGACATCCACGCCGCGCTCGATTGGATCGCCACCGACCCGCGGCTCGACGCCCGGCGCGTGCTGGTGTCGGGCGGCAGCTACGGCGGCTACATGAGCCTTGCCACCGCGACGCTGTATCCCGAGCGGATCGCCTGTGCGATCGACGTGGTCGGCATCTCCAATTTCGTCTCGTTTCTGACCAATACCGAGAGCTACCGCAGGGACCTGCGGCGCGCCGAGTACGGCGACGAGCGCGACCCGGCGATGCGCGCGTTCCTCGAGTCGATCTCGCCGCTGAACCGCGCCGACCGGATCAAGAAGCCGCTGCTCGTGATCCAGGGCGCGAACGACCCGCGCGTGCCGCGCAGCGAGGCCGAGCAGATCGTGCGCACGGTGCGCGGTCATGGCACGAGCGTGTGGTACCTTCTCGCGATGGATGAAGGCCATGGTTTCGCAAAGAAATCCAACGCCGATTTCGCGTTCTACACGCGGGTGATGTTCGCCGAGCAGTGCTTGAACTAAAGCGATCGCTCCGGGTCCTGCTGGTCGTGCTGGCTGCTGCCGGAACGCAGGCTGCGCAGTCTGACGAAGTCGCGTGGCTCGCAGCCTCGAGCGACGCCCAGATCGAGAACGCGTTCGCGCAATCGCGTACTGAAAAGAAGCCGCTGCTGCTCTACTGGGGCGCGAAGTGGTGTCCGCCGTGCAATCACCTCAAGGCGACGCTGTTCAACCGCCAGGACTTCATCGAGCGTTCGCGCAGCTTCGTCGCAGTCAACATCGACGGCGATTCTCCGGGCGCGCAAAAGCTCGGCGCGCGCTTCAAGGTCGTCGGCTACCCGACGATGATCCTGTTCGATTCCGAGGGCGCCGAGCTGACGCGGCTGCCGGGAGAAGCCGATGCAGCGCAGGTGATGCAGGTTCTGCAGCTCGGCCTGGCGGGCGGCCGCCCGGTGAAGACGGTGCTCGCCGAAGCGCGCTCGGGTGGCAAGCTGGCCGCGAACGAATGGTCGATGCTCGCGTTCTATTCCTGGGAAACGGACGAGGACCAGGTCGCAACTGCGGCCGAGCGCGCGCGCGTGCTCGCTACGCTGGCGAGCGCGTGCCCGCCGGGCGAGGCGAAGACGCGGCTCTCCCTGAAAGCGCTCGCGGCCCGCGGCAGCGAGGCTTCGGCCGCCGGCGCGGAAATGCGCCGGCAGGTCCTTGCAGTGCTTGCCGATTCCGCCGCCGCGCGCGCGCAGATGGACGTGCTCACCGGCTCCGCGGTCGAGATCGTCAAGGCGCTCGAGCCGAAACCCGGTCCTTCGCGCACCGAACTTCTGAAGGCGTTCGACTCCGCGCTGCAGCGTCTCGAGGCGGACAAGACATTGTCGCGGGCGGACCAGATCGGCGCGCTGGTTGCCCGGGTCGACCTCGCGCGAATCGACCAGCCGAAGGACACCTCACTGCCGCAGATTCCCGCGGAGGTGCGCGAGGCGGCGCGTCGCCACGCGGCGCGCGTCGATCGCGAGATCACCAACGGCTACGAGCGTCAGGCAGTCGTCACGGCGGCCGGGTACCTGCTCGGCCGGGTGGGTCTGTGGCAGGAATCGGATGAGCTGCTGAAGAGCAACCTGAAGAAGAGTCATTCGCCGTATTACCTGATGTCGCAGCTGGCGGACAACGCGCGCAAGCGCGGCCAGACGGCGGCGGCGCTCGACTGGTACGAGCAGGCGTTCAAGGCGAGCGAGGGCCCGGCGACACGCCTGCAGTGGGGCGCGAGCTACCTCGGTGCGCTCGTCGACCTCGCGCCAAAGGAGGAGCAGCGGATCGAGCGGACCGCGTCGCAGATCCTGACCGAGGCGGCGGCGCAGCCGAACGCGTTTCATCAGCGAGGCGCTCGCTCGTTGAAGCGTGTCGGCGACAAGCTGGCCGCCTGGAGCAAGGGCGGCGCGCACGACGACGTGATGAAGCGGCTGCGCGCCCAGTTCGCGCCCGTCTGCGGCAAGCTCACCAAGGCCGACGGACAGCGCGCCGCGTGCGAGGCGGCGCTGAAGCAGGCCGCATGAGCTCCAGGCTGTCACGCGCGGTGCTCCTGGCGACGCTCGCCGCGGGATGCGGCGTGGTGAACGAACCGGTTTCGCGCGAAGAGCTCTCGAGCAACGTCCTCTTTTCCTCGTTTTCGGAAAGCCCCAAGCATCTCGACTCGGTCTCTTCGTACAGCACCAATGAAACGACATGGACGTACTCTATCTACGAGCCGCCGCTGCGATATCAGTATCTCAAGCGTCCCTACGAACTGATTCCGCGTACGCTGGTCGAGATGCCCACCACGCGGTATCTGGACAAAGACGGCAATGAGCTGCCTGCTAACGCGCCCGCATCGGAGATCGCCGAGAGCGTGGTCGAGCTGCGCATCAAGCCCGGCATTCTGTACGAGCCGCACCCGGCGTTCGCCAAGGACGGCGAGGGGCGGCTGCTCTATCATGCGTTGACCGCGAAAGATCTCGAAGGCAAGAGCAAGCCCGCGGATTTTGCGAAGACGGGGACGCGCGAGCTCATGGCCGACGACTACGCGTATGCGATCAAGCGCATCGCGACGCCGCGGATCCAGTCGCCGTCCTTCGGACTTCTGTCCGGCTACATTGTCGGCATGCAGGAGTACGGCGCGCAGATCAAGAAAGTGAACGACGCGATGAAGGCCGGACGCAGCGCGCGCGACGCAGGGGTATTCGGCGATCTGCCCTGGCTCGATTTCCGCAAGTACGAGCTGCCCGGCGTGCAGGTCGTCGATCCCCATACGCTGCGCATCCGCGTGAAGGGAAAGTACCCGCAGTTCAAGTACTGGCTGGCGATGACGTTCTTCTCGCCTACGCCCTGGGAAGTCGACGCGTTCTACTCGCAGCCCGGGATGAAGGCCCGCAACCTGACCTCCGAGACCTGGCCGGTCGGCACGGGGCCGTACCGGTTGACCGAGTACGTGCCAAGCCACCGGATGGTGCTGGGACGCAACCCGAACTACCGCGGCGAACCGTATCCCTGCGAGGGCGAGCCCGAGGATCGTGGACGCAAGCTGCTCGAAGACTGCGGCAAGCTCACCCCGTTTCTCGACGGAATGGTCTCCCTGGTCGACAAGGAGGCTTCGCCGATGATTACGAAGTTCCTTCAGGGGTACTACGACATTCCGGAGTTCGAGCGCGGCGAGCGGGGCACGCAGTTTCTCGTCGAGATTCAGGACGGAACGGGCCGCGTGAAGGATCTCCTCCAGCGAAACATCCAGCTCCCCAACACGCTGCAGACGGCGCTCTGGTACTACGGCTTCAACTGGCTCGATCCGGTCGTCGGAGCCGGAAGCACCCCGGACGAGGCGGAGCGCAACCGCAAACTCCGCCAGGCGCTCGCGATCGCGTTCGATTTCGAGGAATACATCCAGATCTTCGAAGACAACCGCGCTGTGCCGAACATGGGTCCGGTCGTCGCCGGGCTGTTCGGCGCCGACACGGTCCGCTACAACCCGATCGCGTACGACGTAGTCGACGGCAAGCCGAAGCGCAAATCGATCGCGGCCGCGAAGAAGCTGCTCGCTGAAGCCGGTTACCCGGATGGACACGATGCGAGGACCGGCAAGCCGCTGGTGATCAATTACGACGCGCAGGGCGTCGGCCCCGGCTACAAGTCGCGCATCGACTGGACGGTCAAGCAGTTCGCCAAGCTCAACATCCAGCTCGAAGTGCGCGACACTGACTACAACCGCTTCCAGGACAAGATGCGCAAAGGCACCGCGCAATTGTTCTTCTGGGGGTGGCAGGCCGACTATCCCGACCCGGAGAACTTCCTGTTCCTGCTCTACGGCCCGAACTCGAAGGTCAAGGTCGACGGCGAGAATGTCTCCAACTACGCCAACCCGGAATTCGACAAGCTGTTCGAGCGGATGAAGGACCTCGACGATACCGACGAGCGGCGTGCAGTGATCAAACGCATGGTCGAGATCGTCCAGCAGGACGCGGTGTGGCTGTGGGGCTGGACCGACGAGTTCTCGGGCGCCTATCAGCAGTGGCTGTACAACGGCAAGCCGTCGAACATCATCCGCGATCAGCTTCAGTATCTGCGGATCGATCCGGCGCTGCGCGTGCGAATGGTCGATCAGTGGAACCCGGCCCATCCCTGGCCGTTGATCGCGCTGCTTGGCCTGCTGATCGCCGCCGCATGGCCCGCGTGGCGCGCGTGGCAGCGCCGGCAGAACGCAACGGCGACCGGCGTTCCTGCGCAGGCCGCAGCGAAGCCCTCCGGCGCCGGCTGAGGCGCAACGCGTCGTGTTCGCGTTTCTCGTTCGCCGCATCGCGTACGGCCTCGCGATCCTCGCGGGGATCAACCTGGTCACGTTCCTACTGTTCTTCCAGGTCAATTCGCCCGACGACATGGCGCGGCTGCAGCTCGGCGGCAAGCGGGTCACCGCGGCCGCGATCCAGCAATGGAAGGCCGAGCGCGGCTACGACCGGCCTTCGTTCTTCAACGAGCGCGCGAGCGGAATCGCCAAGCTCACCGACACGATCTTCTTCGACAGCTCGGTGCGGATGTTCGCGTTCGACTTCGGCCGCGCCGACAGCGGGCGCGACATCGCATCCGAGGTGACGCGCCGGGCGGGCCCGAGCCTTGCGCTCGCGCTTCCGGTGTTCATCGTCGGGCTCGGTCTTTCGATCACGGTTGCGCTCGGGCTCGCGTTCTTCCGCGGCACCTATCTCGACTTCTGGGGCGTCACCGTGCTCGTCGCGATGATGTCGATCTCGGCGCTGTTCTTCATCGTCGCGGGCCAGTTCGTGCTGGCCCGCGTGCTGCAGCTGATGCCGATCTCCGGGTTCGAGAGCGGCGCCGACACCTGGCGCTTCCTGCTGCTGCCGATCGCGGTCAGCGTGGTCGCGCGGCTCGGCCCGGAGGCGCGCTTTTACCGCACGCTGTTCCTCGAGGAAATCGGCAAGGACTACGTGCGCACCGCGCGCTCGAAGGGGCTCTCGGAGCCGGCGGTGCTGTTCCGCCACGTGCTGCGCAATGCGCTGATCCCGATCCTGACGACCTCGGTGGCTTTCATTCCGCTGCTGTTCATGGGCAGCCTGATCACCGAATCGTTCTTCTCGATCCCGGGCCTGGGTAATTACCTGATCGAGGCGATCGGCGCGCAGGACTTCGCGATCGTGCGCGCGATGGTGTTCATCGGCTCGGTGCTCTACATCATCGGCCTCATCCTGACCGACATCAGCTACAGCTGGGCGGACCCGCGCATCCGGCTGCAATGAGGACTGTGTCCGCATGAAACCGGTATTCCTGCTGACCGATCTGTTCCTGTTCGCGCTGGTCATCGCGGGGGCGTTCTACATCCGCTATGTGCTGCGCGCGCCGCAACTGCGCGCGAACTGGCGGCTTGCTCTGCAGCGTCCGGCCGCGGCCGTCTCGGCGGTCGTACTCGGGTTCTTCCTGCTGGTTGCGCTCGCCGATTCGCTGCACTACCGGCGCGCCGGCCCGCCTGACCCGAAGACCGGAGCGCGCGTGTGGGCGGTCGAGACGCGCTCGGCGCTCGACCTCGTGCTCGGGCCGATCGCCACCGCGCAGGAGCGCACCTACTCGAGCCCGCTCGCGTGGCTCGGCTTTCGCAAGGAAACGTTCGAGCGCGATGGCAAGGTGGTACGCGACTATCCGCGGCTGAAGTACGGCGGCGCGCATCTTTCCGATCCGGACTCGCAGTGGGCCGGAGAGGTCGCATGGCGCTCGCTCGCGGGGCTGGCTGGCGGCGCGCTCGCGTGGACGCTCGGCGCGCTTGCGGTCCTCGCCGTGCTCGCCAAGCGCTCGGGCGAACCGTTGCGCGCGACGCTCGCGCTCGTGGCGCGCGGACGCACGCAATACCCGGTGCGCTCGATGCTGCTGACCGCGGGCGCGCTTGCGCTCGCAATCGGCGCTGCGGTCGCGCTCTCGACCGGATACCACGTGTTCGGCACTGACAAGGTCGGCGCAAGCGTGCTTGTCGCGGCGGTGAAAAGCGTGCGCACGGCGCTCGTAATCGGCTCGCTGACGACGCTCGTCGTGCTGCCGCTCGCGGTCGCGTTCGGCGTTACCGCGGGCTATTTCCGCGGCTGGATCGACGAAGCGATCCAGTACGTCTATACGCTGCTCGCGTCGATCCCGGACGTGCTGCTGATCGCCGCCGCGGTGTTGCTGCTGCAGGTGAAGATTGACACGAACCCTGAGCTGTTCGAGACCGCGCTGGAACGGGGTGACGCGCGGCTGTTCTTCCTCTGCCTGATTCTCGGCATCACTTCGTTCACCGGCCTGTGCCGCCTGGTGCGGGGCGAGACGATGAAGCTGCGCGAGCTCGAGTACATCCAGGCGGCGCATGCGTTCGGCGTGCGCGCGTCGCGCGTGCTCGTGCGGCACATCCTGCCGAACGTGGCGCCGGTCGTCCTGATCAGCACAGTATTGCAGTTCTCTAACTTCGTGCTCGCCGAAGCGGTGCTGTCCTACGTCGGTGTCGGCGTGGACCCCAAGACCTACAGCTTCGGCGTGATGATCAACACCGCGCGGCTCGAGCTTGCCGCGGAGCCGGTGATCTGGTGGTCGCTCGCAGCCGCGTTCGTCTTCATGTTCCTGATCGTGCTGCCGGCGAACCTGTTCGCCGACGCGGTGCGCGACGCGTTCGATCCGCGCGCGCGCCTGCGCAGTCCGGCGGCGGCGCCCGTGGGCACCGCGGCCGCATGAGCGCCGTCGTTTCCGCAGCCCAGGCGACTGCCGAGCCGATGCTCGCGGTTGAGGGGCTCAGCACGGTGCTCGAGACCGAGAGCGGGCTGGTGCGCGCGGTCGACGCGCTGGCGCTGACGATCGACCGGCGCGAGACGTTCGCGCTGGTGGGCGAGTCCGGCAGCGGAAAATCGATGACCGCGCTGACGCTGCTGCGGCTGCTGCCGGACAACGGGCGCATCGAATCCGGATCGATGCGGCTCGGCGGGACCGACCTGTGCACGCTGCGCGAGTTCGAGATGCAGCGCGTGCGCGGAGCGCGCATCGGAATCATCTTCCAGGAGCCGGCGACGAGCCTCAACGCGGTCATGCCGGTGGGACGGCAGATCACCGAGGTGATCGAGCGCCACACCGATCTGCGCGGCGCGGCTGCGCGCAAGCATGCGATCGAATGGCTCGAGCGCGTCGGCCTGCCCGAGCCGCACCGCCGCGTGGACAGCTACCCGTTCCAGATGTCGGGCGGACAGAAGCAGCGTGTGATGATCGCGCTCGCGCTCGCGGCCGAGCCCGACCTGCTGATCGCCGACGAGCCGACGACGGCCCTCGACGTGACGATCCAGGCGCAGATTCTCGAGCTGCTGCAACGCCTGCAGCGCGAGCGGGGCATGGGTCTGCTGCTGATCACGCATGACCTGGGGATCGTGCAGGACATGGCGCATCGCGTCGCGCTGATGTACGCCGGCCAGATCGTCGAGCTTGCGACCAGCGCGGAGTTCTTCCGGACGCCGCGGCATCCCTATGCCCAGCTGCTCATGCAGGCGCTGCCGGGTTCCGGCAAGCGCGGCGAGCCGCTGGCGGCGATCTCCGGCACGGTTCCGCCGCTCACGCTCGCGTTCCCCGGATGCCGGTTCACACCGCGCTGCCCGAAGGCGTTCGGAGCGTGCCCAAATACTCCGCCAGATCTTTATCCCGTCGGCAACGCGAGCCTGGTCCGCTGCCTCCTCTATACGGACCTCGCACCGCCCGGCGGCAAGCTGGTACCTCCGGCCAAAGGCGGCATCGATCGAGAGGCATCGGCTGCCGAAGCTGCCGCTACGGATCCGGTGCTCCAGGTCGAATCGTTGCGGGTGCGTTTCCCGGTCCGAGGCGGGATCCTGATGCGCAGGACCGGTTTTTTCACTGCGGTAGACGGCGTGTCGTTCTCCATAGGCGCGAGTCGCACGCTGGCGCTCGTCGGCGAGTCGGGCTGCGGCAAGACGACGATCGGCAAGGCGGTGCTGCAGCTGCTGCGCGACCAGGCGGTCATCGAGGGCAGCGCCCGCATCGGCGGCAAGGACCTGTTCGCGCTGCGCGGCGAGGCGTTGCGCGCAGCGCGACGCGACATCCAGATCGTGTTCCAGGACCCGTTCGCTTCGCTGAATCCACGCATGCGGATCGCCGAGATCCTGGAGGAGGGGCCGACGACGCTGCTGCCCGAGCTGGACGCAACCGCGCGGCGCGCACGCATCGAAGGTCTTCTCGACCGGGTCGGCATGGGGCGCGACGCGCTCGGGCGTTACCCGCACGAATTCTCGGGCGGCCAGCGGCAGCGGCTGGCGATCGCCCGCGCGCTCTCGGTTCGCCCGAAGCTGCTGATCTGCGACGAGCCGACCTCGGCGCTCGACGTCTCGGTGCAGGCGCAGATCCTCAACCTGCTGCGCGAGCTGCAGGCGGAGCTCGGCATGTCGTACCTGTTCATCACCCACAACATCGGCGTCGTCGAGTACATCGCCGACGAAGTCGCAGTCATGCGGGAGGGGCGCTTCGTCGAGGAGGGGCCGGCGGCGCAGGTGCTCGAGCACCCGCGCCACGAGTACACGCAGACACTGCTTGCAGCGGTGCCGCGGATCGTTTCCTAGCCGGACTACCTGAGCGTGGCGGCGATCTTCCGGATCTCGCCCGGCGTGTGCTCGCCGGCGAGTGGCGTGCCGGGCATCAGGTGCCGGCCCATCGCCAGCGGCCCGATCAGCACCGGCTCGTAGCCGACCTCGCGCACCAGCTCGGACACCACCTGGACGGCTTCCGCGTCGTCGCTGGCCATCGGCATCGCCATGCGTTGCGAGCTCTTGCTCGCGTCCGCCATCTGCAGCCAGCTTACGGCGTTGAAAGCGCGAACGAGACGCGCGCCGGGCAGCAGCTCCGCCGAGGCAACGCCGGCTCCTTTCTCGCGCGCCCAGTTTGCGATTTCACCGTCGCGCGAGGGGAACGGGTTGCAGGTGTCGATCACGATCTTGCCTTTTAGCAGGCCGCCGACATCCTTGCCGACGTCCGGCAGCGCCTTGTACGGCACCGACACGAGCACGACCTCGCCGAACGTGGCGGCCGCCTGCGGCGTGCCCGCGCGCGCATTCGGGCCGATGCTTGCCGCGAGCTTCTTGTCCTGCTCGAGGTTGAGTGACGAGAACATCACCTCGTGCCCGGCCTGCGCCCAGATCCTGCCGAGCGTCCCGCCGACGTTGCCCGAGCCGATCGTGCCGATCTTGAGCCGCTTCGGCGCGGCAACGAGAGGTGCAAGAGCGCTCGCTGCCAATGCAGCGGCGGAGAGTTGAAGGAAGGTTCTGCGATCGGTCATTCGAGAAAATCATAGCGGAACTTCAGTCCGGACACACAAGCCCGCCGCCAGGGAGCATCCTCGGACCCTTGAAGCAGGCAGGCCGCTGGTCTACAGTGACGCGATGCGGTCGATCCTTGTTGTGCTGGCTTGCCTGGTCCTTGCGGCGTGCGCGACGCCGGGCGCGCCGCCAGCCGATCCGGCGAGCCTGTTCCTGGACAGCGCGTTTCGGTCGAAGCCGATTCCCGCAGACCCGCCGGTGCTCGCGCCGAGCGACGCGATGCGCCGCTACCTTGCGAACGACATCGCGGGCGAGCTTCGTGGACAGGGCAAGCTGCGCGGCCTCGTCACGGCGCTCGAGAGCAACGCCCACCTGAAGCTGGAGTACGACTCCATCGTCACCCGGACGGCTGCCGAAGCGTTCGACGCGCGCGCCGGCAACTGCCTGTCGCTGACCGTGATGACGGCGGCCCTGGCGCGCGAGCTGGGCCTGACGGTCTCGTTCCACCGCGTGCTCACCGACCCGGTCTGGACCCGCAGCGGCGACACTTTGTTCTCCAACGGCCACATCAACATCATCCTCGGGGGCTACCAGTCGAACGATCACTCGGTCTACCGCGGGGTCAAGGGCGTCATCATCGACTTCATGCCGAGCGCGGAACTGCGGCGCCAACGCTCGCACGAGATCCAGGAGCACACCGTGATCGCGATGTACATGAACAACCGGGCGGCCGAGACGATGCGCGCCGGGTCGCTCGACGAGGCGTACTGGTGGGCGCGCGGCGCGGTGATGCAGGACCCGCGCTTCCTCGAGGGCGTCAACACGCTCGGCGTCGTCTACTCGCAGCACGGCGACCTGGCGCAGGCCGAGCGCGTCTTCCGCTACCTGCTGAGGGTCGAGGCGGAAAACGTCTCCGCGATGGCGAACCTGGTGGGAGTCCTGAAACGGCAGGGCCGGGAGACCGAATCCGTGGCGCTCCGGGAGCGGCTGAAGACCATCGAGGCGCAGCCGCCGTTCTACTTCTACGACCTGGGCATGACGGCGCTCAGGGCCAATGACTACAAGGGTGCACGCGACTATTTCCACCGCGAGCTGCGGCGCAACGCCTACTATCACGAAGCGCACTTCGGGCTTGCAGTCGCCTACCTCGGCCTCGGCGAGGCGCGCGAGGCGCGGGAGCATCTCGCCACCGCGATGGAAATGAGCACCAACCGCGACGAGCAGAATCTCTACGCGGCGAAGCTCGCCTGGCTGCGCGCGCAGCGCAAGCCGTAATCGATCACTGCACCGGGGCGCGGGCGGTGTAGCCGCGCGGGATCGCGGCCAGCAGCTTTCTCGTATACGGGTGCGACGGCGCGGCGTAGATCGCCTCGGCGTCGCCCGCCTCGACGACCTCGCCTTCGTTCATGACCAGCATCTCGTCCGCCATGTATTTCACCACCGCGAGGTCGTGCGAGATGAACAGGTAGGTCAGGCCGAACTCGTCCTGCAGGTCGAGCAGCAGGTTGAGCACCGTGGCCTGCACCGAGACGTCGAGCGCCGAGACCGCCTCGTCGCAGATGATGATTTCCGGCCGCATCGTCAGGCAGCGCGCGATCGCGATCCGCTGGCGCTGGCCGCCCGAGAA
>Ga0070704_100001887_pt1 | contig 11554 bp, 5 predicted proteins | sample KBSK5252metaG_FD_65467 | JGI IMG/M metagenome (GOLD analysis project Ga0070704, IMG submission 65467) | Corn, switchgrass and miscanthus rhizosphere microbial communities from Kellogg Biological Station, Michigan, USA - KBS K5-25-2 metaG | ecosystem: Host-associated > Plants > Roots >... | reverse complement strand
GCACCTGGGAGATGAGCTCGGGGTTTTCCACGAGCTGCCTGGCCGACCAGAGCGAGTCGCTCAGATCGGCGCCCCGGCGCTCGAGCTCGGTGGCCAGCCCGCCATCGAGCACGATGCAGCGCTGCGCTTCGAGAAGCTCCGAGAGTGGGCCCGCGCCGATCGAATGGTTGTCTGAAGAACCCAGGTTCATTGGCGGGACAATTCCCGAACGGTCAACCGTGCCAGATACCGGCTCCAGCGGGGATCACGGTGCAGTGAAGCGAACATCGGCTCGACGGTGGTAATCATCTGCGAGATGGAGCGGCCCGCGACGGCCCGGTCCAGCTCGGCAAATGCGGAGTCTGCCTGGCCCAGGCCAGAGTAGATCACGGCGAGCGCATCCGCTGCGACGTAGCGGGTTTTCCGCTGGGCCTGGAGTGTGGCCAGCTCCCGCCGGGCCTCCTCGGGCCTCCCGGCCCTGGCGAGAACGAATCCCCACTGACCCGCCTCGTACGTTCCCTTCAGCGGCTCCCCGTGAGGCCGGAGCCGCAAGGCGTCCTGAAGCTTGCCGGTCATGGCGTAGGAAAGGGCGAGGCCGGCGCGCGCCTGAGCGAAGGTCGAGTCGATCTCGAGCGCCCGCTGGAAGGCGCCAATCGCCTCGACATCCCGACCCACGAAATGCAGCATCGTGCCAATTCGGGTCCGAATGATGAGCGAGAGGGGATCCAGCGTTCGCGCCTGCTCCATCTCGCCCAGCGCTTGTTCCTTCCCCCCCTTCAGCATCCATACATAGGCGCGAAGGAGGCGCCCCTGGACGTGGCTCGGATTCAGCTCTACGGCCCGATCAAGGCGCCGCTCGGCTTCCTCCAGATTGCGATCGCCGAACATCACGACAAACCCGAGCGCGGCGTGCGCCTCGGCGAGCGTGGAATCGAGCGAGAGCGCACGGAGCGCTGCCGTTCTTGCCCTCGTCAACGCCGAGTCGGGGGAATAGACTCCATAGGGAATTCCCAGGCCGTAGGCATCGGCCAAGCCGGCCCAGCCCGCCGCATAGGCCGGGTCGCGCTGAACTCCGGACTCGAAGGCCTCCCTGGCCTTCAGCAACGCCGCCGGTGTGCGCAGGCCGAGAAAGTACCGTCCGCGAAGGATCATGTCATGGGCCGCTGTGTCCTGAGTGCCGTGCTCGACCAGAGGCGTGCCCGCGACGCCCGTCAGCGTCAGTCTGAGCGCGGTGGCGATCGCGCGTGCGATGGTATCCTGGACGGCAAAGACATCGCGCACCTCGCTCCGGTATTCCCCATCCCAGAGCTGCACCTCACCCGCCGCATCCACGAGGCGCGCGGTGGCCCGGATCCGCGACCCGCTCTGCTGGACCGTGCACTCGAGGATGGCGCCGACTTCAAGGCGCCGGCCGATCTCTCGCAGATCATCACTGCGGCCCCGGGCCGCAAAGGCCGAAGCACGTGACGCGACCCGCAGTCCGGCGAGCCGGCCCAATGCGGTGATCAGTTCGTCCGCCATCCCGTCGCTGAAGTAATCGGTGGTGGAGTCCCCGCCGATGTTCCGGCAGGGGAGCACAGCCAGCGACTTGACGCGAAGCTCCGTCGAGGCCGGGGCGGAGCGAGTTGGCCTTCGGGAGGTGAGGACCACGCCGAGTGCAACGGCTGCAGCAATACCGATGATCGCCGCCGCCAACACCCCGCGAGAGCGACGCGGAGCGCCTGGCGCCACGCCGCTCGACAGGGACACCAGCTCCGCCCGAACCTCCTCCGCCCCGCCCGGCCGCTCCGCGGGGTCCCGCGCGAGCAGCCGCTCGATCAGCGTGGCCAGTGCGGGGGGACAATCGCGCCGAGCCTGGGTGACGGGGGCGGGAGCCCGGGTGAGCTGGGCAGATACCATTTGGGAGGGCGTCATCCCCGTGAAGGGAAGGTCTCCCGTGAGCATCTCATACGCGACGACCCCCAGCGCATAGAGGTCGACCCGGTGATCTACCAAATCACCGACCGCCTGCTCGGGCGCCATGTAGGCGGGAGTCCCGATCACGGTGCCGACGTCCGTGACCTGAAGCGCCGATTCCTCCGAACTGGCCGCGTAAAGCGCCTTGGCCACGCCGAAATCAGCCAGAACCGCGTGACCATCCTGGAGCAGGATGTTTTCGGGCTTCAGGTCGCGATGGATCACGCTCATGCGGTGGGCGTAGTCGAGAGCATCCGCCAGCTCCGAGAGCAGGCGAATCGCCTCCCCGATCGGCAGCGGACCACTCTGCGCCAGCCGCTCCCGCAGCGACTCTCCCTCCACCAGCGGCATGGTGAACCAGGGTAGCCCATCCACTTCACCGGTGGCCAGCACGGGAACGATGTGAGGGTGATGGCAGCGCGCGCAGAGCGACATCTCCCGTTCGAACCGCGCCAGGCTGCTGCCGGCGGCGATCTCGGTGCGCAGCACCTTCACGACCACCCGCCGGCCGAGCCTTGTCTCGGTCGCGACGAAGACCCTCGACATACCGCCGCCACCGAGCTCTCGCTCTACGGTGTAGGCGGCGCCGAGTGTGGCTTGGAGGCGATCGCGGAGCTCAGGCATGGATGAGAGATAATACCTGAGCGGTCGTGGCGATTACCTTTCCTGTCTCACGATCACAATCATCCGCTCCAGGAGCCGGCATGTCCCGAGCCGCCCGCCTTCTCGCCATTGCATTCCTCGCCTCGTCGACGAATGCCCTTGCCCAGCGCACGCCGCCCCAGCCGGCCGCTCTGCCCGAGCTGTTCAGTCAGCTCAAGTACCGCCACATCGGCCCCGAGGGAAACCGGGTCTCGACCGTGGCCGGCGTCGTAGGCGACCCCAACGTCTACTACGCCGGCGCGGCGTCGGGCGGAATCTTCAAGACGAGCGACGGCGGCCTCCACTGGGAGCCGATCTTCGACAGCATGCCGGTCTCCTCGATCGGCGCCCTCGCCGTGGCCCCGTCGGACGCCAACGTCGTTTACGCCGGCACCGGCGAGTCCTCCATCCGGAGCAACGTCTCCCTCGGCTGGGGGATGTTCAAATCGACCGACGCGGGAAAGACCTGGGTCCGCTCCGGGCTCGACAGCACCGGACGGATCGGGCGCATCGTCGTGCATCCGACCAATCCCGATGTGGTCTTTGCCACCGCGGTCGGGCGCTCCTACGGGCCGCAGCAGCAGCGCGGCGTCTATCGGACCACCGACGGCGGAAAGAATTGGGAGCGCGTCCTCTTCGTCGATGAGAACACCGGCGCGTACGCGGTCGCGATGGATCCCACCAACCCGCGTATCCTCTATGCGTCCACCTGGGAATTCGTGATCCACACCTGGGGACGGAAGAGCGGCGGCAACGGCAGCGGGATCTGGAAGAGCGTCGATGGCGGTACCACCTGGAAGCGGCTCACGGGAAACGGGCTCCCGAGCAAGCCCTTCGGCAAGGTCGACCTCGCGGTGGCGCGGACCAATCCGAACCGGGTGTATGCGCTGATCGAAACCAGCGACGGTGTTCCCCTCCCCGGGGTCGAAGCGGAGTCGGGTGAGCTCTGGCGCTCCGACGATGCCGGCGCCAAGTGGGAAGTGGTGAGCCACGACCGGAACCTGGCCGGGCGGACCCAGTACTACACCCGCATGGCCGTCATGCCCGACAACGAGAACGAGGCCTACTTCCTCACTTCGAACTGGACCAAAACGCTGGACGGGGGCCGCACCTCGATCGACCCGCCGGGCGCCGAGACGCCGGGCGGAGATCATCACGACATCTGGATCGACCCGACCAACGGCAACCGGATGGCGGTGGGACACGACGGCGGGATCTCGATCACCACCAACCGGGGCAAGACCTGGCTCCAGGTGCAGCTTCCCATCGCCCAGATGTATCACGTGACGGTGGACACCCGGATTCCCTATTACGTCTACGGCAACCGGCAGGACGGCCCCTCGGCACGGGGACCGAGCAACAGCAGGATGGGCGACATCCCGCGCGGGTTATGGCATTCGGTGGGCGGGGGCGAGAGCGGCTGGGCGACACCCGACCCCGAGGATCCGAACCTGGTCTGGTCCAGCGCCTCGGGCTTCGGCAGCGTGGGCGGGATCGTGTCGCGCTACGACGTCCGCACCGGGATCGCCAACAGCATCGAGATCTGGCCCGAGATGACCGCCGGCCACTCGGCGCGCGAAGTGAAGTACCGCTTCAACTGGACCTTTCCGCTGGTCATCTCGCCGCACGACCGGAACACCGTCTACGTCGGGAGCCAGCACGTTCACGCCACCAGCGACGGCGGGAAGACCTGGCGGCTCCTGAGCCCCGACCTCACCCGGAACGACACGACGCACCAGATACTTTCGGGCGGTCTCACACCCGACAACATCGGCGTCGAGTACGCCGGTGTGGTCTTCGCGATCGCCGAATCGAAGCTCGAAAAGGGACAGATCTGGGCCGGCACCAACGACGGGGTGCTCCAGCTCACCCGCGATGGCGGGAAGACCTGGTCCAACGTCACACCCGCCGGGGCGCTGGAGTGGGGCACGGTCAGCAACATCGCGCCGTCCCGCTACGACGCGGGAACGGCGTACCTGACGGTGGACGGACACCAGGTCGACAACCGCGAGCCGTGGGTCTACAAGACCACCGACTATGGCAAGAGCTGGAAGCTGATCGTGGCGGGGATTCCGCGGACGCCGCTCAGCTACGCCCACTGGGTCAAGGAAGATCCGGTCCGCCGCGGGCTTCTCTACCTCGGCACCGAGAACGCCATCTACGTCTCGTTCAACGATGGCGAGCTCTGGCAGCCGATGCAGAGCAATCTGCCGCACGCGCCGGTGCACGACATCACGGTACAGGAGCATTTCAACGATCTGGTGATCGCCACCTACGGGCGCGGCTTCTGGATTCTGGACGACATCACCCCGCTTCAGCAGTGGACCACCGATGTGGCCGCGAAGGAGGTTCATCTGTTCGCGCCGAGGCCGGCGTATCGGTTCCGCTTCGCGGAGCCGCCGATGCAGGCGTGGTATGATCCGGTGGCGGGGCAGAATCCGCCGTACGGTGCGTCGATCAACTACTGGCTCAAGAGTGCGAAGGACAGTGTGTCGATCTCGCTGCTCGACGCGAGCGGCAAGGAAGTGCGGACGATCAAGGACGCGCCGAAGAAGGCGGGGATCAACCGGGTGACCTGGAATCTGTTGCTGGAGCAGACCAGGGAACCGCTGGTGCGGGTTGCGCCGCTCTATGCGCCGAACGTGCGGGCGGAGATGGCGGGCAAGGCGAGCCCGAGTCTCGGGCGGGTGGCGCTGGCGGCGGCGCCGGGTCGGTACACCGTGAAGCTCCGGGTTGGGGGCCAGGACTTCACCCAGCCTCTGGAGCTGCGCAAGGATCCCAACACGCCGGGGAGCGAGCAGGACATCGCGGCGCAGGGTGAGCTGGCGAGGGAGCTGGCCGGTACGCTCGACAGCGTGATTGACATGAGCAACATGATCGAAGGGGTGCGGGCGCAGATCGCGACGCTCAAGGCGCTCACCAAGGACAACAAGGAAGTCCAGGCCGCGGCCGACTCGCTGGAGCAGAAGTTCATCGGAGTCGAGGAGCAGCTTACCCAGCTCCGGATTACCGGCAGGGGCCAGGATCTGATCCGTTATCCCGCGAAGACCGGGGAGAAGCTGGTCTACCTGATCAACGACATCGGCAGCACCGACAACGCGCCGACGGCGTCACAGCGCGAGGTGGGTGGAGTGCTCCGCCAGCGCGCAAAGGCAGCAAGGGACGAACTGGACCGGATCATTCAGGGAGATCTGGACCGGTTCAACCGGATGCTCAGAGAGAAGGGGCTGGGGGCGATCTTCGCGAGGGTGGAGGCGCCGAAGGTGCCGTAAGCAGGATCAGGGTTCAAGCATCCGGCGGACCGCTTCGGGAAGGTGACCCGTCAGCTCCCACCGCAGCAGCGCTGCCGGCATCAGGCCCGCCGCGTTGAAGTCGTCCATGAACCGCCGGAAGCTGAAGGTGTCGCCCTCCTGCTGCCGGCGCGCGCCGATCAGGGCCTCGAGCTGCATCTTGCCGATGAGATAGCTGGTCCCATAGGCCGGCTGCTGCAGGTACAGGTGCTGTTCTCCTCGCACCAGATTGCCCTGCAGGCTCAGCCAGCCGCGCGGTGTGTTCGTCGAAGTGAATTCGGCGGCCTGCTCGAGCGTGAACTCGTTGGAGTGCATCCGGAGGTCGCCCAGAGCCCGCGCCGCGCGCTCGGCCAGCAGCACATAGATCAGCTCGCGCGACCGAGGTCTGGCGTTGAACATCCCGGCCTGGAGCATCAGCTCCTCCCAGCCGGTGGCGTGCCCCTCGGTGCGGGTGTTGAAGATGTTGTAGAGCAGCGGCATCCGGCGAATCGGGTCGGCCGGCGGATCGTGCTCGAGCCGGGCCAGGTCGAACCAGTGATAACCGTGCGTGCGCATCACCTCGGGGTCGCGATAGTCCACTTCGCCGAAAAACTCGCGTGGCCCGGGCGAGAAAGCCCCGATGCGAGCGCGGAGCGCGGGATCCATGTCATCGCGGATGGTGAGGAGGTCGCGATTCTTGAGGAATGCCATGTATTCGGCGACAGCAGCATTGAAGCGGCGGCTATGCTCCGCGGCATTCGCGATGGGGACCTGGAGCGGCAGCCTGGCATTGGCACCCTCCTCGAGCGCCAGGAAGCTCAGGGCGCGGCCGAGCTCGCGCTCCATCAGGACCACTTCCTCAGCCCAGGTGTAGGGCACCAGTTGGACATTCTTCAAATACCAGTCGTAATTGGCGACCCCGACTCCCGAGGGACCGGTGTGCTTCGGTGCCTCGGCGTCGAGCCACGCCGCCAGTGAATCAGTGGCTGCCCTGGCCCGCTCGGCGGACGCTTTGAGCTCTCCTTCGGTGCGGGAGACCAGCAGGGCGAGATCGGCGGACTGCTGCTTGATGGCACCGGTGCCGTAGCTCCAGAGATCGGTGCCCGTGCCGTTGAGATTAGTCCGCGCCTGCGCGAGAAGACCGGGAATAGCGAGGATGCCAGGCTGGATCCGCGCGACTCCAGCGGCGTCGAGGGGGAAGGCGTACTTCCACAGCTCCACGGCTCCGTAGGCGAACGGCCCCTCGCGTGCCGGCTGATCGCTCTGGTCCCAGAATACGGTGACATAGAAGCCCGGGTTCCGGGCCCAGGGCCGGAGCACCCGATGGTCGAAGTCGAGACCGTTCAGCTCGGCGCGGACGACGTGATAGTCCACCTGCCGGGCGATTGACCAGCCGGTGGTATCCATGGCCTTCAGTTCGCGCTGCCACTCGGGCAGCGCAGCGTGCTGCGCCGCCATGGCGCCGTCACGGTAGTCGGGGACGCCGTCGACCAGCTTGGGTCGCTGGAAATCGCGCCAGTCGGCGAAGTAGGTGGCGAGGTCCCGCATCGAAGGGACTGGGACCTCGCGCGGGGCGCACGCGGTTAGCGCTGCCAGGATAGAGACGACGCGGAGAGAGGGCATCCAGAAAAGATACCCGACCAAGCCGCTCGCCAAACGCGGGCGTGCCAGGTCTGCTCCTGGCAGAGGAAGCCCCCTGGCTCGATCGATCACCAGATCGTGAAGCGCTCCACCGCGATGGGGCGTCCATGAATCTGGCAGACGGCCAGGTACTCGCCGTTGGACCATTGGCCCGGCTGGTCCCAGCCGAGTCCTGTGGCCACGCTGCCACTGGTAGCTGATTTGTCAAATTCGTAGACTGCGTGCATGACACCGAGGATCCGTCCGATCGACGCCAGAACGTAGCAGTCGATCGGCACGGCTCCACCCTGGGTCGATGCAGGATGGAGGAAGCTGAGCTCGATCCCGACCCGGGTGGCTTCCGCCGACGAAAAGCGGTCCTGGTATTTCCGTTGCGCCAGGGGCATGATCGTGGAACCGGTCGGAAAGAACCGCACTTCCTTGAGCCGGAGCTCCGTGTCGGCCAGAAGCGACGGTCCGGGACTCATCTGGAAGTCGACCTCCCCCAGAGGCCGGCTGGCGGCGCAGGTCACCTTGTACATGCCGGTCTGCCACCCAGCGTTCCCCGCCCCGAACATCGTGTTTGCGTCGACGGAGTGGGTTGATCCGGCCCGAATGGTCATTCCGATTTTCCAGATGCCGTCGATGACCTTCCCGTCGGGGCGGGTCATCTGACAGCCGATGGCGAGCTGGAAGCCGGCGGCGGCCGCCGGGTAGTCCAGCGTCACCTCGACCCCGATGTAACGGGTTCGCAAGGTGTTGTAGTAGGAGGCGTAGACTCGTTTCTCCGCCCCGATGACGAAACCCCCTGCCGTCTCGTACAGGAGAATCGTCGTCCGGGTCGGAGTAATCGACTGGGCTGGGGCGGCGGCCGGAGAGAGAATACCGGCGATCAGCAGGGACTTCAGCGCAGGTTTCATGGAGTCCTCCAATCCTACCATGCGCAGAAGTCCCTGAAGAGCCGTCACCCTCCCCGGTCAGGGATTGCCGAGGGTCTTCTTCGGCACGTACTGATCCACGACCTCGGCCCCGAGCCCAAGCGCGCCGGTCATCCCCAGCCCCCAGCAATACACCGCCCCGGTCACCGTCCGTCCGCAGGAGTGCATGCCGCCGGCGACGATTTCGACGAACGAAAGGGATCCCGCGACCGCGGTCGGCGTCGCCCGACCCGCGAACCCGCCTACGCCAAGTCCGCCATACCAGTTGGCACCCCAGCAGAATCCGGCCCCGTCGGTCCGGGTTCCGCAGGTGGACCAGCTGCCTGCGCTGATGCGGCTCCATTGGTGGCCGCCGGTGACCGCGACTGGGGTTTGCCTGTTCACCCCGACACCGTCGCCGATCTGCCCATCCAGCCCGTTGCCCCAGCACCAGGCCGCTCCGGCTAGAGTGAGGGCACAGGTATGATAGCTCCCCGCTTCGACCTCGACGAACGATTGCAATGTGATCACGTCGGTGGGAGTGGAGCGCGAATTCAGGGTTCCGTCCCCCAACTGCCCGAATTGATTGTAGCCCCAGCAGTGAATTCTCGAGAGCTGCGTCAGGCCGCAGGCGTGGGATTCACCGGCGGTCAGCTGGACGAAGTAGTGTCCTCCCGCCACCAGCGTCGGAGAGCTCTGCTGCTGCAGCGATCCGATGCCCAACTGTCCCGTGGAATTGGCTCCCCAGCAATATGCCTCGCCGTTCTGCTTGAGTCCGCAGCTGAACCCGGTGCCGAGAGCGAGCGACACGAAGCTGTGCCCGCCGCTTACCTGGACTGGTGCCTCGCTGGGCCCGGCATTCGGCCCACCCAGCTCGTTCGACCAGTTGTTTCCCCAGCACCAGGCTGCCCCCGCCGCGGTCAGACCGCAGCTGTGCCACCCTCCTGCCGTGACCGTCACCAGCTGGGCGCCACCGGTCACCGGAGTGGGAGTGCGAGTGCACTGAAACGGAGTGTTGTAATACGTCACGTCGATGCAGGCATCCTGCCCGGTCCCCGCCGCGGGCCTTCCGCCCCAACATTGCACCTGGCCGTTCCCGGCCAGGCTGCACGTATGCCAGACTCCCAACGAGAGCGAGGGCGAGCTGACCTCGACGACCTGCAGGGAGCGCTCTGCCCGAGTGCCCTCCACGACTGCGGCGATCATCGTCGTTCCCACCGCCAGGGACGAGAGGAGGCCGCTGGCGCTTATCGTCGCTACCGCCGGATTGCTGCTTTCCCACGTCGCGGACCGGCCGCGGAGCAGCTGTCCGCCGGCCGAGGTCGCGATTGCGACAAGTTGCGACGTCCGGTTCTTCCCCAGGGTACCGATCACCGGAATCGTCACTTCGGCGACGGGCAATCGCGACACCGTCACCTGGAGCACGGCCACGACTCCCTCGCTGGTGGCCGTAATCGAGGTGGAGCCGAGGCCCTGGGAAGACACCTTGCCGGAGGTCTCCACCTTCGCCACCGACGGATCGCTGGAGGACCAGTTGACCGGCCAGGAGGGTACCACATTGCCGTCGACATCCCGCACCACGGCGCTCAGCTGGCTCGTATCCGCGACCTGATCGAGGAGACTTCGGCCGCTCAGCTGTACACTCGCCGCCCGCGGGGACACCTCGACGATGATGGCCCCGGTCTGATCATCGACGCGGGCAAAGATCACCGCCTGGCCTTGCCCAACCGCGGTGACCAGGCCGGATCCGGAAATGGTCGCGACTGTGGGCGCTGTGGTCTGCCAGGACGCGGTGCGACCCGGAATCGGCGCTCCCTGGGCGTCGAGCGCAATTGCGGTAAGTGCGCGAGTATCGCCGGTCCGGAGCGCCGCGGAACCGGGCTCGATGCGGACGGACCGCACCCGGGGCTCGGGATACTCGACGGTGATGAGCGCCGAACCCGTGACGCCCTCGAGCGTCGCGGATATCTCGACGATTCCAGGTGCCAGCGCAGTCACCATCCCGCTGGTCGCTCCGACCGTGGCGATGGTCGGGATACGGCTGCTCCACGTTGCCCCCAGGACGCCCCGCGGATTCCCATCTCGATCGAAGGCCGCCGCCTGGAGAGCCACCGTGCCGCCGGGTGCAAGCGAATGACTGGCCGGCGTAATGCGGACTTCGGCGGTCACCGGCGTCTCCTCGGTGGTGCATCCCGAGGCCAGCATTCCAAAGCCGGCCAGCAGCGCCACCCACCCCGTTCGCAGCGTCATAGTGCCCCGCCTCCGTTTCCGGTTCAGTGCTGCCGGCTCAATGGCTGTCCCGGGTGATACAGGCTTCCGATTCGCTCGGCTCGGAACACGTACCCGGGATTGCCGTGGATCCTCCACACCAGTCTCCCATCGGCGTCGTACTCTTCGACTCGATTTCCATTTCCGTAGGCGACCAGCACCCGTCCTTCCGGCAGCAGCTGGGTGCTGCCCCCCTGTTGGGCGACGACGCCATCAGCGGTACCAACGTCCCCGATCAGACGTGCGGTCCGATTCAGTTCATCGACCTCGTACCATTCCACCCGGCTCCGGGCGGGATCGCCGAGGTTGTCGAGCAGTACGAATCGGTTGGGCCCGGCCAGCCGGAGACCGTGCTGCCTGATGAAGAGCGGCATCGTTCCGTTGATCGCAGCCAGCTGGCTGGCCGCCCCGCCCAGCTGCCACAGCACGGCGCCAGTTCGAGTGTCGATCTTGAGGACTGCACTCAGGTTTCGAAGCGAGAGCAGCAGGTTCCCCTCGTCATCGAGTGCGAGGGCGTTGCCGTGGGTCCAGTTGACCGCGGCATTCCCCCGCTCGAACGGGTCGAGGTCGGCGATGTTCAGGTGATCGAAGGGAGTCCAGGAGAAGAGCAGCGAGCCGGAGGCGGAGAAATGCTGGACTGCGGTTCCACTGACCAGGGCATCGACCCGCCCCCCCAACGCACTCAGGTCGAGCCTCCGCACATCGTCGCACATCGTCCAGTAGCCGCCGCCCGCTTCCACGATCACGTCGTGAAACCGGGTGGCCATCCCGCCCGCACATCCGAAGGTCCGGGTGACCGTGCCCATCGGGTCGACTTCGGTCCAGAGCCCGGACCCACCCGGGGGCCGCGCGACATAGCGCCCGTTCGGCTGAACCTGGAAATTGAGCCCCGGCCCGGACGGG
>Ga0070704_100001884_pt1 | contig 11561 bp, 9 predicted proteins | sample KBSK5252metaG_FD_65467 | JGI IMG/M metagenome (GOLD analysis project Ga0070704, IMG submission 65467) | Corn, switchgrass and miscanthus rhizosphere microbial communities from Kellogg Biological Station, Michigan, USA - KBS K5-25-2 metaG | ecosystem: Host-associated > Plants > Roots >... | reverse complement strand
GTGCAGTAGCCGACCTCCTTGATCATCTCCAGGTCGAACATGGTGCGCTGGTGCAGGCGCTGCGCCTCCAGGAGCTTTCCCCCCTTCTCCAGCTCGGCGAGCCTGTCCTGCAGCTCGAGCTTGATGTTGTCGACCGCCAGCAGCAGGCGGTCGCGCGGCGTGACGTAGTGGGAGTTCGGATAGACCGGGATGCGCTGCAGCTTCTTGAGGACCGTGCCGCGCAGCGGGTCGATCACGGCGATCGTCTCGATGGTGTCGCCGAACATCTCCACCCGCACCGCGACGTCGTCGTAGGACGGAAAGATCTCCACGACGTCCCCGCGCACCCGGAACTTGCCGCGCTCGAGATCGAAGGTCGTCCGCTCGTACTGGATCTCGACCAGCTTGCGGAGCATCGCGTCGCGGTCGATCTCCATCCCCGGCTCGAGCAGCAGCATCATGCCGTGATAGGCCTCCGGGGACCCGAGACCGTAGATGCACGATACCGAGGCGACGATGACCACGTCGCGGCGCTCGAACAGGGAGCGGGTCGCCGAGTGCCGCATCCTGTCGATCTCGTCGTTGATCGTCGCCTCTTTTTCGATATAGGTGTCGCTCTGCGGGACGTACGCCTCCGGCTGGTAGTAGTCGTAGTACGACACGAAGTATTCGACCGCGTTGTCGGGGAAGAAGCGCTTGAACTCCTGGTACAGCTGCGCCGCCAGCGTCTTGTTGTGCGACAGGATGAGAGTCGGCCGCTCGACCGCCTCGATCACCTTGGCCATGGTGAACGTCTTGCCGCTGCCGGTGATGCCGAGCAGCACCTGGTGCTGGCGCGGGGCCGTCAGCCCCTCGACCAGCTTGCGGATCGCCTCCGGCTGGTCCCCCTTGGGGACGAAATCGCTGACCAGCTTGAAGAGTCCGGGTGCCGCCATGGGGCCTCGTGCCGCCCCCCTGGCCGGGGAAGGACCTCCGGGCGCTGCATCGGGGGGCGGGCGATCACAATGATAGGATATCCGCCTTCCGGAGACCGACGTGAATCGACCCGATGCCATCTCCCCTCCCCCCGTCGAGGCGTTCGACGGCTGGAGGGATCCGGCCGGCCCGCGGTCCGCCCGCGTGGACATCTCGGGGATCGCCGTGGAGTTCGAGGGGCTTCCCGATCCGCTGGCCGACCGGATGGCCATGGCGTACGGACCGTATCACTCGGCGCCTACCGGCGCCGGCCGCCCCCTCCGGATGCGGGTCCATCAGGCGCCGGTGGAGTACTTCATTCCTCCCGGGTTCGCCCCCGCCTGGGAGGTCTATCGGATGCACACCGCTCTGGAAGCGGGCGTGTTCCGCACGGTCTCCTACCGTCTGGCCTCGTGGATCGACGTGGCGCGCCGCGAAGGACGGATCGCCCTGGCCTCGGGCGAGCGCGATCCGGCGCCGCGCGCTCTGGAGAATTTTCTCAGGAGCACCGTGGCCTGGCTGGCGATCGAGAGCGGGGGCTTCTTCCTGCACGGCGCCAGCATCGTGCGCGGCGGACGCTGCTACCTGTTCTACGGGCCGTCGGGGGCCGGCAAGTCGACCCTGGCGGCGATGAACCGCGAGGGGGAGGTCATCAGCGACGACCTGACCCTGCTCCTGCGGCGGCCCGACGGCCTGGTCGCGGCCGGCGGCCCGTTCCGGGGGACATATTCCCTGGGAACACCGGTCGTGGGCACCTTCCCGGTCGGCGGGTTCTACCGCCTTCGCAAGGACGCGCGCACCTTCCTGGCGCGGGACAACGGCGGCTGCTTCGCCGATCTCCTGGGGAACCTGCCGTTCGTGGTGGACCAGCTGCCCACGAACTCGCACCTGATTGATCGCGTGCGATCGCACGTCGAGGGCGCCCGCTTCCGCTACCTGCATTTCCGCAAGGACGAGGATTTCTGGCCGGCCGTCGACTCCGACCTCGTGGGTGGCGCTTGAGCATTCCTCCTGACCGAAAGGCCCTCTGGCTCTACGAGCTTCACCTGAACGGCTACGTCCTCTTTCCCGGATTCCTGCCGGTTGATCTGATCGAGGCGATGCACGAGCAGTTCCAGCCGATCTACCGGGGGGAGCTGGCCCGGGTCGAGGCGGGCGACACCTCATCGCTGCGCGGACGCAACCGGATGAGCTTCGACATCAAGGTGTACGTCGAGAAACTGAAGGGGCCGCTCGATGACGACCGTTTCCGCCGCAACCCCATCATCGAGGAGCTGGTGGACGCCGTCCTGGGGAGATGGCGGTACGGCGTCACCAAGGCCGAATGCCCGTTCAAGGACGCCGACACCATGGCATGGCACCCCGACGTTTCCAACGATCAACCCCGCGAGCGCCATGAGCCGGTCAGGCCCAGCCGGCTGACCTTCAACGTGCCGCTGGTCGACGTGACCGATTCGAACGGACCGATGGAGGTCATCCCGGGTTCCCATCGCCTGCACCACTTCGGGGTCCAGGAGCACATCTACCGCATGACGCGCGTCCACTCCGTGAAAATCCTGATGAACCGGGGGGATGCGATGCTCCGGGATGGAAATCTTCTGCACCGCGGCTCGCCGAACCTCACCGACGATCCGCGCATCCTGCTGGACCAGACCTATCGCGCCCTCAATGACTGAAGTCCGAGGCCACGAACCAGGCCCCTTCTCTCCGGCAGGACCCGAAACCGGCCTCCCGGACCTCCGCGCGGACGCCTGCGTCACGGAACAGATGGCTGAATGACTTGCCGATCCGTCCGTCCGGACGCAGAAACCAGGTGAACCAGTCCCCGAACTCGAAGGCGCGCCCGCGGCCCGCATGCCGGCTCCACGCCAGCGCGGCCTGCAGGAGCTGGGCCGGGGAGGCCAGGAGATGGGCGCTGAAGACGACGGAGCCTCCCGCGTCGAGATGCCGACCCAGTCGATCCAGGCACACCACGCGCCGCGCTCTGCTCCGCACGAACGAATAGACCAGTGGCGTCACGTAGATCCCGGCGTAGGTTTCACCCTTCCGATCGAGCTCCGCCATGTCCGCCTCGAAGAGCTCGGCGCGGACACCGGCTTCCCGGACATTGCGATCCGAGGCGCTGACCATCTCGGGAAGAAAATCGAAGCCGGAGACACGGTACCCCAGGCGGGCAAGATGAATGACCTCTCCGCCCGCGCCGCTCCCGGCCACGAGAACCGAGCCCCCGGCCGGAAAGGTGCGGCCGAGAAGCCCCTGCAGCTCCTCGCCCAGCGGGAAACCGAGCATGTCCGAGTAGGAATCAACCTGAAGACTGTATTTTTCCTGCACCGACGCCGCGGCTGCCGCGCCAAAATCCGGGGCTTCGATGGCCTTGCGAATCCCATAGATGAGAGCCGCAACATGCGACCACAGGGGGTAGGACAGAGCCAGTGCCCTGCCGGAACCCCCGCCCGCCCCGAACCTTCCCGAGACGACGCCCCGGATACGGTCGGGCGCCAAAGTTTCCCGGGCTCCCGCGACGACGTCCAGGCCGGTGATCCAGGCGCCATTCTGGTCACGCGCCAGGAGCCTGCGGAGGTCTCCCCATCTGTCGACCTCGCAGAGGGCCAGGTCGCCGGCGCGCGGCGGGCGGTGCGCATCGATCGTGACGCGTGCGCCGTCCCGAACCCACGGTTCGAGCGCAAAGCCTCTCACCAGGAGATCCAGGCGTCCACGCTTCTTCAGGAGAGAATCCAGAGTCCCGCACGGGACAAGAAGCCCCTCCGGCGCCAGAAGCACCGCCCGAGGGCAGGCCTGGCCCCAGGGTGACGGGATCCCCGTCTCTCTAGCGGACATCGGGATAGCGAGCCTTCAGTCGTGAGGGATCCGTCCCGAGGGCGTGACGCAGCTTGAGCCAGGCGAAACGAGCCGCCGTGCGGGTCACACCCCCCTGGCGCAGGCGGCGAGGCGAGGTCGAGATGGCCAGCGGGAGCGTGACGACCCTGCCACGCCTCCGCAAGCGCTGCGACAGCCGCAGATCCTCGAACAGCGGCTCGGGCGTGAATCCCCCCAGCGCCTCGAAGACCGAGCGGCGCGCGAAGATCGCCTGGTCGCCGTAATGAATGCCGCGCAGCGTCGACCGGGCCGTGGCGTAGAACGAGATGATTCCCAGGAGAATCCCCGTCTCCGAGAAGGCATGTCGGAAGCCCCCCCCGACGATCTCCGGATCGTCGAGCGCCCGGGCGACGGCCCGCGTGGCGCCGGGTGGCAGGTGTGTGTCGGCGTGCAGGAAGATCAGCGCGTCGCCGGTCGCCACGCGCGCCCCGGCATTCATCTGCTCCCCGCGGCCTCGACGTGGACAGTCGACCAGCCGGGCCATCCGCTGGCGCGCAGGCCACCCCCGGATTATGTTCAGAAACAGGGCGGCGGTGCCGTCCCGGCTTCCCCCATCCGCCAGGATGACTTCGAACGGGGGGGCGTCGTCCTGTTGCGCCAGGCTTTGAAGCGTCCCGGGCAGGGCTTCAGCCTCGTTTAATGCCGGGATGACTATCGAAAGCCGGTCGCCCGCAACTGGCGCGTGTATAATCATTTGGGCCGCCCTTCCGGCGGCGCGAGGGCCCTTGACCAACGACACCGCGGACCCCCGATCCATCAGACCCACGCCGCCGGCAGCCCCACCTCCGGCCGGCCCGACGCCGGACTCTTCGATGGGTCCCCCGACACCCCCACGCCGGCCGTTCTGGCGGAAACCGAAGAACATCGCCCTTCTGTTGCTGGGGGCGATCGGGCTCGCCGTCGGGCTGGGATCGATCGTCGGCTACTTCCTGACGTTCGACATCCCCGAGGTCAAGCACCTGCAGGACTGGAAACCGCCGGTGGTCACGACCATCTACGGCGCCGACGGCCAGGTCCTCTTCCAGTTCGGGGCCGAGAAGCGCATCGTGGTCCAGATGGATCAGATCTCCAAACCGTTCATCGAGGCCCTGGTCGCGACCGAGGACTCCAACTTCTACCAGCATGTCGGCATCGACCCGTGGGGCATCGCCCGGGCGATCATAACGGACATCATCCACTTCAGGAAGGCGCAGGGGGGGAGCACGATCACGCAGCAGCTGGCGCGATCCCTGTTCCTGAAGACCGAGAAGACCATGCGCCGCAAGCTCCAGGAGATGGTCCTGGCGCTGCAGATCGAGAAGGCCTTCACCAAGCAGGAGATCCTCACGTTTTACTGCAACCAGGTGTACATGGGGCACGGGCGCTACGGCATCGAGGCGGCCTCCCAGTACTACTACGGCAAGCCGGCCAAGGCGATGAACCTGCCGGAGGCGGCCCTGCTGGCGGGACTGGTGCAGCGCCCGGAGGCCTACTCCCCCTTCCGATCCCCCGAGCGCGCGCGGGCGCGCCGGGACCACGTCCTCGGGCGGATGGTGATCGAGGGGAAGATCCCGAAGGAGGAGGCCGATCTGGCGATCGCCACTCCCGTCGAGGTCGCCAAGCTGCCCGAGGAGGAGAACATCGCTCCGTACTTCGTGGAGGAGGTGCGCCGCTATCTCGACGCGAAGTACGGTGAGGTGACGCTCTACGAGGAAGGGCTCGAGGTGCATACGACGCTCGACTCGGCGATGCAGAAAGCGGCCAACCAGGCGGTCTTCGAGGGGCTGCGCGAGCTCGACAAGCGCCAGGGCTTCCGGCCGATCCAGCAGAACGTCCTGAAGGACGGCGGCGACCTCGCGACCTTCGCGCACGCCTCGTGGAACAAGGCCCCGTCCGTCGGCCGGCTGCGCTTCGGGGTGGTGACCGAGGTGAACCGCAAGACGGCGACGGTCCGGCTGGGGACCTACAACGCGACGTTTGGTCCGGAAGGGATCGACTGGACCAAGAAGACGATCCCGAACCAGGTGCTCAAGGTGGGCGACGTCGCCCCGTTCCTGGTCGAGGGGATCGACGAGCCCAGGAAGTCGCTGAAGGTCAAGCTGGACCAGGAGCCGCTGGCCGAGGGGGCGGTTCTGGCCATCGATCCGGGGACCGGCGAGATCAAGGCGCTGGTCGGCGGGTACGATTTCAACCGCAGCCAGTTCGACCGCTCGATGCAGTCGTTCCGCCAGGCGGGGTCGGCCTTCAAGCCGTTCGTCTACACAACCGCCCTGGATTCGGGGCACACGCTCGCCGAGACGATCTTCGACGAGCCCACGGTGTTCCTCGACCCGGCGACCGGGGACGAGTATCAGCCGGACAATTACTATCGCAAGTACTACGGCGTGACGACGCTGCGCGAGGCGATGGAAGAGTCGCGCAACATCGTGGCGGTGAAGCTCCTGAACCAGGTCGGCTACTCGAAGACCATCGAGACGGCGCGCAAGATGGGGATCACCAGCCCGCTGCGCCCCTACCCCTCGATGGCGCTCGGCACCATGGAGGTGTCGCTCATCGACCTGACCACGGCCTATTCGATCTTCCCGAACCAGGGGGTGCGCGTCGAGCCGCACTTCATCCGCTACGTGGCGGACCGAGACGGCAAGATGCGCGAGGAGTCGAAGCCCAAGGTGATCGAGGTGCTGCGCGCCGACATCGCCTATCTCATGACCTACCTGCTCGAAGGAGTCACGGAGAGCGGCACCGGCGCCCAGGCGGCGCGCGATCTGAACCGGCCCGTCGCCGGCAAGACCGGCACCACCGACGACCTGGCCGACGCCTGGTTCGTCGGCTTCAGCCCCTCGCTGGTGGCGGGAGTGTGGGTCGGGTTCGATCAGAAGAAATCGCTGGGTGAAGGGGAGACCGGGGCGCGCGCCGCCCTGCCGATCTGGATCGACTTCATGAAGGGGGCGCTGCAGGGGAAGCCGGCGGAGACGTTCCAGAAGCCCGCCAACATCGTCTACGTCCCGGTCGACCGGCGCACGGGGCTGCGCGCCAGCGTCGAGTCGGCCTGCCCCGTGACCTTCCTTGAGGCCTTCGTCGAGGGGAGCGAGCCGGCCAAGACCTGCTCGGAGGAGGAGCACTTCCGCATCTCTCTCCCCTACTTCCTGCAGCGCTTCGACATCACGTCCAACCTCGAGCTGGGGATCGACGGCGGCACGCTCGTGCAGCTGGCCAGCCAGGGGCAGGGAGAGGTCGAGGTCCTCCCCGGCGGCAAGGAGATCCTCGTCCACTACGACGGCAAGAATCTGCAGGTCCGTCTCGACATCTCCCGCGCCGATCGGCGCGAGGCGATCAACAACCTGGACCAGAACGGCGGCGCCAACCCGCAGGGCACCCCGCCTCCCGCCGACGGGGGCGCCCCGACCCACTTCGGCGTGGACGGCCGTCCCGCCGTGGTCGTCCCGATCCGCTACGACTGATTATCGACGATTCAGAGCAGGCTTTCGAGCGCCACGTACGGCAGGCCCTGCGAGCGGGCCACCGCCTCGTGCGTCACCTTGCCGGCGAGCAGGTTGACGCCGGCGCGCAGGCTGGCATCGTCCGCCAGCGCGTCCTGGAATCCACGGTCGGCGATGCGCAGGACGTAGGCGAGTGTCGCGTTGGTGAGAGCGAAGGTCGAGGTGCGCGGCAGGGCGCCCGGCATGTTGGCGACGCAGTAATGGATGACGCCGTCCACCTCGTAGGTCGGCGAAGAATGCGTCGTCGGCCGGGTCGTCTCGATGCACCCTCCCTGATCCACGGCGACGTCCACGATCACCGCCCCCTTCTTCATGGTGCCGATCATGTCGCGCGTGACCAGCCGCGGGGCGGAGTCTCCGGGGACCAGGACCGCGCCGATCAGCAGGTCGGCGCGCCGCACCGATTCGGCGATGTACGCTGCGGTGGAGTAGATCGTCACCACCTGCCCGCGGAAGATCTCATCCAGCTCGCGCAGGCGCGGCAGCGACCGATCGACAATCGTCACCCGCGCCCCCAGGCCGAGCGCCATCATCGCGGCGTTGATCCCGACGGTCCCTCCCCCGAGGATGACCACGTCCCCGGGCGGCACGCCCGGAACCCCCCCCAGCAGGACGCCGCGTCCGCCGAGGGTCTTCTGCAGATAGAAGGCGCCGACCTGGATCGACATGCGGCCGGCGACCTCGCTCATGGGAGTCAGGAGCGGCAGCTGGCCCTTGCCGTCGGTGATCGTCTCGTAGGCGATGGCGGTGACCCCCGCGTCGATCAGGGCGCGCGTCAGGCCCGGCTGCGGCGCGAGGTGCAGGTAGGTGAACAGGATCTGCCCGCGACGCAGGCGCGGAAGCTCCTGCTCCAGCGGCTCCTTGACCTTGAGGATGAGATCGGCGCGACGGTAGACGGCGGCCGCGTCCGTGACGATGACCGCCCCGGCCGTTTCGTACGCCTGGTTCTCGATGCCGCTTCCGAGCCCGGCGCCGTCCTGGACCAGGACCTGATGGCCGGCCTGCACCAGCGCGTGCACCCCGGCGGGAACCAGGCTGACGCGGTACTCGTGGTCCTTGATTTCCCTGGGCACCCCGACCTGCATGCTGGAGCCTCGATCCGCCTGGCGCCTTGATCCGGGCGCCCTTCAGTTGTTGTCGATCTGGGCCTTCTGGAGCTTGCCGGAGTAGTCCACGTACATGGTCTTCCACTCGGAGAAGATTTCGATCGCCGTGTGCGCCGCCCCCTCGCGATGGCCGTTGCCGCTGCGACGCATGCCCCCGAAGGGCAGGTGGGTCTCGGCGCCGATGGTGGAGGAGTTGACGTAGGCGATTCCGGTCTCGAGGTCGCGCATCGCGGTGAACGCCTTGTTGACGTCCTGCGTGTAGATCGACGACGACAACCCGTACAGCGTGTCGTTGGCGATCTCCAGGGCGTCGTCCAGGCCGTCGGCCGCCAGCACGCACACCACCGGGCCGAAGATCTCCTCCTTCGCGATGCGCATGCCGCGGGTCACCCCGGTGAAGATGGTCGGCGGGAAGAAATAGCCCCGGCCGTACTCGTTCTTGGTCAGGCGCACCCCGCCCAGCACCGGGTCGGCCCCCTCGTCCCGGCCGATCTGGACGTAGTCCATGACTTTCTTCAGCTGCGACTCGTTGATCATCGGACCGACGTCGACCGTCTCGTCGAGGCCGTCGCCGATTTTCAGAGCCGCGGCCCGCTCTACCAGCTTGTCGACGAACTCCTTCATGATTTTCTTGTGGACGATGATCCGGCTGGTGGCGGTGCAGCGCTGCCCGGTGGTCGCGAAGGAGCCCCACAGGGCCCCGTCGACCGCCAGGTCGAGGCGCGCGTCGTCGAGGACGATCATGGCGTTCTTGCCGCCCATCTCCAGCGAGATCCGCTTGAAGGTGTCGGCGCAGGCCAGGTTGACCTGCCGTCCCGTCTCGGACGATCCGGTGAAGGAGATGAGCGCCACACCGGCGTGACGGGACAGCGGCGCGCCGACCCCCTCCCCCCCTCCGGTCACGAAATTCACCACGCCCCGGGGAATCCCCAGCTCCTGGCAGACCTTGATCAGGTGGTAGGCGGAGAGCGGCGCCTCGCTGGCCGGCTTGATGACCACCGTGTTGCCGCACACCAAAGCGGGGATCAGCTTCCAGGACGGGATCGCCATGGGGAAATTCCAGGGGGTGATCAGCCCGCACACCCCCACCGGCGCGCGCACCGTGTGACAGGACTTGTTCGGCAGCTCGGACGGCGTGGTGAAGCCGTGCAGCCGCCGCCCCTCGCCGGCGATGTGGTAGCAGACGTCGATCGCTTCCTGCACGTCGCCGCGGGCCTCGCGCAGGGGCTTCCCCATCTCGCGGGTCATCTCCCGCGCGTACTCCTCCTTGCGCCGCAACAGGATCTCGCCCAGCCGGAACAGGTACTCCGCGCGCTTGGGGGCAGGGACCTGGCGCCAGCGGCGGGAGGCCTTGCGGGCCGACTCGACCGCCGCGTCGACGTCCGCCTGGGCGGAGCTCTGGAACGAGCCGATCACCTCGCTCTTGTCCGCGGGGTTCCGGTCTTCGAACGCTTCGCGGGTCGTCGCTTCGACCCACTCTCCATCGATGAAATTTCTGTAGGTTTTCGGCTCGGCCATGTCGAGGATAAGGTCTGTGATTCGTTGGGGATGCTAGCAAACGCTCCAGGCCCTGTCAAGGAACGGGACGGGAGCCTGGAAGTCGGGCGGCGTGGCGGTCAGGCGGATCGTTCGCGGGCGGCGCCGGAGCGGAGGCGCCGGCAGATGACCTGGCAGACGCCGGCGCGCCGGCCGTCCTGCATCTTCTCGAAGACCTCCGAGAGTCCGGACCAGGCCTCGAGACAGTCGATGTCGCACTCCAGGGACCGCTCAAAACTCTGCAGCGCCCCGAGCAGATCACCGCGCCGCGCGTGGATCCTCCCCTGGCCCGCCCAGAGGATCGCCCCGCCGCCGGCGCCCGCCAGCGTGTCGAGAGGATTGGCCGTGAGGCTCTTCAGCATCGGAAACTCCGCTCCGAGCCCCGTCGGTCGAGGGGTGCGGTCACGAAATCGAGCAGGCGTCCCCGCCCGATCGACCCGTCGTCTTTGGCGCCCCGGCAGCCGGTGTCGCCGAGCTCTCTGCCATCTGCGTACGAGGGGGGGAAGGAAACTGGAATGGAGGGAAGATCAGTATCCGAACACCGGCTGCCGGAGCGTATGAGTGACACGGGCATATTGGATTCCCTCGCGCCATTTACCTAGCAAACCTCATGCCGAATCAGCCTCCAATTCAGAATCAGCATCAGGCGGCTCCGTCAAGTCTTGCCATGGCCGCACTTAGCGGAAAACCCGGAGCCGGAGGATCAGGGGAGCAAGGGGCTTTCAGCGCTTTCGCCCAACGGCGTTTTGACGCGGAGATGCGTCGCTTCGACGTTCTCGTTTGTTTACAGCGGCTTGAATTTCGTCAGAAGACCGGACATGACGGCAGCGACATGACGATCGCCGTGTCAAAAGTGGTCAGTGGCTGTTCGCCGGAGGACAGTTCTTGAGTCGAAGCAGGCGCGAGACCCCGATCTCCAGCTTCGGGTCCTCGATGAGCCCTCTGCGGCACATCTCGAGAATTCGTCCCGCCTCGATGGCGATCGTGCCGGAGTCGGCTTCATTGACCGATCCATCCCCCGCCTCGGCGACCTGCCGGCGCGGATCGACCTGGAAAGCCCTCAGGTGGATCTTCTCGGTCGACTGCCCGTGCGACGGGAAGAATCCGCTCCCCAGCCGGATCATCCTTCCCCCGATCGGCTTGAGGCCGGTCTCTTCCAGGAGCTCGGCGCGGGCGCGGGCGGAGACCCCCTTCTCTCCCCGATCTCCCGGCTCCAGGCTTCCTGCGACCGCTTCGATGATGGTCAGGTAGGCCCGCCGATCGCGCACCGGCAGCTTCAGTCCCGCCCGCGTGGACAGCCCCGGACGGAAGCCGGTCTTGCAGATCACCATCAATTTCCGGGGACGGTCCGCGAAGTAGAACGGCACGATCGCCACGGCGTCGATGCCGCGGCGGTGCAGGACTTCGGAACGATACGGCGGCGACGTGCGGCCGTCGGCGTAGACGTTGCGCACCAGGAATCGATCGAGAGTCAGGAACCCGGGCCCCGACGAGGGCAGGCGCCGCACGACCTTGAGCCCCATCACCGCCCGCTGGCGGCGCAGCAGCACGATGGCCCGTCTCATCCCAGGAGCTTCTTCATTTCCTTGATCTTGACGGCGACGTCGCGGTAGGTCGAGTCCATGCCGTA
>Ga0070704_100001883_pt1 | contig 11564 bp, 5 predicted proteins | sample KBSK5252metaG_FD_65467 | JGI IMG/M metagenome (GOLD analysis project Ga0070704, IMG submission 65467) | Corn, switchgrass and miscanthus rhizosphere microbial communities from Kellogg Biological Station, Michigan, USA - KBS K5-25-2 metaG | ecosystem: Host-associated > Plants > Roots >... | reverse complement strand
GAATCTTGACCGCCCTGACCGCCGCTGTCCCGAACGGTGAACCCAATACTCTCGTTCAGCGCATCGGCCCAGAGGTGCACAACTCGGCCAGTCTTGCCGTCGATATAGACTTCCACGGCATTGCCGCGCGAGTCACGGTAGACACGCGCCGAATAGCCTTCGTACGCGGCGGGATCGTCCAAACCGGGGGTCGGGAATTGCAGCACGGGCGGGGCGTCCCGGGCCGATGCAGCCTGAAGCGCGAGCACGAAAGCCAGCAGCATGGGCGTACATTCTCCGCCCACAAATCACCCTTGACAAGGGCTGTTCCCTGCGGCATTTCGGGGGGCATAACCGCCTTTCCCGAGGTCATATCGATGCGCTTCGTTCGACTCGCCGTACCCACATTCGCTCTGCTGCTCGCCACGACAACGCCTCTGGCTGCGCAGAACGGCACGATCAGAGGCCAAGTCACCGACAGCACCACGAAGCAGGCCCTCCAAGGCGTCACTGTACGAATCGACGCACTATCACGAGAAGCACAAACCGGAACAGATGGGAGTTACTCGCTGGATGTTCCTGCGGGCACGCACGTCGTTCGCGCGACACGCATCGGGTTTGGTCCCGTGCAGCAATCGGTCACGGTGACCGCGGGTGTGCCGACCGAAGCGAACTTCGCGCTCGCACCGCAGGCCTCCCTGCTCGAAGCCGTCGTGGTGACGGGCTACGGGACGACACGTCGCGAAGCCGTGACCGGTGCGGTCTCGACGATCGATCCCGCAGCGGCGAACGTCGGCGTCAAGACGAACGTCGATCAGATGGTGCAGGGCCGCGCGGCGGGCGTCGAAATCATTCAGAACAACGGTGAGCCGGGGGCCGGCTCACAGATTCTGATTCGCGGCGGCAGCTCGATCAGCAACACCAACGATCCGCTGTATGTGATCGACGGCGTGCCGGTCGTCAATGTCCCGACGGAACCGTCGAGCTACGGCGTCGGTGGAACGCCGGCGCTGCCGCGCAACCCACTCAACCTGCTCAACCCTGCGGACATCGCGTCGATCACGATCCTGAAGGACGCATCCAGCACCGCGATTTACGGCAGTCGCGCGGCGAACGGTGTGGTCCTGATCGAAACAAAGAAGGGCAACAAGACCGGCGGACCGACGATCGAGTTCGACGCGTACGTCGCCGCCGCGAATCCTGCCAAGCGGCTGGACCTCACGACGGCCTCCGAGTATCGCACGTTTGTCGAGGATCAGAACGCCCTCTTCATCGCTGACTCCACTGCCTGCCCTCAGGCTCCCGTCGACACCTTGAAGGCGTGCGTGGGCAGGGCCGATGGGCTCGATTCCAAGCACCTCAGCAGCCTCGGCTCCGCGAACACGGACTGGGAGCGCGAGGTCACACGCACCGCCTTCACGCAGAATTACGACGTGTCCTTCTCCGGTGGCGGTGACGAAACGCGCTATCGCGCATCGTTGAACTACATGAACCAGCCCGGCGTCGCGATCGCCAACGGTCTCGAGCGGCTGCAGGGCTCGCTGAACGTCGGCCACAGCGCCTTCGATAACAAGCTGCGCTTCAACGTGAATGGCACGATGTCCCGCATCGAAAACACCTACATCACGTTCGAAAACACGGGCGGGTTCGAAGGCGGCGTGTTTCAGAACGTCGCCATTTTCAATCCGACGCAGCCGATCATGGCCACGGATTCGACGGGCGTCACGCATTACTACGAGGTGACCGGCTCGACCTCGGTACGCAATCCCGTTGCGCTCGCGAAGCAGATCTCCGATCGCGGCACGACGAGTCGCATCATCGCCAACGCGTCGGCGGAGTATGATGTCGCCACCGGCCTCACGGCCCACGTGACCATCGGCGGCGATCACTCGGGCGCCAGCCGCCAGCTCTACTATCCCAACGACAATCCGGTGGGTCAGGCGCTCGGCGGTGGGCTCGCACGGCAGTACGATCTCGACAACACGACCGCGACGATTCAGACCCTGATGACGTACAACCGGCCATTCGGCGAGAACAATACGCTCGACGTTCTGGGCGGCTACGAGTACACGAAGTTCAACAACAACCTGTTCATGGCCGAGGGCAAAGGGTACGTCACGGACGCCTTCAGCTTCAATAACCTCGGCGCGGCGAAGACCCGAAACGACTCGTCGAAGGCCACCGACTGGCGGCTGGTGTCGTTCCTGTCTCGCGCGAATCTCGGGTTCAAGGACAAGTACTTCCTCACCGCGATTCTGCGGTATGACGGCTCGTCCAAATTCGCCGTGGGAAATAAGTGGGCCGCCTTCCCCGGGTTGTCCGCCTCATGGCGGCTCTCGGGCGAGGATTTCATGAGCGGCTCGCCCTTCTCCGACTTGCGCCTGCGCCTCGGCTGGGGTCGTCAGGGCAATCCCGGAATCGCCCCCTACCAGTCGCTCGTGACGTACGAGGGTGGCGCGGGCGCGAACTACCCGTGGGGCGACGCGCCGTCGACCGGCGTCATCCCGACCGGGAATGGCAACCCCAACCTGAAGTGGGAGCAGACCGACCAGTACAACGTCGGCCTCGATTTCGGGTTCTCGGGCAATCGGATCGCCGGCAGCATGGAGTACTACGTCAAGAACACGTCCGACCTGCTGCTCAACGTCCAGGTCCCGCCGCCCGCGTTCTCCTCGACGAGCCTGCAGAACGTCGGCAAGCTCAAGAACAGCGGGTACGAGCTGTCGCTCGACTGGTTGGCGATGTCGAAGCCCAGTCTCACGTGGCGCACGGGGCTCGTCTTCGCCACGCAATCCAACAAGGTCGAAGACCTGGGCCCGTATACCTTCCTGCTGTCGGGCCAAGTGAGCGGTCAAGGTCAATCCGACCAGTGGTCACAGCGCCTGCTGAAGGGCCAGCCGCTCGGTACGTTCTATGGGCCGGTGTTTGTCGGCGTGGACGCAAACGGCAAGCAGCAGTTCCGCTGCACCGCCGCGACCAGCGGGTGCACGAACGGCCTGACGACGGGCGGCCTCGGTCCCAATTCGGCCGACTACGCCATCATCGGCAATGCCAATCCGGATTGGACGCTGGGTCTGACGAACCAGCTGACCAAGGGCAAGTTCAATCTCAGCTTCCTGATCCGGGCGGCCGTCGGGCTGGACGTCTTCAACAACACCGCGCTCGTATACTCGACCAAGAGCAACGCTCTGCAGGACAAGAACTTCCTGAAGGATGCACTCACCGATCCGACCGGGCTCCACGAGCCAGCGATCTACTCCTCGCGCTGGGTAGAGAACGGCTCGTTCGTCCGGTTGCAGAATATTACGCTGGAATACAACCTCGATCTGCCGATGTTGACCAGGAACGCGCGCAGCGCACGCGTTTATGTGTCGGGCGACAACCTGGTCACGTTGACCGGATACTCGGGTCTCGATCCGGAAGTCTACGCGAGCGCCGGCTTGGCATCGCGTGGCGTCGATTATCTTAGTTATCCCCGGCCCCGCCTGATCACGGGCGGCGTCCGTCTCGCGTTCTAGGAGGACTGAGCAATGAAGCGAATTTTCGTAGCGTCGTCGATCGGGTTGTGCGCGCTGCTGCTCGCACCGATCCAGGCTTGTACCAATCTCGACGAGACGCCACCCAGCGCGATCAGCCCGGGCAACTTCTTCCGCACGGAAGGAGAGGTCCTCGCGGCGCTCGCGGGTGTGTACGCGCAGCTGCGTGGCACAGTGGATGACTACTACAACCTCAGCGAGATCAGCACGGACGAGATGGTCGTGCCGACCCGCGGGTCGGACTGGTACGACAATGGCACGTGGTTGGAGACGCACCGGCAGCAATGGAGCGCCGCCAGCCCGGCCACGAACAGCTTCATGAACGGGGCCTGGAATACGCTGTACGCCGGGGTGGCGCGCGCGAACGGGGTGCTCGATGGCATCAAAAAGGCCACGACCCCGATCCCCAATCAGGCCATAATGGAAGCGGAAGCCAAAACGTTGCGCGCGTTCTTCTATTACCAGCTGATGGACCTGTTCGGCGGCGTCCCGGTCGCAACCGAGAGCCCGGTCGGCTCGGATTCGGCGATTGTTCCGCGGCCGCGCGTCACACGTGCTGCGCTGTTCACGTTCATCGAGACGGAGCTGCTGGCGGCCCGTACAGCGTTGCCGGTAAGCTGGGACGCCGGTTTTAACGGCCGTCTCACCAAGGGCGCGGTCGACGCGATACTGGCCAACATGTACATCAACGCGCGCGTGTTCACGAAGGACGCTGCCGGCGGTACTGGGATCAACGCTACCGGCTATAACTCCTGCACTGGGATCACGGTGGCAGGAGGGTTGGACGCCTGCCAGGCTGCGATCAACCGGGCAGATAGTGTCATTGCGTCCGGCCAATACTCTCTGGCAAATCCATACGCGACAGCCTTCAACGCCGACAACGGGACCTCGCCCGAGAATATCTTCGTGATCAAGTTCGCCCACGAGTCCGGACTCGGCTTGAACTTTGTCATGCGGGCGCTGCACTATAACCAATACACTCCCGGGCCCTGGAACGGCTTCTCCGCGACGTCCCAGGCATACCTCCAGTTCGACACCCTGCGAGACGACCGTGCCAAAGTTTTCCTGCGGGGACCGCAGGTGAACGTCGAAACGGGCGCTCCGGTGGAGGACCGTTCGCATAACCCGCTGGTCTTTACGGTCACGATCAACAACGTCGCGTCTGCCACGGAGGGCGAAGGCTCCCGCGTGTACAAGTGGCCGGCCGATCCGAAGCACGTGGCGCAGGACAACGGGAACGACTTCGCCTGGTTCCGGCTTGCGGAGATGTACCTGATCAGGGCCGAAGCGCTGAACGAGCAGGCTCCCGGCGGCGCGCCGGCCCTCGCAGACCTCAACTTCGTTCGCGCACGGGCGTTCAATCCTGACGTCCCGCGCGCCGCGATCGACCACGCCGCGATTCTGCAGGAACGGCTGTTCGAGTTCACGGGTGAGGGGAAGCGCAGACAGGACCTCATCCGGTTCGGTCTGTACACGGCGCCGTTCGAATTCAAGGCGACCGCGGCTCCGGACTACAAGGTCATCATGCCGATTCCACAGGCACAGATCGACGCCAACCCTCTGATCACGCAGAATAGCGGGTACTAATTGCGGCTGGCGTATGCTGAAGGAGGGGCGCAGCGTGCTGCGCCCCTCTTGTTTCTTCTGATCGCTTTTGCTGCATGCTCCGGCGGACCGGCCAAGGGGGTGCCGCCCGGCGACAAGCTGTTCACCCGGATGCCCTCGAGCTACACCGGCGTTCGCTTCGCCAATCGCGTCACGGAAACCCGCGACGCCAACGTCTTCAAGTACCGCAACTACTACAACGGCGGCGGCGTCGCCATCGGCGACCTCACGGGTGACGGCCTGCCCGAGATCGTCCTCACCTCGAACGAGGACGGCCCCCACCTGTATCTGAACCTCGGCGGCTTTCACTTTCGCGACGTGACGGGACGCTCGGGCGTCACGGAGCACGATCGGTGGACCACCGGCGTGACGCTCGCGGATGTCAACGGCGACGGGCGCCTCGACATCTACGTCTGTCATGCGGGTCTCGAGCCGGGCTCCGCGCGGGCCAACACGCTCTACATCAACCAGGGACTGCGTGACGGCGTCCCGGTATTCAAGGAATCGGCAGCGGCGTACGGCGTCGCCGACACCGGCTACTCGACACAGGCAGCCTTCTTCGACTACGACGGTGATGGCGATCTCGACTTGTTCCTGATCCGCAACTCTCCCCGCCCGGTCTCGAGCGTCGCCGTCCGCAACATGCGCTCGATCCGCGACCCGATCGGCGGGCACCGGCTGTATCGCAACGATGGCGGCCACTTTGTGGATGTAAGCGAGCAAGCGGGCATCTATGGACCGGAGATGGGCTTCGGGCTGGGCCTCGCGGTCGGCGACGTCAATCGCGATGGCCGGCCCGACGTCTATGTCGCGAACGATTTCTTCGAGCGCGACTACCTCTACATCAACCAGGGCGACGGAACGTTCAACGAAGTGCTCGATCAGGCCATGCCCGTTTCCAGCTACTTCTCGATGGGCGTGGACATCGCCGATATCGACAACGACGGCTGGCCCGACATCTACGTCAGCGACATGCTGCCCGAGGACGACTATCGCCTCAAGACCACGTCGTCGTTCGAGCCGTGGTCGTTATATGCGGCCAAGGCGCAGGAAGGATTCGACCACCAGCTGATGCGGAACACGCTGCAACGCAACAACGGCGACGGGACGTTCAGCGACATCGGCTGGCTCGCAGGTGTCGCGCGGACCGACTGGAGCTGGGCCGCGCTGCTCGCCGATTTCGATCTCGATGGCAACAAGGACATTTTCGTCGCGAATGGGCTGAAGCACGACGTGACGGCCCAGGATTACCTCGCCCTCATCGGTAGCGAGCAGACCATGCGGAACGTGACCGGTGGCGGGACCCGGCGCGTGGACTTCATGAGTCTGATCAAGGCGATGAACTCGACCAAGCTCCCCGATTACGCGTTTCGCAACAACGGCGATCGGACGTTCACCAAGGTCAGTGCGACATGGGGCCTCGACCTGCCGAGCTTCTCGAACGGCGCCGCGTACGGCGATCTCGACGGAGATGGCGCGCCCGATCTCGTCGTCAACAACGTCGACGACGAGGCGTTCGTCTATCGCAACAATGCGCGTTCGCTGCTCCCGGATAACCACTACGTGCAGGTGAGGCTGGAAGGAGATGGCGCCAACCCGTTCGCCGTCGGTACGCGCGTGACGTTGTACGCAGGCGGCCGCCAGTTCATGCAGGAGCTCGAGCCGACGCGCGGATTTCAGTCGAGCGTGGACTATGTGCTGACATTCGGTGTGGGCCACGTCGATACGATTGACTCCCTGCGTGTCGATTGGCCTGATGGACACACGAGTGACACGACTCACGTCGGCACGAATCGGAAGATTACGATTCGGGAGCAGGACACACATCCCACGTCACACGTCGGCACGTCGGCACGCAGGCCCCTGTTCACTGACGTCACAGCGCAGGTTGGCGTCGATTTCGTCCACCACGAAAACGACTTCGTCGATTTCAACCGTGAGCCGCTGATTCCCAAGCTGCTGTCGACCGAAGGCCCGTTCGTCACGGTCGGCGACGTCAACGGCGATGGACTCGACGACTTCTTCATCGGCGGCGCCAAGGGCCAGCCGAGTGCCCTCTATGTGCAGCGGGCCAACGGCACCTTCGCAGCCACGAATCAGGCGGTGTTCGCGTCCGATGCGTTCTCCGAGGACCTCGGCGCGGCGTTCTTCGATGCCAACGGCGACGGCAAGCTCGATCTCTACGTCGTAACCGGCGGCAACGAATTCGCCGACCTCGCACCCGGCCTCGAAGATCACCTCTACCTCGGCGATGGGCGCGGCACCTTGCAGAAGGCGGCAAACCGCCTGCCCCCCCTCTTCGGGAGCGGCTCGCGCGTCGCGGTTTCCAAAGACTTCGTGTTCGTCGGTGGTCGTGTAGCACCGGGCCGCTACGGCATCAATCCGCCCAGTACGTTGCTGCACAACGACGGCAGCGGCCACTTCACCGACGTTACGGCGACAGTTGCGCCCGACCTGGTGCAGCTCGGGATGGTCACGGACGCACTCTGGATCGACGTCGATCGCGACGGGCGTCTCGATCTCGTGGTCGTGGGCGAGTGGATGCCGATCACCGTATTCCACAACACCGGTGCGAAGCTCGTGCGTGTCGCGACCAAGGGGTTGGAGCACAGCGCGGGGTGGTGGAATCGAATCGTGGCGGGTGATTTCGACGGAGATGGTCGCGTCGATCTTGTCCTTGGCAACTTGGGCCTGAACACGCGGCTGCATGCGTCACCCACCGAGCCGGCGCGCATGTACGTCAAGGACTTCGACGGCAACGGCTTTAGCGAACAGATCCTCACCTGCTACGAGCAGGGCGCGTCGTATCCGCTCGCGCTGCGCGACGAGCTGACGGCCGCCCTTCCCTATCTGAAAAAGCGTTTTCCCAAGTATTCCGATTATGCCGGCAAGACGGTCGAGCAGATCTTCGGGAATGAGTTGTCGAGCGCCCTCGTGCAGCAGGCTGAAACGTTTGCTACCGCGCTGGCGCACAACAACGGCGATGGCTCGTTCACGCTGGTACCGTTGCCGCTCGAGGCGCAGCTTGCTCCCGTCTATGGCATCCTGGCGGGCGACTTCGACCGCGATGGCAAGCTGGATCTCCTCCTTGCCGGAAACTTCGACGGGGTGCAGCCCGCCATCGGGCGCATGAGCGCGAGTTACGGGTTGTATCTGCGCGGCGACGGGCGCGGAGGCTTCACGCCCGTGCAGAGCACGACGAGTGGGTTTTTCGTTCCGGGAGCGGCCCGGGACATTCAGCGCCTGCGCACACGGACCGGCGATCTCTACGTCGTCGCGCGCAACAACGACCGGCCGCTGTTTTTTCGCGCGCGAGCGGGAGGCCGGCCGCTAGCTCTGCTTGGTCCGGATGAGGATCACGCCATTGGCGCCGCGCGTGCCGTACTGCGCGGTGCTGGCGGCGTCCCGTAACACCGTGATAGACTCGATGTCGTGCGTATTGATTGCGTTCAGGTTCCCGGCGGAATTGGGACCCAGCGCGATGCCGTTGACCACGATCAGCGCTTCCTCGTCACCCATGAATGTCGTGGTGCCGCGCAGCTTCACGATCGTGCGACCCTCGGCGGTGCGCGAAAATGTCAGGCCGGGCACTTTCGAGATGAGGATCTGCTCGAGCGACATTCCCGGCTGCTGCGCGATGTCGTCCGCGGTGATCACGATGCCCGATCCCGAAGGACGTGCCGTACGCGGTCCGGACCCGGATCCATTGCCCGAGCAGGCAGCGAGCACCAGTACGGCGAGGGAGAAGGGACGGATGATTGAGCTGTGCATGCACATCCCCTGGTAAGTGATTTACAGCCAAAATATACACACCCGGGAGTAAATCGATGAGAGTCTTCGTGCTCGTTGCGCTGTTGACGCTTCCTGTTCGGGTGGATGCGCAACTGCGCGTCACCTCTCCGGATGGACGCAACGTCGTCCTGGTAGACACGCATGACGGCAAACTGTACTACGCCGTCCAGCGCGACCGCCGCCCGCTGCTGTCACCGTCCCTGCTCGGCTTTCAATTTCGCGGTCAGCCGCCGCTGCGCGATAGCCTGCGCATCGTGGATTCGAGCCGCAGCACCTTCGACACGACGTGGACGCAGCCGTGGGGTGAGGTCTCGAAAGTGCGCGATCGCCACAACGAGCTGAAAGTGTCGGTCGAGGAGACGACCAACCCGAACCGCAAGTTCACGCTCGCCGTGCGCGCGTTCAATGACGGTGTGGCGTTTCGCTACGAGTTCCCCGAGCAGCCCGGCCTGCGCGACTTCGAGATGATGGACGAGCTGACCGAATTCGCGATGGCCGACAACGCCCGCGCCTGGTGGATCGCGTCCAACCGGCCGCGCCTCGACCGCTCCGAGCAGCTCTGGTCCCAAGGGCCGGTGAGCACGCTCGACAGCGTCCAGACGCCGCTCACCATGGAGACGCGTGACGGCAAGACGTTCGTGGTCATCCACGAAGCGAACCTGGTGGATTACGCGCGGATGAACATCCGCGGCCCACGCATGGAAAGCCGCACCCTGCGCGCCGATCTCGCGCCGTACGCCGACGGCGTGAAAGTCCGCGGCAAGACACCCTTCGTAACCCCGTGGCGCACGATTCAAATCGCCGACAAGGCCACCCAGCTGTCGCCGTCCGTGATCGGCTTGAACCTCAATCCACCCAGCGTCATCGCCAACACCGACTGGATCAAGCCGATGAAGTACGTCGGCATCTGGTGGGGCATGCACATCAACACGATGACCTGGAATTCCGGACCGAAGCATGGCGCGACGACCGAAAACACCAAGCGCTACATCGATTTCGCAGCAAAGAACGGGTTCGGCGGTGTGCTGGTGGAGGGCTGGAACGTCGGCTGGGACGGCGACTGGATCCAGAACCGCAACGCCTTCTCGTTTACTCAAGCCTATCCCGATTACGACATCGCCGGGCTCGCCCGATACGCCGAGTCGAAGGGTGTGCATCTGATCGTGCACAACGAGACGTCGGGCGGTATCCAGAACTACGAGCGCCAGATAGACAGCGCGTTCTCGATGTACGAGCACCTGGGACTCGACGCCATCAAGTCGGGCTACGTGACCGACCTGACCAGCGAGGGACATTCGCACTGGGGCCAGTTCATGGTCAATCACTATCGCCACGTGATCGAGAAGGCCGCCGAGCACCACATCATGCTCGATGTGCACGAGCCGATTCACGACACGGGCGAACGCCGCACCTATCCCAACATGATGAGCCGGGAAGGCGCGCGCGGGCAGGAGTACAACGCGTGGGGCGGCGAGGGCGGCAATCCGCCGGAGCACGAGACGATCCTCTTTTTCACGCGCCTGCTCGACGGGCCGATGGATTTCACGCCGGGCATCTTCGACATCCTGCGGACCAAGACGGGCCCCGCGCGCACCAATGAAGACGCGCGGGTGCGCACCACGATCGCGAAGCAGCTTGCGCTCTATGTCGTGATCTACTCACCCCTGCAGATGGCCGCCGATCTCCCGGAGAACTACGAGGGCCAGCCGGCGTTGCAGTTCATCAAGGACGTCGCCGTGGACTGGGATACGTCGCGCGTGATCGATGGCAAAATCGGCGATTACGTCATCGTCGCCCGCAAGCAGAAGAACAGCCCGCAATGGTTCCTGGGCGCCATCACCGACGAAGAGACGCGCACGTTCACCGTGCCGCTCACCTTCCTTGATCGCGGCAAGAGCTACATCGCCGACATTTACGCCGACGGCCCGGGCGCCAACTGGCTCACGAATCCCACGCCGGTCACGATTTCCCACCGCACCGTGACGCGGAACTCGACGCTGCGGATCGTGCTCGCCCCGGGGGGCGGACAGGCGATTCGGATCCGCCCGGCGCCAAGAACCACGAAACAGCCATGAATCAGCCTATCGCGCGCGTCATCAACCTGATTCCCGACGACTCGCAGCACCTGTGGTCGGGAGATCTTTCCGCCGCGCGGCGCGCGCTCCTCGCCGCCGATCCGACGAACGTACTCCACATCGACGGCTCCTTCGCGCTCCTCGCGCAGGAAGGCGAGCGCGTGGTGCTCGCACGCAGCCTCGAGCGGCCCCTGCGGTATTTCCTGGCCAAGGCGACGGACGGCCCCGTCCTGATCGTGGCGGAACGGATCGACGCCATCGCTGCGGAGCTCGACCGGCATGGCTGGGCCGATCAGTTTCATCCGTCGTATACGCGGATGGCGCCGGCGCATCACGTGACGACGCTGCGACTGATCGGCTGTCCGGACCCCAATCCGTCGTACGCTCGCTTCTTCGACCCGCCCCAGGCGACGCTGCCCCCGGATCTCGACGTCATTGGCCGACGATACGTCGGGGCGTTGTACGACGAGCTGCAGAGCTGGCTCGCCGCGCAAGATCCCGCGGCCCCGATCGGCGTGCCCTTCTCGGGCGGGATCGACAGTGGATCCGTGCTGCTCTGCCTCTACAAACTCCTGCT
>Ga0070704_100001879_pt1 | contig 11572 bp, 8 predicted proteins | sample KBSK5252metaG_FD_65467 | JGI IMG/M metagenome (GOLD analysis project Ga0070704, IMG submission 65467) | Corn, switchgrass and miscanthus rhizosphere microbial communities from Kellogg Biological Station, Michigan, USA - KBS K5-25-2 metaG | ecosystem: Host-associated > Plants > Roots >... | reverse complement strand
ACCGGCTCGAATGTCGAGGTTCGTCCGACGCAATCAATAGGACGCCTTCATGTGACTACACGAGCTACCCGCCGAAACGATGCGGGCTGCTTCCGAGCCATCGGTCGAGGTATCTCGTCACCGCACCGAGATCGCGTCCTGCGCAGCGGAAGGCGACGTGTCCGTCGGGCCGCACCAAGTATTGAGCGCTGTCCTGGTCGCCCCCAACCCCCAGTCTCGATAGCACCTGACTACTAGCATCGACCAGTACGTCGGGGGTCGAGCGCGCCGTCAAGTAATGGATCACAACCAGCCCCGAGTGTCGGGCAGTGATGCCAGCGACCTGGGACGGGTCCCAGCCGTCGCTCGCCCCGCAAAGAACGAGATGAAGGCTCGCGCCGGCGAGTTCCTGCTGAAGATACGTCTCGCGCCCGTTGTGCTCGATCTTCGCGTCCGGGAACCGATCTCCAGCCTTTGGGCCCACCCCAAGCCGTGGCTCGCCTTCGGTGACAGCGGGACTGTTCCGGTACCGAATCCCAAGCTGCGATACCAAATGAAACAGGTACGCCCGCAGCCGGCTCGAAGCGAAGATGCGAGGTAGTACGCGCGCCACCACGACGCGCCGCAGCCATGTGGCGAGCCGCCCCCCCGATATGGCCCGCGAAAACAGGGTAAATGCGCGATCGGTGTACCGGAGCAGCCGGCGCCCGACCGGCCAGCGCTCCGCCTCGTAGGAATCGAGCAGTCCGGCGACGGCCGTCCCCCGAGCGACGAGGGCCAGCTTCCAAGCGAGATTCCAGGCGTCCTGAATGCCCGTATTCATTCCTTGGGCGCCGACCGGGCTGTGGATGTGCGCGGCGTCGCCGGCGAGGAACATCCGGCCCGCACGGTAGTGCGCGGCCTGGCGATGATGCAGCCGGAAGTGGCTGAGTCACGCCGGATCGCGGAGGGTGAGCCCTCCCCCCGTCGCATGGTCGACGACCTTCTGCAGCTCCTCGAGCGAGAGATCGCTCGGGTCGGGCTCGCCTGTGTCGTGTGACGGGGCCAGGGCGAGACCTCTTTCGCGGGTTCTGCGTCCACCGCCGCCTCCGGCGGCTGCGATGACCCGCCAGGTGGTGGGCGACCCGAGCGGGAAGAACACTGCGACACCACGTCTAAGGGCAAACGAGTGCAGTGCGGCCCGTTCGAGCAAACCGTCCACCTCGACGTCGCCGAGCAGGAAATCTTGCAGATACGCGTCGCCTTCGAATGGAATGCCTGCCCGCTTCCGCACCGTACTGTGGGCTCCGTCGCACCCAGCGAGGTAGCGTGTTCGAACCTGTTCCTCCTTACCACCAGGATGGCGCAGGAGGCAACGCACACAGTCGGCCTCTGGCACCCCATCCACCAGCTCAAGGCCGCGCTCGATAACCACCCCGACTGACGCAAGGTGATTGCCGAGCACGGCTTCGGTTTCGGCTTGCGAGACGAACAGAATGAACGGGAAGCGAGTATCGGTCACGCCGAAGTCACCTAGACTTGCCTCGGCGACGCGCCCGGTGTCGAGATGCATGACAAGGCGAGCGCTGGCATTACCGCGGCGGACCAGCACCTCAGCAAGTCCAAGAGTTTGAAGCAATTCCAGGCTACGAGCCTGTACACCGAGCGCGCGCGATTCATGGACGCGGTCCATCGCGTGGTCGATCAGGCGGAACTGCACGCCAAAGCGGGCAAGCCCGGCCGCGAGCGTAAGCCCGGTCGGGCCGGCACCCACGATCAGCACGTCGAGCATGGTCCGGTCCACCTTGTATTCACCCCTGCATGACTCCGGAACATAGGTTGGAACGGGTCGGTGTGATGGCGGGCAAGCTGCCTAGGAAGTCACTGAGTGAAGGCGTAGCGCAGGTCGCGTCGGCCGTCCAGGCAGGCGGCGGCTCGTCACACTGCCCCCCAAATAGGGATAGCGCCACCTCAGATCGGTCATGATGGCGCTGCTGGTGTGCCCGGCAGGCAGTTGAAACAATCCCGCTCGCCTCGAACGACCACCGCTTTGGTGCGCCATGAAGCACCAACCAAGAGGTTGCGGCCGAATGTGCCATTGCGCGCATGGCACCAAGAGCGTGGCTTACCGAGAGTGTGTTGAATGCAGGAGTCGAAAAGCGCCTTCTAAGCGCCGCAACTGCGATATCCCGTGGCACAGGCAGATCCATGACGTTAGCCCCTCAGCCAGCGACCATCCCGCACCAGTTGGCGGACGTCCTGAGCGAGCGTTACTCCATCGAGCGTGAGCTCGGGCGGGGCGGCATGGCGATCGTCTATTTAGCTCACGACGTGCACAATCGCCGGCAGGTGGCCATCAAGGTCATGCGACCGGAGGTCACCAACGCGCTCGGGGCCGAGCGGTTCTGCCGTGAAATCGAGATCGCTCGTTCGATGGCACACCCGCTGATTGTGCCGCTCTATGAGTCCGGCAGCGCTGGTGGCATGCTGTACTACGTCATGCGGTATGTCGAGGGTGAATCCCTCTTCGACCGCCTGCAACGGGAGCGCCAGCTCTTGGTAGAGGATGCGCTCCGGATCACCCACGACGTAGCTGCAGCTCTCGAGTACGCCCACAGTCGGGGTGTGCTGCACCGCGATGTGAAACCGGAGAACATCCTGCTCGCGGATGGCCGTGCGCTAATCGCGGACTTCGGGCTGGCGCGAGCAATCGGCGCCGCCGATTATCGGCGCCTGACCCAGACCGGCCTCATCGTCGGGACCGCCTTCTACGTAAGCCCGGAGCAGCTCCGCGGAGAGCATGACCTGGACCAGCGGGTGGATGTGTACAGCCTCGGATGCCTTCTCTATGAGATGCTGACGGGCGAACCGCCGTACACCGGACGGTCCCTCATGGAGCTAGCCACCCGCATTTTCCGCGCGCCGATTCCGTCTGCGAATCGGCCGGACCGCAGTGTACCGCCAGCAGTTGACCAGGCAATCAGCCGAGCGCTCGCCAAGTCGGCAGCAGACCGATTCGTCAGCATGGCCGCGTTTACGACTGCACTGTCTGGACGCGGGGCGTGAAGCGGTACCAAGCAATGCCGGGAGCTAGCGCATCGCGCGAGCGCCAGAGACTGGGCCGGAGCCGGTAGTTGAGCGGCAGCACGACGGCGCCCAGCTGGGGGACGGAGTAGAACCCCTCGAGATGGAGCCGGCCCGCTCTGGGCTCGAACCATAGGGCTACGGCCCGAACCGCTCGAAGCGGTACGCCAGCTCCGGTCCGCCTTCCCCCTCGTACGCGAGCCGAGCAATGAGGAGCGCGAACGGCTCCGTGTACCGTGCGACCCGGAGGGGGCCGGCATCGATCGGATCGAACCCCACGTCGCGGATCAGAGTCGCGGCAACATTCTTGGCCTGCACCTCGTCCCCGCAGTACACCAGGCTCGGCCGGACGGCGCGGTTGCGGGTCTCGAACACGCTGAACAGCACCTCGCTGGGCACGGTACCAAACGCAGAAACGACTCGCGCGCGCGGAACCTTACGCGCGAGCTTCTCTGCTCCCGAAGCCGTGCGGCCGACGACGAGCTCGGTGTCCTCCTCGTTCATCGGCAGTGAGCAACTGACGATCAGCTTGCCTGACAGATCGCCGGCTTGCCGGAGCACGTCATTCACCCGGGACCAATGCACGCCAAGCAGGAGTGCGTCCGCCTCTCGAGCAGCCTCGCGGGGCGTGCCGGCCCGCGCCACGCCCCCTGCGTCCCGCGCCAGCTGCTCGAGCTTCTTCCGACTTCGCGCATAGCTGAAGACCACCTCGTGCCCGGCACGCGAAAAGAGCGTCCCGAGCTTGCCGCCCATCAGCCCCGAACCCAGAATGCCGATTCGCATAATCCCTCACCAACCCTTCTCGATTCGTTCGGCTACTCCGTTGCGCAATGCGTCGTTACGATGGGGCTCGAAGGATAAGCGCAGTGGATGACGCTCCCAGGGCATCGGCAGGGGTGGACCGACATCGTGCGCACGACCGAACCGTGGTCGCCCCACGGCCGGTTCCCTCTTAGCTTTGAGCCATGCAGAATCGAGGTGATCTGGCCGTCCTCGAGACAGTCGTGATGAGCGACCGCTATACGATCGAGCGAGAGCTGGGCCGGGGCGGGATGGCGGTGGTGTACCTGGCGCGCGACCGCAAGCACGACCGCCCCGTCGCCATCAAGATCCTGCGAGCTGAGATCGTGGTCGGCCCGGCCACCCAGCGCTTTCTGCTCGAAATCCAGATCCTCGCCCGGCTGCAGCACCCCCACATTCTGGCCCTGCTCGACTCGGGCACCACCGACGAGGCGTCACCCCGGCCGTTCTACGTCATGCCGTACGTTGATGGCGAGACCCTGCGCCACCGGCTTAGTCGTGAGGGCCAGCTGGCCGTGCCCGAGGCGCTCCGCTTGGTGCGGGAGACCGGCGAAGCGCTTCACTACGCCCACCAGCAAGGGCTGATTCATCGCGACGTGAAGCCCGAGAACATCCTGCTCTCGCAAGGTCACGCCCAGGTCGCAGACTTCGGAATCGCGCGCGCCGCAGGCGTTGCGGCCGGCGACCGGCTGACCCGGGCCGGCATGAGCATGGGGACCCCCGCCTACATGAGTCCGGAGCAGGCCGCCGGAGATGAGGAGGTCGACGCCCGGGCCGACCAATACAGCCTAGCGTGCGTCCTCTACGAGCTGCTGGCGGGTCAGCCGCCCTTTACCGGGCCTTCCGCGAATGCGGTGTTGTCGCGCCAGGTTCTCGACCCTGTGCCGCCACTCACCACACTCCGTCCCGGGGTGCCGGGGTCGGTGCGCCGGGCCGTCGAGCGGGCGCTTTCCAAAGCTCCGGCGGACCGGTTCGCGAGTCTGCCGGAGTTCCTTGCGGCACTGGAGGCTCCCGAAGCGCGTGCTGCCGCGCCGAAAAAGGCGATCGTAGTATTGCCGTTCGCCAACCTGAGCCCCGATCCCGACAACGCATTCTTCGCGGCCGGCCTGATGGAGGAGGTGATCGCCGACCTCTCTCGCGTCCGGGCGCTCACCGTGATTTCCCGCACCTCGTCGGTCAAGCTCACTGAGACCGGCTGGGACCTCCGGCGCATCGGGCGGGAGCTCAACGTCCGCTACGCGCTGGAGGGCAGCGTGCGCCGAGCAGGGTCGGCGCTCCGGATCACGGCCCAGCTGATCGACGTCGAGACGGATGCCCACCTCTGGGCGGAGAAGTATTCCGGCACGGTGGACGACGTGTTCGACCTGCAGGAGAAGCTGTCGCGCCAGATCGTGGAGGCGCTCCAGATCACGCTGTCACCACCGGAGGATCGAGAGCTCGCGGAGCGGCCGATCGCCGATATCCGCGCGTTCGAGTACTACCAACGTGCGCGCCAGGAGTACTACCGACTGACCGCCGAAGGAATGGTGGCAGCTCGAGCGCTCGCGGAGCACGGGCTCGCCGTGGTGGGCCCCAACGAGGCGCTGTACGGGATCCTGGGCACCGTGTACGCCTGGTCGCCGACTTTTCTCGTCGGCGACGAAGAGACGACGTTGCGGGAGGCGGAGGCCTGTGCCCGTCGTGCCTTCGAGCTGAACCCGAGCTCGGCGCAAGGTCTTTCGATCATGGGTCAGGTCGCCTATCGCCGGGGCCAGGCGGGGGAGGCCGTCCGGTTGCTGACCCAGGCCTGCGCCGCCGATCCCAACAATCCTGACGCCATGCACCAGCTGGGCGGCGCATATCTCCTGGGCGGGCGTATCGGCCCAATGCGAGAGGTGCTGACCCGGCTGGTCGAGCTGGACCCGCTGACGGCGAGCAATCACTGCCTGCTGGGGTTGAGCTACTTGCTGGGTGGGGATGCTCCCGGAGCGCTGCCCTCGCACCGCCGGGCAGTCGACCTCGATCCGCGGAGCACCATTTGCCGGGTCTGCGCCGCGGTCGCCCTGGTGGCCGCAGGGCGCGAGGGGGAGGCCGCAAGCCAATTCGAGTGGCTGGAACGTCAGCCTGCGGACGATCACCTGGCGGCTGTTGCAGTGCGCTTCCGCCGGGGGCTGGCCGGCGACCGGGCGGCGGTGCTGTCGTCGCCGACTGCGGCGGAGCGGGCTATGGCGGAGTCGGACGAGTACTGGTCCTACCTGATGGCCGCCGCGTACGCCCTGGTCGGCGAGGTCGACCAGGCTCTGAGCTGGCTGGAGCATACGGTCAGAATCCGTGGCTGGGTCGACCACGTGTATTTCACCCGACACGACCGATTCCTGGAGAGCCTGCGCCCGGCCCGGCGCTTCCAGGAGCTGATGACCTCCGCCCGCGAGCGGTACGCGCGGTTTACCGATGACGGCGCTCTCCTAACCCAGCCCGCCTAGTCCGACTCCCCCTACCCAGCAACCCACACGCGCAGCAAGCGTCATGCGGATCGCCACCTGGAACGTGAACTCGCTCAAGGCACGCCTGGAGAAGGTCTCCTGGTGGCTCGAGCGCGCCCGGCCGGACGTGTTGCTGATGCAGGAGACCAAGTTGGCGGATGCGGAGGCACCGGTCGCGGTATTCCGCGAGGCCGGGTATGAGCTGGTCCACCATGGCCAGGGCCAATGGAATGGTGTCGCCATCGCCGCCCGCGGCGCGATCGGGGACGTGGTGACCAACTTCGGCGAACCCCTCCAGCCGGCGCAGACTCCAAGCGTCGCTGATGATGAGCCACTGGCCGAGGCGCGGATGATCGGCGGCACGTTCGGTGGTGTGCGCGTCGTGTCCCTGTACGCACCGAACGGACGGTCGGTCGGCTCACCCTTCTACCAGGCCAAGCTGGCCTGGTACGCTCGCCTTGCCAATTGGCTCGACGCCATGGCCGATCCTGCGGAGCCGCTGGTGCTCGGCGGCGACTTCAATGTCGCGCCGGAGGACAGGGACGTGTGGGACCCGGTGTCCTGCCACGGCGGAACCCACGTTTCCCCGCAGGAGCGGGATGCCTTTTTCCGGCTTGTCAGCTGGGGTCTGGTGGACGCCTATCGCTTGCATCGCGCCGAGCCCGGTCGCTACACCTGGTGGGATTACCGCGCGGGCAACTTCCACAAGAATTTCGGCATGCGGATCGATCATCTCCTGGTGACGCGCCCGGTGGCGGAGCGCACCGTCTGGGCCGAGATCGATCGGGAGGCCAGGAAGGGCAAGCCGATCCCATCGGACCATGCTCCGCTGGTGATCGATCTCGACCGGCCCGGCTACCCTTTCGAGGCCGGCTGGGCTGCGGCGGAAGCGCGCATCGCCTCCCGTGGCACTCGACTTGCCGCCCGCGACTCGAGCGGGCAGCCCCCGTAGTCCAACCGTCGAAACGATGGGCTTTGTGTCAGGACTTACGGGTCGATGGCGTCGAGCGTGCTGGGGGAGTCAGGGGAGCGCTGATGGGCGGGTCCTACAGAAAGTGCAGCGAATGCGGCAAACGGGCCCTGAGCATCGCCACCCGTTGTCCCGGCTGCGGCCACGAGTTGCCAGCCCCGGCAGCCCCGGAGTTCGAGCCCCCCTTGGACCTGCGCCGGTTCCTGTCGCCGAGAGTGCTCGGGGGGATAATCGCCACCATAGCCGTCCTGGCGGCGGCCGCGCTGGCTCGAGCCCGCCGGCCTCTGGAACAACAGTCATCCCTCTTCTCGGAGGCCCAATCCGTCTCGGCCTTGTCCGCCGTGGCGTACACCACGACGGCAGCGGCCCGGCTGGACACGGTGACAGCCGCCCCGTTGCCGACCGCGAGCGCGGGCGAGGTCCTCGTCGCCCGAACCTGGACCAACGTGCGTAAGTCGCGGAGCAAGCGCGGCGACGTCGAGGCAGTGCTCCTGCCCGGCGACACGGTCGTCGCGGACTCGCTCGAGCGGGCCTGGTATCGGGTGGCGCTGGAGGGAGAGGTGCTCGGCTACGTCCACCGCTCGACACTGGCCCGTCCCTAGCCCATCAGCGGACCACGTCTATTGGATCTTGGTACTCTTCGACTCCATCATCGGCGCCCACTTCCCGTCCGCTCCCTGCAATTCCATCTTGAACGTGTACTCCGTGGGCGAGACCTCGTTGATCGTGACCCGCGACTTGGTCTTCTTGCCACCCATCATGCTCTCGTCCGTGTAGTTCCACGTCTTCCCTTGTATGGTGCCCTTCGGCACGGTCGCCATCGTCATGGGCGAGTTGTCTACGCCGTAATACGTGTAGACTTTCTCCTCCGTGCTGTAGCCCAAGATTCCGATGCTCTTGGTCGGGCCCCAGGGTCCGGTCCCATCCGACCGGCAGACCACGCTGAAGCGACCGTCGTACCACTCGCAGGTGTCGGTGCCCGTCATCTTGCCGCCCGGCCCCATCGGGCCTGGCTTCGCCTCGCCTTCGGTCTTCCACTTCCCTACGAAGTAGCCAAGCCGCGCGTGCTCGGGCCCGGGCTTGGGCGCTTGAGCCGCCTGGGCGGCGACGACTTGTGCACCCGCAATGGAGATGATGGCACAGGCGACAAGCCCATTAGACGCTTTCATTTGGGTTCCCCCGCTTGAGGGAGTTGAGGGAAGGATGCTGGCTGGTGAGGAACATTTTAGCCATCGTCTGGGTGAGGTCAATCCAAGAGCAGAGCCCGGTGCTCCGTTCGGTTTCGAAGTGAATCGCGATCGACTAACGCCTCGAGGGAGGACGCCACCATGCCGGTGACGACTACTTCCCCGCAACCAACCGCTCGAAGCGCGGGTTGCCCTTGAGCGTGGCGAAGGTGGGATCGATCCGAAGCCAGCCTGGCGATAGGTAGTAAGGCATCTTAAGCAACGGCTCGAGGCGGTCCAGCGCCTTCTCAGGCTCGCCCACGAGCAGGTAGATGCGCACCAGCTGATGTTGGATGTAGGCACCTTGGTAGGCGTCCCGGCTGATGGGCCAGAGCGCGACTGCGCGCTCGCCTTCCGCGATCGCGTCCGCCTTCCGCCCCAGATAGGCCAGAGCCAGACCCCGGAAGACATGGCGCTGTCCGTCGTCCGGTGCGGCCCGAAGCTGCTCCTCGAATGCGAGCCGGGCCGTGTCGGCGTAGACCCGGGACTCGGCCGGATGCCCGCGGAGGCCTTCGGTCTCCGCGCGGATGATCGCCCAGGTCGCCCGATCGTTGTCGAAGGCACTGGGGGCCAGTGCGAGGAGCTGCTGCTGCTGGGCGTCATCCAGTACCCAGTAGAGGTCCCAAAAGTACCCGAAGAAGGCGACTAGCGCCGTTGGCTCGACGGTCGTGAGGGCCGTGCGCATGACGGCCCGGGCGCCGGCGAGGTCACCCTGCGCGAGGGCCACCATGGCCTTCAACTCGATAATCAGGAGGTTGGTGGGGGCGAGCGCGAGGCCGCGGTCCAGGGCCGCTTGGGCCTCGGGGTAGCGGCGCATCCAAAGCAAGGTGGCCCCGGTGCGCCGCGCCGTGTTGGCTGAGCGGGGGTCGAGGGCGGCCGCCTTGGCGAGATGCTGCAGCGCCGCGTCCCAGCGGCCCAGGGCCTGCTCGGCCATGGCCGCGTTCCCAAGCAAGTCGACGTTGTTCGGTGCCCGCTTAAGTCCCGCCTCGGAGGCCGAGAGCGCCCGCTGGTTGTCCAGCGCCACGGATCGATAATATTCGCCCAGCGCGAGCGGCCCCTCGAGCCGGTCGGGCCCGAGCGCCTGGGCCCGCTCGGCGGCGTAGTGCACCTCTTCAGCCTGCGCGGGCGTGGGCGCGCTGTTGAAGTACAGGCTGGCGTGCGCACGAGCGAGCTGGGACCAAGCCGGCGCGAACGCTGAGTCGAGCGCCACGGCCTGCTCGTACAACGAGATGGCGCGCCGGAGACTCGCTGGATCTTGCGCGGCCATGCCCTGCGAAGCTGCCTCGCCCTTCAAGAATGCATCGTACGCTGCCAGGTTCTGGGTTGGCTGGGCTGTTAGGTCGCGGCGTGCACTGTCACCCAGGGCCACGTCGAGCGCACCCGCCACCTTCGTCGCGATGTCGGCTTGGACCTGGAACACGTCGGTGAGCGAGGCGTCGAGCGGTTCCTGCCACCGCGTGCGCGGCGCGTGCCCGGGCCCCGCGTCCACCAGCTCGGGCGTGACCCGCACCCGGCTCCCGCCACCCGGTGCCTTATCCCATCGCACAGTGGCCGTGAGCAGGTAGTCGGCCCCCAGCTCGCGCGCGATCTCCTGCGGCGCCTTCGTGGTGTGCCGGTACTGGTTGGAGCTGCCGCGAGCGATGACCTCGAGTCCCGCGACGCGCGCGAGCTTGCCCCGTACCGCCTCTGCGACCCCGTCGGCGAAGTAGGCATCGGCCGAGTCGCCCAGGTTTTCGAACGGAAGGACCGCCAGCACTTTGGGCCCGGTGCCCTCCGTCGCGCCCGGATGGGTGCGGCGCCAAGCGAAGAGCGAGCCTGCGACGAGGACGCCGAGCCCCAGCACCACGGCCGCCACCGGCGCGCGTCGAGGGCGGGTCGCCGCGGGCGACGGCATGGCGACGGGGGCCGGCACCGGAGTGAATCCCGATGGGGCCCCTTGAATCGCCCGGACGAACTCGGCCGTCGTAGCAAACCGATCCGAGGCGGACTGCGCGAGGGCTCGCTGGACCGACTGGTCGACGCCCTCCGGCACGTCCGGTCGGATTGCGCGCACGCTCGGGATCGGCTCCGTGAACCACTTCGCGACGATTGCTGCCGCAGTCGATCCCGTGAACGGTGGCTCACCGGCCAGCATCTCGTACAGGACGCAAGCGAGCGAATAAAGATCGGTCCGGGCGTCGAGCGCCTGTTCCCCGTTCGCCTGCTCCGGGCTCATGTAAGCCGGCGTGCCCAGGCTCGATCCGGTCTGCGTCAGGTGCTCGTCGCCCCCAAGGGCCCGTGCGATCCCAAAGTCGGCCACCAGCGTGTTGCCGTCCTTGGTGAGCAGCAGGTTCTCGGGCTTGATGTCCCGGTGAACCACGCCGTGCTCGTGGGCGTACTGGAGGGCCTGGGCCGCTTCCCGCGTGATCCGCAGCGCCTCCTCGACCGGGAGCCGGTGCTCCCGCCGCAGCCGGTCGCGCAACGACTCGCCATCAACGAACGGCATGGTGAACCACAGCTGCCCGGCAGTCTCGCCTGAGTCGTAGACGGTCAGGATGTGGGGGTGTTGGAGCCGGGCGGCGAGCTTGATCTCGCGCTGGAAACGGTCGGGGCCTAGCGAACTAGCCAGCTCGGGCAGCAGCACCTTCAAAGCCACCGACCGGTCGTGCTTGAGGTCCCGAACGAGGTAGACCATCGCCATCCCGCCGCGCCCGAGCGCGTGCTCAAGCACGTAGTGGTCGCGGAGAGCTTCGGCGAGTTGGGTCGGGGTGTCAGCCACAGTGGCGGCCTGCGCCATGGATGATTCAAATCTGATAGCGGCGCGTGGCCGTTGCCACTTTTACCTGAATTTTGCCATCAGCTCACGGATTCAGCGTGGAAGGGCGGCTCTAATTACTTACCCCTGCCCCACGATGTTGGTAGGCGCCGCTAGCACGCCGCCCTAGCACGACCGCACACTGGACACACCTGGCGTTCGGACATCCTTAGCGAAGGCTCGAACTGGCGGCGCTGCCGAACGCCGTGCAGATTTGCCCCATCTCCGCCCCATTCCCGTTTCCCGATCTGCCATGCCCGGTGGCCGCTGCCTTTAG
>Ga0070704_100001876_pt1 | contig 11576 bp, 8 predicted proteins | sample KBSK5252metaG_FD_65467 | JGI IMG/M metagenome (GOLD analysis project Ga0070704, IMG submission 65467) | Corn, switchgrass and miscanthus rhizosphere microbial communities from Kellogg Biological Station, Michigan, USA - KBS K5-25-2 metaG | ecosystem: Host-associated > Plants > Roots >... | reverse complement strand
CCTTCCCGGATCCCGCTCTCCACGGCGCTGTCGAACGCCGTGGGAACACCCTGCATCAGCAGTAGGAACGCCGCTACGACCAAACGCCTGGAATGCGCCGGCTGCAGGAAGGACAGCGGCCGTCGCTCCCGATCCGCTGCCGCTTGATGACGTACCCGTGCCGCTCGATCAGCAGGTCGCCGCAATCGGGACAGAATGTGTGCTCCCAGCGCCCGACGCGACCCGGAAGGTTGCCGGCGTACACGAACTGCAGCCCGGCACGCGTCCCGATCTCGCACGCGTGGATGAGCGTCGCGGCCGACGTGTTGTCGGGGTCAGTCATTCTGTAGTCTTTGTGGAATGCGGTGACATGCCACGGAATCTCCGGCGATATGGCCGCGATCGCCTCCGCGGCGCGCGTGAGCTGCGAGTCGTCATCGTTGAAGCCCGGGACGATCAGCGTGACGATCTCGAGCCAGAATCCCCGCTCGTGCACCATCCGCATCGCGTCGAGCACATGCTGGAGGACGCCCCCCAGCTCGCGATAGCGTTTATCGTCCATCGCCTTCAAGTCGATCTTGTAGCAGTCGGTCCACGGCCTGATGTAGTCCAGCACTTCCGGTGTGGCGTTGCCGTTGGAGATGAACGCCGTCTTCAGGCCGCGGGGCCGCGCGACCTTGAACACGTCGACCGCCCATTCGGCGGTGATCAGCGGCTCATTGTACGACGACCCGACCATGCGCGCGCCCTGACCGAGCGCGAGCGTTACGAGCGCGTCAGGGGTGATGTCGGTCGGCATCACGCCGGCGGCCTCATCGCGGAGCGCCTGGGAGGTCAGCCAATTCTGGCAGTACCCGCAATGGAAGTCGCACCCGAGCATGCCGAAGGTCAGGGTGTCGCTTCCCGGCAGGCAATGGAAGAACGGCTTCTTTTCAGTGGGATCGCACTGCAGCGCCGCGACATAGCCGGCGGGCACGAACAGCGTTCCTTCAGTATTGAAGCGGACCTTGCAGATGCCGCGCCGACCGGGCTTCACGAGGCAGCGGTGGCCGCACGCAAAGCAGCGGATCGCCCCGCCGTCCAGCTTTTCGATCAGCTCGGCTTCCCGCACGCGCGTATCCAGCGCCTGCGCCAGCGGAATCTCCGACGGTGTGTGACTCAGGAATGACGTGATGCTGCGGCGCGGCATACGCCTATCGCAGGCTTCCCGGCGTGAGCTGGTAGAGCAACATCACGGTGCGCACGTCCCGATCCGAGAGAGCGCGCACCTTCGCGGTCGGAAACATGATGTCGGTCGAGTCTTTCGAGTGATCGAGGCCCAGGAGATGACCGACTTCGTGCACGGCCACGACGCGAATGTCGTCCGATTCCATCGGACGGCCTTTCGGATCGAACGTCGCCAGGGTGATCACAGCGGACTGAATGGTCCCGTTCTCATCCCACGTCACGTCGGTCTGCCCCGTCCGTTCGATCTCGAACTGGATCCGCCATTTCACCGTCACTTCGGCGTTGGTCGAGTCTCCGCCGAAATCGAAGCGGACCGGCACGCCAGCGCTGGTCCATTCGCCAAACGCCCGGCGAATGGCATCGAGGAACTCGGGCTTGAAGTTGGCGGCGTACGTGGGAGCGAACCACACGCGAATGGGGTTCGTGGTCCGGTTTTCCCAGCGCCGCAGCATCGAATCCCCTGACTGCTCCAGCATTTCGCCCAGATACGTGGTGGTGCCGCTGCTGCGAATGCGGCGCCGCGTTTCCGAGCGCGCGAGCAGCTCGACGTACGTTGGCTCGCGACCGGCACTGGTGGCACTGCCCTGCGACGTGCTTGCGGGCGGCGCGACGGGCGGCGCGGGCGGCGGCAGCGCCGGATCCGGGGAGATGCGCTCAACCTCCGGCTCGGAGCTGCGCGGGCGCGGGTTGGGACGGAAGGCATCCCAAAAAATGAAGAGGACGATCAGCACCGCCGCGGCGGCGATCATTCCCGTAAGTCGACGTTCCACCATGTGCGCAATATGCGGAAATCGTCGGTCGCGACGCTAGCTTTGCACTCTGCACGTCCCTATGATTGTGGCCCGCATGTGTTTGGACGATAGGTGATCACGCTACCCGGGAAACACGTCATACGCTGGCGCGTGTGGGTCATCGCCGCATGGGCGGCGCTGGCCGCGCTGTTTGCGCCGAAAGCCACGCACGTGGGGCGCGTGCTTGCCCTGCGCGGCAGTGCGGTCGAGCACAGCGAATCGGAGCGCGCGACCCAGCTGATTCGCGAGGCATTTCCCAGCCCCATCGCCGATTACGTGGCGATCGTCGTCCACGGTCCCGTCCGATATACCAATCCGCGGTTTGCCACCGTGCTCGATTCGATCTCGGCAGCCCTGACCCGGCAGCCATACATCAGCCAGGTCGTCTCGGTGCGCAACATCGGTGAATCGACGTTTGTGAGCTCGGACCGCCGCACCACGTTCCTGATCGCCGCGCTGACGGCGTCGAGCATCACCGACCTCAGCCGTACCGTGGTGCCGGACCTGCGCGAGGCGGTCAACAGTACGCTCGACCGGTTGCCGCGCGCCGACGGTTTCGACGTCAAAGTGACCGGTAACCCGGCGCTCGACTACGACGTGCGCACGATCAGCACCGCCGACACCCGAAACGCCGAACGGCGGGCGCTGCCACTGACGCTCATCGTGCTGGTGCTGGCCTTCGGTGCGCTGGTCGCCGCCACACTGCCCATCATCGTCGGCATTCTGACCATGACCATCGCACTCGGCGTCGTCGCCGTCGCCGCGCAATTCCAGCCGATGTCGGTGTTCGTCCTCAACATCACGACGATGGTGGGGCTGGGCGTGGGAATCGACTACTCGCTCCTCATCGTGACGCGATTCCGCGAAGAGCTGAACCGCGGGCTTGCGCCGCTCGATGCCGCCACGCGGACCATTCAGACCGCGGGCTCGGCGGTCGTGACCTCGGGATTGACGGTCGTGGTGGGTTTCGCCGCGCTGATCCTCACGCCGCTCACGGAGACGCGCTCGGTCGGCATCGGCGGCCTCATCGTCGTCGCGGTCGCGGTCGCTCTCGCGACGACGCTACTTCCCGCCTTGCTCGCGGTTCTGGGACGGAATATCGATCGGCCCAGATGGCTCGCGCGCCTGCTCGCCTGGATTCACGCGCCGACCGGATGGGAGCGCTGGGCGCGCACGCTAGCACACCATCCTTGGCGCGCGATCCTCGGCGGCGGCCTCGCGGCCGCCTTCCTGACATTCCCCCTCACACAAATCAAGATCGGCCTTCCGGCACGGAACTGGTTTCCGCCGGACGCCGAGTCGGGTCAGGGACTGGAGGCGCTGCGCGACATGGGCGCGAGTGGCGTGATCCAGCCGCTGCGCGTCGTGGTGCAGCTGCCGTCGGGAGCGTCGGCCCTCTCGGGACGGTGGCTCTCAGGGCTCAAGGCGTTGAGCGATTCGATCGAGAAAGACCCCAGAGTCCGCGAGGTGCGCGGCGTCGCGACGGTGCGGCCCGGGCTGTCGACGCTGCAGCTCGCACTGTACTACAGCGACGCGGACTCCGTACGCCTGCGTTACCCGGCGTTCTTCAACGCGTATCTGAGCTCGGACCGGCGCACCACACTCATCGACGTGATCGCCGCCGACAGCGTGTCGCTCACCGGTATGATGGACCTCACCCGGCACGTCCGGCGCACGATCGCCGCCGGCCAGCGCCTGCACGGCGCGGAGATGGTGGTCGGGGGTTTCGCGGCGTCGAGCCTCGATCTGCAAGAGCATCTCCTGCAGCGCTTCCCCGGCATCGTCGCGATGATTCTGGGGGTCACCGCTGTCATGTTGTTGATCGCCTTCCGCTCGATCCTCGTCCCCCTCAAAGCGGTCGTGCTCAACTGCGTTTCCGTCGGCGCGGCATTCGGCATCACGGTGCTCGTGTTTCAGCACGGCTACGGCAGCGAGATATTTGGCGTGGCAGGACCGACGGAGGCGATTTTCGTCGTCGTGCCCGTGCTCGTTTTTGCGACCGTGTTCGGACTGTCGATGGACTATGAAGTCTTTCTGCTGACGCGAATCAAAGAGGTCTTCGACAAGACCGGCCGCAACGATCACGCGACGATGGAAGGACTCTCCGCCACCGCATCGACCATCACCTTTGCGGCGCTGATCATGATCATCGTGTTCGGCAATTTCGCCTTCTCGCGCGTGTTGGCGGTGCAGTTCATCGGCTTCGGGTTGGCGCTCGCCGTGTTCCTGGACGCCACGCTGATCCGCATGGTGCTCGTGCCGGCGATCATGCACATCGCCGGGCGGTGGAATTGGTGGCCGGGCGTCCGCGCACCGCGGCGCGAGGTGGAAGTCGAAGAAGTGACCTAGAGCAGCTTCAGCTTCTCCCCCCATACATCCCAGTGCCAGGCTTCGACCCGAACGCCGGTATCCGGGTCCTTGAGGGGCTTGTATTGCAGCCAGCGCGCCTGAAAGCCGAGGGTGCGCCCGAGCTCCAGCAGCCTTTCCTTATCAGAGCTCACGAGGTGGACCATCGGCACGTTGTCGATCTTGTGGCGGTGAAGCCAAACGCCGCCGTTGAGGGCGAATCGCATCCCCTCACGGCGGCGTTGGAATTCCCGATAGGGCGGCTCTATGTGCAGGTGATCTTGCCCTCGGCCGTCGCGGGCGCCACGGGCGCCGCGTTTCCTTGATAGAGCACGCATTGCCGCGGCGTCTGGCTATGAATCGCGCGCGCCGACCAACCGCCCGGGGTCGACTCGAGGACGCTCAGCGTCACACCAGTCGACGAGCGGAAGTTGTTGAGCGCCGCCAAGCTGCTGGTGTAGAACGCGCTGTCATAGAAGAAGGCTTCCTCCGCGGTCGCCAGATTCTTGAGGTCGGACTTCATCTGGGCGACGTACGCCTTCTGCTTCGTGTTGGCGAGTTTCGGAATCGCGATCGCCGCGAGGAGTCCGATAATCACCACCACGATCAACAGCTCGATCAACGTAAAACCGCGATTCTTCAACGGTTCTCCCTTCGGCGCGAAAGGGCGCCAACCCAGGATCAAGCCCGAATTGACGCCCCTATTGTGGGGTACGACCCCCCCTTCTTGCAAGAGGTGTGCTTAACCCTTCGCTTCGACCCAATTCTTTCCAGCACCGACACTTACAACGAGTGGGACCCGTAATTCGGCGACTCCCTCCATCTCGCGTTTTACAAGACCCCCGGCGTCATCCGCATGGGCTTCTGTGACCTCGAACACAAGCTCGTCGTGCACCTGAAGGAGCATCTTCGCGTCCATGCCAGTCCGCTGCACCGCGGCGTGAATCCGGATCATCGCAATCTTGATCAGGTCGGCGGCCGATCCCTGCAGCGGCGAGTTCGTGGCGGTCCGCTCGCCAAAGGAGCGAATACTGAAGTTTCGGTCTCGGAGCTCGGGGATGTAGCGCCGCCGTCCGAAGAGCGTCTCCACAAACCCGCGCTGGCGCGCTTCGTCAACCGTCCGGTCGAGCCAGGCTCGGACCCCGGAAAAGCGCTCGAAGTAATGCCTGATGAATGCTTTGGCCTCCTCGAGCGTGATGCCGAGCTGGCGCGAGAGCGCCTGCGCCCCCTGACCATAGATCGTCGCGAAGTTGATGGTCTTCGCGCGGGCTCGCATCTCCCCCGTCACGCTCGCTTCTGGCACACCAAAGATGACTGTGGCAGTCTGGCGGTGAATGTCCCCCCCACGCTGGAACGCGGCCACGAACTCCGGATCGCCGGAGAGGTGCGCCAACAGCCGGAGCTCGACCTGCGAGTAGTCGGCCGTCAGGAGCAGGCGGCCGGGCGGCGCAACAAAGGCGCGGCGAATCTCCTCCCCCCGCTTGGTCCGAATGGGGATGTTCTGCAGGTTCGGATCGGATGACGACAGGCGGCCGGTCGCGGCGCCGGTCTGGTTGAAGGTCGTATGCACCCGGCCGGTGTCGGGCCGGACGTAGCCCGGCAGCGCGTCCACGTACGTGGATTTGAGTTTCGAGAGCTCGCGATACTCCATCATGAGGCGTGGCACCTCATGCCCCATGGTCGCGAGCTGCTCCAGCACTTCGACGTCCGTCGATGGGCCGGTTTTCGTTCGCTTCAGCACCGGCAGCTTGAGCTTCTCGAACAGGACGGTCCGGAGCTGCGGCGTTGAGCCGAGGTTGAACTCGCCTCCGGCCACTTTATAGATGTCCATTTCGAGACCGGCGAGCTCCTTATTGAACCCGCGCGACATCTCGCCCAACAGCGCCCGATCGACCAGCACGCCGGTCGCTTCCATGTCCACCAGCACCGGAATGAGCGGGATCTCGATTTCGTCGAGCAACCGCGTCAGGTGATGCTCCTCGATTTCGGAGCGGAATGCTTCCTCGAGCCGGAGCACCATCTCTGCCTGCGCCGCCGACACACGTGCAGCTTCCACTGGGAGAACGTCGGCATACTGCCGCTCTTTGCCGGTCAGCTGCGCCGTCGTCGGAAGCTCGACGGACAGCCGTTCGCGCGCGAGGTCGGCGATCGCGTGCGATCGATTGCCCGGATCCAGCACAAAGCTTGCGACCATCGAGTCGTAGGCGACGCCGGCGAGCGGAACGCCGGCACGCGTGAGCGCGACCCAACTGGCCTTGATGTCGTGGCCCGCTTTCCTGACGGCGGCGTCCCCGAGAAGAGCGCGCAGCTCCGCCATCGGCTTGCTGGCGATAGGGGGCAGATTGCGCGGCGGCGTCACGCCGTCGAAGTCACCCTCCGGCGCGCGGTGACCGAGCGGTAAATACCAGGAGCGACCCGGTGCGACGGCGAACGAGATACCGGCCAGATTCGGCTCTGTCTGCAGCGCGACCAACGGCGCGGCGCGGAGCTCCGCGAGCATGGCCGGCAGCTGCGCGGGATCATCGATCAGCGTGGGATCCGCAAGCACCGGAGCCCGGCTCGCCGGTACCGGCGGCGTACCTCCGCCCCCCCCCGCCGTACTCTCCTCTTCCGTCGGTGGCGTTCCGACGGACGCGAGGTCCGTGAGTTTCGGAATCAACGTGCGGAATTCGAGCTCGGTGAACAGCGCGGCGAGCCGCTCGGTGTCGGGCGTCTGGACGTGGAGCTGCTCGAGATCGAGCTCGACCGGCACGTCGCGGCGCAGTGTCACGAGCGCGCGTGAGAGGCGCGCGTTATCGGACTGCGCGAGCAGCGCTTCGCGTGGCCGCTTCCCGGTAATTTCGGCCGCTTTGTCCAGGATGGTGTCGAGATTGCCGTAGGTTTCGAGGAGCTGGACCGCGGTCTTGTCGCCGATGCCTTTGACGCCGGGAATGTTGTCGGAGCTATCGCCGACCAGCGCGAGGAAATCGACGACCCGCTCGGGAGCCACACCCAGTCGCTCGTTCGCGTTGGACGTATCGACCCACTGCTCCTCGACGGCGGCCTGACCACCCCGGCCGGGATTGAGCAGGGCGATTCCCTCGCCGATCAGCTGATAGAAATCCTTGTCGCCCGACACGATGACGGCCTGGAGGCCGCTCGAGGCCGCACGCTGCGCGAGCGTGGCGACGACGTCATCCGCCTCGTAGCCGTTGATGGCGATGACGGGAATGTGAAACGCGTCGAGTATCTGGCAGACGCGCTCGAGCGAGCGGTCGAAATCCTGCTGGAGTTCCTCTCCCAGCTTTTCGCGCGTGGCCTTGTATTCGGGATACTGCTCCTGGCGAAACGACACGCCCCGATCGTGTACCCAGCCGATGTACTCGGGATGATAGTTCTCGTAGAGCCGGAGCAGAAAATTCGTGATGCCCCAGACCGCCGACGTATTCTCGCCCCGCTTGGTCGTCAGCGGCCGTGCGATCATGGCGAAAAACGCGCGATAGATCAGCGCATAGCCGTCGACCAGGAAAACGCACTTGCGTCCCTGGGTGGAAGCGGGAATCGGCGGCGCCGGGCGCGGAGGCATGGCTCGAAAGCTAGCGGTCCAAACAAGAACCCCGCCCGAGCATCCGGGCGGGGTACAGCGTCGATGAAGTGGTTGGGCGCTGGAGGTGCGGTCAGACGCGCACGACGTTCGTCGCGTGGAGCCCTTTATCGCCCTGCTTCACTTCGAACTCCACTACCTGACCCTCGGCGAGTGTCTTGAACCCATCCATCTGAATCGCCGAGAAATGTACGAACACGTCTTCTCCACCCTCTTGCTCAATGAAGCCATATCCTTTGGCGTCATTGAACCACTTCACCTTTCCCTTGATCACGATCCGCCTCCTGCAGAGTCTGATACTGGGCCCCCGCCCTGCGGGATGCCTGCCCGGCCCTGGTGTCGAGCGCGGTAGAAATGACCGGCGGATTGTGAGACTGTCAACCGGGGTTTCTACGGTTGATACAGCGCGCGGTACAACTCGCGATTCCGCAAGAGCGTGCGGACATAACCGCGCGTCTCGGGATAGGGAATCAATTCGATAAAGCGATCCGGATCGTTCGCTCCTGCGCGCTCGAGCCAGCGGCGCACGGGGACCGGACCCGCGTTGTAGGCCGCGATCGCCGCATCGACCCGGCCGAATCGTTTCAGCAGCTCGGCGAGATGCGCGGCGCCAAGGTGCAGATTGAGGTCGGGGACCGTGATCCACTCCGGATAGAAGGCGACATCCAGCCCGCGCGCCATCAGTGCCGCGGTGCTCGGCAACAGCTGCGCCAATCCGCGGGCCCCCGCTGGGGAGAGCGCCTCGATGTCGAACGTGCTCTCCTGCCGGACGAGCGCCGCCAGCAGGAGCGCGTCGACTCCGAATTCCTCCGCCTCGGCCTCGACGGCCGTGCGGTTGGGCCAGGGGAAAATCGCGCGCAGCACGCGCGCGTCGCCGGCCGCCTGCAACGCCGCCTGCCAGCCGAGCCGCACCGCCGCCGAGCCGTAGCCCCGGCCGCTCAGTCCTTCGCTCCAGGCAAGCTGCGCATCGAGGTCGGTCGGCGGTCGCGACAGGACGAAACGCACTTCGGCTTGGGCTTCGGTGTCCAGGCCGGCGAGCACCAACGTGTCGATACGCGCAAGTCCGGCCGCGACGGCGGGCGGCGGGGGTGTGACGGGAATTGCCGTGGGAGCGAACGCCAACGGCGGCAAGTGTGTTTCGCGACGCGCGCGCATGCCGTAGTAGCCGAGCGAGTCCTCTCGCGCGAGCGCGATCCAGCTGCTGCGTGCTTGCGCGGAGTCGCCGCGGTCGAGGGCGACCTTGCCGAGCCAGAAGCGCGCAGCGGTGCGCTGCGGTCCCGCGGCGTCGATCTCGGATTGATACAGCGCGGCGGCGGTGTCGAGCTGTCCCGTGCTTTCCGCGCGCGACGCCAGGCGGAACCGGGAGAGCGAGGCGCGTTGATCGGCCGGATAACGAGTGATCAGCTCGCGGTACCAGCGCGTCGCATTCGCCGAGTCCCCCCGGCCATCGTACAGGTCGGCCAGAATGTAGAGCGCACCCGCGGCCGCCGTATCGGTGGGATAGCGCTGCGCAAAGCTCGCGAGCGCGCCTGGCGCCGTCGCGTCGCCCAGCCGGACGAGCACGCGCGCACGCCGGTATAACGCGAGCGGCCGCACACTCGAATCGCGCGCGGCGGCGCTGTATGCGCGGGCCGCTTCCGGCATCCGGCCGCTCGACACCAGCAGCTCTCCGTACAGCATGAAGGTCGCGGCGCTCGAGTCCCCGCGCCGCAGCGCGTGCTCCACGTGAATGCGCGCGTCTTTCACGGTGTTGCGCCGGTTGAGCGCGCGGGCCAGGGCGACATGCTCGGCGGCCTCGCGCGGCGGCAGCGGACCGAGCGCCAGCGTCACACCTGCCGCGGCGTCATCGCTCAGCGGGTCGCGCGCCAGGAGCGCGTATAAGGCGGTGCGACCGCGCGTGGAGTCGCCTGTGGTCAAGGACAGCCGCGCGACATCGAGTCCCTTCCCCGCCGCCTCGAGCGCATCGAGCGCGCGCGCCGTATCGCCCGCGTTCAGAAATGCGCGAGCACGCGCGACCGGTACCTGGCGCGCTGCCGGCGCGGTAATGTCCGCCAGCAACACGCGCGCGGCCGCGCTGTCCCGACTCAGGCGCGCAAGACGGATGCGCAGCCATTGGTCGATTGCCGCGAGCCGTCCGCTCGCGCGCGCGGTGGCATATGAAGCCGCGGCGCTATCCGGCTGACCCGCCGCCTCGTACGCGATCCCCGCCCGCACCGCGAGCAATGCGGCGCGTGCAGCGGGCGCGCGGGCGCGCGCGAGATCGAAGTGCGCAGCTGCGTCAGCGTAGTTGCCCACGCCGTACTCGGCCTGCGCCAGCACCGCAAGCGCCTCGCCGTCAGCATAGTCGAGCAGCCACGGCTGATTGACGAGCAGTGAGCGCGCGTAGGCATACCGCCTGGCGTGGACCTCTGCCTTGGCACCTTCGACGACCAGGAATGCGTTGGGATTCGGGTCGCGCCGCGCCGCCGCGAGCAGCGTCTCGGCGGCATGCCAGGGACGGCCCGACAGGCGCAACGAATCCGCGCGAACCGTGGCCGTGTGATCCGGTTGCGCGGTTTGCGCGAAGCCACCCCCGGTGCCCAGCACCAGCAGCGCCGCGAGGGGCGCGGCGATCCTCGTCACCGGCCGGTACGCCTCACCCGCGCCAGGACTCGCTGGTATTCGGCGCGTGACGACGGCGTGAGCCGGAAGCGATTGAAGCCTGTCTGATCCTCGAAAAAGAGGACCAGGCGCTCCGTACTATAGGTCCAGCGCAGCACCCGCAGGCCGCTGCGATCCATGCCGTTGGTCATGTCGAGCATTTCATCAGCTTCACCCAACGTAATCAGTACCTCCCCGCGCTCCGTCATCCACCCCGGCTGTCCTTCATCCTGGAATCGCACGTTCGCTTCCTGCACGCGCCGGAAGTAGTCGTCGAGCGCCTCGTTTTCCGCCGTGATGGGGTTTGGATCGGTGGCCCGCCAAAAATCACGCCAGACTTCGGCACGGTGTTCCGGTACGGTGCGCCTCAACGAATCGACCCAGTCCTGCCGGTCGAAGTAACGCAGCAGGTTCGCCATCTCCTCGAAGTTGGTGATGACCCACTGGTTCGAGAAGCTCACCAGGAACCGGGCGCGGACTGTATCGCCCCCCTCGGCGGGCACAACCTCGAGCTCGGCTTGACCCACCGGCAGATTCCCCGGCGCAACGATGAGCGTCGCCGACGCGAGGTTGGTATCGCCCGTCAGCTGGGCGGAGTCTCGCCACAGTTCCTTGTCGGTGCCGTCCACGACGCGCGCGATAACCGTGCCGGGACCGGCCTCGTACCGCTCCAGATAGAACCGCATCGAGTCGGTGCCATAGGGGAGCGTGGCGCGCGGGTTCATGACGAGCTTGGGCAGTTCGCCCCGGTGTCCACGAGCCGTGGCGGTATACACCGCGACCGGGCGCGACAGTTTCGGGCCGGAGAACCGCGGCGCCGTATCGGTCCGCTCGGCATGCGAAAACGCCGGACTGTTGCGATCGCGCACGATCACTGATACGCCGTACGTTCCGGGCGGCACCATCACGAATTTCTGATAGATCACGCTTTCGTCGGTCCGCAGCGTCTCGCGAAAATGGCGCACCCGGATCTGCTCGTCGCTCGCGATCTGCCGCACGGGAATGGAGCC
>Ga0070704_100001867_pt1 | contig 11616 bp, 13 predicted proteins | sample KBSK5252metaG_FD_65467 | JGI IMG/M metagenome (GOLD analysis project Ga0070704, IMG submission 65467) | Corn, switchgrass and miscanthus rhizosphere microbial communities from Kellogg Biological Station, Michigan, USA - KBS K5-25-2 metaG | ecosystem: Host-associated > Plants > Roots >... | reverse complement strand
CCGACCACGACGACCCGCCCGCCCCTTCGGACGACCTCGAGCGCCGTCGCGAACGCGGAGGGTGCTCCCACCGCGTCGATGACGATGTCAGCGCCCCGACCATCGGTGGCCCGCGCGAGCGCCATCTCCGGGTTCACCTCACGCACGTCGATCGGCTCGGCTCCGGCAGCGCGAACCAACGCCAAGCGGGCCGGCTCGATCTCTAACGCGAACACGACCCGAGCCGTACCCCGCAACGCCTGCGCCACGCAGAACCCGACCGGTCCCGCCCCGATGATCGCGACCACGTCATCCGGCCGAGGATCGGCGAGCGACGCGGCGTAGACGCCGGTGGTCAGCACGTCGCCGACGAACAGCGCGCGCTCATCGTCGACGGCGTCGGGCACCGCGAGGAGGTTCACGTCGGCCGCCGGCACGCGCACCGCGCCCGCCTGGGTGCCCTCGAGATCACCGCCGAAGGGTCCGCCGCCGAGGATGCGATGTTCCTCGCAGAGCCCCGTCTGTCCCGCTCGGCAGAACCAGCAGGAGCCGCATGCGATGTGGAACGAGGTGACGACCCGATCTCCCTGCGACACGCCGCGCACGGCCTCGCCGATCTGATCCACGATGCCGACCGCTTCGTGACCCATCGTCGTACCGGGCTCCATCGGTGCCTTCCCGTGGAAGAAATGCAGATCGGAACCACAGATCCCCGCCCGGACCACGCGCACCACCGCGTCGGTCGGCTCCTCGATCCGGGGCTCGCTGCGCTCGATGACGTCCACGACGCCCTCGGTGCGGAAGACCGCCGCGCGCACGCTACGCCTCGTCGGGGAAATCGGTGTCGACCAACCCCGTGAGTCGCACGAGCTCGTTCGCCGCTTTCACGTAGCGCACGATCGTCGGCAGGTCGCCACGCACCCGCAGCTTCCCCTGCATCATCGCCTTGATCGGGTCGAGCTCGCCCTGGACGACGTCCTTCCACCGGGAGTACGGCGCGCTCAGGGTGTACGCGGCGGCATCGCCCTCACCGGCCCCGATCGCACGCGCGGCCCGGCACCCGCCGTGCCAGAGGTCGAGGTATCCCCAGAGATCCTGCGGCACGTTGCGGTCGGGCTCGGCCACGATCCGGAACGCGATGTCGCCCTCCCAGTCGGCCGCGGACTCGCGGTAGTGGTCCGACGCGTTGATCTGAACCTGGAACGCCTCGAACCACGCCTGGCTGGCGAACATCGGCATCGGCCACCTCCCGTGGCCTCAGGATACGGAACCCTTCCTACGCCAGCTTGAGGATCAATACGATCCCCACCGCGTTGAACGCCATGTGGGCGGCGACGTTCGCGAGCAGGCTGCCGCGACGTTCGTAGATCCAGGCCAGCGCGATGCCGGTGAACACCATGATCGTCTGCAGCAGCACGGCGTCCTGCCACGGGGAGGGCACCCAGTGCACGAGCCCGAAGAGCACGCCCGAGATCAGCGCTCCGGGCCAGAAGCCGTGCCGATCTCGGATCGAGCGGAACAGGATCCCGCGGAAGTAGGTCTCCTCCACGACCGGAGCGATCAGGACCGCGAGGATGACGGAGGCCACCACCGCGGCGCCCGTCAGGTGCGGCGGGAGCTGGTCCGGGGTCGTGGCATCCTCACCGGACAGGGCACTGAACAGGATCGTCAAGGGCAGGCCGACGACGAAGGCGATCACCGGATACAGGATCAGCCCGGCGACGAATCCGTATCCGCCGTTGCGCAACCCCTCTCGATCCAGATGCACGCCGAGCTGCTCACGCCAACGCGGGTGACGCAGCATCAACCACCCGATCATGCCGCCGAACCACGCGAGGTCGACGATCAGGCCGACGTAGATCGTCTTCGGGTCATCCGAGGTGGTGACGCCGAGGGCGAGGAAGGCGATGACACCAACGACCGTCTGGGCCACGACGAGGTTCGTGACCAGCCCGATGAGGACCGCCTCCCAGATGCTCCAACCGACCGCGGGCAGGCCCTTGGGGCCAGCCGCGCTTGCGGGCGCATCGCCCGGCGGTGGAGGCGGAAGCGGGGGCGGCGGCTCCGGAAGCTCTCCCCAGGCCGAGCTGGTCGGTGGCGTCGTGCTCACCGCGCCGGCGCGGGATCGGGAACGACGACGTGGTCGCCCTCGCGACGGACGTCGGCGCCGAGCCTCACCAGTTTCCCCTCGAGGTCCTCATAGCCGCGATCGATGTGGTGGACGTCGGCGATCTCGGTCACGCCGTCGGCGCACAAGGACGCGATCACGAGCGCCATGCCGGCACGGATATCGAGAGAGCGCACCGGCGCCGCCGACAGCTGGGGAACGCCACGGATGACCGCATGGTGCCCCTGGGTGCGGATGTCGGCGCCCATCCGTTGGAGCTCGCCGACGGAAAGGAACCGCCCCTCGAAGACGTTCTCGGTCACGATGCTCGTCCCGTCGGCCACCGCGAGCATCGCCAGCAGGATCGGTTGGAAGTCGGTCGCGATCCCCGGGTACGGCAGCGTGACGAGGTCCATCGCTCGCGCCCGGCGCGGTTGACGGATCCGCAGCCCTCGCTCGTCGGAGTCCACGATCGCGCCGGCATCGATGAGCTTCGCGAGCAAGAGCTCGAGGTGGTCCGGACGCGCATTGTCGATGGTGACATCGCCGAGGGTTGCCACCGCCGCGGCGGCCCAGGTGCCCGCTTCGATCCGGTCGCTGACCGCCGTGTGATCTGCGGGCCGGAGGCCGTCGACGCCTTGGATCTCGATCGTGCTCGTGCCGGCGCCGTCCACCTGCGCGCCCATCGTCGTGAGGTAGAGCGCCAGGTCTTCGACCTCCGGTTCGCGGGCCGCGTTGTCGATCACGGTCGTGCCGCGCGCCAACACCCCGGCGAGCAGCAGGTTCTCGGTCGCGGTCACGCTCGGGTAGTCCAGCGTGATCGAGGCGCCGTGCAGCTCCGGCGCCTCAGCCACCAGGTATCCGTGCTCGGAACGGAACGTTGCCCCCATCCGTTCGAGCCCGCGAACATGCAGATCCACCGTGCGCGCGCCGATCTTGTCGCCACCGGGCAGCGCGACCCGTGCGCGCCCGCGACGAGCGAGCAGCGGACCGAGGATCACGATCGAAGCTCGCATCTGACGCGCGAGCTCGTGGGGCGCCTCCACGTCGTCCACGGCCGTCGCGTCGAGCTCCGCGGTTCCCTGCGACAAGCGAACCGACACGCCGAGGTGCTCGAGCAGCTCCGCCATCACGTCGCAGTCGCGGATGCGGGGCACGTTGCTGATCACGCTGCGGCCCGGCGCCAGGATCGACGCGGCCATCAGCTTGAGCGCGGAGTTCTTCGCCCCCGACACGTGCACCGTGCCGGCCAGACGGGCGCCCCCGGTCACGAGGAGGCGGTCCATCGCGCGATGGTACCCGCTCGGACGCAGCCTTATGCGGTAGCCGAGAGCTTGATCCGCGCGTTCGCCTTGGCGATCTCGGCCTTCGCGACCTCGTCGTCATCGCCCTCGGCTCTGCCCTCTGCGGCCTCCAGCCGCCTGCGGGCCGCGTCCAGATCGATCTCGTCCGCCAGCTCGGCCTGGGCGGCCAGCACATCGGCTCGGGTGGTGCCCTCGTGCGTCGAGACGTGCAGGAAGCCACCGTCGACGACCGCGCGCGTCTCACCGCCCTCCGTCAGGAGTCGCAGGGGCCCGATCGCCAGCTGCACCAGCAACGGCGCATGGCCGGCGAGGATGCCCACCTCGCCGTCGACGCCGCGCGCGATCAACTCCTGGACCTCGCCGGCCCACACCTCGCGCTCCGGCGTGACGATGTGCACCTCGAGTGGCACTACGCCGCCGCCTCCATCTGCTTGGCCTGCTCGACCGCTTCCTCGATCCCGCCGACGAGGAAGAACGCCTGCTCCGGCAGGTGGTCGTACTCGCCTTCGCACAGCGCCTTGAACGATGCGATCGTCTCGTCGACCGGCGTGTACTTGCCCGGTAGACCGGTGAACTGTTCCGCCACGAAGAACGGCTGCGACAGGAACCGCTGGATCTTGCGCGCTCGCGAGACGATCACCTTGTCCTCCTCGGCGAGCTCGTCCATGCCGAGGATGGCGATGATGTCCTGCAGGTCCTTGTACCGCTGCAGGATCTCCTGCACACGTCGCGCGGTCGCGTAATGATCCTCACCGACGTACCGCGGATCCAGGATGCGCGACGTCGAGTCCAACGGGTCGACCGCCGGGTAGATGCCGAGCGATGCGATGTCGCGCGACAGGACCGTCGTCGCATCGAGGTGTGCGAACGCCGCGTGGGGCGCCGGGTCGGTCAGGTCGTCGGCCGGCACGTAGATCGCCTGCAGCGACGTGATCGAGCGGCCACCGGCCGATGTGATCCGCTCCTGCAGGTCGCCCATCTCGCTGGCGAGGTTCGGCTGGTAACCGACCGAGGACGGCATCCGCCCGAGCAGCGTCGAGACCTCCGAGCCTGCCTGGGTGAACCGGAAGATGTTGTCGACGAACAGCAGCACGTCCTTGTGCTCGACGTCGCGGAAATACTCGGCCATCGTCAGGGCGCTCAGCGCCACGCGGAGCCGGACGCCGGGCGGCTCGTCCATCTGGCCGAACACCAGCGCCGTGTTCGCGAGCACACCGGACTCGGTCATCTCGAGGAACAGGTCGTTGCCCTCGCGGGTGCGCTCCCCCACACCTGCGAACACGGACACACCACCGTGCTGTTGCGCCTGTCGGCGGATCATCTCCTGGATGATCACCGTCTTGCCGACGCCCGCACCACCGAACATGCCGATCTTGCCGCCCTGCACGTAGGGCTCGAGCAGGTCGATGACCTTGATCCCGGTCTCGAGCATGACCTTCTTCGGCTCGAGGTCGGCGAACGCGGGCGCCTCGCGGTGGATCGCCCACCGATCGGCGGCGTGGATCTCGGAGGCGTCGGCATCGAGCGGCTCGCCCAGCACGTTGTAGACGTGGCCGAGCACACCCTCACCGACGGGCACCGTGATCGGCTGCCCGGTGTTGGTGACGGGCGCTCCCCGGATGAGGCCGTCGGTCGGTTTCAAAGCGATCGCGCGGATCGATGAATCGCCGATGTGCTGCGCCACCTCGCACGTGATCGTCGAGGTCTGTCCGCCCATCGTGACCTCGATCGTCAGCGCGTTGTTGATCTCGGGCAGCTGGCTCGGCGGGAACTCGACGTCCACCACCGGACCGATCACCCGTACCACGCGACCGTCCGCGTGTCCGTTCGTCTCAGCCATCGGTCATCCCTCTCACTTGGCCTCCTTGGACGACGCCAACGCCTCAGCGCCGCCCACGATCTCCATGATCTCCGTCGTGATCTCGTCCTGTCGCGCCCGGTTCGCCTGGCGCGTGAGGACCTTGAGCAGCTCATCCGCGTTGTCCGTCGCGGCCTTCATGGCGCGCCGGCGCGCGGCGTTCTCCGATGCGGCGGATTCCAGCAGCGCCGCCCAGATCTTCGTGATGAGGTACTGGGGCAACAGGTGGTCGAGGATCTGCTCGGGCTCAGGCTCGAACAGGTACTCGGCGCTCACCACACCCTCGGCGCTCCCCCGTACCTCCTCGGGCGCGATGGGCAGGAACCGCTTGCGGGTCGCGCGCTGCGTGAACGCCGACCGGAAGTCTGTGTAGGCGCACCAGAGCTCGTCGATCTCCTCAGCGCCGAACGCCTCGATCAGCGTCCGGCCGATCTCGGTGGCCTTGTCGTAGACGGGTACCTCGCTGAAGCCTTGCCAGCTCTGCTGCATCGCGACCCCACGGAACCGGAAGTAGCCGACGCCCTTCTTCCCAACGACGTAGAGCACCGGTTCGAGACCCCGCCCTCGGACCTCGCGGAGGACGCCCTCCGCCTCCTTCAACACGTTGGCGCTGTACGCGCCGGCCAAACCACGATCGGAGGTCAGCGCGAGCACGCCGACCCGGCGAACCTCGGGGCGGTCGTCGAGGAGCGGGTGCGACAACGCGGCGGTGTTGGCGGCGAGGTCCTCCATCGCCTTGGTCAGCTGCTCCGCGTAGGGCCGTGATTGCTCCACGCGCTGCTGCGCTCGCACGATGCGGGAGGACGCGATCAGCTCCATCGCCCGCGTGATCTTCTTGGTCGACTGAACCGAGCGGATCCGTCGGCGGACGATGCGAAGCTGCGCACCCATCTACTCGGGTTCGGTGGTGTCGTCCTCGTCGACCGAGGACATGCGATCCCAGCCGACGTCCGGCTTGACCTCGTCCGGCGGCGTGGTCTGTCCGAGACCCGACTCGGAGCCGGGACCGGCCTGCGTGGCTTCGAACGACTCCACGAACGCGTCGAGTGCCGCTTTGAGGGTGGCTTCTTGCTCCTCCGGAAGGTCGCCGGTCGACCGGATCGTCGAGAACACGTCCGGGTGCCGGGCCTCCAGGTACTCGCAGAACTCCGAGGCGAAGCGCTTCGCGTCGGCGGGGGGGTATCCGTCCATGAACCCGCCCGTGACGGCATAGACCTGCACGACCTCGCGCTCGACCGGCTGCGGGTCGTACTGCGGCTGCTTCAGCACCTCCACCACGCGAGCGCCGCGCGCGAGCTGCTGCTGGGACGCCTTGTCGAGCTCGGAACCGAACTGCGCGAACGCCTCGAGCGCGCGGTACTGCGCGAGGTCGAGCCGCAGCCGACCGGCCACCTTCTTCATCGCCTTGATCTGGGCGGCACCGCCGACGCGGCTGACCGAGGCGCCGACGTTGATGGCGGGGCGCACACCCGAGAAGAACAACTCTGACTCCAGGAACAACTGACCGTCGGTGATGGAGATGACGTTCGTCGGGATGTACGCGGAGATGTCGCCACCCTTGGTCTCGATGATCGGCAGCGCGGTCATCGACCCACCGCCGAGCTCGTCGGACAGCTTGGCCGCGCGCTCGAGCAACCGGGAGTGCAGGTAGAAGACGTCGCCCGGGTAGGCCTCGCGACCGGGAGGCCGGCGCAGCAGCAGGGAGATCTCGCGATAGGCGACCGCCTGCTTGGACAGGTCGTCGTACACGATCAAGACGTGCTTGCCCTCGTCCATCCAGTGTGCGCCGATCGCGGCACCCGCATATGGCGCGACGTACTGGAACGGGGCGGGGTTCGAGGCGCCCGCGCTGACCACCACCGTGTACTCCAGGGCGCCGTTGTCGCGCAGCGTGTCGACGACCTCGGCGACGGTCGAGTCCTTCTGCCCGATCGCCACGTAGATGCAGCGGACCGCCTGCTCGGTCCCCCAGTACTGCTTCTGGTTGATGATCGTGTCGAGCGCGACCGCGGTCTTGCCGGTCTGCCGGTCGCCGATGATCAGCTGCCGCTGACCCCGGCCGATCGCCGTCATCGCATCGATCGCCGTGATGCCGGTGTACAGCGGCTCCTTCACGGGCTGGCGGGAGACCACGTTCGGCGCCTGCAGCTCGAGGGCACGCTCGTCGTCAGCGGTGATCGCCCCCTTGTCGTCGATCGGACGACCGAGGCCGTCGACCACGCGGCCGAGGAAGCCGTCGCCGACGGGGACGGAGAGGATGCGACCGGTCTGCTTGACCGGATCGCCCTCCTCGATCCCGGCGGCCTCACCGAAGATGATGCAGCCGATCTCGGCTTCCTCGAGGTTGAACGCCACGCCGAGCAGTCCGCCCTGGAACTCGAGGAGCTCGTTGGCCATCGTCCTCGGCAGGCCCGCCACGCGTGCGATGCCGTCACCGGTCTCGATGACCTGGCCGACCTCCTCCCGGTCGACGGAAGGGTTCCAGCTCTCGACGTTCTTGCGGAGGGCCGCGGCGATGGTCTGGGGGTCGATCAGATCCGATGCCATCGTGTCAGCTCCTGAGTGCGTGCTTGGCGTCCTCGAGGCGACTCGCGACGGAGCCATCGAAGACGAGATCGTCGACGCGCGCGACGACGCCGCCGATCACGGTGGGGTCGACGACGACTTTGACCTCAACGGTGCGGCCGGTCGCCCTCGACAACGCCTTCTGCAGGCGCTCGCGCTGCTTATCGGTCAACGGTACCGCCGACCGGATCTCGGCCACGGCGTGCTCTCGAGAGCTCGCGGCGAGTTGCACGAAGGCGTCGGCGATCTTCGAGAGATCGCGAGCCCGGCCCGACTCGATCACGAACGAGAGCAGTGTGATCGTGAGCGGGTGTGCGCGTCCGAGGATGTCGCGGACGAGTGCCTGCCGATTCTCCACGGGAAGGCCCTGATCCGTGAGCGCCTCGCGGAGCGCCGGGTTCTGCTCCGCGGCCTTCGCGAACGCGAACAGCTCGTCCTCGACCTTCGTGAGCGCGCCCTCCGCCTGGGCCACCGCGACGAGGGCGGTCGCGTAGGCAACGGCCTTATCCCCCTTGCCGAAGAGACGGTCCAGCAGTTCCATGTCGCTCAGTTCTGGCCCTTCTCGCCCGCCGCGACCTGCTCGATGTAGTCGTCGATCAGCTTCTCGTGCGTCTGCTTGTCGAGGGACTGTCCAACGACACGGCCGGCCAGGTCGACGGCGATCTCGGCGACCTGCGTCCGAAGCTCGTTGAACACGCGGTCCCGCTCTGCCCGGATCTCCTCCTGGGCGCGCGCCACGGTGTTCTGGGCCTCTTGCTCGGCGTTGGCCTGCAGGTCTCGGCGCAGCTGGTCGGCGGTGGTGCGGGCCTCCTCGATGATCCGATTCCCTTCGTCGCGCGCGTTGGCGAGCTGGGCCCGGTAGTCGGCGAGCTCCTGCTCGGCCTGTTGTCTGGTCTGCTCGGCGTTCTCGAGCTGCCCCTGGATCTGTTGCCGCCGCTCGTCGAGGAGCTGCGCCGCGCGCGGCAGGACCCACTTCCACATGAAGTAGAAGATCACCGCGAACGCAGCGAGACCCACGATGAGCTCGGGCGCATGCGGATACAGGTTCTCCTTGTCGCTGGCGCTCGACGCCTCTTGGGCGAGGACCCCGATGAGTGCAGTCACTGGTCCTCTCCTTAGATGATGAACGAGAAGGCGATGCCGAACAGCGCGAGCGCCTCGATCAGTCCGATGCCGATGAACATCGTGGTGCGGACCTGTCCCGCGTACTCGGGCTGCCGAGCCATCGCCTCGACCGACTTCCCGATCAGGATGCCGAGACCGATGCCGGGACCGATCGCAGCGAGGCCGATCACCAGGCCCTTCCCGATGGTCTTGAGACCATCGAGGTTGCCGGTGACCTGCGCGACGAGATGCAACATCCTTGCCTCCTTGACTAGTGCTCTTCCGCCATCGCCTGCCCGATATAGGAGGCGCTGAGGATCGCGAAGATGAATGCCTGCAGTGCGGCGACGAAGATCTCGAAACCGACGAGGGCGACGGACAGCGGGAACGACACAGCGACCAGGATCCAGGTCTTCGGACCGTTCTCGAGGAAGAAGACGGTTCCCAGGAAGAAGATGGCCAGCAGGAAGTGGCCGGCCACGAAGTTCGCCGTGAGACGGACGGTCAGCGTGATCGGTCGCACGATGATGTTGGAGATGAACTCGATCGGCATCAACAGGCCGTACCGAAGGATGAACGGGGCCTCGGCGATGATGCACGTGTGTTTGAGGTAGCCGAAGAACCCATGCTTGCGGATGCCGACGGCGTTGTACGTCACCCAGGAGACCAGCGCCAGGGCCAGGGGGATCGCAACCCGGCTGCTCGCGGAGAAGTTCACGAGCGGGAAGACCTCGAAGAGGTTCCCGATGAGGATGAAGAAGAAGAACGCGAGCAGCAGGGGCATGAAGCGATCCGCCGCTTGCCCCAGCATGGGGATCGCGATGTTCTCCCGGACGAACTCGATGCCGAGCTCCATCAAGGATTGCAGGCGCCCGGGCACGACCGTCGGTTTGCGGAACGCCAGATAGAACAGCGCAAGGACGACGAGTGTCGTCACGACGACCAGACCGAGGATGAAGTTGAAGCAGAAGTCGAATCCGGCGACGCGCACCGAGGGTCCGAAGCATCGATAGACGAAATCCTTGGTGCTCGGCGGTTCGAAGGTGGCGGCGAGTACCCCGATCACGAGGGTGCCCCGTCGAACGACCAGAGGTCCGCCTGCAGCCGTCCGGACAGCAACTTCGCCTCATAGACCAACAGCGCGATCGTGGCGGGCATGAGGGCCAGCGTGAACGCGAGCGGTGAGAACCATGCGAGGGTATCCAGCCCAACCAGCACCATCGTGAAGATGATCAGTCGCACCAGGTAGCCGCCGAGGGCAACGACGGCGAGCATCGTTGGTGACACGCGCGCGGCCCATGCGATCGACAGAGCGAAGGCCACGAAGTTCACGACAACCACCGTGATCGCGATGGCGGCGGACCATGCGGCTCCTGATCCACCGGCGAACCAGCCGATCAGGAAGGCGGACGCAGCTGCCAACGGGGCGAACGGGAGCACCCGTCGAACGAGCTCACGCTCCGGCTCAACGGTCGCCACGATCGTCCTTCCCGTAGCGCAGGTAGACGATGTACACGCCTGCCGCTCCCCCTAGCACGATCCCGGTCGCCAAGAACACGTGGTTGGTCCCGGCCAGCTTGTCGATCCCCCACCCGATGAGACCCCAGGCGAGCATCCCCGCGATCAAGGTCGAGACGATCGCCCACCCGGTTCCAAGACCAGACCAGGCGTCATCATGTCGCCCGTCCGTCATGAGCGGACAGAGTATAGGAGGTCGGTTTCTGGACCGTCAAACGCGTTTCCGCAGGTCAGAGGGCTTGTTTGGAACTTCGTGAAAAGTTTCACAAGCTCCGGGGAAGACCGGCGTCGAGGTGCCGGTCAGGTCATGAATCGACCGAAGGCCTCGTCCCACGCTCTGAGCTCTTCGTCCGACGTGAGCTCCCGGTAGGTGTGCAGGGTCGAGGCTTCATCCGGCGGGAGGAAGACGAGGGGGCTGTCGACCAGCGCTCGCAGGGCTTTCTGGGTGCTCGGGTTCGCGGAGGCATCCGCGTCAGCCAGGATCGTCTGCGCAGCGGCAGGGACCGGCGTGATGTAGGCGACCCATTCGGTGATCATCGCCGCGATCTCCGGCTTGTAGACGAAGTCCATCAGCGTGATCGCATCGACCGGGTGCTGGGCACCGACCGGGATCACCATGTTGTCCGTCCACAGCAGCGCGCCGTCATGCGGCGTCGCGAACTGCAGCCCCTCAGGAACCCCGAGCGCGTTCTCCTGGTAGATGTCCCCCGACCAGGCCATCGTCGCGACGACATCGCCGGCGGCAAGGGCGTTCAGGTAGTTCTGCTTGAAGAACGTCACGAGGAGGCCCTTGTCGATCTTGGTACGCAGCCACTGGGCTGCCTGCTTCCAGTCGGCGGGGGTCGAGCTCTCGGGCTCGATCCCGGCTGCGAGCAGCAGCGTGTTGGGCAGGTCGACGTTGTCGCTGAAGAGCCCGATCTTCCCGGGCAGATCACCGGAGAAGAGCTTCTCGAGCGTGTCGACCGGATGGCCCCCCGTCAGGTCGGGGTCCCAACCGATCCCGGTGATGCCGGATTGCCACGGCATCGAGTACTGGTTCCCTGGATCGTATGTGGGGTTCTTCGCCAGATCGTCCGACGCGTTCGCATCGAAGTTCGGTCGCTTGTCGGCCGGGAGCGGCACCAACTGGCCCAGTTGCTTCATCTTGGTGAACGTGCCGCCGTTCGTGATGACCGCGATGT
>Ga0070704_100001866_pt1 | contig 11619 bp, 10 predicted proteins | sample KBSK5252metaG_FD_65467 | JGI IMG/M metagenome (GOLD analysis project Ga0070704, IMG submission 65467) | Corn, switchgrass and miscanthus rhizosphere microbial communities from Kellogg Biological Station, Michigan, USA - KBS K5-25-2 metaG | ecosystem: Host-associated > Plants > Roots >... | reverse complement strand
TGACGCCGCCCTACGGCCCGGTGATGATCTCGCTCGACGCGGGCCTGCAGCAGGAGCCGGCCAAGGGCCACGGCGGCGAGAAGCTCTACATCCCGCGCTATGTGCCCACCGCGCCGCCTGCGGGCGACAGCGGCGCCGTGAAGGAAGCCGCCAAGCTCCTTGCCGAGGCGCAGAACCCGGTGATCGTCGCCGACCGCATGGCGCGCACGCCGAACGGCATCAAGCTGCTGGTACAGCTCGCAGAGGCGCTGCAGGCGCGCGTCATCGACCAGGGGAGCCGCACGAATTTCCCGCGCACGCACTACCTGTCCGCGTCGCCGAGCGTCGTGCCGGGCGCCGACGTCATCCTCGGCCTCGAGCTCGCCGATTTCTGGAACACGGTGAACTCCTGGACCGACAACGGCGAGCACGGCGTCGGCAGAAATTCGTCGCGCATCAAGCAGGGCACGAAGCTGATCAGCATCAACGCCTCCGACCTCATCACCAAATCGAATTACCAGGACTTCCAGCGCTTCCAGGTGATCGACGTCCAGATGGCCGCCGACGCCGAGGCGACGCTGCCCGCGCTCATCGAGGCGGTGAGGTCGGCGATCCCCGCGGCGAGGCGCAGCGCGATCGCGCAGCGCGGCGAGGCGGCGAAGAAAGCGCACGCCGAGGACCACGCGCGCACGCGGCAGGCCGCGGCGCTCGGCTGGGATGCGAGCCCGATCAGCACCGCGCGGCTCTGCATGGAAACCTACAACGCGGTCAAGAGTCTCGACTGGTCGATCGTTTCCCAGTCGGGCAACGTCAGCAACTGGCTGACCCGCCTTTGGCCGGTCGAGCAGCATCACCACTGGCTCGGCCGCTCGGGCGGCTACGGCGTCGGCTACGGCGCACCCGCCTCGGTCGGCGCGGCGCTCGCCAACCGCGACGCCGGCCGCTTCTCGGTCAACATCCAGGCCGACGGCGACCTGATGTACGCGCCCGGCGTCCTGTGGACCGCCGCGAAGCACAAGATCCCGCAGCTCGCGGTGATGCACAACAACCGCGGCTACCACCAGGAAGTGATGCACGTGCAGCGCCTCGCGAACTTCCGCAGCCGGCCTTCGAACAACGGCGGCGACCTGGGACCGGTCGGCACGCGGATCGAGAACCCCGACATCGAATACCACAAGCTCGCGGAGTCAATGGGCTGGTGGGCGAAGGGCCCGATCAAGGAGGCGTCGCAGCTCGCAGCCGCGCTGCGCGAAGCGGTCAAGGTGGTGCAGTCCGGCACGCCCGCGCTCCTCAACGTCTGGACCCAACCGCGCTGAAGGAGACTCCGATGCGTATCTTGATTGGCGCGCTTGCCTGCCTCGGCCTCGCCGCGGCTCCGGCGCTTGCCGCCGACGCGGCGAAGGGCAAGACCGCCTTCATGAAGAACGGCTGCTGGCAGTGCCATGGCGAGGTCGGCCAGGGCGGCGCCGCGGGCAAGCCGCTCGCGCCGAAGCCGATGCCGCTCGAGGCGTTCAACGTCTTCGTGCGCAACTCCAACGGGCCGATGCCGCCGTATCCGAAGGAAATCCTCTCGGATGCGGACCTCGCCGACATCCACGCCTATCTGCAGTCGATTCCCGCCGGCAAGGACTACAAGAGCATTCCGCTGCTTAGTCAGTAGACCTGGACTTCAGCGACAGCAGGCCGGCGACGAAGAGAAACGCGCCGGTTGCGAGGAACACCGGCACCGAGCCCATCGCGGCGCCAAGGCCGCCGAACGCGACCGGCACCGCGATCTGCGTGACCTTGTTCGCCATGATCCGCATGCCCAGCGCCTCGCCCGAACGGCCTTTGGGCGCATGGTTGTAGGTGAGGATGATGGTGAGCGGTTGCGCCGAGCCGAGCGCCAGGCCGAGCGCGAAGGCGGCGAGGGCGAGCAGCACCGCTTCGTGCAAGGCCGGGAGAAGCGCGTACGCCGCCGCAGCAAGAAAGAGCGACGCCGTGAGCACGCCGATCTCGGTGTAGCGGCGCGCGAGGCGATGCATGAACCAGCGCACCATGAAGCCGGCGACGGCGTAGCACGAGAGCACCATGCCGATCACCGAAGGGGCGAGGCCGATGGAGCGGCCATAGATCGGCAGGTAGAACGAGAACAGCTCGATCCCGGTCAGGGCCACGCCGCTCATGATGAGCGTGCGCCGCAGGTCCGGGATCGCGAGCAGGTCGAATGCGTTGCCGCGCTGCTCCTCCGGTTCACCCTTCGCCGGCGGCGGGCGATAGCCAAGCATGCCAAGCGCGGGCAGCGCTGCCGAGGCGGCAAGAAGGAGAAGGGCAGCCCCAAAGCTCGCGTATTCGATGCTGAAGCCGGCAGCCGAGGGTCCGATGAAGGCGGCGATCGAGCTGCCGAGCGAGAAGGTGGCGAAGTTTTTCGTGCGCTCTTCGGTGCCGAGCGAGCCGACGAGGTTGTGCACCGAGACGTGGAAAAAGATGTGCCCGAGGCCCATGAGCGCCGCGCAGACGAAGATGACCGGGAGCGATGGAAAGAGCGCGGGCACCGACAGCGAAAGCGCCATCGTCATGCCGCCGAGGAGCATCGGGTAGCGCACGCCGAAGCGGTCGGAGATCCTGCCCGCGTGCACCGCGAGGATGAGCGGAAAGCTCGCGTACAGCGCGCCGAGCAGGCCGACGGCGAAGGAGCCCGCGCCGAGGTCGAGCGCATAGAGCGAGAGCGTCACCTTGCTGCCGCGCTGGGCGATCGACGTGAGCACCGAGGCGGCCACGACGAGGTACAGCGTCAACTGCGGCGTTCTCCCATGCAGGACATGATTCGCGATGGCGGGACGAGTATACTGAACGCCTCCGAAATGCGAGTCGGGCGAAACGATCCTTGTCCGTGCGGAAGCGGCCAGAAGTACAAGAAATGCCACGGCGCTGTCATCGCGGTTCAGCCGGCGGAGACCCGGGAATGTGGAAGCTGCACCGCCTGCTGCGACGGCTGGGCAGTCGGCACGATCTACGGCCACGAGATGAAGCCCGGCACGCCATGCCATTTTCGCGGCGAGGGCTGCTGCACGATCTACGAGCGCCGGCCTGCGGAGCCGTGCCGCAACTTCGTGTGCGGCTGGCTGCGTCCTGGAAGCCCGTTCCCCGAGTCGTTCCGGCCCGACCGGCTCGGGGTGATGATCGTCGCGACGCAATGGCGGCAACGTCCGGCCTATATCCTGGTGTCGGCCGGGCGCGACCCCGACGAGGGGCTCCTCGGCTGGATGCGGGAGTTTTCCGCGCGCACCGGCGCGCCGTTCTTCTACGAGCAGCAGGGCAGCCGCTTCGGCTTCGGCCCGGCGGCCTTCCAGCAGGAGATGCTGGCGCGCGTGGAGCGCGGGGAAAGACTATGGTGAAGGAAACTTGATGGGCACCGAATCGCACTACCACAGCAAGAAGGACCGCATCTTCGTCCGCGGCATCCAGGGCCAGTACAGCCTCAAGGACGAGCTGAAGCGCCTGCGCTCGATGCCGCGCGTGCGCAAGGCGAAGGACATCAAGTTCGTCGATGGCCCGCAGACCTTCAGCCGGCACTACGTCGAGCCGAAGGACGGGATCAGCCAGCTGTTTCACCTGCACCTCGAGGAATACGCCCCGGGGGGCAAGTCGCAGAAGCACGGCCACGTCAACGAGGCGGCCTTCTACATCCTCGACGGCGTCGGCTACGAGATTCACGACGGCGTGCGCTACGACTGGAAGGCGGGCGACATCGCGATCGTGCACAACAACTGCGTGCACCAGCATTTCAACGCGAGCCGCGACAAGCCGGCGCGCGCGCTGGTGCTCAAGACCAAGCCGATGTTCATGTTCATGAACATGCTGTTCCAGCAATTGGTCGAGCCGCGGCCGACCGAGCCCGCTCCAGGCACAACCCGCCATCAGGTCCGGGAGACGGAATCGGACTTCAACCATCCCAAGGAGAAATAGCCATGGCGTGGGACGAGTCGAAGGCGTGGAAGCGTGGCGGGCACAACCAGAGGCTCTACCAGGGGAAGCTGGAAGACGCGCGCAGTGCTCCGGCCCGGAATGGCAAGAGGAAAAAGATACTCCACCCGGAGGACATGCCCTGGGAGCTCTCGCCGCAGGGGCTCCTGAAGCATCTGCTGAACGAGGCGATGAACACGCGCATGGAGACGGTGGACGCCTACATGCTGATCATTCCTCCGGGGAGCCGCTCGGGGAAGCACCGGCAGCTTGCGGAGGAGTGCCTGTACGTGCTGGAGGGGCGGGGCTACGATCTGCACCAGGACTGCGACGTGGAGATTACCGACACGTATCACTGGAGGCCGCAGGACGAGGTGAAGCGCTACGAGTGGGAGGCGGGGGACGTGATCTACGTTCCGCCCAACACGATCCAGCAGCACTTCAATGCGGACGCGGAGCGGCCGGTGAGGTTGATCTCGGTGGTGAACCGGATCTACAAGGCGTGCGGGTTGAACGACCTGGAGCAGCTGGAGAACGCTCCGGAGTACGTGCCCAACACCGCAGTCACTCCGCAATTGGTTGAAAGCTTTCTAAGGGCAAAAACAAAGAAAGAGAAGGCGACCGTTTGAGCGCAGTTCTAACCGATTCCAAGCCCCAGGCCGGCGCCTGGCGCGAGCTGTGGCTGATCACCACCGGCCACGCGCTCACGCACTGGTATCCGGCGACCTTCTACCTGCTGCTCCCGCTCATCGGCAACGAGCTCGGCCTCTCCTACAGCCAGATCGGGCTCATCATCACCTGCCAGTACATCGCTTCCGCCGTCGCCAACATCCCCGGCGGCATGGTGGTGGACACCGTCGGGCGCAAGGGCCTGCTGATGGCGGTGTCGCTCTTCTGGGTCGGGTTCCCGTACCTGCTGATCGGCTTCACGCATGGCTATCTCATGCTCCTCGCGTGCGTGGCGCTCGTCGGCTTCGGCAACAGCATCTGGCACCCGACCGCGATCCCGACGCTCGGGCAGCGCTATCCGGACCGCAAGGGCCTGGTGCTTTCGCTGCACGGCATGGGCGGAAATGTCGGCGACGCCGTTGCCCCGGTCGTGGTCGGCGCGGCGCTCGCGGTGTTCACATGGCGCGAGGTGGTGGTGATGAACGTGCTGCCCGGCCTGGTCGTCGCGCTTCTCATGTTCGTGTTCCTGGGCTCGATGCGTCTCGGCTCGAAGAGGGCGACGCATGAATCGCAGAGCCTCGCCCAGTACTGGGAGGGCCTGCGCCAGCTGTTCCGCAACCGGGCGCTGATCCTGCTCTCCACCGGCTCGACGTTCCGTTCGATGACGCAGTCGGCGCTGCTCACGTTCCTACCGGTCTATCTCGCGCACGACATGGGCTATTCGCCGTTCATAGTCGGCGCCTGCCTCTTCGCGCTGCAGGCCGCGGGCTTCGCGGCCGCACCGATCGCCGGCCATCTGTCGGACCGCATGGGCCGGCGCAGCATCGTCATGGGAAGCATGGCAACGACGGCGGTCGTGCTCCTCGCGATGGCGTTGTCGGGGGGCTCGCTGCTCTTTGTCGCGCTGGTCGCGGTACTGGGTTTCTTCCTCTATGCGCTGCGCCCCGTGATCCAGGCGTGGCTGCTGGAGGCAACGCCCAAGAACATGGGCGGCTCGAGCATCGGCATCCTGTTCGGCGCGCAGGCGCTCGGCGCCGCGGCCGGGCCCTTCCTCGCCGGCATGGTCGCCGACCGGCAGGGGCTCATCTCGACCTTCTACTTCCTCGCGGCGACGATCGTGATCGCGAACCTCTTCGTGATCTTCATCCCGAAGGCGGCTACCACACCCGAAGCCTGAGCTGCAGCGCGATCGCGGTGCCGTTGCGGGGGTGCGGCGCGATGAGGAAATTGGCGCCGAAGTGGCCATATTCGGCTGAGAGTGCCGGCAGAACGACCGGAAACCAGTGGCCGTTGTTGGTGTTCGAGTAGCCGTCCATGAAGCCGGCCGCCAGGCCGGCGCGCACGCTCACGCCTGATGAATTCCACCCCAACGGGCGCCAGTGGTAGGCGACGTAATGGCTGCGTTCGTCGTTGCTGTTGAAGAAAGTGCCGGCGACGAATCCGTGCTCCGGAGCGACGTACACGCCGAGGCCGATCCCGTAGTTATCCTGGCGGTAATCGCCTTCCTTGAAATGGTAGGAAAAGAATCCGGGATCGATCCAGACCTGGACCGGTTCGGAGTCCGCGAGTGCGGCGGATGACCAGGCGAGGAGGCAGGCAAATACCGTTCGCAGCATGAATTTTTCGTGTTCCTTGCAGGTTCTTCGGCTTGCCAGCGCCGCCGATACTGTATATAAATACAGTTCCCATGGCGGCCCTGGACGAAATCCTCGAGCGGCACCCAGTCTGGCGCGGCGGACCGCTCGCTTCCAGTGCGCCCGTCACACCCACCGGCTTCGAGGCGCTCGATCGTGAGCTTCCCGGCGGCGGCTGGCCCGCCGGCGCGCTGACCGAGCTTTTCGTGCGGCGCCCGGGCATCGGCGAGCTGCAGCTCGTGCTGCCTGCGCTCGCGGCGCTTTCGTGGGGCGGCAAGCGCATCGCCTGGCTCGCGCCGCCGTATCTTCCGTACGCGCCTGCCCTGGCCGGCGACGGGGTCGACCTCGCCCGGCTCGTAGTGGTGCGCGCTCCGGGACGCCGCGATGCGCTGTGGGCAGCGGAGCAGCTGCTGCGCTCCGCGGCCTGTCACGCCCTGGTCGCCTGGCTGCCGGGCGTTCGCTACGGCGAGCTGCGGCGACTCGCGGTGGCCGCCGAGGCGAGCCGCGCGTGGGTGGCGCTCTTTCGCCCGTCCGAAGCGGCGCGCGACGCTTCTCCCGCGGCGCTGCGCCTGCTCCTGGAACCTTCTGCCAATGAACTTTCGGTTCGCATCCTCAAGCGCCGCGGCGCTCCGGCCGACGCGCCGCTCGTCCTTGCGGTGAAAAGGCCGGTCCATGCTCTGGGTCGCACTGCGTTTTCCGCTCCTGCCGCCCGCCACCCTCGAGGCGATCGGCGCCTGGGCGTGCCAGTTCACGCCTAAGGTTTCGCTCGAGCCGCCGCGGGCGCTGCTGCTCGAAGTCGAGGGCAGCCTGCGCCTGTTCGGGGGGTTGCCTTTTCTCAAGCAGAAATTGCAATCCGGGCTGGAGGAAATGGGCTTCAACGCGGCGCTCGCCACCGCCGCGACGCCGCGCGCGGCGCTCTGGCTCTCATGCGCGGGTTGCGAGCGCATCGACGACGTCGCCCTCGAAGCGGTATGTCACGATGAGGCACAGGAATTCCTTCGCAGCATCGGCATGCATACCGTAGGGGAGCTTTCGCGTCTACCGCGCGAAGGGCTCGCGCTGCGCTGCGGCCGGCGGCTCCTCGACGAGATCGACTACGCGCTCGGCGCTAGACCAGAGCCGCGCGCCTTCTTCGAGCCGCCGCCGCGCTTCGGCGCGCGGCTCGAGCTGCCGGCGCCGCTCGTCCATGCCGAGGGGCTCGCGTTCGCCGCGCGGCGGCTCCTGGTGCAGCTCGAAGGCTTGCTCGCCGCCCGTCAATCGGGCGTCCGGCGCTTCACCCTGGTCCTCCTGGACGAGGAAGGCGAGGCCCGCGTCGAAGTCGGTCTCGCGTCGCCGGCGCGCGACGCCCAACGCTTCACGCGTCTCCTGCAGGAAAAGCTTTCGTCGCTCCAGATCGTCAGGCCGGTCGAGGCCATCCGCGTCGAAGCGGCGGACTTCGTTTCCCTCGATGAATTCACGGCCGGGATGTTCGGCGACGCCGCCGCCGAGGCCGAGGACTGGGCGCGCCTCGCCGAGCGCCTGCGCGCGCGCCTGGGGCACGACGCCGTGTGCGGCCTCGCCACGCATCCGGATCATCGCCCCGAGCACGCGTGGCGGCGCGTCGAGCCTGGCGAATGGGATCCGCGCGAATACCGCCAGCCGGGGCCGCGGCCGTTGTGGTTGTTGGACCCCAGGAAAATAAAACAAGGTGAATTCACCACGCTAGCCGGTCCGGAGCGGATCGAGTCGGGCTGGTGGGACGGCGACGAGGCGAGCCGCGATTACTTCGTCGCGCGGCTGCCCGACGGCGCGCTCGGCTGGATCTATCGCGAAGAAGATGCCTGGTTCCTGCATGGCCTCTTTGCCTGAATACGCAGAGCTGCACTGCCTTTCCAACTTCAGCTTCCTGCGGGGCGCTTCCCACCCTGAAGAGCTCGTCGAGCGCGCCGCGGCGCTCGGCTACCACGCGCTCGCGATCACCGACGAATGCTCGCTCGCCGGTGCGGTGCGCGCGCACCAGGCGGCGAAGGAGCATGGCCTCAAGCTGATCCTCGGCACGGAAATCGTTTTCGCAAAAGCGAGGCTCGTCCTCCTCGCGACGGACAGAAAGGCCTACGGCGCGATCTCTTCGCTCATCACGCTCGGCCGGCGCCGCAGCAAGAAGGGGATGTATTCGCTCTCTCGTGGCGACCTGGAAGCGCTCGCCGGTACAGGCACGCTCGTGCTCTGGATTCCCGGCGAAGATTTCGACACCGCCGAGTGGCTTGCCACTTTCTTTCACGGACATGCCTGGATCGCCGCCGAGCTCCATTGCGGGCCGAACGACCATGCGAAGCTTTCTTCCCTTGAAGAATTGTCGCGGAAAAGCGGCCTGCCGCTGGTCGCGGCGGGGGACGTCCACATGCACCTGCGCTCGCGCCGGCGCCTGCAGGACGTGCTCACCGCGGTGCGCTTGGGGAAGCCCGTGGTGCAGTGCGGCCAGGCGCTCTATCCGAACGGCGAGCGCCACCTGCGCCTGCGCATGCGCCTCGCCCGGCTTTACCCTCCGGAGCTCCTCGCCGAGAGCGTGACGATCGCTGCTCGCTGCGATTTTTCATTGGACTCTCTCAAGTATGAATATCCGGCCGAGCTCGTTCCCGCCAATTACACGCCCGCGAGCTGGCTCAGGCACCTCACCGAGGAAGGGCTGCAGCGGCGCTTCCCCGCCGGCGTGCCGCCGAAAGTCGCCGACCTCGTGGAGCACGAGCTTCGCCTGGTGGCCGAGCTCGCCTACGAGCCGTTCTTCCTCACCGTGCACGACGTGGTGCGCTTCGCGCGCGAGCAGGGCATCCTGTGCCAGGGGCGCGGCTCGGCGGCGAACTCGGTGGTGTGCTATGCGCTCGGCATCACCGAGGTCGATCCGGCGCGCATGAACATGCTGTTCGAGCGCTTCGTCTCGCGCGAGCGCAACGAGCCGCCGGACATCGACGTCGACTTCGAGCACCAGCGGCGCGAGGAGGTGATCCAGTACGTGTACGGAAAATACGGCCGCGCCCGCGCCGCGCTCGCGGCGACGGTGATCTGCTACCGGCCCAGAAGCGCGGTGCGCGACGCGGGCAAGGCGCTCGGCCTTCCTCCCGAGGAAGTCGACCGCCTCGCCAAGGCGTTCGCCTTCTGGGACACGAAAATCCCGCCCGGCAATACGGTGCTCGAGGTGGCTGCAGCGCTGGTCGGGTTCCCGCGCCATCTGTCGCAACACGTGGGCGGCTTCGTGATCTCGCGCGGGCCGCTCGCCGAGCTGGTGCCGATCGAGAACGCCGCCATGCCCGAGCGCACCGTGATCCAGTGGGACAAGGACGACCTCGAGGCGCTCGGACTGCTGAAGGTCGACGTGCTCGCGCTGGGAATGCTTTCCGCAATCCGAAGGGCACTTGATTTTATTGATTTGAAAATCCAAGACGTTCCCGCAGAGGACCCCGCGGTGTACGCGATGATCCAGAAGGCCGACACCATCGGCGTGTTCCAGATCGAGTCGCGCGCGCAGATGAGCATGCTGCCGCGCCTGAAGCCCGAGAACTACTACGACCTGGTGATCGAGGTCGCGATCGTGCGGCCGGGGCCGATCCAGGGCGGGATGGTGCACCCGTACCTGCGGCGCCGGCGCAAGCAGGAGCCGGTCACGTATCCGAGCGACGCGGTGAGAAAAGTGCTGGAAAGAACCCTCGGCGTACCGATCTTCCAGGAGCAGGTGATGGAGCTCGCCATGGTCGCGGCCGGGTTCACGCCCGGCGAGGCCGACCAGCTGCGCCGCTCGATGGCCGCGTGGAGGAGGTCGGGCAGCCTCGACCGGTTCGAAGAGAAGCTCAAGCGCGGCATGCGCGAGAACGGCTACAGCGCCGGGTTCGCCGAGTCGATCTACCGCCAGATCCTCGGCTTCGGCGAGTACGGCTTCCCGGAATCGCATTCGGCGAGCTTCGCGCTGCTCGTCTACGTCTCCTCGTGGCTGAAGCGGCATCACCCGGCCGCGTTCTGCGCGGCGCTGCTCAACAGCCAGCCGATGGGCTTCTACGCCCCCGCCCAGCTCGTGCAGGACGCGCGCCGCCACGGCGTCGAGGTGCGGCCGCCGGACGTGAACGCGAGCGACTGGGACTGCACCCTCGAGGAGGGTGCGCTGCGCCTGGGGCTGCGCATGGTGAGCGGGCTGTCCGAGGCGGAGGGCCGCCGCATCGCCGCAGCCAGGCCTTACGCCTCGATTCATTCGTTAGGATTAAATAGAAAAGATCTGCGCAGCCTCGCCTCCGCCGGCGCGCTGCAATCGCTCGCCGGGCACCGGCGCCTCGCGCACTGGGCGGCGGCGGGCGCGGCGCGGCGCGCGCCGCTCGATGCGCCGGCGGCCGAGCAACTGCCGCGACTCGCCGCCCCGAGCGAGGGGGAAGACATCGTCGCCGACTACGCGAGCCTCGGCCTCACGCTTGGCCGCCATCCGCTGTCACTCATTCGATCTCACCTGGAAAGGCGGCGGGTCGTTCCTGCAAGAAAACTGAATGAACTGCCTCATGGAAGCGCGGCGCGCACGGCGGGGCTGGTCACCTGCCGCCAGCGGCCGGATACCGCGAGCGGGGTGATTTTTGTCACGCTGGAGGACGAGACCGGCAACGTCAACGTGGTGGTCTGGCGCCAGCTGAGCGAGCGCCAGAAGGCGGAGCTCCTCGGCGCCTGCCTGCTCGCGGTGCACGGCGTGATCGAGCGCGACGGCGACGTTGTGCATTTGGTGGCACGCCGCCTGCTTGATTACAGCGTGCTCCTCGGACCGCTCACAGCGCCTTCGCGCGACTTCCACTAAGATGGCCGCAATGAAGAGCCAGGGCGACATCCTCGGCCTGATCGAAGCCCGCCGTTCGCGCCGGCCGGCGCGGGACCTGCCGTTCCTGGACGCGCTCTTCAGGCAGCTCAAGTCCTGCCACGGGAAAGAAGCGGAACGGACCGAAGACCAGATCTGGAACGTTTGGATGGACCACCCGCACGCCGCGGCGGCCCGGGTGCTCGACCTCGCCACCCGCGACATCGCTGCGCGGCGCTATGACATCGCGGAGACCCGCCTCACCCAGCTCCTGCGCCGCGCGCCGGATTTCCCCGAGGCCTGGCACAAGCGCGCCACGCTCTACTACCTCCTCGGGCGCGACCAGGAGTGCCTGGAGGACATCGCCCGCACGCTCGAGCTCGAGCCCCGGCATTTCGCCGCCATGATGCATTTTGGCGAAATCCTCCTGGGCGGCGGCGCGCCGCTCGAGGCACGCTTCGCCTTCTACGCCGCACTGACGGTCCATCCGCACCTGCCCCGGGCGCGCGCCGCCCTGGCTGACAAAGCCTGACCGGCGGCCACCGGACAGCCAAAAGCCCCGCCCATATAATGGGTTCATGACCCAGGATGCGC
>Ga0070704_100001865_pt1 | contig 11622 bp, 11 predicted proteins | sample KBSK5252metaG_FD_65467 | JGI IMG/M metagenome (GOLD analysis project Ga0070704, IMG submission 65467) | Corn, switchgrass and miscanthus rhizosphere microbial communities from Kellogg Biological Station, Michigan, USA - KBS K5-25-2 metaG | ecosystem: Host-associated > Plants > Roots >... | reverse complement strand
CTCGAAGCGGGCGAGGTCGGCCGCGGGCAGCCGGTGGGAGGATTTCGCTTCAGCGATGGCGAGCACCTGGTGCGCGCGCAGCGCGTCCGCGCGCGCGGCGAAGGGGGAGGCGACATACCAGCCGTCCGGCCGCCGCTCGAGCAGCAGCGGGGCGGCGTCGCCGGGGCGCTCGACCCGGATCGAGCGGATCTCCTGTGCCTTGAGGGCGGAGAGCGGATACTCGCCCGGCCCCCGCGCCGGCTTGAAGTAGATGTAAATGGCCAGGACCGCGACTACCGCGGCGAGCAGGGCCGTGCGCCACGATCTGCCTTTCATGCGCGACGGCGGCGCCACCAGATCACGGCGCCGGTCACGATGAACGCGAGCGGCAGCGCGAACAGGAAGGTGAGCGCGATCAGGATGAGCAGCGGCTGCGAGATATCGAGCGCGCTGTCGGCGGCGATCCGCGGTTGCAGCGTGATCAGGCGATCATCGCCGGAAAGCCAGTTGACGATATTCACGCCGAGCGGGAGGTTGCCGCCGTTCCCCAGGTAGGCGTTGGAGAGAAAGTGGCCATTGCCCACGACGACGACCCGCTGCTGGCGCGCGCCCTGCCGGCGCTCGAAGGCGACCGCGATCGTGACCGGGCCGGGGAAATCGCGATTCTTGTCGAATGAAAGCTTGCCTTCCAGGCTGCCGGTCTCGACCCAGCCGCGTTGCGCGACGTCGACCAGCGGCGTCGCGCGCCACTCTTCCAGTTCGGTTACGCCGACCTGGCGCGCGAACGGGAATACTGTGTTGCGGTCCAGCGCCGCGGTCACGGGGTGCCGGCCGTAGCCGGCAGCGACGCCCACGGCGAACCCCGCCGGGGCATTCAACTGCGCCGCCAGCGGGTCGACCACCGTGCCCGGCGTGAGCACCAGGCCCAGCATCTCGGCAACCGGCGCGAGCCCGCGCAGCGGCTCGGCGTCGATGAGCCACAGCAGGTTGCCGCCGCCCGCCAGGTAGCGCCGGATCTTCTGGACTTCGGCCGGCAGCAGATTCACCTGCGGGCTGGCGATCACCAGCAGGGCGGCATTGGCCGGCACTTCCTGCGCCAGAGCCAGGTTGATGCTGTTCAGCCGGAAGCCCTTTTGCTCGAGCTGGCGGCCGAACTCGCCGAGGTCGTGGTTGGCGCGCCCGTCCAGCTTTCTCTCGCCATGCCCGTCGAGCCACATCACGAAGCGGTCGGCGCCGCGCGCGAGCCGGGTCAGGACATTGCCGAAGGCCTGCTCGTTGAACTCGGTCAGGTGCTCCGAGCGCTGGCGGTACTCGACCACCAGCTCGAAGGGGGCGCGCACGCCCGCGCGCGCCGCGGCCTGCGGCTGCTCGCGCGGATCCACGAGGGCGAGGGTGATATCGGGCTTGGCCCGCTGGTACGGCCTCAGGGACTCCTCGATGCGGCGGTGCACGTTGTCGCCCTGCGCGTTGCGCGCCACGACATACGCCGTGACCGTGACCGGGCCCTCCAACCGCGCGAGCAGGTCCAGCGTTGCCGGCGCCAGCGTGTTGCGATGGCTGCGAGTGAGGTCGTGCTCGTAGCGGAATTCCCGGGCCAGGTAGGCGAGCAGCGTCCCCAGCACGACCAGGAGCACCACGAACAGGCCGTGGTGCAGCAGGAGCTTGAGGCGACGGTGCCCGGTCAGACGCATGGCCTTCACCTCAAGCGCTGCGCGTCGAGCTGGCGGATCGCGAGCGTCAGGAAGACGGCGATCAGCAGCAGCGAGCAGGCGACGGCGTAGGTATCGAGCACGCCCCTCAGGAAGGGCTCGAAATTCTTCAGCGGCGAAATCACCCGCGCGAGGCTGGCGCCCAGCGCGACGCCGCGCGCGCGCAGCCCGTCCTCCGCGATTTCGCCGAACAGTGCCATGGCCAGGAGCGCGATGAAGGCGCCAAACGCCGCCACGACCGGGTGCGCCGTGAGGCAGGAGATGTAGAGGCCCACGGCCGCGAAGCTGGCGACCATAAGCACGAGCCCCGCGACGAGGCCCGCCAGCAGCCCGTAGTCGATGCGCGCGCCGAGCGCAAGCGACAGCGGCATGAGGGTGATCAGCGCGACGATCGCGAGCAGGAACGCGGCGAGCCCGGCAAATTTCCCGAGCACGATCTCGGTCATGGATACCGGCGCCGACATCAGGAGCACCAGGGTCTGGTTGCGGCGCTCCTCCGCCACCAGCCGCATCGCCAGCAGCGGCACCGCGAACAGGAATACGACGAACGCGTTATGGAAGAAAGGGACGGCGACCGATTCCGTGAGCCCGGGGACATTGGACATGCCGACCAGCTGCGGCTCGCGCTGCAGGAATTCGTCGAGCCAGCGCAGGAACAGCAGGCCCAGTGTGGCCTGTGCCAGCGTCAGGACCACCCAGGCGAGCGGCGAAGCGAACAGCCCCTTCAGCTCCTTGGCCGCGATTGTAAAGATCATGATTGAACCGCCAAGGCGCCAGGACGCCAGCAGAGCGATGACGAACAACAGCAACGATCTGCAGATGGCTTCAGAGGCAGACGCGTGGGCCCTGATGTCCCATTTCTTGCAGGGGTGTTTCTTGGCGTCTTGGCGCCTTGGCGGTTCATGGGTTCTCTTCGCGGCGGGTGAGATGCACGAACACGTCCTCCAGGCTGGTCTGCGCGGGCGCGAGCTGGAACAGGCCCCAATCGCGCGCCGCCGCCGCTTGCACCAGCGCGTCGGTCGGATCCCCGCCCGCGCCAAACTGGACGCGAAAGAGCGTCGATTGGACCTGCTCCACCGCGGCCGCGCCGGGAATGGCGCGGATCTCGGCGAGCGGCGGCGGGCGGCGCAGTCCGACCAGCATGGTGGCGCCGCTCTCGAACTGCTTCAACGCGGCGATGGTGTCGCCGTAGACGATCTCCCCGTGATGCATGATCTGCACGCGGTCGCAGATCGCCTCCACCTCGGGGAGAATGTGCGTCGAAAGTATCACGCTGTGTCCGCCGCCCAGCTCGCGGATCAGGGCGCGAATTTCGCGTATCTGGTTGGGATCGAGCCCGACCGTCGGCTCGTCCAGCACCACCACGTCCGGCATATGCACGATCGCCTGCGCGATGCCGACGCGCTGCTGGTAGCCCTTGGACAGCGTCCCGATCAGCTTGCGCCCGGCGTCGGCGAGGCCGCAGCGGCGCTTCGCCGCGCCGACCGCGTCCGCCCGGCGCGCCCGCGGCAGCCGGTGCAGCCTGGCCGCGAGCAGCAGGTACTCGTCCACCGTCAGCTCGCGGTAGAGCGGCGGGACTTCCGGGGCGTAGCCGATGCGGGCCTTGGCCGCGGCGGGCTGCTCCAGCAGGTCGATGCCGCAAATGCTGATCTCGCCGCGCGAAGGCGCGAGGTTGCCGGTCAGCATGTTCATGGTGGTGGTCTTGCCGGCGCCGTTTGGCCCGAGAAAGCCGAGCACCTCGCCGCGCTTCAGCTCGAGCGTGACGTTGTTGACTGCGACGTGGTTGCCGAAACTGCGGGTGAGGCCGCGGGCGGAGAGGGTGCTGGCCGTGTCCTGTTCCGGCATCGTGGCATCCGGCACGGCGAGCCGTGCTTGTGGACTGCAGGAAATATACCTAAACTGTGGCAGTTAATGAAGCTTTCGGCCGTTCCTCACCCGTTTCCCCCGCAGGCCCGATGAGCATGCATCGTTTCCTTGCCCTGGCGCTGTGCGCGGCGCTGGCGGCGTGCGCGCAACCGTCGCCTCGCGGCGACGAGGCCGGCGCGCCCGCGTCGAAAAAGCCGCCGCGCGTGGTGGTCGCGAAGCCCGAGGAGGGCCGCGCGGCGCTGCCCGACGTCGACCTGTCCGAGGACCTGCTGTTCAAGATGATGGTGGCGGAAATCGCCGTGCAGCGCGGCCAGCCGCACATCGCCGTGCAGACCTATCTCGAGCTCGCGCGCACCACGCGCGATCCGCGCATCGCGCAGCGCGCGACCGAAATCGCCTGGAACGCCCGCTTCAACTCCGCGGCGCTGGAAGCGGCCGGCATCTGGCTGCAGGTCGATCCGGGCTCGGCGCAGGCGCGCCAGATCATCGCGGCGCTGCTGGTCAACCAGGCGCAGCTCGCGGACACTCAGCCGCATCTCGAAAAATGGATTGCCGCCGACCGTGCGAACGTTGGCCAGAGCTTTCTCCAGCTCTCCTCGCTGCTCTCGCGCCACAAGGACCGGCCGGCAGTATTCAAGCTGATGCGGGCCCTGGCGCAGCCCTATCCCGACGTGCCCGAAGCGCGGCTGGCGGTGGCGCAGGCCGCGTGGAACGCCGACGACCAGCAGGCGGCGCTCGACGAGGCGCGCGCCGCGCTGAAACTGCGGCCGAACTGGGAGCTCGCGGCGCTGTTCGTCGCGCAGGTGCTGCAGCGCCGCTCCAACGAGGAGGCCGCCGCCTTCCTGGCCGGGTTCGTGCGCGACAACCCCGGCGCCGGCGACGCGCGCCTCGCCTACGCGCGGGTGCTGGTCAGCTCCAAGAATTTCCCGGAGGCGCGCCGGCAGTTCGAGGCGCTCGTCGCCGACAACCCCGACAACACCGACATCGGCATGGCGGTGGCGTTGCTCGCGATGCAGGCGAGCGACTTCGACTCGGCCGAGACGCAGCTGAAGCGACTGCTGGAGCTGAACTACAAGGATCCCGACATCGCGCGCCTCTACCTCGGCCAGGTGAACGAAGAGCGCAAGCGCTTCGACGAGGCGCTGAAGTGGTACTCGACCGTGGCCCCGGGCGAGCAGTTCATCAATGCCCAGGCGCGCTACGCCGGCGTGCTCGCGAAGCAGGGCAAGCTGCCGGAGGCGCGCAAGCACCTGCAGCAGGTGGGCGGCGCGGGCGGCAGCATGCAGCGCGTGCAACTGATGCAGGCTGAGGCGCAGCTGCTGCGCGACGCAAGCGCCTACCAGGAAGCGTTCGAGCTGCTGGGACAGGCGCTGGTGTGGATGCCCGATTCCCCGGACCTGCTCTATGACCGCGCGATGGCGGCGGAGAAGGTGAACCGCCTGGACATACTCGAAGGCGATCTCAAGCAGCTGATCAAGATGCGTCCCGACCACGCGCATGCCTACAACGCGCTCGGCTACACGCTCGCCGATCGCAACCAGCGCATCCAGGAGGCGCACGGCTTGATCCAGACCGCGCTCAAGCTCTCGCCCGACGACCCCTTCATCCAGGACAGCATGGGCTGGGTGCTCTACCGCATGGGCCGCGGCCAGGAAGGGCTCGACTACCTGCAGCGCGCCTTCAAGCAGCGACCCGACCCCGAAATCGCGGCCCACTTCGGCGAAGTGCTGTGGGCGCTGGGCCGGCGCGACGAGGCGCGGAAAGTCTGGGCCGAGTCGCTCAAGGATCATCCCGGCAACGAGACCCTGCAGGCTACCGTCAAGCGCTTCGTTCCCTGAGCCGGGAATATCCTGATGTAGCATGAGGGGTATCCCTCATCTCATCAGCTGCCCTCGCGTTCCATGAATTTCCCCCGCTACTGCGCGGCGCTCGCGGCGGCCGCCACGATCGGCGGCTGCGCCGGGCTTCCGCCGGAGCGGCCCGTCGAGCGGGCCCGCCCCTTCGACCTCGTCGGGCGCGTGGCGGTGAACCACGAAGGGCGCGCTTTCTCCGCCGGGGTGCGCTGGGAGCACACTGCCGAGCGCGATGAGGTCTGGTTGCTGACGCCGGTGGGACAGGCGCTCGCGCACATTGTCGGTGACGCCCAGGGGGCAACCTACACGGGGGCTGATCGCAGCCGGCACACCGCCCGCGATATCGGGACCCTCACGCGCCGGGCTCTGGGCTGGGAACTCCCGCTTGAGCCGCTGTCATGGTGGGTACAGGGCGCGATCGCGCCGGCAGCGGTGATCCAGCACGTCGAGCGCGACGAACAGGGGCGGCTCGTAACGCTGGGGCAGGAGGGGTGGCGCATCGCCTATAACTACGTGCCTGGCGAAGACGGCGGCCGGCCGCGGCGGCTGGATATTTCCGGCGGCGCCCAGGAAATCCGCCTGGTCGTAGACAACTGGCGGCGGGACGGCGAAACGCCGTGAGCGGGCTGCGCACATACCCTGCGCCGGCGAAGCTCAACCTGATGCTGCGCGTGACGGGGCGGCGCGCCGACGGCTATCACCTGCTGCAGACGGTGATCCGTTTCATCGACTACGGCGACACGCTGGCTTTCCGCGTGCGCAAGGACGGCGTGATCGCGCGCCTGAACGAGGTGGCGGGCGTGCCCGCCGCCGAGGACCTGGCGCTGCGCGCTGCGCGACTGCTCCAACGGGCGTCCGGCACGGAGCTCGGCGTCGATATCCGGCTGAAAAAGCGCCTGCCTCTCGGCGGCGGGCTGGGCGGCGGCAGCTCGGACGCGGCGACGGTGCTGCTGGCGTTGAACCGCCTGTGGCGCACCGGCCTCTCCCGCAGGCGCCTGCTGGGGCTCGCGCTTGAGCTGGGAGCCGATGTGCCGGTATTCGTGGGCGGCGACAATGCCCTCGCGGAGGGCATCGGCGAGCGACTGAGACCCATTTCCCTGCCTGCGGCCTGGTACCTGGTGCTGGTGCCGCCGGTGGCCGTGCCAACCGCCCGGATTTTTGCCCATCCTGAATTGAAACGGGACTCAAAACCCATTAGAATCACGGCCTTTTCGATGGAGCAGGCTGGCAACGACTTGGAGCCCGTCGTGTGCCGCGAGTACCCGGAAGTGGCGCGGCACCTCGCCTGGATCAAGCGGACGGCGCCAGCCTGGGTTACGGGCTCGGGGGCGTGCGTGTTTGCCGCGTTCCCGACCGAAAAAGCGGCACGCGGGGTGTGGAAACAGGCACCCAGGGGCATGCGCGGATTCATCGCGCGCGGACTGGCGCAGCACCCGTTACGAGCACTGGCCCGCTGAGGCGGGCCGGAATGAGGAACAACGGGATAACTCCCGTTTCCGTAAATTTGAAACCGCCTCTTAATAGGGGAGTCGCCAAGTTGGTTAAGGCACCGGATTTTGATTCCGGCATTCGAGGGTTCGAATCCTTCCTCCCCTGCCCAACGCTGCCGGAAGCGGCGGTTGGCCGCTGCGGCATTTTTTTCGGGGTCTGACCGAGGTCAAGATGTTGCAGGCGCACAAAGGCGAAAACGCCGGTTTTGACCGCCTGATGGTCTTCACCGGCAACGCCAACCCCAGGCTGGCCGGCGACGTCGTCGGGCATCTCAACATCCATCTCGGTCGCGCCAAGGTGGGACGCTTCAGCGACGGCGAGGTGATGGTCGAAATCCTCGAGAACGTGCGCGGGCGCGACGTGTTCGTGCTGCAGTCCATCTGCTCGCCGACCAACGACAACCTGATGGAGTTGCTGGTGATGGTGGACTCGCTCAAGCGCGCCTCCGCGGGGCGCGTCACTGCTGCCATCCCCTACATGGGCTACGCGCGCCAGGACCGCCGCCCGAGCTCGGCGCGGGTGCCGATTTCCGCCAAGGTGGTGGCGAACATGATGAGCAGCGTCGGCGTGGATCGCGTGCTGACCATGGACCTCCACTCGGAGCAGATCCAGGGGTTTTTCGACATCCCGGTGGACAACATCTACTCCGGGCCGATCATGCTGGGGGACGTGTGGAAGCACGGCTACACGGACCTGGTCGTGGTTTCACCGGACGTCGGCGGCGTGGTGCGCGCGCGGGCGCTCGCGAAGCGGCTCGAGGCCGATCTCGCGATCATCGACAAGCGGCGGCCGCGCCCCAACGTCGCCACGGTCATGAACATCATCGGCGAGGTGGAGAAGCGCACCTGCGTGATCGTGGACGACCTGGTCGACACCGCCAACACCCTGTGCGAGGCGGCGGGGGCGCTGAAAGAGCGCGGCGCCACGCGCGTGCTCGCCTACTGCACGCACGCGGTGCTGTCGGGCAAGGCGGTGGAGCGCATCGCGAACTCGGCGCTCGACGAGCTGGTGGTGACCGACACGATTCCGCTGCACGAGGACGCGAAGAGCTGCAAGCGAATCCGCGTGCTCACCATCGCCAGCCTGCTGGCGGAGACGATGCGGCGCATCAGCAACGAGGACTCCGTCAGTTCGCTATTCATGGAATAGCGAACTGAGTGCTGAGTTTTGAGTGTTTAGTTTTGAGGTGAAAGCGGTTTGTTAACTCAACACTCAAAATTCAACACTTAACACTGGTTTCTCTGGAGAGTGCGATGAAAATTGAAGTCACAGCATTTCCCCGCACGCAGCACGGATCGGGTGCGAGCCGCCGCCTGCGCGTGAAGGGGCGTGTCCCGGGCGTCGTCTACGGGGCCGACAAGCCGGCACAGGAAGTCGAGCTCGACCACCACGCGCTGCTGTTCCATCTCAAGCGCGAAGCGTTTCATTCCTCGATACTGGACTTCGCGCTGAACGGCGAGAAATCCCAGGTCCTGCTGCGCGACTACCAGATGCACCCGTGGAAGCAGGAGATCCTGCACGTGGATTTCCAGCGTGTCGATCGCACGCGCAAGATCCGCATGCGCGTGCCGCTGCACTTCGTGAACGGCGAAATCGCCCCGGGCGTAAAGGCCGGCGGCGGCGTGGTGCAGATCGCGATGAACGAGCTCGACATCCAGTGCCTGCCCGACGACCTGCCGGAGTTCATCGAGGTCGACCTGAAGGACATGGAGCTCAACGAAACGCTGCACGCGACCGAGATCGCCATGCCCAAGGGCGTGGAGCCGGTCGCGAAGCTCAAGCACGAGAACCCCTCGGTGGTGTCGGTGCACGTGCCGAAGGAGATCGTGATAGAGGAAGAGGCCGCAGCGCCGGTCACCGAGATCATCGGCGAGGTCCCGGCCGAGGGCGAGGAAGCCGCCGCTGCCGCGGAAGGCGAGAAGGGCGACAAGAAGGAGGCGGGCGCCGAGAAGAAGGAGCCTGCCGCCGCGGCAAAGAAGGAGCCCGCCGCGGAGAAGAAGGAGCCTGCCAAGAAAGGGAAGGAATAGCCCCCGCCTGCAAGAAAGCCCGCCATCCGCACGGGTTGGCGGGCTTTCCTTTGCGGGGGGCGGCAGGAGAGAGGCGAGAGGAGATAGGCGTCAATCCCAAGCCGGGATGCGGCCTTGACCCCTTTCTCCTCTCTCCTTTCTCCTCTCGAATCCTATGAAACTAATCGTCGGCCTCGGCAATCCGGGGGACAGGTACGCGGGGACGCGGCACAACGCGGGCTTCTGGCTGGTCGAGCGCCTCGCCGCGCAGAGCCATATCGCGCTGCGCAAGGACGCCAAGTTCGAGGCCCTGGTCGGCCGGCACGAGGCGAGCGGGGCCTGGCTCATGCTGCCGCAGAGCCACATGAACCTCTCCGGCAAGCCGGTGCAGATGCTCGCGAGCTTCTTCAAGATCGCTCCGGCGGACATCCTGGTGGCGCACGACGAGCTCGATTTCCCGCCGGGGACCGTGCGCATGAAGCAGGGCGGCGGCATTGCCGGGCACAATGGGCTGCGCGATATCTCGGCGCGCATCGGTTCCCACGAATACTGGCGGTTGCGCATCGGCATCGGCCGTCCGGGCGAGCAGGCCGGCGCGGACTACGTCCTGCACAAGCCCGCGCAGGAGGAGCGCGCCGCGATCGACGCGGCGATCGGCAATGCGCTCGAGATCCTGCCCATGGTGTTCGCGGGCGACCTGCAGGGCGCCATGCTGAAGCTGCACAGCCAGCAGCCGGTCGAGCCGGCCGCGGCACCCGGGAAACCCGGCAAGGCCGAGAAGCCGGCAAAGGCGGTCCCCTCGAAGGAGCCGGCGGACAGGGCCAGGCCGGCCGCGAAAGCCGCAAAGCCGCAGAAAAGCGCGAAAGTCGCGGTGGCCGAGAAGCCGGAGCCGAAGACGGGCGGCCTCGGTTCCTTCTTCAAGAAGCTGCTTCCGGGCGCGGATCCGGGCAAGAAGAAATGAGCTTGCGCTGCGGTATCGTGGGCCTGCCCAACGTCGGCAAGTCCACGCTCTTCAACGCGCTCACCAAGGCCGCGATCCCGGCCGAGAACTACCCGTTCTGCACCATCGAGCCGAACATCGGGGTGGTGCCGGTGCCCGACCCGCGCCTGAGGCGGGTCGCCGAGATCGCGCGCCCGGCCAAGGTCACCCCGGCGACGGTGGAATTCGTGGACATCGCCGGGCTGGTCGCCGGCGCCTCCAAGGGCGAGGGGCTTGGCAACCAGTTCCTCGCCCATATCCGCGAGACCGACGGCATCATCAACATGGTGCGCTGCTTCGAGAACGAGAACGTCGTTCACGTTGCGGGGCGCGTGGACCCGGTCGGCGATATCGAGGTCATCCACACCGAGCTCGCGCTTGCCGATCTCGCCACCGTCGAGAAAGCTCTCGAGCGCAACACTTCGCGGGTCAAGTCCGGCGACAAGGAAGCGGTCAAGCTCGACGCGCTCTTGAAGCAGGCGCGCGCGCATCTCGACCAGGGCAAGCCGGTGCGCAGCCTCGGGCTCGAGCGCGAAGCTCTGCCGCTGCTCCAGCCGCTGTGCCTCATGACCGCGAAGCCGGCAATCTACGTCGCGAACGTGGACGAGCACGGCTTCAAGAACAACGCGCTCCTCGCCCGCGTCGAGGAATTCGCCCGGCGCGAGGGCGCACCGGTGGTCGCGATCTGCGCCTCGATCGAAGCCGAGATGGCCGACATGGGCGATGAGGACAAGCGGGCCTTTCTCGCCGACCTCGGGCTCGAGGAGCCGGGGCTAAACCGCCTGGCGCGCGCCGCCTACGGCTTGCTGGGCTTGCGGACTTATTTCACTGCCGGTCCCAAGGAAGTGCGCGCATGGACCATCCACGCAGGCGACACTGCGCCGCAAGCCGCGGGGGTGATCCATACCGATTTCGAGCGCGGCTTCATTCGTGCGGAAGTCATCTCCTACGAAGACTACGTTGCCTGCGGTGGCGAGCAGGGCGCCAAGGAGGCCGGCAAGATGCGGCTCGAAGGCAAGGACTACGTCGTGCGAGACGGGGACGTGATCTATTTTCGGACGGCGCCCTGACGCCCGGCTGCCGCTCACTGCGGCCGGGCGCTGCGATCGTCACGGAATGGAGCCGACGCCCCCGCGTCGCCGTTCATCCGGCGCCATAATAGTCAGTTCTGACGGGCTGGAGGGCAGAGATGGCAACCCGATTGAAGCTTCCGGCGCTGGATCCCGCCGACGTGCCGGCGGCGACGGGCACCAACTACCCCGCGCAGTTCAGCGCCGCGGTCGCCGGCCGCTCCAAGCGCAGGCTCGGCGACGCGCTGGGGCTCGGGATATTCGGCGTCAATCTCACGACGCTCAAGCCGGGCGCCCAATCGGCGCTGCGCCACTGGCATTCGGCCCAGGACGAGTTCATCTACATGGTCGAGGGCGAGCTCGTGCTCGTCACTGATGGCGGCGAGCAGGTATTGCGGCCGGGCATGTGCGCGGGCTTTCCCGCGGGCAAGGCGGACGGCCACCACCTGGTCAACCGCTCCGGCCGCGATGCCGTCTATCTCGAAGTGGGGGACCGCACGAAGAACGACGCGGTGACCTATCCCGACAACAATATCCACGCCCCGGCGACCAGCGACGGGTCGCGTCGGTTGACAAAGAAGGACGGCACGCCGTATTGAGGAAATACGTGATAAGTGACGGGTGATAAGTGATGGGAGCTTGTTGCGGCAGCGCCGCAAACACCCTGCC
>Ga0070704_100001858_pt1 | contig 11633 bp, 9 predicted proteins | sample KBSK5252metaG_FD_65467 | JGI IMG/M metagenome (GOLD analysis project Ga0070704, IMG submission 65467) | Corn, switchgrass and miscanthus rhizosphere microbial communities from Kellogg Biological Station, Michigan, USA - KBS K5-25-2 metaG | ecosystem: Host-associated > Plants > Roots >... | reverse complement strand
TTTCATTGGCACGCAGACAAAACGCTTGAGGGCACCGATGCTCGAACGAGTTCCGCATACTGTCGGCAATTTCATCAGCGCCCACGATGAACCGCTTTCCGACGCGATGGGTGTCTTGCTCCTATTGTTGGCTGTCGACGAGAACGGATATGATTGATAACAAGCGCTACGCTGGCGATGAGAGAAGTCCCGAAAGCGATGATTTTTGCCAGAACAGCCGGATCCTCGGCCGCCGCTGCCCAGCGACTGTAGAAAGGCTCTCGGGGCGCCTCCGGTGGCGCCCAATGAAACCGTTCCTGAACGTCTCGAGGAAGTTCGGTGAAATACACCTTAAAGATTCCCCTTTCAGTCTTAAGCACTATCCCATCCCCTTCGACGCGGCTCACCGTCGCATCTTTGTATACCTTGCCGCTAGTGGTTTTGAAGTCCTCCGAAAGCGCGAGTGACGCGAACAGGACTGCCAGAAGTACCACAGTGGTTCTACAATATCTCACGCGGCGGGATTCTGCCGCTTTTACTCTCTGCACGGCAACGCAAAAATGGGACTTTCGGTGTTGGGTGTTCAGCGTTCCCTGTAGCGGCGGTCCATGACCGCCGAAGCCTGGAAGATCGCGCTTGCAATAGCGCCGCTACAACTGGGGTCGTGATGTCCGTTGTCCGACGTCTGATGTCCGATATCAGATATCTGACTTCTGACTTCTAATTTTTACTTCTTGTGGCTCAATGCGGCCTACGATGAACTAAGCTGACGGCTATCAAAACGCTTCCGCAGCACAATTCGGGGACGCAGATGAAAGTGTTGATTTCAGGCGCTGGACCGGCAGGACTCACTGTCGCCTATTGGCTCAAGCATTACGGGTTTACTCCGACTATCGTGGAACGGGCACCGCACCTGTTGGTTGGCGGCTATAAGATCGATGTGCGTGGGGCGGCGCTGCAGGTTATCAAGCAGATGGGAATTCATGACGCGGTTGTTGCGGCGCGTACCGATATGCAGGGTGCCCAACTGGTCGACAAACAAGGCAAGGTCATCGAGCGCATGAGCGGAGATGAGTTTGGGCATCGTGTTACTGGAGATCTCGAGATCGTTCGCGGTACCTTGTGTGAGATCCTGAGAGGCCATCTCGGGGAAGTTGAGCTGCTCTTTGGCGATACCATTCAGGGAATCAACCAATCTTCTAACAACGCCCAGGTTCAGTTCACAAAGAATGGTGTGCGCGAGTTCGATTGCGTGATCGGGGCCGACGGACTGCATTCTAATGTCAGGCGAATCGCATTTGGGGAGGAATCGCGGTTTCTTCGCGATCTGGGTTTGTATTTGTGTGTCTACTCCGTCCCCAATTATTTGAAATTAGACCGCATGGAGATGCAGTACTCCGAGTTGGGTCGAATTGCTGCGATTTGGAGTTCTCGCGGTGATGCGAATGCCAAGGCCTGTTTTGGTTTTGCGGCCCCGACTCTCCAGATTGGTTTGCACGACAGGTCTCAACAGCAGCAAGCGCTCAAAACCGTCTATGAGGGAATCGGCTGGGAGGTTCCCAGGCTGCTGGAGCTGATGCCAACGGCTTCGAATTGGTACTTTGATAAGGCTGCTCAGATCAACATGCCGCGATGGTCGCAAGGCCGGGTTGTCCTGGTGGGAGACGCTGCCTATTGCGCCTCGCCCATGTCCGGGCAAGGCACGAGTCTCGCACTCATCGGCGCCTATGTGCTGGCCGGAGAACTGGCCGCCACATCCGGCGATTGTCTGCGCGCATTTGCAGAATACGAGAACGCGATGCGTCCCTTTGTAGAAGCCAATCAGGCGCTGGGACTCAGATCCTCAAAGATAATGTTGTCAGGAAAAAACAAGTCGGTCAGCGGCTGGCTCCTGAAGCAGTTTATGCGGATAATGCCGGGACCCGTGTTAGAATGGATTATCAATCGCTCCACCGAACGGATCAGAGAGGCGGCCAACGCAATTTCCCTGAAAGATTATTCGTCCTTCTTCAGATCAAAAGAAGCGTCGGCTTGATGACCGGGTTTGCTATTCAGTCCACGCGCACTCTGCTGTCCTTTCCGTCGTTTGTAAATTCGCGAGTAGTGATTGCTGCTAACACGCAGATCGCATGTTCACTCTTGAAACGCGAGAGCAGCAAATCGCGCGTGACTTCTGCGTAAGTAGCAACTGTCAACTCAATGCAACCCAAACCTGACCCCGTGGCCCCGCGCAACTTGCTCAGCAAACGGTTGGCAGCCGCGACCATTGTACTTCTCGTGTTTGCAGTGGGCTTGTGGACTGGGTGGCACAAAGATGCAATATCCGCTCGCCTGTCGCGCTGGCATGGCGAGTTGACGCGGACTGTCCCCTCTCCGTCACCATCACTTGGTCCTTTGACGCTAACGGAGTCCCCGGTGGAAGCAATGGCCCAAACTCCTGCATCCTCGCCGTCGCTGGTAGATCAGTTGCTGCGAGAAGGCATCGAGCTGCGCGATATTCGGGGTGACACGACAAATGCGATCGAGCGCTTGCAGGAAGCGTTGGACAGCGAACCGAATAACGCCGCCGTACTCGCCGAACTAGCGAAGACATACGATCTCACGCAGCTTTACGACCGCGCCAATGAAATCCGGCGCAAACTTCAGGAAATGGGCCCATCGGCTGGTGCGGCATATGAGCTCACCGATCGACAGCTGAAGCTCGGGGTGCCGACTCCGGCCGCAGCGCCGATGCCGACCGCCCCGGATTCTTCATCGCGTGAGGCAAGCACTTCGCCGGATGGAACCGCTGCTGATCTTGCAGAGTTCGCCTTAAAGCCGCGCGAAGATGAGATCGACCAAGTCCCGCCACTGCCCACTTCCACTGGATCGGAAGTATCTTCTCCTGCAACTCGCGCGAGTCCGACAGAGCCGGGCCCTTCCGCCGAAACTGCCGTCGCTCAGCCAGGTGGACGTCTTATTGTCTTGAGGGCCCCGAACTTTGGAGGGAATTTGGCTCTCAATCTTAAGATCGATGGGAGAACGGCCGCCAACATTGTGCAGGGACGCCGCTACGATGACTTCGTGCCGGCGGGGCGTCATATGCTGACGGTGTCGGCCACGCCAAACTTGCGGAATCAGCCGACGTCGACGGTGCTAAACGTGCAGGACGGACAAACGTACGTATTCACGGCAATACGGCAGAACACCGATAGTGTTGTTCTTGTTCCATCAACCCTGCCTCCAGGGCAGCCGCAGTAGGGTTGAATAGCGCTCATTATCTTGTTTAGGATCGGACTGTATAAGTCAGGCTGACCTTTTCTAAACGCACGCTTTTCGTTCGAATCTATTCCAGAGCGTTCTCGCGAGACGCTTTTCGGATCGACGACAGTATGACTAATGCGGATTCAAGTTCGTTTCGGCAAGATGCCGCCGTAACGCGGGTGAAGGAGCGGCCGGGCTTTCCAACCAGCACGCTGGAAGCGCGCGCTACCCGGAATTACTCGAGCAGCTGCCTCAGATTTTGCAGCACGGTGGCTTCTTCGTCAGAGCGCGCGCCATCGGCGAGAAAGAGCTCCTGGCACAGGTCCAATGCTTTTCCTTTCACTGCCGCGGTTTCCAGCCTGTCCTTTATTGAACCCAGGAATTTATCTCTGTACACCTGACTTTCTCTCGCGTTCCGTGCGTTACCAACCGATCGGGCATCGAACTGATCGAACGGTACTGCTTTCGGGTCCCAACTGAACTTGGCGACCGTATCCGTGATCAACCTGTTCTCCGCGAGCATGACCAAATTGTCGGCGTACATGCAATAGTTTAGCAAGTCGACTATCGCCTCACGCTGGGGCTGGGTAAGGCCGTCTTTCGGCGCTTCCGATTTATGGAACAGTTTCCTGATTAGACTGGGCATAAAGTAACGTTTGATGTTCGATGTTTGATGTCTGTATTGCCATCAACCCAAGGCCACGCGGCCTTCAGAAATAACCTTTTACAAAAGTTACAGCAAACTATTTTGAAACTCGTTCGCTGCCCCACGCTCGCTCGCTGCTACCTCGCAGCTTTACCCTCTATCTCGGAAAATCCATTTCCTCGATTGAAACTCCGTCGTTGCCCACACTCCGTCGCTGCTACCTCGCAGCTTTGACTCGCGATCTCCCGATCCGTTTGGTCGGATTCCCACCAATCCGCCGGCTTCCGGGCACGGCGTATTCATCCCGTTCGCTCCATTGAAAGTGAGAGTCCCTTTTTTGAAAAAGACCGCCGTCGAGCGGCAACAAGACATTTCGAGACATCAAACGATCAGTGTTTGCTTGACGGAACAATCGGTTTTTGGCTGAATGGCCATATGCTCCTCCGGCGACCACCAGTCGCGGCGGGATTGGCAGCGATGGCTGTCCTGGTCGGTTGCAACCCGACGCCGGTGACGATCAACCCGCCCAGAGTTCAGCAAGGTGGCCGCGCTTTGTCGATCGCTGTCGCGTCAACCGACGACAAACGAATGGTGGTGGCGACCGAAACAGGCGGCCTCTTTCGAACTTTCGACGGGGGAGCAAGCTGGCAGCATCTCAACGGCTTGCCCAACGTCAAAACAATCGATGTCGCGATCGCGTCATTAAATCCGAACATCATTATCGCGACGACTCAATCTCAGTACCGAGCAGTGAACGATGGCGGGATCTGGCGAAGCATCGATGGCGGAGCGACCTGGAGTCAGCCTTCGGGCTGGGCGCCAGCGCCCGGTCCGGATTGTCCGATGCGTCCCGGCGCGTTCGGGATCTCGCACATGCCGCTCTCTCGCACATTTTATGTGGGGACCGATTGTGGATTAGCCATCAGCAACGATGACGGCGCCACCTGGTCACACATTGTACTGGATCCGGCTGCGCCAGGCACTGATCCCGCCAGGCACCGTGTGCGTTCCGTGCTGGTGATCAACCGTACATCCGGGGTCGCGGCTGCGGACAACGGTCTGTTTCACCTGGGCCCCGATGGCGCGTGGACAAAATCGCAAGACGTAACGACCACCCGTGTGCCGGTCGTTCATGCTTTCGCCGCACCCTGGTTTACGGGCTCCTCCTCGATTTTCTTCCACGCCAGCGAAGGACAAAAACTTTTTCTTTCGACAGATAGCGGAGCAACCTGGACACAGATTCCAGCGCCGAGCGTCAATACCCGGGAGGCGTTTGTTCGCGTGGGCCGGTCCCTAGCCAACGACGATAGCAAGTTCGAGGTTTATTACGGAGATGGAGCGAAATTCCATCGTCAAACTTTCTCGACTGCCGGGCCCACGGGCACTGGCACCTGGACCAAGTTGAACTCGGATCACAACGATCCGTCGGACGTCGCGTTCGATTTGGACCGGCGAATTCCCACTTTACTCGCGAGCGATGGCGGCGTTCATCGAACCACCGATAATGGCGCCAACTGGAAACTCACGGGCGGAGGTTTCGGTGGCTTTACCGCGCTGCAAATCTCCGAAGTCACTGGCCGATTCGATCCCGGGCCGCCCGCGCACCAGGACCTCTATTATGGTACGCAGGACAACGACCTCAAGGCCTCAACCGACGGCGGTCAGTCCTGGCCCGGATCCATTTGCTGCGAAGGACGATTCATTCGCGTCAGTCCACGAGATATCGATCCGCCCAGATTGACCGGATCGGCTTGCGGGCCGTGTTCGAATTTCGTCGCGGGAGAACATTTCGAAAACAACGCCAGCTGGCCGAACGCGCCGGATGGAAGTGCAGCCAGCGCGGCCGACGCGCCGTTCCTGATCGTCGGTGATGCCTACATTCAGGAGGTTCCGAATACGACGGTGTCGCCGCCGAGCTTCGATTTCTTCCTCACGCTTAGCGCCGGCAGCGCCTGGGCGAAATCGTTCTCGCTCGCGCTCCCGCCGAAAGGAGCTCCGCTCATCGCAGGATCGCTAGCGAACCCCACCGTGTATCACGGCGTGCAAAAATCAGGATTGCTTCCAAATGGCGGCTCGCGCTTCGGGCTGATGCGAGCATCGAACATTGCCGGTCAGGCTGCCGTCGCTGCGGCGGACGGCGCGGGAACGATCTCTTTCGGTTCGCTCCGTACTCCCATCGCCAGATATGTGGTGTTCGGCGTGGATCCGAACAATCCGAATCACTTGATTGCAGCAGACGCTGAGAATAGCGAGATGAAGTTTTCGGCGGACGGTGGCAACAACTGGGATCCGCTCCCGCAATTGACACAGGCAGTGACGGGCAACGGGCAATACCTTTTCACATTATCCGAGCTCACCCTGGCGAGTGTGATCGCGTGGGATCCGTACGATTCCTGCCATATCCTGGTCGGCACAATCCAGAACGGGATCATGAGATCGACCGATGGCGGAAATAGCTGGGCCCAAATCCCGGGATCGAAAGTGGTGACTTTCGTCAGCTCTTTTTATTTCCCACCGACGGGCCCGGTGTGGGTTTCAACCAATGGCCGCGGCTTGTGGACGTTGAGTCTTAACCGGCCGGCAAATCCGAACTCCGGGAGATGTCGGTTTCCGGAGCCACGCGGCGGTCCGGTAGTGCAGCCACCGATTGTGATCGATTTGGCAACAGGTTCGAGTCAGCCGTTCCGAGGTTTGGATGACCCAGCCGTGTGTCCGAACTGCTCCGTCGTCGTGGTTCGTAATGGTTGGATAACCGATTTCCAGGTGGCAGGCGATGAGGTTCGCGAGGTTGCAATCTCGGGAGGAACAATCTTCGAGCTCGATCGATCCGGACGCGAAGTCCCTCTGGCGATTCCCAACGTTTATCAGCCAGGCGATGGCAAACTTACCGCTCGGTTCAAGAGCGGCGAGCTGAAAGGACCCCGTCGGATCCGCGGGCTCATTTTCGAAGGAACTCGCCTTCGCAAGGCGATCGCTTCAGACACGGAGCTTTCGTTTGTCCCCACACGAACACCGATGATCTATGTTTCCGGCAAGGCAGGAGCTTCCACACTGGAGACTGGCGAACCGGTGAGAGTTATCGGCGCGAATTTCCTGCCGACTGCAGGCGGTGGAGAGCCGGTCCGGATTCTTTTTGATGGCCAAGTGGCCGCAGAGAAGGTGCCCGTTCAAGACGACGGATCCTTTTTGATCGATATCCCGGTCGCACACGCGCCGGGCGAAATGATCGTTACCGTTGAGCAGCGAGACGGCAGCCGGCTGAGCAGCGAACGAACCGTTATCGACATTGCCACCCAGGATCGGGCGGAGTGAAATCAGGCGTGTTCGACGCTCACATCTTTTAGCAGAGGTAAAGTTCGCGATGGCGACCGGCCTTCGCAACGCTTCGGCGCGGCAAGGGACGTCATCGCCAGCACGCGAAACGCGCGCGCTCCCCGAATTCCGCTAAGACAGCCCCGAATGTGTTCGGGGCTAGAGCGGAACGGACTCCGTGATCTCCGTGGTGAAAAATCAAGCCGCGCTGCGCTAGGCGCTGGTTCGGAACTGATCGTCCTTGGTCTTAAACAGGATGTTGAACGTGGTGAGTGATCCGTAGCAGCGCGTGATGTATTGTTGCAGTTCGAACTTGTCCGTTTCGCTCAGTTTGTCGCTCGCGTTCACCTTCTGCTCGAGGACTCGCAGATTATTCCGAATCATGACGATCTTGTGAAAGAAGGTTTCGAGTGGGACTTCTTTTGACTGAAGCGAACCGTCTGCAGGCTGCATGATCAGTGTCCCCTTCTGCCATCGAGTCGCCAGACCTTCTACGAGCACATCCTGTGGTTCCAGTCCAAGGGCCTCGACCACAGCGTGAGCTGTATCGCTGATCAGATTCGCAAGCGGCATTTGTAACTCGGTCAAAGTAGCGGTCGGTTCGGAGGGTTGGAGATCGCTGGACGCCGGCGCAATTGTCCGCTGCGCGTCGTCAAACGCGATCTCGGCGGTTTGGCCGGTGAGCGATTTCACCACCCCGATGCCGTATTGCGGATGGCGCACTTTCATACCGATATGGAGCGTTTCGATGTTCATGACTTCTGATGTTTGATGTTTGAGGTTTGACGTTCGATGTCAAATCTCGAATTCGGGTGGATCATGTATGATGTTTGGTGCTGGAAAACAGCTTGGCTATCGCATTCGCGAATGCTTAGAATGCGAGCGCCAGGGCGGAGTGGCGGCTCTGCTGTGGAGCAAAATCAAAAGGAAACACCGTGAAGACTTTTGTCTGGATCGCGATTGCGGTTGTTTTTCTTGCTGCGCTCTTTTGGGGCTGCAAGCGTCGAACCGAACTGACACTTTCGTCCGAAGGCGCAAGCCCTGGGATGGTGGTGCGGGTGACGGCTGCGCAGCCGGCGTTCCCTGATGCCACGTCCGCGCGCGTCGAGATCGGAGGCCAGCCAGCGCCGCTCGCGAAATGGGTTAGCGCCACGGAAGTCGATGTGCTCGTCCCAAACGTCGCTGCCGGCGAGTCGCAGGTGAAAGTGACCGGCGGGAAACTCAGCGGGGCGGCGCCGCTCACAGTGCTGCCGGCGAGCGCACAGGAACTGGTATTGCAGTTGAAGGACGGCAGATTCGAGTTGGTGGCGGTGCATCCCACGGCCGACGAACCGAACATGGTAACTCGCAGCCAGGAGCCGCAGCTTTCCTACGACCTCATCAATGCCCAGGGCGGTTTGGTTTTCACCGGCTCGATCAACCATCCCGCGCAGGCGCGGATGGAACTCTTCGATGGGCCGAGTGCGCGCGAAGCGATTCTTCGTCGCGAACCGCCGCACCCCGGACGCCCGGTCGTCTTCACACTCAAAGTGCCGATCGTACCCCGCGGCGCGACCGTGAAGTTTTACGAAGCCGCGCCGCAAGTGAACCTGCTTGACGCCGCCGCGCGACAGAATCGCAAGCCTGTCGGCGAGATCAAACTGGAGAAGTAGTGGGTACTATGAACGCAAGAGTCCTTCTTTGTCTCGTCCTCATGGCGTTCGCGTCGCTAATCGCCCACGCCGAAGTGGCCGTGCAAGTGCAGCCGACCGGCCTGACCTATACTCCCATTCTGGTGAATGGCAGCTCGACTTCAAAATTCGACATCGTCTTCATCGGCGACGGCTTTCAAAAAGCCGAGCAGATCGCTTTCAACAACAAGGTCAACGAAGCCGTCACCGCCTTGCAAAATCGTCCCGGATACTCCGCGCGCATGTGCGGCTTCAATATCTGGCGCGTTAACGTCCTCTCAACCGACAGCGGCATCGATCACCCCAAGGACGGTATCTCAAAAAACACGGAACTCGACTGTCGCTACGGAGATCCCGCCGTGAACGAGGCGGAGCGGTGCATCGTTACCGATTCGCCGGCGAAGTGTTTCGAAGCCGCGGCCAACGCACCTGCGCGCGACGCCGTCTTCGTGCTAGTGAACGACACGCAATGGGGCGGCTGCGCCGGCGATGTCGTCTGCTCGGCCATTGCCGATGGTTTCGACGGCCTCATCACGCACGAGCTCGCTCACGACCTCGGCAAACTGGCCGACGAATACGACTGCTACGTTTGCGACGGCACCGACGACAACCGCACCTACAGCGGCGGCGACCCGTGGGAAGTCAACATCACCAACAACACCGACCGAGCGACCACCAAGTGGCACGACCTCATCAACATGACGACAGCGATTCCCACTACCTCAGACACGCCGCCCGGCGTCGTGGGACTGTGGGAAGGTGGCGGCTATTACCGGCGCGCCATCTTTCGTCCGCAAAACAATTGTCATATGCGGCAGACCGCCGATCCCTTCTGCGCCGTCTGTGCTCGCAAAGTCGACGGCGATCTCGCGATCCGGTGCCTGGCTGTTTTCGACGTCCTCAAATATCGTCGCTTCATTTGGCGCGAGCCTTTTCGCATCCCCATCCCAATCTGCCTGAGTTGCCCACAACCGCCGGAAAGCAATCCACTCGACCGGGTCACCCTCAAGATGGCCGGTCTACCACGCGACGCCACCGTTCGCATCGTGGATTCAAATGGCAAAGTCATCGCCGAAGCGCAGCCGTCCGGCGATGGCGTGAGTGTGGACTTCCAATCCAGCCGTGCCGAACGTTACTTCGCTGAGGTGATTCCTGCTCAGTCGATGGCTGCGCAGGAAGTAACGCTCCGGACGGAATTGTTTCGCAACGGCGAAGCACAGGAATTGCCGGTCATCCGCCAGCGGTGAGGCTGTTCTCGATGATTCGCATTAGTTGAGAGTCGTTAGGCGTTTCTGGCACGCAACGTTCAAGCGACGGGGACGACCGTGGTCGGCACTTCGGCGGGAGGCGCCTCGGCCTTGTCGGTGATTAGCTTGCGCAGGAATGGAATCAACACGACGAGCAAAATACCGACCGCGAGGCTGCCGAGGCCAAGCTCGGCGAACAGCTTCGCGTACCCGGGATTGGTGGCGACCGCTGTGGACCCGGTCGGATTCGGAATCATTCCCGAAAAGTCGCCTGCAAACAATGACGCGAGACCGGTCACGAGCATCCAACTGCCCATCATAATGCCTTGATACTGCTTCGGCGCGAGTTTGCCGATCATCGCGTATCCGACCGGCATGATGAGAAGCTCGCCAATGCTCTGCAGCACGTAGTTTAGGAACAGCCACACGAACGCACTCTTCCCATCTGCGCCGGCCAGTTTGATGCCAAGCGTGAGAATAAAAAAGGCGGAAGCCATCAAGAACAGCGACGCCGCAAATTGCTGCGGGATATCGATTCGCCATCCCCGCGCGCGCATGCGGACGAAGAGCGCCGCAAACAGCGGCCCGCCGAGCACGATGCAAACGGTGTTGATGTTCTGAATCCACTGCGGCTGAATCTTCACGGGACCGAGCATCAGATCGACGTTGTGAACCGCGAACAGCATCAGACCGTTCGGCGCCATTTGATAGAGCGACCAGAACATCAGCGAGCCGATGGTTAGAATCAGGTAGGCCGTCATGTTTCGCCGCTCGCGCCGATCCTGATGCCGGACCGTGAGGTAGATCAACGCGAGCGCAACCACGGCGCAGATCCCCTTGAGGATCGTCTCGGTTCCGCCGGGCCGCAGGAGCATGAACCACACGACGGGCACGATGCTGATGACAATGCCGATGCCGGCGAGCTGGCGCACGTGGAACTGCTTCGGTGTCGCGTCAAGGAGCATCGTGTTGCGATCGGCGAGCGTTTTCCACGTAAGCGCGGCGAGGATGATGGAGACGAAATTGCCAAGCGTCGCGAAGATGAAGAGGCTCGAATAACTCTCGGTGGCTTGGAAATAACCGGCGGCGCTGAAACCGACAAAGAAGCCGACATTCATTCCGGCGTAGTTCCAGAGGAAGGCTGTTTCGCGACGCGGGTCTTCCGGGGTGAAACGCTGCGTGAGCATCATGTTGATGCAGGTGACATTGAAGCCGCTGCCGGTGAGGAAGAGCGCGAGGCCGACGTAAAACATCGTTACCTTGCCGGTCGCGATGCATGCGCAGCCGATCACCTGCAGCGCCATGCTTCCGACAAACAGCTTGCGATACGAAAGGAAGCGACCACCCAGGTAACCGCCGAAGAGGTGCAGACCATAATTAAAGGCACCGAACACACCCATCAACACGGTGGCCTCTTTCACGCCGAGATGCAGATGCTTCGTCGCGTAAAGGACCAGCGTCGAGTAAAGGACGGCGAACCCGAGCGTCGAGAAGATCTGAATGAAGAATAGCGCGGCCGCTCCCTCCGGAGCGTGG
>Ga0070704_100001857_pt1 | contig 11642 bp, 7 predicted proteins | sample KBSK5252metaG_FD_65467 | JGI IMG/M metagenome (GOLD analysis project Ga0070704, IMG submission 65467) | Corn, switchgrass and miscanthus rhizosphere microbial communities from Kellogg Biological Station, Michigan, USA - KBS K5-25-2 metaG | ecosystem: Host-associated > Plants > Roots >... | reverse complement strand
CGCGACGGCGAACGGCTGAACGGAAATTATTTTTATCCGAAGGTGGGAAAGAATATCAACCTCAACGGCACGATCGATAAGATCGGTAAAGTCGAGCTGAAAGAGAGTGATGAGAATGGCAAAGACACCGGCGTTTTCAAGGGCCAGTGGAAGCCGGCGACCGATTCGCCCGACCCCAACCTAAACGAAATCGAGGGCAAGTGGTCAAAGCCGGACGGCACGAAAGAGACTCCGTTTCAGGTCTTTCAGCAGCCGATCGAATTCAGCGGGCCGGTGCGCGTGAATCCGAAGGGGATCAGAGAGACAAACAAGCAAGCCCATTACACGATCGACGCTGAGTACCCCCAGATTGAAGGCGACGCGCGGTTTGAGCAGTTCAATCGCGAGGCGCGCGGCATGATTGCCAAAGAGGTAGCCGCATTCAAGAGCGCCGAAACCGCGGTCGATTCCGTTGACGAAAGCGAAGTAACTGATGAAATCGGCGAGTCAAGTCAGGATATTGGCTACGATTTTCGTTTCGCAACCGATGATTTGATTAGCGTTGAGTTTGGGGAAAGCTCGTACTCACGCGGAGCGGCCCATCCCAATCACATAACCACCGTGCTTAACTTTGACGTCAAGAGTGGAAAGAAACTTGCGCTGGCCGATCTTTTCAATCTGAAGTCGAACTATTTAAACGTTATCTCGGCGTATTGCCTGAAGGAATTGAAGCAAAGAGCGCAGCAGGAAAAAGACGGAATGCTCAGCGACGACATGATCCAGTCGGGCGCGTCGGCGCGCGTGGACAATTACAAGGCCTGGGTGATTACGAAGAAGGGTTTGTGGATCACTTTCGATCCGTACCAGGTCGCGCCGTATGCCGCGGGTCCGCAGTTCGTTTTGGTTCCATATTCGGCCTTGAAGGACATCGTCAAGCCCGATGGACCGATCGGAGCGCTGGTGAAATGATTTGGAGTGCGCAGTACTGGGCGCTTTCTATTTGCTGCGACGATTTTTGTGAGCTACCAGACGGCGATAGGCGTCGGCCCGCTTTAGTCCCAACTCGCGCGCTGCCTGCTTTAGCGCTTGTTTCGGATCAAGTCCACCCACCTCAAGTTCATTAACCCTTTCGGCCAGATCGCGATATGAAGACTGGCCGGGGATTGCCGCGTCGTGCGCAGCAATCGCTTCATCCGCGGTTCCATCTATGAGCAAGACCAGCTCGCCTTTTGCCCGCGTCGCTTCGGAAAAGCGCTGACCCAAATCTTCCAATCTTCCGCGAGTGAATTCCTCGTGAATTTTTGTCAACTCGCGCGCTACAGCTGCGCGGCGATTGCCGAGTACCTCGCGGGCAGTTTTCAATGTCGCGGCGATTCGATGCGGTGCTTCATAAAAAACGAGTGTCGCCGCAACGGTGCGCAACTCTTCTAATTTCTTCTGCCGCGCATTCGCTCGCGCCGGTAGAAAGCCGGCGAAAAAGAATTGATCCGCGGACACACCCGATGCGGTCAACGCCACGACGAAAGCAGTGGCTCCCGGAATGGGCACGACGGGAATATTTGCTTCGATCGCCGCAGAAACGATGCGAAATCCCGGATCGCTGACCAGTGGGGTGCCGGCATCGGAAACCAGGGCCACATTCTTTCCCGATACCAATAGCTGGCAAAGTTGCTCGGCGCGGGCGCGCTCGTTGTGCTCGTGATAGCTTATGGTTTTGGTTTTAATTCCGAAATGATTTAACAGCACGCGGGTGTGTCGCGTGTCTTCGCAGGCGACCAAGTCGACTTCGCCCAGAATGCGGAGCGCGCGTTGAGTCACATCTTCGAGATTGCCGATGGGAGTGGCGACAATGTAAAGCGTGCCGATCATCCGGCTGGCATTGTGGCATTGAGGCCGGACTAACGAAAGCCCCGCGCGCTCAACAAAGAGCGTGCGGGGCCACTGCGGGCACGTCATCAGCGACGTTCAGAGGGTTATTGATCGGCCTAAGCCAAAGGCATTCTTAGACCGTATGCGTCCGCGATGAGGTGAAGATTCGATCTGAGTTCACTCAAGCTGGCATCCACGCTGCTACTACCGGTGCGCAGACGCAGGTTCCGATCAAGTCGGACTCCCAGATCAAGGACCAGGCGTGCCTCGTCCCTGCTGCCGGCGAAACCGTCCTGATCAGTAGCGCTGTGTCGCAGCTGCGCAACGGCGCCCCTAAAGTTGCGGATTTCCAGGACCGAGCGGCTGTCGGTGCGCGCACCCCAGAAGAAACCCAACACTCGGCGCCCCCGTGGTGCATTGGCTTCGTCCTCTAACCGGAGCGCGACATTGTCGAGCCGTTGGATTGCCGTGCGCACTTCACGCCGACTTACCCGATCGTATTGTTCGCGGCTATCGTATCGATCGTATGACCGGTCACGGTTGATCTGAGCCGATGCTCCGATGGGGATTGCCAATATCAAAAGGGCCGCCGTTATTAACGACTTAATTAAGATGTTGTTCTTCATTTTCACGCCTCCTTGATTTTTGCAAAACTTTGCGCTGATGAGATGAAAGCCGCGGCGCGTGCGCACGCTGAGTCATAAAAAAGCCCGGGCTTTACAAGCAAGTCGTAAGATTAATAGAAGGAGTTGGTTGAGACGTTATGATTCGCTTACTAAAATCGAGAAGTGTTGACGGATTTCACCCTCAGTCAGTTCTGATCGAGTATCAGTCTTTTCCAGGATGAGCCACTGCGGGGAGCCTTTCGAGGAACGGGCGAGCAATAATTCCGCATTCGAACGATGCTTGCCCAAATGTTTGATGTTGGCGCAGGCGAGACCGTCCCCACGCACGATTCCGTCGCGCGGCGCGCGCGGCCAGCCGCATTCGATAATCAACTCCCGCACTCCGCGGCGCAAAGTCAATTGCGTTCCGACCATCGTCGCGGACCCGCGACGAAAACGATGGCTGTCCTTGTGCTCGGTCAAAATTCCGGCGCCGTGTCGATTAGCAATACCAGCCAGCGAAGTGAACGTAGTCGTGAGCCAGTCCGTCGCCGCGCGTCGCAGCAGATCGTTCTGCGCGCGCAGATCGAGATAGCGAGCAATGTCAGCGCGACCGGCGGCGTGCGCTCGCTGCATCGCTTCAGACAGCGCCAGTTCCCATGCGTCCTCAAGTTCGCTCATCGAAGGAAAAAGTAAAAAGGTAAAAGGAAAAAGCAAACTCTTGCTGGGCGTTTCACAGGCATGTGGCCGTGTTGACCAGGACTCCTCGCCATCCGAACCTTTTTTGCCTTTTGCCTTTTTACTTTTTCCTTGAAATTGATGTTATCATGCCCGCCCGATTTGTCTCGCCTTCATATATGCTCGTTTATCACCCCCGCCGCAATGATCGATTTCGAATGAAAGAGGCGTATTCCAGAGTTTTTCCCAGGCTGGCGTTCGGGTTGCTGAGCATCGCGCTTCTGGCCTGGGCCCTGCCTTACGGTCGGGCCGTTGGCCTTGTGTATCCTCAGCCGTCGCAGGCGCGTCGCCAGTCGCAGAACCGCGTTGAGCGAGTGGCGGCGAAAAGCCGAGACGCTACTCGTCCGCGTCTGGTGCTGCTGATCGTCGTCGATCAGTTTCGTTATGACTATCTGACGCGCTTCGGTGATCTTTTTGTGGCCAACGGCATTGGGCGTCTGATGCGCCAGGGCGCGTCGTGGACTGGGGCCAATTATGACCACATGCCAACCTTAACCGCGCCGGGCCATTCCGTTCTAATGACCGGGGCGTGGCCTTCGCAGACCGGGATCATCGCCAACGAATGGTACGAGCAACAGACGGGCAGGAAAGTTAAGTCCGTAACCGACGACAGCACCAGCATGCTTGCCGGCAGACCGGGAGAGAAGGGCTATAGTCCGCAGCGTCTTCTTTGTTCGACACTCGGCGACGAGTTGCGTCTGGCCGACAACGATCGGTCGAAAGTGATCGGAATCTCAGCCAAGAATCGTTCGGCGATTTTGCCGGCTGGCCGGCGAGCGAACGCCGCTTACTGGTTCAGCGACGACACCGGCAACATGATTTCCAGCACCTACTATTTCAACCAAATGCCGGATTGGGTCACGAACTTTAACAGTCGGCGGATGGCCGATCACTGGTTTGGCGCTCGCTGGGATCGTTTGATGCCGGAGGGCGAGTACCTGAAGCGTGCCGGCAAAGACGATGTGCCGTGGGAGAATCAGGACAAGACTTCAAACGACACCAACTTTTTTCCTCATATCGTCACCGGTGGAGCCGACAAGCCGAGCAAACCTTTTTTCAAAGCTTTGGTCTACACACCGTTCTCGAATGACCTGCTGGTCGCGTTTGCAGAAGAAGCCATCAAGGCCGAAAGGCTCGGCGATGATGACGACACAGATGTCTTGTCGGTAAGCTTCTCAGCCAATGACTATGCCGGTCATCGGTTTGGGCCCAACAGCCAGGAAGCGATGGACATCACCTTGCGCGTCGATCGGCAAATTGGGACGCTGCTCGACTTTGTTGATACGCGGGTAGGTTTGCAAAATACGATTGTGCTCTTTACTGCCGATCACGGAGCTTCGCCGGTGCCTGAGTTGGCCGCGCTGCAGCATCTTCCCGGCCGAAGGCTGCGAAAAGCAGACATGCTGAAGCTGGTCGAAGAGGGATTGAAAGCCAGATATGGCCGCCAGAATCGAGCCGCTTCGGATTACATCCGAACCTTTACCAACAAGCAGGAGACTGAGGCGGGCTTGCTAAACGGAAACTTTTATTTGAATCGAGCGGCTTTGAAGCGAGACGGGATTGATCTGGACGAGTGCGAGCGCGTGGTGGGCGAGCTGGCCATGCAAATGCCCGGCGCGGCCCGCTTCTTTACCCGGGCGCAACTGGAAAACAATGGCATTTCGCCCGCGGACGACGTAGCGCGGCGGGTGCTCCACGGCTTCTATCCGCAACGCAGCGGCGATGTGATCGTGGTTTTTGAGCCTTATACTATTCTGTTCGATGGTCCCGACGATCCGACGGATCCGCGGTCGTCTGCTACCCACGGCTCGGCTTACAGTTATGACACGCACGTGCCTTTGATTATTATGGGTCGAGCCTTTAAATCGGGAAGATACGCCCAGTCGGCGACGCCGGCGGATCTCGCCCCCACGCTGGCCAATGTGCTCGACGTGCAAACGCCCAGCTGTTCGGCCGGCCGCGTTTTGGCCGAAGCGTTGGGTATCAGTCAGGGACGAAAATCACGCATAATCAGATAGGGAATCTTATCAACGAGCTATCAAATGAAATCAACTTTTATTAACCAGCGGGCGAGCGTTTTCGCGATCCTCCTGGCCATCATTTCTGTGTTCAGTCTGAGCGCGAACCGGGGCGTGGGCGCCCAGGACCGCCTGCCAAAGCCGAGCAGACATATTAACGACTTCGGCGAAGTGCTTGATGCGGCAACCAGGGAGCGACTGGAAAGAGTGCTTGAGAATCTAAAACAGCGAACTGGTCTCGACTTTGTCATCGCCACGGTGAAGACAGTGGGAACGGAAGATCTGTACGATTATTCTTTGCGAGTTGCCAACGATTGGGGAATTGGCGGTCCTTCGAGTCCGAGCAAGAGTCTCTTACTCATAATTGCGGCGGACAACGCGAAGTTCTTCACGCAGGCCACCAGATCCGCGCGGGCCGATCTTCCTGACGGTCTAATTGGCGAGATGGGACGGCGCATGCGCCCGAAAATCGGGAGCGATGGTTACAGCCTCGGTCTGGTCGCTGGAGTGCAAACGTTCATAAATATTTTGGGCGAGCATAAGAGTTTCACGTTTGAAGCTCTCGAACAACAAGCGGGCGAGAGCCTGATCGCGAGAACCCGCCCGCGACTAGTTGAAAGCCCCGCCCCACCTGCGGAGACTCCGGTGGCCGAACCGACCGCAACGCCGACGCCGCCCGCCCAGCCGGAGCCGGCATCTACACCCGAGGCTGTGCCGAGTGTTACGCCGGTGGTTACTGAGTCACCTCAGAAGGTTGAGACATCACCGGTTCCTTCGCCATCTGAGACGCCGGTTAAGACACCCTCACCGGAAGCGTCACCCTCAATCAGTGCAGTAACTCCGAGCCCGTCGCCCACTGAGACTGTCAGCGCGTCACCGGCTGAGAGTCCCACCGCTCAAAATACACCGAGCGCTTCGCCCGAACCCGCGGCTGCCAATGTTCCGTCTCCAACAAGCTCGCCGGCGGCCACGGGACCCATGAGCCCTGAGGATGAAAAAGAGCAGGTGGAAGTGACGTTGGCTTTGACGCCTGAGAAAAGAATTGAAGCACTGAAAGCATTCATAGCAGCGCATCCGAAATCTGTGGCTTTGCCTCGCGCCAACGAACTGATCATCGTGGCCCGGGCGATGTTGGGTGATCAGAAGCTACAGGCAGGCGATGTTGAGGGTGGCTTGCAGCAGTTTCGGCTGGCTTTTTCTGAAGCTCCGCCGGACATGTCCGATCGCTTATTTAGGGAAGTAATCGCGCGGATTCCGATGAACCTTTTCCTGCGCGGACAGCGCGCGGCGGCAATCGACGCAGCCCACCAGGCCGAGGCGCTGGCCAAGCTGAATCCGTCACGCATTTTGACGGTGGCTGAATTCTTCCTGGTGATCGAAGACCCGAACGAAGCCAATCGTCTTGCCGAATTGGCCGCTCAACTCGCGCCTGAGGCGGCTACCGTTCATCAGGCACTGGGCGCAGCGCGACACATCGCATTGCGGCTTGACGATGCCGAAAGTGAATATGCGCGCGCGCTGGCCATCGATCCAAAGTCCGCGGCCGCCCGCGTCGCGCTGGCGGATCTCAAACGCGCCGCCGGCAAATACGAAGAAGCGCTGGCGCTTTATCGCGCCCAGTTGCAAATCAATCCGAAGCATAAATCCGCGCGGGCCGGATTGGTCCTGTCACTTCTTGAGCTTGGCAAGAAAGATGAAGCTGAGCAGGAACTAAGCAGTGCGATCCAGGACAAAGAGCAGGCGAACAACCTGCCGCTGTTGGTGGGCGCTGCCTATTGGTTCCTCGCGCACAATGACGCGGCGCGCGGGTTGGAGCTGGCGATGAAGGGAGCCAGGCTTGAGCCCAGATATTCATGGGCACAGATAGCCGTGGCGCGCGCGCTGTTGGCTGACAAGCGGCCGCTGGAAGCCGAAAGAGCGCTGCGTTTTGTGCGGCAATTCAGTCGCTTCCCAACCCTCGACTATGAACTGGCAAGTGTTTTGGCTTCGATGGGTTTGTATGACGAAGCGGCGCAGGAACTCGCGCATTCTTTCTCACTGAAGGACGGAAAAATTGAGACCCGGCTAGCCGGCCGCAACGTCGCGCGCGCAGCCAACTTTATTGAGTTGCTGGGACTGGAGCGCCGCGCTGCTATCTTCCAATCAAACCCGGCAGATACAGAAGCCAACGCCAAAATGTTGAAGGCGTTGATGGCGCTGCAGACTGCGCTGGCTCAACCGGGGGGAAATGAAGTTGAGTTAGACGCGATCGCGCAGGACTTTGTGGGCGGCAACGATGCCATGCGCACCTATCGTCAGGTCTATGTCGCTGAAAAGCTGTCGAGGAAAGGTGTCGCGTGGTCCACTGTTCTTGACCTTACCGATCAGGCGACCAACGGCGTGGAAGTCGCGCTTAGTGTCCCGGCAGCCGTCGTCGCTGTTCAGGCCGAAGAACTCGGCGACATCCGCGCACGCGCGTTGGCCCAGGGAGGAACGCCTAACGTTCCCGACGCTCCCCGCGCAGCGCTTTCGGGAATCCTGCGCGGAAAGATCGAAGATCTCGCGGGCGTGGCGCTATTCAATTTGGACAAACCCCTTGACGCCGTCACGCGCTTGCGGCGCGCGGTCAGCGCCGCGCCCGAAGGCACTCCCCTATGGCGTTCCGCGCTCTGGCATCTGGGGTCAGCGCTGGAGGCGAGCGGCAAGAGCGATCAGGCGCTGCTCTTTTACATCAAGAGTTACATTGCGGGCGGTCCCGATCCGGCGCGCCGGACCGTGATCGAAAACGTGTACAAGAAAGTAAATGGGACATTGGAAGGACTCGACGATAAGATCGGACCCGGCTTTGCAACCGCAACCGCTCCCACGCCATCACCCAGTCCGACGCCGCAGTGAAGGCTGCCCGAACTCAAAAAAGACCAGCGCCGCTGAAAAGACGAACACCCGCAAGTTCTTTCGAGCTTGCGGGTGCTGTTGTTAACGCTTGGGAGCGCGGACATCCTTGTCCGCAAAGGCGGGCGGTAGCCCGCCTCTAAACGAAGTTCTTCTCAGGCTGGTCCCCCGGAGGTGCACGGGCGTCCCGCCCGGGAATCGATTCCAGCCCTATGCTCACGCGCAAGATGCACGTGCCACTTCTCAGTTCTTTTCAGCCGCCCTCGGTTTGCCTTCAGCGTCGTATTCTTCGACGGTGCCAAACTTGGCCAGCACGGCGCGCGTCTTTGACGCGTCACCGACCGCCACGACTTGCAGGTGGTTCAGGTCCACGTACTTCTGCGCGACGCGTTGCACGTCATCGGCGGTAATCGCCTCGACCTTCGCCGGATACATGGCCCAGTAATTCGCCGGCAACTCATACAGCTTCTGCGTGACGATGTTTTGCAACAACGCTGCGGGCTGTTCCAGCGAAAGCGCAAAGCCGCCAACGATGGCCCGCTTGGCATTCTCGAGTTCGACCGGCGTGACTTTCTCGTCGCGGATGCGCTTCAGTTCGTACATGAATTCCTTCATGGCGCCCTCGGTCACGTCCGTTCTTACTTCAGAACTCGAAACCACCGTGCCGCGAAACTTTGAGCCGCCAAAGTTGCTGTACGCGCCGTAGGTGTAGCCCTTGTCTTCGCGCAGGTTCAGGAACAGGCGCGCCGCCGGGCCGCCGCCGAGAATCTGATTCATCACCAGCACCGACAGGTAATCTTCGCTGGTGCGTTCGATTCCCAGGTTGCCGAGCTGCAGCACGGTCTGGACAGAGCCGGGACGATCAATCAACTGGATGCGCATCGCCCCCTGCTCAGGCGCCGCGGGAATCGTGGTCTTGGCCATATCGCCTCGCTGCCAACCACCGAAAGCCTTCTCAAGCTTCGGCAGCAGTTCTTTAAGAGTCACATCGCCCACTATCGCCAGCATTGCGTTGTTTGGGCGATAGTTGGTCGAGTGAAACCGAGCCAGGTCTGCCGAAGAAGCGCGCTTAAGCGAGTCTGCCGGCGGCGCAACCAGTCCGGCCGGGTGCGCACCATAGATGGCGCGCTGAAAACGCTCAGCCGCCAAAAACTGCGGGATCGAGCGTTGAAATTGAAGCTGTTGCAGTTGACGCGTCTTGTATTTGTCGACTTCTTCCTGCGGAAAGGCCGGATTGCGGATCACGTCAGCAAAGATGTCGAGCATCGGATCCAGATTCTCTACCAGACCTGAAGTCGTGATGTTAGTGGTGAACGACGAAAGCCCTGCACCAGCCGTCAGCGTCGCGCCGAGTGTGTCCATCTGTTCGGCGATGTCTTTGCTTTTGCGGGTGGCAGTTCCTTCACGCAGCAACGCCGCGGTAAAGCTCGCCAGCCCGTGATAGTCCGACGGGTCGGACAAACCGCCGCTTAGCACGACCATCTGCATCGTAAAGGTCGGCACGCGATTACTCTCTAAAACGATCACCCGCAAGCCGTTCGACAGAGTGGCCTCTTTCGCCGTCGGCAGGTTGACCTTGAGGACTTGTTTGTTAACCGGCGCCCGGCCTTTAATCTCTGCGCCCTTGACGGACTGTCCACCCTGCGGTGGAGCACCACTGCGCGGCTGTGCGAGCGCGGCGGTAGAGGCCAGCACGACAGCGAACAGCGCTACGAAAAATTTGTTATTGAACTTGATAAGGTTCTTCATGATTCTCGATCTCCTTTACTGACCGGCGGCCATAGGCGCGGCTTTCTTCGGGGTGGTAACAACGACTGTGCGGTTTGCCGCCGTCAGGTATTTATTGGCTACGCGTTGCACGTCGGCCTTGGTGACAGCCGAAACTTTGTCCAGGCGCGTATTAATAAGATTCGGATCGTTGTAGTAAACACTCCAGACGCTGATGTTGATAGCCCGCGAAAGCGAGCTCTGCATGCTGTTGATAAAGTTGCGACGCGTGGTGTTCTTGGCCTTTTGAATTTCCCAATCGGCCACGCCGTCTTTCTTCAGCCGCTCGATCTCGGCATAGACCGCAGCTTCGACATCTTCAGCTTTGACGCCTGATCGGACCGTCGCGGAAATATAGAAAGCGCCAGTGCCGCGTTTCTCGTCCATGAAACCAAAGATGCCGGTCACCATTTGCTTGTCCTTGACCAGCGTTTGGTAGAAGCGCGAACTCTGACCGCCCTGCAACGCTGCCGCGAGAACTTGGAGCGCGTAGAAATCCGGAGTGTTACCGGGCACGGCCTTGAAAGCGATATCGACTTGTTGCAGACGGGCCAGCCCGTCATCAACCGCTGCGCGCCGTTCGGCTTTCTGAGCGGGCTCAGTCATATCAACCGGGGGCGGATCTGGCTGGCGCGCGATATTTCCGAAATTCTCTTTGATCTTCTTAATCGCATCCGCGGTCTTGAAATCGCCGACCAGGGTGAGCACTGCATTGTTGGGCGCGTAGTAGGTTTTGAAAAACGCGGCCACATCTTCGACCGTGGCGGCATTCAGATCGTCCATCGAGCCGATCACTGAATGCTTGTAAGCAGGGTTGTCGTAAATCAGCGCCTGTTGGATCTCGCCGCTCTTCCCGTAGGGTTGATTGTCGACACCCAGGCGGCGCTCTTCCTGGACGGCGTTACGCTGGTTGTCCAGGTTGGCTTTGTTGATAACCAGGCTGCGCATGCGGTCCGCTTCAAGGTACAGAGCCAGATCAAGTTGATTCGCCGGCAGGGCCTCAAAGTACGTGGTGCGATCTTCGTTCGTGGTCCCGTTCATCGTCCCGCCGTTGTTAAAGATCAGATAGAAGTGTTCGCCGGTGCCGACGTTCTCTGAACCTTTGAACATCATATGTTCAAACAGGTGCGCAAAGCCGGTGCGTCCCGGGCGTTCGTCGCGCGAGCCGACGTTATAGGTGATGTCCAGGGAAATCACGGGGGCGCTGTGATCTTCAACCGTGATGACACGCAGGCCGTTGGGCAGCCGCGTCTCTTTCATGTCAATGCGCATGGGGCGGGCCGTTTGGGCGACGGCGGCCGCGGCCAGGGCGAATAGCAAAGCTATAGCAAACAACTTTCGATGCAGACGCATACAATGCTCCTTTGGGAAAAATCCAACAGATTCGGAAATCGTAAGCAGGTTTGGGCTCTTTATGGGCGTCAGAGCATCCACTGGGGTTCGGCGCTCTGCCGCAGCTTATCCTGAAACCGAAGCGAAACGAATTTAAGCGGGTTCGGCCCGGGTGTCAAGGAACTGGAAGGGTACGACCTCAGAGAAGTGACACCGACGTCCCGCCGCCGTGGGCGACCGAGACACCACGCTGCGGCGAAGACTAAAGAACCATCCGACAGACTTAGATTTGTCTAACTTCTCCTTCGTTTGCGCTGAGCCTAATTGCTTACGCGGGCGCTTGCTACTACTGTTAGCCCCAATATTGCTAGCACTGATTTCGAAGAAACACCTTGACAACGGGCCGGCGGAAGCATAGAAGGATGCCATCCCAACGGGCTCAAGCTTACCCCACGAAACAAGA
>Ga0070704_100001856_pt1 | contig 11653 bp, 5 predicted proteins | sample KBSK5252metaG_FD_65467 | JGI IMG/M metagenome (GOLD analysis project Ga0070704, IMG submission 65467) | Corn, switchgrass and miscanthus rhizosphere microbial communities from Kellogg Biological Station, Michigan, USA - KBS K5-25-2 metaG | ecosystem: Host-associated > Plants > Roots >... | reverse complement strand
CGGAGGCCTTTCGTAGCTGGTGGGGATGGAACAACCTGCCGCCAAACCTGCAGATTATCCAGTATTCGCCCGGTGGCCGGGGGCTCAGCGAAGACGCGGAAGACGGGCTGGGCTTCTGGAATAGCGGCGCCACTTCCGATGAGGATGTTGTGAATGTGGTGAAGGATTACGCACTGGTGTCGTATGTGACAAATGACATCGTCACGGGGGTCAGTTTCACGATCGATCCCCAGTACCGTTGTTGTTATCTCCGAAGCCAGACGAACGTCAATGGCGCGTTCGCCGCCGTAGAAAATGGGGACATCGGTTCCCCTGGTTACATCCGAGAGCCCACCGATGTGCGTGTGCTCCACATGAGCGCAGTGGCGTCAGGATGCCAGTTGATCTGGCGCTCAGTGCAGACTGGTTCCTATCGGATTGAGTATAAGGACGGACTGGGAGGCGCCTGGAATCTGCTGGCGCCTGTGTCTCGAGAGGGTTCAACCACAACTTTCGTGGACACGACGCTGCGCGAAAACGTCCAGCGTTTTTACCGTGTGGTTTTGGAGCAAGCCACTGAATGAAGACGGGGTGTAACATGGGGTGGACGAAGCGCATTTCCCGTTCGATTCGTGAGCGGTGTTGTGGCTTTACGCTGATTGAACTGCTGGTGGTGATCGCCGTGATTTCGGTGCTGGCGGCGCTGCTTTTGCCCGGACTTGGCCGTGCCAAAGGGTATGCTCAGCGCACCCGCTGCATGAACAACCTCAAACAGTGGGCCATTGCGATGAAGGTGTACACGGATGAGCATGAGGAACTCCTGCCGCGCGAGAGCGCTTACAGTCCTGGGACTTCGCTGAACAAGTGGGCGCAAGTCCACGGGGATTTTGCGAGTGATGTGTGGTACAACACGCTGCCGCTAAACCGTTCGACGCCAACCGCGAGCAATTATTGGAGCATGAAACCCGATTTCTATGAGCGCTCCTGCCCGTTCCAGTGCCCGAGCGCCAAGATCAAGCCTGACACGTATTATGCGTTGTTCTCGATAGCCATGAATTCCAAGCTGATCAAATTAGGGCTTCCACTGAACGTTGCCGATTTGTGCCGGGCGGAAAGCACCGTAATGTTTTTGGACAACCTTCTGGAAGGCGAGTCACGCGTGACCCCACGTGGCGCCTTCGATCCCGACCTGGGGCAGCCGTCCTCCTACGCCAACCGTTTCTCCCCTCGCCACCTGGGCCGGGGGAACATCGTGTTTTGGGATCTGCATGCTGAGTCCCTGGCGGGACGCGAAGTCGTCGAAACTACGCCCGGCCCAAATTTCGGGAGCGCCATCACACCGCAACGGAATATCGTCTGGGATCCGTGCCCGGATTGAGCAGGCTTGCCTTCCAGCCGACCTCTGCAGAGCGCGGCAGAGCAGGTGATTACCGTGTCTGGACTGGCCGTTCCTTTGGCGAAGGGACGGCTAGGCCCCTGGTTCAGTGCTTGGATTCAACTCCCGGATCCTGCTGGCAATTTTGTTGAAAGGAGTATGAGCTGGAGGGGCTTATTCATGGTGAACAGCATGCACACTGAACCCGGCACCGACTCACTTCTGCCCACGCGCCAAAGCCTTTTGTCCCGGCTGCGCGATTGCCAGGACCAGGAGGGGTGGCGCGAGTTCTTTGACACCTATTGGCGGCTCATCTACAACGCTGCCCGCCGGGCCGGGTTGGCCGACGCCGAGGCGCAGGATGTCGTCCAGAACACGTTCATCTACCTGGCCCGCCGGATGCCGAAGTTTCGTTACGACCGTTCCCGCGGCTCTTTCAAATCCTGGTTGTGTCGGGTCACCCGCTCCCGCATCTCGGTCTTCCGCCGCCGCGCGGAGTGCAAGGAAGCGCCCGTACCCGAGCTGACGCTGGAAGAGGACGACGCCAATGTGTGGGAGGCGATTCCCGACCCGGCCGGCGACGCCCTGGATGAAGTCTGGCAACGCGAGTGGGAGGACAATTTGCTCAAGGCGGCCTTGCGGCGGATTGCGCCGAAGGTCAGCGCCCAGCAGTTGCTGATTTTCGAGCTGGCCGCGCTGGGCGAGGTGCCCTTGAAGCAAGTGGCCCGCAAGCTCGATGTGAGCCTCATGCAGGTGTATCTCGCGCGGCACCGAGTCGGAAAGCTGTTCAAGGCCGAAGTGCAACGATTGCGGCGCGACACCGAATAGAAGAACTAGCATCCCGACATCATAGAGCTCGTGAGCGCGCTTCCGAACATCCCCGATCACACACTACGGCGGTGCATCGGACGCGGCGCGTACGGCGAGGTGTGGCTGGCCCGCAACGTCATGGGGATGCCGCGTGCGGTAAAAATCATCCGGCGCAGCAAATTCGAGAGTGACCGGCCTTACGAGCGCGAGTTCGCTGGCATCCAGGGATACGAACCTGTTTCGCGCAGCGCCGACGGCTTGGTGCACGTGTTGCACGTGGGGCGCAATGATGCAGATGGCTATTTCTATTACGTGATGGAATTGGCCGATTCCATCGAGCCCAGGGCGGTCGACTTCCTGGACCTACCCGATGACACGGAGCCAACGCCGCTCGCCACCTACGCTCCGCGCACGCTCCGTTCGGACATCAAGCGCCTCGGACGTTTGCCGGTGGCCGATTGCATTCGGGTGGCGCACGACGTGGTGGCAGGACTGGTGCGGCTGCACGATCGCGGACTGGTGCATCGCGACGTCAAGCCCGGCAACATCATCTTCATCGACGGACGCGCCAAGCTGGCGGACGTCGGATTGGTGTCGAGGGGAAACGAGGGGCGAACGTTTGTCGGCACGGAAGGGTACATCCCTCCGGAAGGGCCGGGCACGCCGGCGGCAGATCTTTACGCGCTGGGCATGGTCCTCTACGAATCCGTCACGGGTTATCCGCCGGACCAATTTCCGAAAGTGCCGACGGAATGGTTCAAGGAGGATGAGAGCACGGACTCGCTGGAGCTTTACGCGGTCGTGCTCAAGGCCTGCGAAGGCGCCAAGGAGCGGCGCTATCAAAACGCGGACGAATTGCAGGCCGACCTCGCGCTCCTGCAGAGCGGACAGAGTGTGCGTCATTTGCGCGCCCTGGAGGAACGGGTGGCGCGCTGGCGTCGGATCGGATGGGTGGCGGCGGTAAGCCTGGCCATTGCGGTGAGCACGGCGCTGGTGGCCAACTGGCGGGCCAGAGTGGCGGCGGAAAGCCACGCCACGGAGACCAAGCTGCTTGAGCAGGCCCGGCATTCGCTGGCACGCGCCGAGAGCGCGGAGCGGGAGTCACGCCATCAGCTTTTCACGGCGCTGCTGGAACAGGCTCGGGCCACGGTGCGCAGCGGCGAGATGGGCCAGCGGATTAGGGCCTTGGACGCCATCCGGCGCGCGGCGGCGATCTCCAACAGCGTGGAGCTGCGCCGCGAGGCATTTGCAGCGTTGTCGCTCCCTGATTTGCGATTCCAGCGGGAGCTGCCGATCGGGCCGGAGTATTACCTCAAACAATTGGACCCGTCCTTCGAGCGCATCGCCGTGTGCCGCCAGGATGGGCCAGTGGAGATTCTCTCGGTGGCGGATAATCGGTTGCTGGCCTCACTGCCGGCCACCACGAATCTGATTTGCTACAGCGTGCTGTGGAGCCCGGACGGACGATACCTGGCCGTCAACCGTGACTACGATATGATCGGTTATCGCAGTGACCTGGAAGTTTGGGAGTTGAAGGAAACGCCGCGGCTCATTGTGGTGATCAAGGACGTGCGCTATAAGGCCCGGACATTTCATCCCGTCAGGCCGCAGTTGTTGGTGGGTGGCGCAGACGGATTGATGATGGTGTGGGATCTGTTGACCGGAAAGGAATGGGCGCGCGCGACCTTTGAGGCGACTCCGCAAGAGCTGGCCTATTCACCCGACGGAAACGCCGTCGCGGCCATCTATCAGCGCACGGATGGCTGGGGCGCGTCCGTCCACAATGCGCCCAACGGGGCATTCATTTCCTCGAACGTATTCCCCAATCGCCTGGTGTCGTTCGCCTGGCATCCGAGCGGCAGTTGCATTGCCTTGTCGGATTATGGTGGAACGATTCACCTCATGGACGCGCGCACCAGCGAGACGCGGGTCCTGGGCCGGCACAAGGCCGAAGCGGTCAACACGACCTTCAATTCCGACGGGCGGTATTTGATCACCGGCGCCTGGGGACGGGAACTGATTTGCTGGGATGTGATCCGGCGGCAGCGCGCGTTTTCGATCAACGTGGAGAGTTATGTGGCGCAGTTTCGCGCCGATGGTCTCGCCTGCGCGATGCTGACGCGCTCGGGGGTGCAACTGCACGCGTTCGAGCGGCCCATGACGCACTACGAGCTGCCGGAGGAACTCGCGCCACGCGTGCGCCATGCGTCCTTCTCGCCGGATGGTCGATTCTTCGCGGCGTCCTCCGACGAACGTTTGGGTGTCTGGGACTTGACGTGCAATGGACCGGGCGCGATGGCGGATTACGCGGCGGATTCGCGTCCATTCTGGGCGCCGGACGGGACGAAGCTCTTCGGCAGTAGTTCGCGCAATCGGGACTGTTATTGCTGGCGCGTTTCTCCGGCCACCAACGTGTTTAGCTCGCCTGGACTGGAGCGATTGCCACTGACCAAGCCGCCGAGCTTCGACTCGCTGTGCGTGGGGGCGAATCACGTGGCGTGGACCAGCGCGCGGGGCTCTCGCATCGATGGGCTCGATCACATCTCGACCAATCATGCGAAGTGGAGCCCCACTCTCCGCGGAGTCAACGGACTCTCCGCGGATGGCCGCTGGCTGGCCATTTTCGGCCCGTACACACCTAACCTTTCGGTCTATCGCCTGCCGGAACTCGAACAGGTCGCCTCGCTCACGAATCGAGCGCGCGTCTCCGGGTTCGGCTTTACCCCATCGGGCGAGGAACTGATTGTCGCGTCCAACGGGCAGGTGGAATTCTGGAGCACGACGACATGGCAGCAAACACGCATGGCGACCAACTTCATCGGCTTGACCGGCTCCGGCGCACTCTTTCAACCGGACGGACGCGCCATCTGGCTGGCGAAGAATCTTGTCACCGGTGGGCTTTACGACTCAGTCAAATTCGAGCCGCTGATGCTGCTGCCCAATGGAATGTTTCCCCTCGCGCTGAGCCGCGACGGCGCCCAGCTCGCCGTCAGCGTCGAAGGCCGCTACGCCCAAATCTGGGACATGAATACTCTTCGACTGGAGCTCGCCAAGCTGGGCCTGCAGTGGAAGTGAGGCGAAGCAACCCGGAGGAAACTCGCTCGGCCGCGTTCTGCTCCCCTCCACGGCGCACGAAGCTCGAAACGCCTTGTCCGCGCCCCAATCGTCGCCCTCCTCTCCCATCGGATGACGACTGTATTTGGAACAGCTGCAAGTCAGCCCGGAGGGCTGCCAGAAAGGAGCCGGGGGTCGCGGAGACCCCCGGAAACGAGTCGCAATATTGACGAGGGCACCCTGGAAGGGTGCCAGAACGCTGGCATGTAGGCGGAGGAGCACGATATCGCAGTCAGGATTATTGCCGCAGACACGACCATGAAGAGTGCGGCCCTCTTCCGAGAGCCGCTACCTCAGAGGGGCCCGTTCGCTGAAAATTAACAATCGCAGCATTGCCTGGGAGCGGCGGGTTTGTGGCATGCTGAGCCGTAGCAGGATTGAAAAAGATTAAACGCATCGGAATTCTTACCGCCGGCGGCGATTGCCCGGGGCTTAACGCGGCCATTCGCGGCGTCGGCAAGGCGGCCTTGGGCGATTACGACATTGAAGTCATCGGCATTCGCGACGGCTTCCTCGGCCTCCTCGAGGAACACTTGATGCCTCTGGATAAGAGCACGCTCTCGGGCATCCTCACCGTTGGCGGAACGATTCTGGGCACCAGCCGCGTCAAACCCCACAACATGGAGATCAATGGCCAAACCCGCGACCTGCGCGATGTCATCATCAAGAACTGCAAAAAGCATGGCTTGGAAGCGCTGGTCTGCATCGGCGGCGGCGGCACCCATAAAAATGCTCTCCGGTTGATGGAGAAAGGGCTGAGGATCATCACGCTGCCCAAAACCATCGACAACGACGTCGCCATGACCGACACGAGCTTCGGCTTCGATACGGCTGTCGGCATCGCCACGGAGGCCATCGATCGGCTTCACAGTACCGCGCACAGCCATCATCGCATCGTGGTGGCCGAGATCATGGGCCACCGGGCTGGTTGGCTGGCCTTGGGAGCTGGCTTGGCAGGCGGAGCGGATGTCATCCTCATTCCCGAAATCCCCTATAGCGTGAAGCGGATTGCCAAGGCTATCCAAGGGCGAAGCCAGCGCGGCACCAACTTCAGCATTGTCGCCGTGGCCGAAGGTGCCCTTTCGCCCGAGGCGGCCGCTGAATTTAAGGCGGCTCGAGCCGCCAAGGCGCAAGCGAAAACAGATAAGGCGCTGCAAAAGGCCACCGCCCGCCTGGCCGAACTGGAGCATCATCACACTGGCAACACCATGCGCTTGGCGGCGCAACTGGAACGTCTCACGGGCTTGGAATCCCGCGTCACGATCCTCGGTTATGTCCAGCGCGGCGGCGCTCCATCCGCCGTCGACCGGTTGCTGGCGACGCGTTTGGGCACGGCCTGCGTCGAACTGATCGCTCAAAACAAATTTGGCGTCATGGTGGCGGCGCGGGGTGAGCGAACCCAAGCCGTGCCCATCGAGCAAGTCGCCGGCAAACGCAAAACGGTGCCTCTGCATCATCCCTGGATTGCCTCCGCCCGTGCCGTGGGCACTTGTCTGGGCGACTGAACCACGGAATCATTCGCGGTTAAAAACTCCGCGCTTTTTTGGTTGCGACTGGGTTGCTCCAGATTGGTTGTCAAAGTTCCCAGCGTTCAGGCCCGCCCGCGAAACTCATCCATAAGACGAAGAATGCCTTCGCGAATGCCGAATAGTTCCTGGCGCGCGTCCGCGAGCATCGCTTCAGGCAAAACTTTTCGCGGGGCGAGGGCTTCCAGGCCGCACTGAGACTGATGCAATCGAGCCAAGGCACGTTTTAACGCCGCCACGGTGAAGGCATCGTCCCGAACAACATCCCGGCGCGTGTACGCGTCCAGCGCTCCCGCCAGCTTGGCGGCGGTGCAGAGAAGCTCAAAAAGAAATCGTTCCAAGTCTGCGTCCGCCGACTTGTCCAGGCCCAGTTCGCTGGCTAGCTGCTGGTATCGGACGGCAGTTTCATAGCATCGATGCTGCAGCGGGTGGTGGAGGCGACCGCTTTTTGTGCGGATCCAATCGATGCCTTCGCGTTCCGGAGCGGGTTCTGGCTCTGGCTCGTTTACCGCCGCTTCGCAAATGGCGTTTATCTCCTCGACCGAAGTCCCTGGGGTGGCGTCTTCCTCCTCGTCCCGGCTCCAGCCCATCTCTTCCGCGATCTTGTCCTGAGCCTCTTCGGAATCGCCGTACTTATCCAGCAGTTCCCCGTATTTGTCGGTGCGCGCGTCGCACTCCTTGAAAAACCTCTCGTAATCGTACTCGTCCCACTCCGATTCCGGATCCTTCTGTCCGCGTCGGTGTCGTTCAATCGCCTCGCTCAGCCGGCCCATGAATTCGGTCAGCCCGGCGCTCGCTTGCTTGGCGCGTTGCGCCTCATCCTCGGGTGCCAATTGCCACTCCGAGGCTGACAAGGTCAATTCATAGTCCGTGCTTTCGACCACTACGCGCCCATTGGCTTCGCTGAACCATTCCAGATAAAGGCAATTCGCCATGTGTTCGGGCGGCTTCTCGCCGCGGCGGCACCATTCCAGGGCGTCTTCCAACGGGATATCGAACACCCGCACCTTGCGTGAAGCGGTTAAGTCGCCAACGCTGCCGCGCTGCAACGGCTGCAGGCTGTTGAGATGCGGATGCGGCACGCGCTGTTGAGGATTGACAAAGGTCAGGAGGCAACCGGCCAAATCGGCACAGGCATTGCCGGTGAGGTCGAGCAGGATGGGGTCGGGAATGCCTTCGAGCCAGATTTGACCTTTGACTACCCCCTTAACACGATTATCGAGCTCGCCTCGCACCACGCTATCATGGATGCGCAACGCCATGCCACGATTCTGCCCGGACCCCGGTGGCAAGCAAACATTTTTTTTGTGATTACTTCGCGAGTTCCTCGAACATGCGGAACCGGAGCATGTCGCGGACTTGCGCGGCGGCGACATCCGGATTTTCCAGGAGCAACTCACCACATCGAGTCCTTTCATGGCGAAGTAAACCGCCGTCTGATCCGCGCGCACGTAGTGCCAATCGCAAATGACCACAAGTCTTGCGTGCGATTCACTTCATACTCTGCAGATACGCCACCAAATCCCGAAGTTCATCCAGCGTGAGCACCTCTCCCATCGGCGGCATCGAGGAGATCTGACTGGTGGACTGGCGGCGAATGAGGCGGCGGGGGATGGTTCGAACTTCGCCGGAGCCGAGACGCAACGTGAGGTCATCGGTTGATTGGCGGAGCTGGATGCCGTCGAGGTCATCGCCGTCGAGCAATTCCAGACGGATGCTGGCAAAGCCTTCGGCGATGCGCCGGCTCGGATCGACCAGAGCTTCCAATAGATACTCGGGGGTGACTCGTTTGCCGATGCCCTTGAGGACGGGCCCGGCTTGCTGACCTTCGCCGCCGGCTTGATGGCAACGCACGCACTGGGCATTGGCTTGCGACTGGAAAATGTCGCGACCAACGCCAGCGTTGCCACCAGCCAGGGCGACGCGGAAACGGGCCAGAGATTCGTTGGTCGATAGACCGGCTTCGTAGGCCACGAGCCGGGTGCGGAACTCCGCTTCGGAACGACTGCGGCAGCCTTGCAGCACGTCCAAGGCAAACTCCGGCGCCAGGCGCCCGGCCAGAAATTCGTCCAGTTCATGCCCGAGAATGGCGGCGGCGCGGGCGTTGGGCACAACGCCGGCCAAACGCAGCGCCGTCTGGCGCTCAAGCTGCGCGCTCCGTGTCGGCGGATGTTCGAGGAACTCTAAGAATTTGTCCGGACTGTTGGTCGCCAGCAGACGCAGCGCGGTCAATCGCACCGCGACGGCATCACTGGCCAGGGCTTGAGTAAGAGAGGCTGGGAGGCGGGCTGCATCGCGTTGCGCGAGTAACTCCAGGGCCTGCGCTCGCACGGACGCGGGTTGGTTCGTTGCTAAAATCCATTCGGCAAACCGCTCGGGAGCCGCGTTCAGCCGACGTTGCATGATCAGTTCGGTGAGCGTTTTCGTCACCGGCTCAATGCCGGTGCCGAGAAGTTCTTCGAGATTCTTTTGCAGGAGTTGGTCACCCAGGTTGGGCGTCCGCTCGCTCAAGATCCGCACCATCCCTTCGACGCGGTCGAGATAGGGCCGGGTATTCCAAACCGCCAGGCCGGCGACGGCTTCGCTGCGCCATTCCGGAGACGAATGCGAATCCAACGCGCGCCGAAGCAGGCGCCGGGCGGTGTCCTCCGTGCCGACGCGCAAATTTGCGTTGAGCACACGCCGCACCACCGCTGGGCTTCCGGGTAAATCGGGACGGTCCAGCCAGGCCGCCAGCGCGGGCAATGCTGCCGGGATGGAGTCGTCATCATGAATGGCCCGCGCGGTCTCTTGCTCTACCAGCAGGTCGGCATCGTGCAGGAAGTTTGTCACGAGCGGCGAGGCCTGACGGCGCAAAGCAACCACCGCGCCCAAGCGAACGGCGAGCGACTCGGAGCGATGGAGCGCGGCAAGTTCGGTGGGTGGCGCACAGCCGGCCAACCCCATCACGGCCGCCTGACGAAGGTATGGGTCGTTGCCGTTATTCTCGGCCAGGAGCCGGATCAGAGCAGGAGTCGCCTTGGTCACCTTGAGTTTTCCAAGCGCCAGGCCGGCATGAAAGCGCACATGCGGCACGGCGTCCTGAAGCTGGTGGATGAGCTCGGGACCGTCTGCGACGAGACGAAGGTCGCCCGCCAGTTTGGCGGCTTGCGCGCGAATCTCGGAATCCACATCGCGAAAGGGAAGTTGTCCCGGGGCAACGGGCCGGTGAAGCTGGCCGAGTCCCCACAACGCGTGGATGCGGGCGAGTTGGGGCGCACCCGAAGCGCGCGCGAGTTCCAGCAAGCGGCCATGCTCGTCTCGGCGGACCAGCTCAAACTGCGCGCGCTGGCGGATGCGCATGTCGGCGTGTCCGAGCAAAGCGACGAGCTCACCGGCAGAACGGTGACGCATCCCTTCGCCGAGCAGCCGCTTTACTTCAGTGCGGATGGGTGAGCCGACGGCTGATGGATCGTCCACCACCCAAATCGCGCCTTTCTCGTTGGGTTCCCATAAGCCGTCCCAATCGGCCACGAAGAGCGCGCCGTCGGGGCTGAAGTTCACCGCGCTGGCCATCATGCCGGAGAGGAAGAGATGTTCGTTGACCATCTCGAACGAGGCGCCGCGGCTTTTAACCTGGAATGCCGTGACCTTTTGCACCGGAAATTGCACAAGAAAAAAGTGCTGTCGGTAGGCATCGTTGAGGGCCGTACCGGGATTGTATTTGAAGCCACCGGGGCCCACCGAGTAGTTGGCCAGCGGCGGCGTGATATGCGCCGGCTGGCCGGAGAAGTAAGGGACCCACATCCGTTCTGCGATCCATGGATTGTAATTCGGCTGATGCGTGTGTTTGGCCCAGCCGGCGTCCCGAAATTGCCAGTGCAACCGCCAGCCCGAATCACTCCCCTCGGTGATATAGACAAAACGCTCGCGCTCATCCTCCAAGTCGCCGTCGTTATCCACCGCAAACATATTCCCGAACTCGTCGAAGGCGATCTCCTGCGGGTTGCGCAGGCCGAACGCAAAGACTTCGAGGTCCGAGCCGTCTGGATTCATGCGCAATACACCGCCCGTGTTCGGGTAATGCAACCGGCGCCCCTCCCGGTTGGTCACAGAGAATCCATTGTCGCCAATCGAGAAGTAAATCTTGCCTTCCGGGCCTACCGTCAATCCGTGCAGATCATGCCCGTCAAACGCCGCATGCACGCCGAAACCGTGGAACCATGATTCCTTTTCGTCCGCCACGCCGTCGCCGTCTGTGTCGCGCAGCCGCCACAAATCGGGGTAAACCGTGACGAAGACGTCGGAGCCCCGCCCTGAGCCTGTCCAAGGGCCCCACGGCATCACGCCGGCCATGACGCCAGTGACTTCTTCATTGAATCCTTCGGCAAACACCTGGGCACGATCGGCTTTGCCTGTGCCGCGTGTGTCCTGCAACAGGTGCACCCGCTCCTTCACCATGGTCAGGTCGCGCCAATCGTGCAGGCCATCTCCGTTGTCATCGCGCAGCCAGCTCGCGTTTTCCAGGCTCTTCTCCGGAGCCATCCGCGTCCGGAAAAATCGGCGCAAATCACCGATCGATTGGTTGGCGAGATCGTCGACGATCCAGGAGGGATGGCCGCGGATATCGATGTCGACCGTGCTGCGACGCGCCGTTTCCACCACGTAAAGCCGGCCTGTGTCGTCGAAGCTAAGCGCCACGGGATTCTTCAACATCGGTTCGCGAGCCCAGAGGGAGAGGGTCAATCCTTTTCGAGGCAAGGGCGTGGCGGCGGGCGCGGCTTGAATGCGAGCTGCGGGGCTCCCCATACACGCCACCACAAGCAATGCAGACGCGAGAAACCGTCTTTGAAGCATGAGCGAGGTTACG
>Ga0070704_100001855_pt1 | contig 11653 bp, 10 predicted proteins | sample KBSK5252metaG_FD_65467 | JGI IMG/M metagenome (GOLD analysis project Ga0070704, IMG submission 65467) | Corn, switchgrass and miscanthus rhizosphere microbial communities from Kellogg Biological Station, Michigan, USA - KBS K5-25-2 metaG | ecosystem: Host-associated > Plants > Roots >... | reverse complement strand
GCCAAGAGCCCGTCGTTCTGGACGCGCCGGGTCGAGGTGCTCAAGCAGTACGCGCGCATCAACGGGCTGCGCGTGCCCATCCGCGTCGAATCCACCGCTCAGATCCGCTTCGCCGGCACCTCGACGATGACGATGACGTACGACTACGAGATGATCAACGGGGTCAGCATCCCGTCATCGCACACGGTCGCGCTGGCTCGTTAACGCATAATCTGCGCATCGATGATGCGCAGCGGAGCCGGCGTCTACCGCTTCGGTCCCTTCGAGCTCGATTCGTCCCGCCACCGTCTCGTTCGTGACGGTGCGCCCGTGACCGTCCCTGCTCGCCATCTCGACATCCTCACGTTCCTGGCGTCGAATGCCGGACGCGTGGTGTCGAAAGATGCATTGATCGCAGCCGGCTGGAACGACGTCGCCGTCAGCGACAACAGCATCGAGCAGGCGATCTCCAGCCTGCGGCGGACGCTGGGCAACCAGCCGGGCGGCGCGGCGTACATCGAGACCTTGGCGCGCCAGGGATACCGGTTTGCCGCCCCGGTCGAGCGAAGTGCGGCGCGGGAGTCCGATGCGGCGCTCGATGCGATGCTCGAGCCGTATCGCGCGTTCGTCGACGGACGCGCGGCGCTCGAAACGCTCGATCGCGACGCGGTGACGCGGGCGCGCGACGCCTTCGCGCAGGCGCTCAGCGCCCAGCCCGATTACTCCTCGGCGCACATCGGGATGGCCAACGCCTGCGTCCTCGCGTTCGAGGCGACGCGAGCGGACGAGGCGCCCGACGTCGACGCGCTCGAGCTGGCAGGGCATCACGCCCGCGAAGGCTGCCGGCTCGATCCCGTGTCCGGGGAAGCGTGGAGCACGCTTGCGTTCGTGCTGCATCGACGCGGCGAGGCCCGCGAGGCGATTGCCGCCGCGCGCAAGGCCGTGACGCTCGACCCGGACGATTGGCGTCATTACCTGCGGCTCGCATTCGTGAGCTGGGGCGAGGAGCGCCTGCGTGCGGCGCGCCGGGTGCTGACGCTGTATCCCCGTCTCGCGCTGGCGTACTGGTTCGCGGCCACGGTGTTCGTCGCGCGGCAGGCGTTCGACGCGGCGCTCGAGGAACTGCGTCCCGGTTGCGCGTCGCAGGACGCACAACGGAAGCAGAGCGGACGGTTCAACGCGGTGGGACTGCACCTGCTGCACGGCCTGGTGCTCGCCGCGCAGGACGCCGACGACGGCGCTCTCGACGAGCTCGCCAGCGAGCTTGCGTTCGAGCAGGAGGGGCAGCTCTACGCGCGTGAATGCTGCGCGAACGCGTGGTACGCGCTCGGCGCGATTCGACTTCGCCACGGTCATCGCGACGAAGCGGCCGCGGCGTTTCACGAGTCGCTGAAGCGCGTGCCCGGCCATCCGCTTGCCCTCGTCGGCCTGCGCGCGGTGGCGTCGGACGCATCACCGTCGGGAACGCCGCGACAGGACGGGAACGCCGTGGACGTCGCCGTCGTCCGTGCGGCCGCGCGCGCGCTGCGGGGAGACCACGCCGGCGCCGCGCAGCTGTGCGCGGAGGCGCTGACGCACGCCGAGCCTGGCGCCGCGGGATGGATCGTGCCCGTCGACCCGTTACTGCACGTCGTGGCCCACCGCGACGTCTGGGCGGAAACCCTTTCGATTCTGCGCGACCGCGCATCCTGATCGGGGTTTCAGGACTTTTCAGGCCATTCGTCAGGACAACCGCCCGCCGCGGCCGCTACGTTACGTGCACAGGAGGTTTACATGCGTAACGTGCTTGCCGCTGCCTTGTTGTTCGTCGCCGTCGCCTCGCCCCTTCACGCCCAGTCCGGTGACCAGGCGCCACCGCCAGCCAGGACCGTGAGCCTGTCCGGGCCGCGCATTGGCTTCACGCTGCTCGGTGACGGCGTCGTCAACAAACTCAAAACGGAGGGCATCAATCTCAGGCCGATCATCTCGCAGTTTGGATGGCAGTCGGAGAGGCAGTTCTACTCGAAGCAGGGCGGGGTCACCGCGCTGAACGAGTGGGTGTTTCTCCTCGGCGGGCTGGATCAGGGCGTCGCCATCCCGAGCCTGAGCTGGCTCGTCGGACTGCGGACGCAGGAGGGGGCGGAGTTCGGTATCGGACCGAACGTCACGCCCACGGGGGTGGCGCTGGCGTTCGCGGCCGGCGTGACCATGCGAGCCGGCGTCCTCAACGTTCCGATGAACGTGGCCGTCGTGCCGGCCAGGGCCGGCACGCGCGTGACCCTCCTGACGGGGTTCACGCTGCGCCATTAGCGGATCCCGGATCCCGGATCCCGGATCCCGGATCCCGGACCCCGGCCGATCACTACGGCACCAGCATCACCGTGTGCTCGGCCGGCCCCGGCAGCAACGGCGTGGGCTCGCCATTCACCCACGCGTCGTGCGAGTTCGCGTAGAACGGCGACAGCGGATGGCCGCTCTGCCCCGTCGGCATGTGCATGATGCCTTCGGCTTCGTGCCCCGGGGAGACGACCATCCGCTCCGACGCGCCGAGCGATCCCGAGTGCACCTGGATCGTGTAGAGGTCGCCGGCGAGCGGTTTCATCGGCATGTCGAGCCACCGGCCGACGAGCGGCACACCCGCCGAGAGCGGATGCCGGAACGCGGTCACGTTGTATTCGGACCATCGGCGCTCGTTGAGCGGCGTCGAGTCTTTGCCCTTCGCGTCCGCGATGACCTGATCGATGGTCGACAGCATCACCTCGTCCCAGGTCGCGTACTGCGGGTCGAGCAGGTGCTGCGGCTTCTCCGTGACCATTTTCCAGATGGGCCCTTCACGCCGCCGCACGGTCGCGTAGTCGAACGTCGGGTCGGCTTCGTAGCACTCCGACAGCACGAACGCGATCACGCGCTCGGACATCAGGTCGCGAAAACGGTGCACGAACGCGTAGGCCGCCGAGTCGGGCGCGGCGCGGCCGCTCCAGCTGTGCCCCAGGATCTGCCGGAGGTCCGCGCGATCCGCGTGGCCCTGCAGCGCGGCTGGCGTCAACGTATCGAGGAGGAGCTGCCGCCAGCGATCGAGGAACTCGGAGCTGGCGTCCATCTGGATGGCGAGCATGTCGCGGACGGTGAATCGTTCGCGCGCCATGAGCCGTTCGTGAATCTGTTTCGCGCGGGCGCCGACCTCGTAGCTGCCGTCGCCAAGCTTCGCGAGCATGTCCCCGCCGACCACGCGCGCGTTCGCGGTCCAGATGCGGCCGTCGGGCGGATCGAGAATCCGGGGGTATTCGCCGCGCTCGAGCCATCCGTTCCACCCGCGCGATCCGTCCGCCCAGGACGATGGCAATACGCCGTCGAGACCGACGCGGCGTGGGATGGCGCCGTAGACCGTCCAGCCGATGCGCCCCGTGCGATCCGCGACGACGAGGTTCTGGCCGGGGATGCCGACGCCGTTCACCTCGTCGAACGCCTCTTCGATGGTGTGGGCCGATTCGAGCGGGGTAACGGTCGTTGCGAGCCGATCCGCGGAATGCGCCACCCACGAGTAGGCCCGGAGCCGCCCCCGGTGATCCGGCCCGAGAACGGGTCCCCAGATCGTCCATCTCGCCTGCTCGTGCTGCGCGGCCTCGCCGGTGACGTCGATGGTCTCGTCGAAGCGCTCGAACTCGCGCCAGCCGTCGGGCGTCCGGTAGCGATCCGGATTGGCCGGATCGGTCTCGAGCTCGACGAGGTCGCCCCAGTCCGCGTACGTGTTGGTGAAGCCCCAGGCGATATGCGTGTTGCTGCCGGTCACGAGCGCGGGGACGCCGGGCAGTGTCACGCCGACGAGGCGATGGGGGTCCGACGGGTTGGCGGCGTCGGGCCACTCCATCGACGCGCGATACCACGTATTCGGCACGCGGATGAACAGGTGCATGTCGTTGGCGACGATCGCGTTGCCGTCGGCCGTAAGCGCACCGGACACCGCCCAGTTGTTGCTTCCGACCGCTTCGCGGTCGGAAAATCCCAAATCCCAAATCCCAAGGTCCAAATCCCAACCAGGCCTTACGGTGACTACCGCGCCCATTGGGAGTTGGGGTTTGGGATTTGGGAGTTGCACCCGTGGCGGCCGTTCGGGCAGCGGCAGCGTCGTCCGGCCCGCGCGACGCGCACGAAGGTTGTAGACGTCGGGGCCGGGAATCGGCGGCGTGCTGAACGCCTCGCCCGCGACGGGCGCATCCCATTCCGTTCCCTTTGGCGCGAGGAACTCGAACATCTCCTGCGGCAGCACGTCGTGCATCGTCCCGAGCGTCGATTCGTACGACCCGTCGGTGTCCTGCAGCGTGATGAACATCGAGAGCACGACGAGGAACGAGTCCTCGTCCTTCCAGGGCTGCGGCTCCTGGCGCAGCAGCAGGTACTCGAACGGCGGCGCCCCGAGCGCGGCCAGGCCGCTGTTCACGCCGGCGGTATAGGCATCGACGATCTGCCGGCTGGACGGGGTGAGCAGGCCGACGGCGCGACGCGCTTCGGCGCGGAAGCGATGAATGCGGATTTCATGATCGAGCGCCAGCGCGCGGACGCCGACGAGCGCCGCGAGCTCGCCCGCTGCCCGTCGCCTCGCGAGGTCCATCTGGAAGAAACGGTCCTGCGCGTGCAGAAAGCCGAGCGCGCGCGCCACGTCCTCGCGTGTCGCGCCGCGAATCGAGGGGATGCCGAGGCGGTCGCGCTGGACTTGCACCGGTGCGCTCAGCCCGGTGATCTGCCGATCGCCATCGAGCAGCGGCAGGCTGGCGCGCACGCGGCCCCACGCCCACAACGCGCCCGCCAGTCCCGCGACCAGGACGATGACGAGCGCGACGAGCACGATTTTGAGGACACGGCGCACGCTGCCGGGCATGTTATAACGACCGCAAGCGGCGGATAGATGGCGCGCCCGGCGGCGGCTATCGTTGCCGCATGACACACTCAATTGGTCAGGCTGAAGCGGGACCCTACGAGATGCAACTCGACGAACGCAGGCCCGTCATTGACGGCACGGACGACACGCGTTGGCGGGCGGTGCTCGCGCGCGACGCGGGCAGCGATGGCCGTTTCGTGTACGCGGTGCGGTCAACGGGCGTGTACTGCCGGCCGAGCTGTCCGAGCCGCCGGCCGAGGCGTGAATCCGTGCGCTTCTTCGCCGGACCCGATTCGGCGGAGGTCGCCGGGTTCCGCGAGTGCCGGCGCTGCCGTCCACGCGCGGGGGTGCCGCCCGCGCCGGCCGTGGATCACGTGCGCAAGGCGACGGCCTTCATCGCCTCGCACGCCGATGAGCCGATCACGCTGGCGGCGCTGGCGTCACACGTGGGTACGAGCCCATTCCACCTGCAGCGGACGTTCTCGCGGCTGCTCGGCATCTCGCCGCGCGCCTACCAGGACGCGCTGCGCGCGCAGCGGTTCCGCCGCGACCTCCGGAAGGGCAAGCCGCTGACGGGAGCCATCTACGACGCCGGCTATGGCTCGAGCAGCCGGGTGTACGAACAGCGTCCGACCGGCCGCGGCATCACGCCGGCGCAGTATCGAAAGGGCGCGAAGGGAACGTCGATCGCGTTCACGATCGTGAGCTCGTCGCTCGGCCGGTTGCTCGTGGCCGGGACAGACAGGGGACTCTGCTCGGTGAAGCTCGGCGATGGCGACGAGGCGCTCGAGCAGGATCTCCGGAACGAGTATCCGTCCGCCACGATCGTGCGCGAGCGGGGCGCGTTTGCCGACTGGGCGCGCGCGCTCGTCGCCCATGTCGACGGCCGCGCGCCGGCGATCGATCTGCCAATCGACGTGAAGGCCACGGCGTTCCAGTGGAAGGTCTGGCGCTACCTGCAGTCGATTCCGTACGGCGAGACCCGTTCGTACGGCGAGGTCGCGCAGGCGATCGGCGAGCCGCGCGCCACGCGCGCCGTGGCACGGGCGTGCGCGACCAACCACGTCTGCCTGGTCATCCCGTGCCATCGCGTCGTGGAGAAGGGCGGCGGGCTCGGCGGTTATCGCTGGGGCGTCGAGCGGAAACGGCGCCTGCTGCAGAAGGAGAAGCAATAACTTACAATCGCTGCGCGCGTGGCCACTGCGTTTCGAGCGGATCTTCAGCTTTTTCTCGCTGATTTCATCGAGCACCATCGCGGCCTCCGCATCGGCCGGATGTTCGGCTTGCCGGCCGGCTATGCCGGCCGCCGGATGTTCGTCTGCGTGATCGAGGACGGCTTCATCGTCAAGCTCCCGCAGAGGGTCGCGAAGGACGAGGTGCGCGGGGGAAAAGCGGTGCCGTTCGTGCGCCGCGGCCGGCCGAGCCGGTCCTGGATCAAATACACACCGCGCAGCGCGCCGGACGCGAACCGTCTCGCGCCCATCCTCGAAATCGCTGCTCGATACGTCGCGGAGGCCGCCTAGTTGCGCACGCGTTACGGCATTTCGCCCTGGATCGACCTCACCCCCAGCTCCCGCGTCCCCGAATACCCGCGGTTCCGCGGCGCGCACACCCGCGACGTCGTCATCGTCGGCGCCGGGCTGACCGGCTGCGCGACCGCGTATGCCTGCGCGCTTGCGGGCCTCAAACCGTTCGTGATCGAAGCGGATCGTGTCGGGCGCGGAAGCGCCGGCCGCAGCACCGGGCTGCTGCTGCCGGACCCGGGACCGGCCTTTCGCGACATCGAGCGGGCACACGGGCTTCGGGCCGCGCGCACGGCGTTCGAGCGCTGGCGCCACGCGTCGCTCGAAGGCGCCGCGCTGCTGCGACGCCTCAAGATCAGATGCGGGCTCGAGCCGGTCGCGCCGCTCATCGTCGCCGCGCGCGAAGATGAGAGGACGCTGCAGCGCGAGTTCGACGCGCGGGTTAAGGCAGGCGCCGGCGGCACGTGGCTGACGCGCCCGCCGCTTGGCAAGCTGACCGTGCCGGAGACGCCGGCCGCAATCCGGGGGCGCGACGCGTTCAGCCTCGACCCGTATCGCGCCTGCCTGGGACTGGCGGCGGCGGCCGTCTCGCGCGGCGCCGTGATGTTCGAGCGGTCGCAGGTGAAGAAGGTGACATTCACCCGCAAGCACGCCAACGTGATTCTCGACGGCGGACAAGTGCGCGCGTCAACTGTGATCGTCACGACGGGCACCGCAACCGTCGAGTTCCGTCAGCTGCGGCGTCATTTCAAGCGGCGTGAAGGCTACCTCGTGCTCACCGAACCGATGCCCGCGGCCATGCGGAAGCAGATCGGTGGTCGCGACACGACATTCGCCGACACGCGGCGCCCGCATCACCGCGTGCGGTTCACCGCGGACGATCGCATCCTCGTCGCCGGCGCGACGCAGGACGAGACGCCGGAGCGGACGCGTCCGTCGGTTCTCGTCCAGCGGACGGGTCAGCTGATGTACGAGCTCCTGACGATGTTCCCGGCGATTTCGGGGCTGATGCCGGAGTACGGCTGGGAGCTGCTCTCGGGCGAGACGGCCGACGGCCTGATGTACATCGGACCGCACCGCAACTATCCGCATCATCTGTTCGCGCTCGGCGGCGGCGGCGATTCAGTCACGGGCGCGTTTCTCGCCGCGCGGATCCTCGTGCGTGACGTGCAGGGCGCGCCGGAGAAGGATGACGCCGTGTGGGCGTTTACACGGTAGGCGGACCTGAAGGTCCGCCTCTACGGCATATATGGAGCAAGTCGACCTTCTGGTCTTCGGACCACATCCAGACGATCTCGAGATTGGGGCGGGCGGGACCGTTGCCAAGCATGCGGCGATGGGCCTGCGCGTCGGCCTCTGCGATCTCACCGCTGGTGAGATGGGGAGTAACGGGACCGTCGAACAGCGGCTGGCGGAAGCCGAAGAGGCGCGGAAGGTGCTCGGCGCGGCGTGGCGCACCAACCTGCACTGGCCGGATCGCGCCATCGGATCGTCCAACGACCACATCGTCATCGCCACTGAGCTGATCCGGCGAGTCCGCCCGAAGGCCATCGCGCTGCCGTACTGGTCCGACCGTCATCCGGATCACGTGGACGCGAGTAAGGTGCTCATCGACGCGATCTTCAACGCCGGTCTTCGTCGCTTTCGCGCGCAGGGCGAACCGTGGAAGCCGGAGATGACGTCCTACTACTTCATCAACGAGTCCGCGCAGCCGTCCTTTGTCGTCGATGTGACCGACTACTACGAGACCAAACGGCGCGCGCTGGCGTGCCACGCCAGCCAGTTCCGGCCGACGTCGGCCAGCGGCGTCCAGACGCGCCTGACCTCGCCGCGCTTCATGACGCTCATCGAGAGCCGCGACGCCCAGTTCGGCGTGCTCGCCGGCGTCGACTTCGCCGAAGGGTTCGTCATCCGGGAGCCTGTCCTGCGCCCCAATTTGATGAAGGATTGGGGCCGGTGAACATCGGCATCATCTGCTACGCCTCGGTCGGCGGCAGCGGCATCGTCGCCACCGAGCTCGGCAAGGCACTGGCGCGGCGCGGGCACCAGGTGCATTTCATCAGCACGGAAACACCGTTCCGGCTCGGCGAGTTCCAGGCCGGCCTGTCGTTCCACCAGGTGCTCACGCCAACCTATCCGCTGTTTCGCGAGCCGCAGTACCTGCTGTCGCTGTCGAACAAGATCGTCCAGGTGGCGCGCGAGTTCAGCCTCGACGTCATCCACGCGCACTACGCGATTCCGCACGCCACCGCGGGCTTCCTGTCGCGCCAGGTCGTCGGCGCGCATGGCCGCAAGGCGCCGCGCGTCGTGACCACGCTGCACGGGACCGACATCACGCTCGTCGGAAGCGATCCCTCCTATTCCGAGATCGTCGCGTTCTCGATCGATCAGTCGGACCTGGTCACCGCGGTCTCGAAGAGCCTGCGGACGTCGACGTACGAACAGCTCGGGGTACGGCGCGACATTCATGTGATTCCGAACTTCCTCGACTGCTCGATTCATCGCCGGCAGAACACGCGCGACCTGCGCACGCGCTACGTCGGCAACGACGAGAAGGCGAGAATCGTGATTCACGTCTCGAATTTCAGGCCGGTCAAGCGCATCGATGCGGTGATGGGCGTGTTCAATCGCATCCGGCAGGAGGTGCCGGCGCACCTCCTGCTGGTTGGCGATGGGCCGGAGCTGGGAACGGCCTATCGCCTCGCGCGCGAGTTCGGCCTCGGGTCGCTCGTTCACCCGATCGGGGCGCAGGAAGCGGTCGTGCCGCTGCTGTCGATCGCGGACCTGTTCCTCCTGCCGTCGGCGCAGGAGAGTTTCGGCCTGGCGGCGCTCGAGGCCATGGCGTGCGAAGTGCCGGTCGTCGCGTCGCGCGTCGGCGGGCTGCCCGAGGTGATCGAGCACGGCGTCAGCGGCTTCCTGCACCCGCCGGACGCGCTCGACGAGATGGCGGCCAGCGGCGTGATGCTGCTGACGGATCCGGCGACGCACCGCGCGGTCGCGGAGGCCGCCTGCGCGCGCGTCCGCAACGAGTTCTGCGCCGAGAAGATCGTGCCGATGTACGAGGAGTGCTACGCGTCCGTCGTTGGCGGCCAACGGCCAGCGGCTAACGGCTAACGGGCAACGGTCAACGCTAACGGCCAACGGCCAACGGCTAACTGAACGGCACCAGCTTCTTGAACGTCGCCAGCACCCAGCGATACCCGTCGGGATCCGTGACCGCTGCCGTCCGATCGCCCCACGGACGATCTTCCGCTTCTGCCACGCCCGCGCCCGCCGCACGCGCCCTCGTCAGCGCCTTGTCCACGTCGCCGACGTAGGTGTAGAGCCCGGCTGCCCCGCTGGTGGCGCTGGTGCCGTCGCCCTTCGGAATCAGCATCACCACGGAATCGCCGTGCCGCATCTCCGCGTAGCGCGGCTGACCGTCCACCCCCGGCAGCACGACGCCGCGCGTGAAGCCGAACGCGCGCTCGAGGAACTCGATCGACGCGTTGACGTTGGCGACCGCGAGATACGTGTTGACCGCCTGCATCGCGGGCGCAAGCCCGCTGCCGACGCTCGCGGGCGTTGCCGCCGCCGGTGCCGCCTGTTTCCTGGACGCTCGGCGCGACGGCCGTCGCGCAGGTTTCTTTCGCTTGGACGCCATCGCAGGCAACTATATTTATGCGTGCCTTCCACGTCCATTCACGATGCGATTGTCGTCGGGGCAGGGCCGGCCGGCGCCACCGCGGCGCGGAAGCTCGCGGCCGCCGGCATCGGGACGCTGCTGCTCGACCGCGCGACGTTCCCGCGCCACAAGGCGTGCGGCGGCGCCATCACGACGCGCGTGCTCGCGCGCTTTCCCTACCTGTCCGCGGCGCTGGAGCGGATCCCCACGCACTGGATCGCGAGGCTCGTCCTCCAGGGACCCTCCGGGCGGTCGGCAGAGCTGAACTCGAACGGCCCTGCGGTGCTGACGATTCGACGCGTCGAGTTCGACGCGCTGCTCGTGTCGCTCGCGCGCGAGGCCGGCGCGGAGCTTGCCGAAGCGACGGAGATTTACGACGTGCGCGAGGACTCGGATCGCGTCCGTTTGCAGACGCGCGACGGCCGCACGTTCGACGCACGCATGGTCATCGCGGCCGACGGCGTCCATGGCCTCGTCTCGAGACGGCTCGGGCTGCTCGAGACCTGGCCGCGCCATCAGCTCGCTGTCGATCTGATGGAAGAGACGCCGGATGCGACGCTTCGCGCGACCGATCGCGACGCGCTGTGGGTCAGCTATGGATTTCCGGCCAGCCGGGCTGGCGGACCACGCGGGCTCGCCGACGGCTACGCCTACGTGTTCCCCAAGCGGGAGCACGTCAACGTCGGCATCGGCTACCTCGCGCACCAATTCCGCACGAAGTATCGAGGCAGCGCGTACGCGCTACAGCAGGGGTTGATCGGACGCCTGACGGGTGAGGGCGTCCTTGACGGGACCTCGTCGCGGGGCCACTTCACGCCGTTCCTGATTCCTGTCGGCGGTCCTCTCCGGCGCACAGGCACGGCGCGGGTGCTGCTCGCCGGCGACGCCGGCGGCTTTGTCAACGGGTTCAGCGCGGAGGGGATCTACTACGCGATGGTGTCCGGCGACCTGGCCGCGGCATCGGTCGCCGACGCCCTCGCGGCGCGGCAACCGGCCTGTTCGCTGTACCACCGCCGCTGGCATGCCGAAATCGGTTCCGAGCTCGCGGAGTCGGCCGTCCTTCAGCGGCTGCTGTTCGAGGACGCCCGCAGGATCGATGCGCTGGTCGAAGCGGCAGCGGATGGAACGCCGCTGGTTGGCGTCGTCACCCGGTGGGCCCAGGGTCTCGAGGACTACGCCGCCCTAAGGTGCCGGATCGTCCTCCGGAACCCGTTCGTCGGCATTCTTTTTGGGGCGATGCTGCTCCAGCGGCGCCTCGAGGCAACGCGAGCCGCGGCTTTTCAGTCAGAGCATTCGTGAGCCGTAACGAACACTGTGCGGCCGCGTGCAAAACCGTAATCGCACGCCGGAAATTCCGCCGCGGTCCTGCGCGATCGATTTGGTAAGCTTCGATACTCCGGGGGACAAGCAATGCGATCAGGCGATCCGCTTCTCGACCACCTGTTTCGTCGCGCCGGCTTCGGCGCCAGCGCCGCCGACCTGCAGGCCGTCGCCGGCATGTCGTATGCGGCAGCCGTGGACTACTTCCTCGACTTCGAACGACAACCCGACGACGTCGATTCGAAGATTGGATTGCCGGAATTCGTCGGCATCACGGCGCGAGGGCCGTTCTCTCCGAACACCAACATCGAG
>Ga0070704_100001854_pt1 | contig 11655 bp, 9 predicted proteins | sample KBSK5252metaG_FD_65467 | JGI IMG/M metagenome (GOLD analysis project Ga0070704, IMG submission 65467) | Corn, switchgrass and miscanthus rhizosphere microbial communities from Kellogg Biological Station, Michigan, USA - KBS K5-25-2 metaG | ecosystem: Host-associated > Plants > Roots >... | reverse complement strand
GCCGATACCGGATTTGGCAACGCGCTCAACGTATGCCGGACGGTGCGCCTGTTCGAGCGCGCGGGCGCAAGCGCGATCCAACTGGAAGACCAGGTCACGCCGAAGCGCTGCGGGCACCTGGAAGGAAAGACGCTCGTCTCCGCCAGCGAGATGCAGGGCAAGATCCGCGCGGCGCTCGATGCGCGCGCAAGTCCCGATACGCTCGTCATCGCGCGCACGGACGCAGTCGCAGTCGAAGGGCTCGAGCCCGCACTCGAGCGCGCGGAACGCTACCTCGAAGCGGGCGCCGACGTGCTGTTCATCGAAGCGCTGCGCTCGGTGGACGAGATGAAGCAAGCGCTGGCGCGTTTTCGCGGCCGGGCGCCGCTGCTGGCCAACATGGTGGAGGGCGGCAAGACGCCGCTGCAGCCCGCCGCCGATTTGCAGGCGCTCGGCTTTTCCATCGCGATCTTCCCAGGCGGGCTGGCGCGCGCGCTCGCGTTCGCGGCGCGGGAATACTTCGCTGCGCTGCGGCGCGACGGCAGCACCGGCGCGCTGCGCGGGCGTATGCTCGACTTCGACGGCCTGAACGCATTGATCGGCACGCCCGCCATGCTCGAGCTCGGCAAGCGCTACGAAGGCAGCCAACCATGATCCTCCGCTCGGCGCTGTGCGCAATCCTCTTCTCCGGCGGCGCGGCGCTGGCGCAGTCTTTCCCCACGAAGCCGGTGCATGTGATCGTGCCGTTCCCGCCGGGCGGCGGCACCGATGTCGTCGCGCGCACGGTGACGCCGAAGATGGCGGAGCTGCTCGGACAGACGTTCGTCGTCGAGAATCGTGCCGGCGCGGGCGGAAACATCGGCACGGAGTTCGTCGCGAAAGCGGCGCCGGACGGCTATACGCTGCTCGTTGCGAGCGCTTCGACCGCGATCAACACGACGCTGGTCAAGGACCTGTCGTGGGACTTCGCGCGCGACTTCGCCCCGGTCGTGCTGATGGTCGTCAATCAGCACCTGCTCGCCGCGCACCCCTCGGTGCCCGCATCAAGCGTGAAAGAGCTCGTCGCGCTCGCGAAAGCGAAGCCGGGCCAGGTGACCTACGCGTCGTACGGCAGCGGCAGCTCATCGCATCTCGCTGCCGAGCTGTTCAAGATGATGGCAGGCGTCGATCTGCTGCACGTTCCATACAAGGGCGCAGCGCCGGCGATCAGCGACGTGCTCGGCGGCCAGGTCAACGTGCTCTTTGCCGATGTCGCGCCGATGCTCACCCACGTCAGGTCCGGCAAGCTGAAGGCGCTCGGCATTGCTTCTGCGCGCCGCTTCGAGGGCCTGCCCGACGTGCCGACGATCAGCGAATCGGGCGTGCCCGGCTTCGAATCGGGCGGATTCCTCGGCTTGGTAGCGCCGGCCCGCACGCCGGCGGCGGTCATCTCCGCGCTCAACGCCGCTGCGCAAAAGACCTTGGCGATGCCCGATGTGCGCGAGCGGCTGCTGGCGCTCGCGAGTCCCCCGGTCGGCGGCCCGCCGGAAGAATTCCAGAAGCGCATCCGCGACGAGATCGACAAGTGGGCGCGGGTGATCCGCGCGGCGAACATCAAGCCGGAGTAGCGAGCTGCTCGAGCAGTTCGGCGCAGCTTGCGCCGCCGTCGGCCACGAGGAATGCTTCTGCAGCGCGCGGCGGGCGCGCGGCAAAGCGGGCGAACTTGGCGATCAGCGAGCTGCGCGCCATCGGATGCCCGGGATCGCCTTCGACCCGGTCCACGGTGCTTTCCATCCGCTCCACGCCGATGAACACGGTCAGCTGAGCGCCGCGCTTGCCGGCTTGAGTCAGCGCTGCATCTTCCGACAGGGAAATCTTCGCTTCCAGCTCGCGCACAGTGCGATCGCCCAACATGGAAGGCTCGTAGGATTCTGGCGCGAGCGCTCCGGTCGCGAGCGCGCACGCAACGCCGTACGAAAGGCTGAACTGGGCCTGGATCGCGCTGTGCGGCGCCCGGTTGCCGCAATAGGTAAGCGCCTCCGCGTACGTGTGCAGCTCGATGCGCGCGATGTGTTCCAGCCGCTCCGCGAGCTTCGGCCGCAGCGCGAGCGCTGCGGCCGCTGCATAGTGCACGTGCCGGACCGCGGCGAACGGCTTGAGGTACGCCTCGAGCGTCAGCCATTCGCCGGACGCGGCGAAGCCCCCTGAACGGAGCTCTTCGAGAACGCCTTGCGGTGCGCCGAGGCCGGCGAGCGCCGCTTGCGCAGCGAGCAGGCCGAGTTGCGCGGAGTGAGCAAGGTAGGTGTTGCGGGCTTCCGCACCTTGCTTCACCGGCAGGTACAGCGAACGCGGAATCTGCGATCCGGCAACGCGTACCGCGGCAAGCGCCTGCGCGGAGGTACCGCCGCAGAATCGGACTACAGCGGCGGCCACGCCGAGGCCGGGCCAGGTCGCATCGACGTGCATGCCCGGCGCAATCCGCAGCGCTTCTCCGAGCCGGCCGCCCACTTCGTATCCGGTGATCAGTGCAGCAAGCACGTCCGCGAGACTCGCCCGGCGCAGCTGCGCCAGCGCGGCAAGCGCTGCGATGACCGGCACGCCCGGCCGGCCGTGCGCCCTCGCCAGTCCTTCGCAGGCCTCGTCCCAGCACGCCGCTGCGGCGAGGAGCGCTGCTGCGCCGGAGACCGAGAAGCGCTGCGCAAAGCCGGGCACGCTCACCGCGCCCGGGTCCGTGACGCTGATTGCTTCAGCGAGATGCTGCAGCGGCTCTTTGGCCCCGGCGGCAATGACGCAGCCCACGGTGTCCAGCAGGATCTCGCGCGCCTTGTCCTGCACGGCTTGGGGCGGCGTTGTGCGCCAGAGCCAGTCGAGGACTTCCGCAAGCTCGGCGTCGGCGGACATGCTGACGTTTCAGGCCGCTCGCGGCACGAATACCGGCAAAGCAGCGCCTTCGGCTCGCTTTTCGATCAGGACTTGCACCTGCATGCCGACGTGCACTTCATCGGGAGAGACGCCGCGGATGCGAGCGAACAGATGCGGCCCCTCTTGGGTCTTCACGATCGCGACCACGTAGGGAACCTCGTCCTTGAACGCAGGACCCGGCGCGCGGTATACGACGGAGAACGAGTAGACCTCGCCGCGACCGCTTGCCGGCGCCCAGACGATGCGCGGGCTGCCGCAATGCGGGCAGTTTCCGCGCGGATAGAAATGGTGGCGGCCGCAGGCCTCGCAGCGGGGCAGCGCAAACACGCCTTCATTGACGTGCTGCCAGTACGGTGCGGTGACGAGATCCGGGAGCGGGGCGGGGCGCGACATCCGTTATCCCTTTCCGAGAACGAGCGTGCAATGGATGCCGATGATCCCGCCGTTGCCGTGCGCGAGCGCGAGCTCCGCGCCCGCGACCTGGCGCTCGCCTGCCTCCGCTCGCAGCTGCCGCACCGCCTCGATCACGTGGAACATGCCACCGGCGAGGCCCGGATGCACCGCCGAGAGCAGCCCGCCGTGCGTCGTCACCGGGAGCGCGCCGCGCGGGCCGATCCGGCCGCCTTCGACGAAGCGGCCTCCTTCGCCCTTGGCGCAAAAGCCGAGATCCTCGAGCTCGACGATCACGGTGATGGTGAAGCAATCGTAGAGCTCGGCGACGTCGATCTCCTGCGGCCCGACGCCCGCCGAGCGGAACGCTTCGCGGCCCGACTGCACCGCGCCGGTGGTCGTGATCTGGTCGTGCTCGCCGATGTAGGCATGCGTGAAGCCGTAGCCCTGGCCGAGCAGGCGCACCGGCGGCTTCTTCAGGTCACGCGCCCTTTCTCGCGTCGTCACGACGTACGCGGCGGCGCCGTCGGAGACGAGCGCGCAATCGAGCACGTGGAGCGGCGAAGTGATCATGCGCGATGCCAGGACATCGGCGACGCCGATCGGTCCGCGCTTCTGCGCCAGCGGATTGAGCGCTGCATGCCCGCGGATCGCGACCGCGACTTCGGCCAGCTGCTCCGCCGTGGTGCCGTACTCGTGCATGTGGCGCTGCGCGAGGAGTGCATACAGCGTCGGCACGAGCGGCCCGTACGGCGCTTCGAACTGCGGATGCGCCCATCCGGCATCCGCCATTTGCTGCACGGCCGCGCCGCGCGAAGCGTGCGAGAGCTGGTTCTGCCCCGCCACGCAAAGCACGGTCTGCGCCTGTCCGGTTGCGACTGCCATCGCGGCGTGATGCACCATCGCCGTGCCGGAAGCGCCGGCAACATCCAGTGTCGCGAGGTACCCCGGCCGCAATCCAAGCTCCTGCGCCACCATGCCGACCGGCATCGCCCAGGGTGCGACTCGGATCGGCGTGGTCAGCAGGCCGTCGACGTCGCCGAGCGTCAGCCCGGCGTCGGCGAGCGCGGCCTCGGCGGCCGCGCGCTGCAACTGCAGCGGCCCCATGCCGGGTACGCTGCCGAGCGCGCTCTCGCCGACTCCGGCGATCGCCGCATTCACTTCAGAAGCTCCCGCGCAATCAGCATGCGCTGGATCTCGGAAGACCCTTCGCCGACGCGGTAATGCCGCACGTCGCGATAGAAGCGCTCCACCGGGTAGCCGCGAACCAGCCCCATCCCGCCGTGGATCTGCACCGCGCGGTCGGCGACGCGGCCGACCATCTCGGAGCAGTAGAGCTTGCAGACGCTCGCCGCGTTGCCGACGTCTTCGCCGGCCTGCAGCCGGCGCAGCGTCTCGTAGGTGTAGGCGCGCGCCATCGAAAGCTCGACCTGCGAATCGACGAGCATCCACTGGATCGCCTGGCGCTCGGCGAGCGGCTTGCCGAATGTGCTTCTTTGCTTCGCGTACGCGACCGACATCTCGAGCAACCGGTCCGCGGCGCCGATGCACGAGCACGAAACGCCGAGGCGTCCGTTGGTCAGCGACTCCATCGCTACCTTGAAGCCGTCGCCAACCCCGCCGAGCACGGCGCTGTCCGGGACGAAGCAATCTTCGAAACTCAGCTCGGCGAGCTTGATCGCCTCGGAGCCGATCGTTTCGTCGACCCGCGTGACGCTGAAGCCGGGCACTCCGCGCTCGACCAGAAACGCAGTGATGCCACCGCGCGCGCGCTTCGCGGGATCGTTCACCGCCATGACCAGCACGACGTCGGCGCGGTGCGCGCCGCTGATGAAGTGCTTGCGCCCATTCAGCACCCAGCCGCCGTCCTTTTTCTCTGCGCGCGTGCGCATCGCCTGCGAGTCCGACCCCGCCTCGGGCTCGGTCAGGCCGAACGACGCGCTCAGCGTGCCGTTGGCGAGGCCGGCGACGTATTTCTGCTTCTGCTCGGGCGTGCCGTAGTTCGCGATCGCGATCGGGTTCAGGCCGCTCGTTGCGTCGAGCAGCAACGTGTACATGCGGTGCGAGCGGGAGAACTCCTCGAGCGCGAGGCAGTAGGTCGAAAGATCGAAGCCGCCGCCGCCATATTCGGCGGGCAGGCGCATGCCGAGGTAGCCGTGCTGGCGCAGCAGGTCCACTGCTGCCTGCGGAACCTCGCCGGTGCGGTCGATCTCGAGCGCAAGCGGCTCGAGCTTTTCGGCCGTGAAACGGCGCAACGCTGCGCGTACCTCGGCGAGCTCGGGGGTGATCTCAAGTTGCATCGATGAATCTCCTTGCGGCGTGCAGGTCGTTGCGCAGCCGGCCGGCGGCAAACGCCTTGTTGATCGAGAACGCGCGCCCGTCAAGCGAGCCGAGCGCACGCGCCCGTTCGATCGCGCGATCCTTCAGCCGCTCGGCTGCAGCGATTTCATCGACGAGCCCGAGCCGGTGCGCCTGCGCCGCGTCCAGCGGCGCGCCGAGCTGCACGAGCCGCTCGGCCGCGCGCACGCCGATGCGAGGTGCGAGGATCGCCAGGCCGATCGGCGACGGCATCCCATGCTGGATTTCAGGCATGCCGAATCTTGCGCCGTCGACGGCCACGACTTCGTCGGCGAGCGCGACGAACATCAGCCCGGCGCCGAGCGCCTGTGCCTGCACTGCGGCGACGAGCGGCTTCGGAAAATCGATGAGCGCTTCCAGCGTGCGCACGAGCAGCGCCCGGCGCCTGGCTGAGGCCATTGGCGGATCGAGCTCGGAAAATTCCTTCAGGTCCGCGCCGGCGCAGAAGCATTTCGCGCCGGCGGCGGCGAGAATCGCCGCGCGCACGCCTTCCTCGCGCGCCGCGCTCTCGAGCTGCGCGACGAGGCCGTCGTGGATCGCCTCATTGACCGCGTTGGCGCGCTCGGGGCGGTCGAGCGTCAGCACCAGCGTGCTTTCGATCCGCTCGATGGCGAGCCCGTTCATCGCACCACCGCGAGCGCATCGACGACCCGCACGCCGCGTCCTTGCGGCAGCACCTTGATCGGATTCACATCGAGTTCGGCGAGCACATCGGCGAGATCCACCGCCAGCCACGAGATGCGTTCGATGCAGGCGGCAAGGGCCTCGATGTCCGCAGGCTCCTCACCGCGCGCGCCCGCGAGAAGCGGCCAGGCGCGCAGCTCACGCAGCATCTGTAACGCTTCGCCTGCACCGATCGGCGGCAGCCGGAACGCAATATCCTTGAGGATTTCTACGTAGATGCCGCCGAGGCCCACCGTAAGCACCGGTCCGAAAGTCGGCTCCTGCGAGATGCCGACCAGCACTTCGTGCCCTTCGCCGACCATTTCCTGCACGAGCACGCCGTCGATGCGCGCATCCGGCCTGTAGGCGTGCGCTGCTTCCATGACTTCATCGTATGCGCGACGCACCGCTTCATCGCCGGTAACCGCGAGGCGGATCGCCTTCGCCTCGGTCTTGTGCGGAATGTCGCCGGACTGGATCTTGAGAGCGACCGGCGCGGCGATCTCACTCGCGCGTCGCATCGCTTCGTCCGCACTCTTCGCGAGGAACTCGCGCGTCACCGGCAGCCCGTACGCGGTGAGCAACGCCTTCGATTGCGCCTCGGTCAGAGTGCCTTTCAACCCGCGCACGACGTTGCGGGCGCGCGCCGTGTCGACATTCCCGGGCCGCGTGGACGCGGGGTGCCCGAGGCTGCGGCGAAAATCGCCGTACTGCATCGATGCCCGCACCGCTTTCAGGCAGGGCAGCGTGTCGCGGTAGACCGCGTGACCTTCGGCGACGAGGGTCGATGCGGCGAGCGCCGGATCGTCGATCGCACCGCCGGTCCACAGAATCGCGACCGGCTTGTCGCATGCCGCGGAAAACTCGGCCACCGAGCGGATCTCCTCGGCGGGGGACATCGTCAGCACCGGGATCACGGTGTCGATGGCGGGGTCCGCGGCGATCACGCGGCAGACCGAGGCGAACGCGTCCTTGCGCCCGATCGCGACAGTAGTGAGATCGGCCGGGTTGGCTGCAGCGCTGAATCCGGGCAGCAACTTTGCAAGCTGCTGCTGCGTTGCTGGCGCATACGACGGGAAATCGATGCCGAGCGATGCGCCGAGGTCGGCAAGCATCACCAGGTTCCCGCCCGACACCGAGGTAGCCGATGCGCGTCGTCCCGCCGGCCAGCGCGCGCGCCGCAGCAGCATTGCTGCTTCGTAGAGCTCGCTCGTATCCTCGACGCGCACGATTCCGATCTGGCGCAGCGCGGCGTCGAACACCGCGTCCGAGCCGGTGACCGCGCCGGTGTGCGAAGCCGCCGCGCGACTGCCGGCCTCGGTGCGTCCGACCTTGACCATCACGACGGGCTTGTCGAGTTGCGCCGCGCGGCGCGCGAGCGCGCGCAGACGCTCGCCGTCATCCAGATGCTCGGCAAGCGCCAGCACTACACGGGTGCGTTCGTCCTCGACCATGAACGCCATGTAGTCGAGCAGATCGAGGTCGGCGTTGTTGCCGCAGCTGACCTGATAGCTCACGCCGAGTCCAGCCTGCTGGGCGCGCCACATGACGTTGATCTGCCCGGCGCCGCCGGACTGGCTGACGATCCCCACGTCGCCTGCTGCGCGCCGCGGCCCCTTGATCGCGGCGGTCGACGTGAGCGCGAAGCGATCGACGAAGCTGATCATGCCGTTGCAGTTCGGTCCCATGAAGCGCGTGCCGCCGGCGCGCGCGATCTCCACCAGCCGCTGCTGCAGGGAAATGCCCTCGGCAGTGCCGGTTTCGGAGAACCCCGAAGTGAAGACGGTGGCGAAGGGCACGCTGCGGCGCGCGCATTCCTCGAGCGCCGCGGGTACCGCTGCTGCGGGCAGCACGATGCCGACGTGATCCGGCGTCTCGGGCAGCTCGCCGATCGAGGCGTAGCACTTGCGGCCGAAAATCTCGGTTCGCTTCGGATTCACAGGATAGATCGCGCCTTCGTAGCCGAAGTCGATCAGCAGCCGCATGCAGCGCCCGCCGAACTTGCCGAGATCCTCCGTCGCGCCGACGAAAGCCACGCTGCGCGGAGCGAAGAAGCGCCTGAGATCTGCGAATCTCATGCGGCGCCCGCTCAGTCCGCTTTCAGGTTGGCGGAACGAATCAGCGAGCCGATCGCCTCGTTGTCGCGTCGCACGTAGTCCGCGAACGCGGCGGGCGTCATCGGCTCGGGCACGATCCCTAGCGCCGTCAGCCGGTTTTTCACTTCGGGGCGCTCGAACATCCGGTTGACCTCGGCATTGAGCGCTTCAACCACGCGGTTCGGCGTCTTCGCCGGCGCGAACAGGCCGAACCAGGTGTTGAGCACGTAGCTGCCGCCGGTCTGGCGCGCGATCGGCTGCACGCCGGGCAACTGCGGGTCCTCGGCGCTCGAAGTCACGCCGAGCGCCTTCAACTTGCCCGCCTTGATATGGGAAATGACGGCGAGCGTATTGGGGAACATGCACTGGACTTCGCCTGCGAGGACCGCAGTCACCGCGGGCCCGGTGCCCTTGTACGGGATCGAGGTGAGATCGACCCCGGCCTGCACCTTGAATAGTTCTGCTGCGAGGCTCATCGAGCTGCCGACCCCGGCGTGGCTGAAGTTGACCTTGCCCGGATTGGCCTTCGCATAGACCACAAACTCCGCGACGCTGCTCACCGGCAGCGCCGGATGCACCACCAGCACGTTGGTGACGGTGCCGAGCATCGCGACCGGCGCGAAATCCTGCAGCGGCCGGTAGCCGAGATTCGCAACCAGGTACGGGTTGGCCGAATGTGTCGCCTGGCCGGTCAACAGGACGGTGCGCCCGTCCGGTGCGGCGCGCGCCACCAGTTCCGTGCCGATGCTGCCGTTGGCGCCGGGCCGGTTGTCGACGACGATGCTGACTCCGGTCTGGCCGGGCAACTGCTCGGAGAGCAGCCGCGCGAGTACGTCGTTCGTCCCGCCCGGCGGGTAGGGCACTACGAGCCGCAGCTGCTTGCCGGGAATCAGCGTTTCAAGCGCGGACTGCGCAGCCGCAGTGCCCGCAAAGGTGCTCGCGCCGAGCGCGAGCACGATCGAAGCGCGGCGAGCGAGGTGACGTATCATGGATTTCCCTTCGCGCGAAAAATCGGAGCGGCATGGCAGTAACGCGGGAATACGGCCACGCCGGCACCGTTGGTATTGCGGTGCCGCAGGCCAACACCACCGTCGAGGCGGAATTCCGGGCGCTCGCGCTGCCTGGGGTGAACATCGTGACCGCGCGGCTGCAAGGCAGCCGCTCGGACTCGCGCACGCGGTTGCTCGATTATTTCCATGGGCTTGACGCGACGCTCGATACCTTCGACACCGCGCCGCTCGGAGCCGTCGGCTTCGCCTGCACCGGTTCGTCCTACCTGCTGGGCGTGGCGCAGGATCGCGCGGAGTTCGCGGAGATTTCGCGCCGCCGGGGCTACCCCGTGGTCGCGGCCACGGAGTCCATCCTCGAGTCTCTCGCTCACCTGCAGGCGAGCCGCATTGCGCTCGTGTCCCCCTACCCGGACTGGCTCACTGCCGCGGCGCTCGAGTATTGGCGTGATGCAGGCGTCGAGGTCATCGAAGTGACGCGGGTCGCAGCAGACACTGCGGACACCCGCAATGTCTACGACATCGGGAGCGCCGATGCGCTCGCCGCAGCGCTGCGGCTGAAGCGCCGCGACATGGACGCGCTGCTTCTCTCCGGTACGGGCATGCCGACGCTGCGCGCGGTCGGTCAGATCTCGCGCGCTTTCGGCAAACCCGTGCTGTCCTCGAATCTCTGTCTCGCCTGGGCGCTCTCGCGCCGGCTGCGCATCGAAGCGAGCCCCCCCTGGGATCACCGGGTCGTATGGGAGACACGCTTGCAGGACTTGTAGCGGTAGCGGCATCTGAGGGTCAGACCGCGTTGCCGGCTGCATGGCCTTCGGCCGTTGCGGAAAGCATTTCGCCGGGCGACCTGCAGTCGCCGATCAGCGTGACCGCAATCCCGGCGCCGAGCAGTGGCCGAGCGAGATCGTTCGCCGAGGCCCTTGGCGTGGAGTAGGTGATCAGGGCGACATCGTCGATCCAGCGCGTGCGGCCGGTGTAGACGTTCGCGCAGGCAAGCTTGCCTTGCTCGACCTCGTCGCTCCAGCGCGGCTCGCAGAGAAAAGCCGACTCGATGCCTTTCTGCGAGAGGCGCCGCTCGATGCCCTGCCGCGACACCAGCGAGCAGAGATCCGCGAGGGAGTTGCGCGGCGTGACGATCAGCACACGCTCGAACAACCCGGCGAAGAACTCGGCCGCAGCGTAAGTCCCCTCGGTGTGATCCATGTCGAAGATCACTGCGGTGCCTGCCTGCGGCGCACCGCGCGCGCGATGCGCTAGCGCGCCCGAAACGGCTTCACGCAGATCCGGCACCAACCCGGCCTGCGCTACCTGCGAGGGCACCCAATCCGGCACGGTCATGCGCGCGCCGGCGGCGAGAATGACCGCGTCCGGGGAAAGCGACACGACGTCGTCGATGCCGGCATCGACGCCCAGTTCGAAGCGAACCCCGCAGCGCTGCGCGGCGGACAGCTGGTAATCGTAGATGCTGGAGACTTCTTCGCCGCCCGGCAGGTAGGAGCGCAGGCGCGTCCTGCCGCCGGGCTGCGCCGAGCGCGCGAACACCACCACTTCGTGCCCGCGCGCTGCTGCGACCCACGCCGCCTCGAGACCCGCGATCCCGCCCCCGACGACGACGATCCGCCGGCGGCTCGCCGCGCGCTTCGGCCACCAGTCGACTTCGTCTTCCCGGCCAACGCGCGGGTTGTTCACGCAGGCGATCGTCGACTGATGAGTGACGATCGTGTCCCAGCACGTATTGCAGGACAGGCAATAGCGAATGTCGTGAGCGCGTCCGCTCTCGGCCTTGATGAACCACGCCGGGTCGGCGACCAGGGCGCGACCGATGCCGATCAGCTCGGCCTCTCCTGCGGCGAGGATCGCCTCCGCCTCGGCAGGATCCGTGATGCGGCCGAGCGCAACGAGTGGTACCCCGGCCACCGCGGTACGCAAGCGGGCGATCAGCTTGCGGTATGGCAGCCGCGGCCCATACCGATCCGGGACATGCATCTCGAGCGTCCGTGCGTGGGCGCCTTGCGCGAAGCAGATGTAGTCCGCCTCGCGCGAGCGGGTGAGCGTCTCGGCGACGACGGCGGCCTCCGCCGGCCCGATCCCGCCCGGCACACCATCGTCGCCGGGGAGCTTGAGCCCGACGATGAATGCCCGACCACAGCGTGCGCGAATCGCCGACAGCATCTCGGCCACGAATCGCGTACGACCCTGCCAGTCCCCGCCGTATTCGTCGCTGCGGACATTCGCGCGCGGCGACAGGAACTGGTGGAAGA
>Ga0070704_100001844_pt1 | contig 11680 bp, 12 predicted proteins | sample KBSK5252metaG_FD_65467 | JGI IMG/M metagenome (GOLD analysis project Ga0070704, IMG submission 65467) | Corn, switchgrass and miscanthus rhizosphere microbial communities from Kellogg Biological Station, Michigan, USA - KBS K5-25-2 metaG | ecosystem: Host-associated > Plants > Roots >... | reverse complement strand
ACTAAATCGGAGTTTCGGGACGACGGCTTTTTCATCACGGGCGACGTCGGCAAGATCGACAAGCGCGGCTATGTTCATATCGTTGGCCGTTCAAAGGATCTTGTGATCACCGGCGGGTACAACGTCTATCCGAAAGAGGTTGAGAGCGAGATCGACGCTATCGATGGAGTGGCCGAAACCGCCGTCATTGGCTGTCCGCACCCCGAATTCGGCGAGGGAGTCGCGGCTGTCGTCGTGCGCGCAAAAGCGTCAAATCTCACTGAAGGCGACATCCTCTCCGCACTCGAGGGTCGGTTAGCCAAATTCAAACAGCCAAAGCGCGTGTTTTTCGTGGATGAATTGCCACGTAACGCGATGGGCAAGGTGCAGAAAAACGTGCTGCGCGAAACCTATGCGGGCATCTTTGCGCGTGGCGCTGCCTGATCGCCGAAGACCTGAATGCCTGAAAACCTGTTATAAAGTGGGCATGACCTTGCCTGAAGACGACTATCTCGTCCGCCCTGATCCTGCCGATCCACGCTTGAGTGTACGTGTGACTGGCGTCGATCAGACAGGCGCCGGTGTCGAAACTACTGTCGTGGTTGAGCGTCCGCTCACGATTTACCTGAATGCGCAGGAGATCGTAACGGCCATGACAATCGGCGACTACCCCAAATATCTTGCCGTCGGATTTCTACTAAATCAGAACATGCTGCGCGCAGACGATGTGGTCACTGGCGTCGACTATGACGACGATCTCGCGGTCGCCGTCGTACGGACGGAGCGCACGACTAACTACGAACAGAAAATGAAAAAGAAGGTGCAGACGTCGGGTTGTGGCCAAGGCACCGTATTCGGCGACCTGATGGAATTAGTCGAAAACGCGAAGCTCCCGCGCGCCGAATTGCGTACGTCCTGGCTCTACACACTCACACACAAGATCAATACGACTCCATCGCTTTACCTCGAGGCAGGTGCCATTCACGGCTGTATCCTCGCCGAACGCGACCGGCCGTTGGTCTATATGGAGGACGTTGGCCGTCATAATGCCGTCGATAAGATCGCTGGGTGGATGTTTCAGGAGCGCGTAAAGCCGGACAACAAGATTTTTTATACGACCGGCCGGCTCACTTCGGAGATGGTGATCAAGACCGTGCGAATGGGAATTCCTATTCTTGTTTCGCGCTCTGGTTTCACCGCCTGGGGCGTCGAGCTCGCGAAGAAAGCGGGGCTTACGCTGATTGGCCGCGCGCGCGGAAAACGTTTTGTCGCGCTTTCGGGCGAGGATCGCATCGTGTTCGATCAGGATATTCGCTACGTCGAGGAAGAAAGCGTGAAACATCGGCGCAAGGCCGCTGTTCATGACGATTGACTATCCGCCGACGCTGGGCCTCGTGCTCGCGGGCGGTCTCGCACGGCGCATGGGCGGAGGCGATAAAGCGTTTCTCAGCATCGGGGGCAAAACAATTCTGGAGCGCGCACTCGCGCGGTTCCGTCCGCAATGCACCGGCCTCGTACTGAATGCGAACGGCGATCCGAAACGCTTCGCAAACTACGACCTCCCTGTCGTCGCTGACGACATTCCGGGTTTCGCGGGACCGCTTGCCGGCATTCTCGCGGGACTCGACTGGGTCGCAAAAAACGCGCCACGCATCGAATGGATCGCGACCGTTCCGGGCGACTGCCCATTTTTGCCGCACGACCTCGTGCTGCGGCTGCACGCCGCCCGAATCGACGAAAGTAAGCTGCTTGCCTGCGCGCGCTCCGGCGAATGGCGGCATCCCGTCGCGGGCATCTGGCCGGTCGCGTTACGGGCGGATCTGCGCGACGCGCTCGTGAAAGAAGGCCTGCATAAAATCGAGGTTTGGACCGGACGGCATGGTGTGGCGATTGCCGAATGGCCGGACAAGCCGATCGATCCATTCTTCAATGTGAACACGCCAGAGGACTTAGCGAAAGCAGAAGAACTGGCAAAGCGAAACGCCGACGACTGAATACGACTTAGTTGATTAGCGACTGGTACGACAGAAAGCCGACCATCGAACCCGGCTCGATCGTTGTCGTTTCTTCCAATAATTCAGCAAAACCATCCGTTTCTGTAAGCGACGTAATCACACCGGCGCCTTCCTGTGGGTGCTTTATCGCTTCGAAAACGCCGTCAGTGGCGCGGCGAAGAGCAACCCGCACATATTCGCGCCGCGCCTTTTTCTTTTTGTAGGCGAAAGCCGCGCGCACCGGCAGGGCAATAAGTTGCTCGGCATTGGCGCCTGCAAGCCTCAATAGTAATGGGCGCACGACGTGAGCGAAGGTAACAAATACCGCGACCGGATTGCCCGGCAGCCCGGCGAAGGCTGCGCCCTTGATTACGCCCATTGCAACCGGGCGGCCAGGTTTGATCGAAATTCGCCAAAACACGAGACGTCCTAGTTTCTCTACCGCGCTCTTCACATGATCCGCTTCGCCAGTGGAAACGCCGCCGGTAGTGAGCACGAGATCGTGGTTCCCAGCTGCCGCTCCTATCTCCTTGCCCAGAATTTCGGCATCGTCGGCGAGAATTCCGAGATCGCTCGTCTCCATTCCGAGTTTTTCCAAGAGGCCAAGCAGCAGATAACGGTTCGCGTCATACAGCGCAGCGGGCCCAAGCGGCTTGCCCGGCTCTACGATTTCGTTGCCGGTCGAAAACAGCGCAACGCGAACGCGGCGCTTCACCTTGATCTTGTCGATACCGACGGCGGCGGCGAGCGCAATATCTTGCGGCTTAAGGCGTCTGCCGCGCGGAATTGCAACCGCGCCCGCCCTCAAATCCTCGCCTGTCAAACGCCGATTCGCGCCGAGTTTAAGGCCCGCGGGTACGATCACCGCATTTCCTTCGACGCGGCAGTCTTCCTGCATATAGACGGTATCCGCTCCCGCGGGCATGGGCGCGCCGGTGAAAATGCGCGCGGCCTCCCCTGGAGCGAGCGCGCGGGATGGGCGCTCGCCTGCAAATACTTGCTCGACGATTTTGAACGTTGTATCGGCGCTCGCGCCCACGTCGCCATGGCGCACGGCATAACCATCGACGGCTGAATTCTCGAATGGCGGTAGAGTGATTGGGGCCTTGATCGCGTCAGCGGAGACACGCCCAAATGCGTGGGTGAGTTGGACAAGCTCGGTCTCACTAACTTCCGGGACCTGCTTCGCCATCAAGCGCGCCGCTTCCTCGATCGAAAGCAGGGGGCCGTTGAAGGCAAAACAATCGTCAGAGAGTTGCGCCATCAGACCCTCGCGGTCTCTCCGAGGCGTTCTACCGGCACCGATTCGATCAGCAGCACATCGGCGATCTTCTCGATGTCGTCGAGGTAGAGCACCGGTACGCGTGACTGCGGGACGGGACCGTCGGAGGCGAGCGCCACGATCCAGTTGTCGTCAGGATGCAACAGCGGCTTGCCGACCGCTTCACGATAGATCTCGAGCTTCGGATGAGGTTCGTGTTTAAAGCCCTCCACGATGACGAGATCGACCGGAGTCATGCGCGGGATAATTTCCTTGAGACGCAACTCCTGCTCGCCGCGCAACTCGTGCATCTGTGCCCAGCGCTTAGCTGAAGAAATGAACACCTCCTTGGCGCCGGCCTCACGATGCGCATGCGAATCCTTGCCAGGCTTGTCTAAATCGAAATTAAGATGCGCGTGTTTGATCGTGGAGACCTTGAGCCCGCGTGCATTCAGCACGGGAATAAGCTTCGCAAGGAGTGTGGTTTTTCCCGAACCACTCCAGCCGGCAAGGCCGATAATGCGCATACTCTTCATGAGGGCGATCTTAGCTCACGAGGCCGCAGGCTGCATGCCAAGTTCACGAATGCGTTGCTGAGTCTGAGGTTCGCGAAGAATTCTTAGGAACGCCTGCACCGAAGGACGTTTTCTCCGTGCGTCGACCAACAAAAAATCATACTGCTCGGGTGTGATCGGTAGAAAGCCAAGACCATAGAGCTTGGCCACCTGCTCGATCGCAATTCCCCAATCGGCGCGGTTCTGTTCAACAGCGGCCGCGACCGCGTTATGCGAGCGCGGCTGATTGCCATAGCCAGCGGGCTTTGCTCCTGCGAGCAATTGATCGATGAGGATACGCGTGCCGGCGCCCGCATTGCGATTTACCATGATGCAGGCGTCGTCATTGAGTGCGATCTTGAGCGCTTCTTCGGCTTTTTTTCCCTTAAAACGCGCGTCGTCCAGCCTGTGCACAAATCCTTGCATCCGCTGCCAGCCCGGCACGAGAGAAAGACCGGGCGTAAGCAGATGCCTGTTGTAAATGCCGGTCGCAGTATCGACGAGATGCACCGGCGCGAGATCGCACTCGCCGCGCCGTGCTGCCATCACACCTCCCTGGCTGCCGAGCGCGATCTTTCGCGCACTGTGGCCCTGTTCCGCGAGCCGGCTGAGAACAGCGTCGAGTGCAACACAGTGGCTTCCCATAATGACCAGATCGGGCGGCCGCGTAGCTTTCCCGATCAGCGTGACTTTTGCACGTGTGCCAGAGTCGAGCGCGGAAGCGAGCGCATCAACTTCAATAAAACCGTCCGCTTCGGAGAAACTTGTGACCGCGCCCGATCCTTTGGTCGAAGGAAATGCAATTGCACCTTCTTCGCCTTCAACCAAAGCGACGAGGACGAATTCCTTGCGCCCGAGTTCTGACGCGACGCGCACAGGGACGGTCGCCTCTATGACCTCAGTTGATTCCGGCGGCAACCCCGCCATAGCGCGGACCACTGGCATGACAAAAGCGTGAAAGGTGAAAATCGCTGAAGTTGGGAATCCCGGCAACACGGCGATAGGTTTTTTGTCGACAACGGCGAGGCAAAGAGGCTTGCCCGGCTTCAACGCGACGCCGTGGACGACGATTCCAGGCTTACCGAGCCGAGGGATGATGCGGTGTGAGAGGTCGCCCGCACCTTTCGAGGTGCCGCCGCTGAGCACAATGATATCGCATTCTTTCAGTGCGCGGCGTACGGCGACTTCCAATTTCGCTTCATCATCGGGAAATGCGCCGAAAGGAACCGGTTCACCGCCTGCTTCGGCGACTGCAGCGGCGATGATCGCACCGTTTGAATCGTAGACGGAGCCGGACCTCAATTTTTCGCCGGGCATCACCAATTCGTCGCCGGTAGAAAGGACAGCGACTTTCGGACGACGCACAATTTCAATTTCGTCAATTCCGCATGCGGCTAAGATTCCGATTTCGCGCGAACCAAGCTGCACTCCTTTGCGAAGCGCAGTTTCGCCACGTGCGATGTCAGAGCCCGCAAATGAAACGAATTGCCCGGGTGCGACAGCGCGATGCAGATCGATCGCAGGACCTTGCTCGGCTTCGATAAGTTCCGTCCATTCGATCATAGCCACGCTATCAGCACCGCGCGGGACGACGCCGCCAGTTGCGATCACCGTCGCAGTGTCAGACTGCACTGCGAAGCTAGGTACCACTCCGCAAGCGAGCACTTCGGAATTGAGTGTCAGACGGCGCGGAGCTGCATCGCTCGCGCCTACTGTATCGGCGGCGCGTACGGCGAAGCCATCTACCGACGAGCGATCGAAAGGCGGCACGTCCGCAGGCGCCAATACATCGTTGGCCAGCACACGGCCGTAGGCTTCTTGCAGCGAAGATATTTCGGTCCCAATAGGTTTTAACTCTAAATGACGCGCAAAGCGATCGCGCGCTTCTTCCGCCGATACAACTTCGAGAAATTGTTCCTGCCGTGCAGCCTGCCGGACAGCATCAAGCAAGGCGGACTGTTTGGTTTCCGGTTTTTCCTTGCGGCTCATGGGAGCGGCCTCATTTCAACGGTCGTTCCAGCAACATATCCTTCACTTTCGGCGGGAACGAGGATCCAACCATCAGCACGCGCAAGCGCGCTAAGGGGAAGTTGGCCGGACGCAAGCGGAACGGCGCCCTCCAGCGTTCGTTCGACAGGAACGAATTCGGCAATTCCCACTTGCGACGCGATCTTGCGGGCAAGTTTTACGGGAATATTCAACCCGTCTTCGACGCGACCGGAAAGGCGGGCGAACAGTCGGCTGCCGACAATAAGCAGAACGGAGAGCGCCGCATCGAATCGCCCCGGAACAATCAGCACGGGCCGTGTGCCGACTGCGCCCAAAGCGGCCGTTTCGCCCGGCTGAATGCCCATGCCATGAAGCTCGACGCGTCCCACGCGCGCGAGTGCGAGCACGGACTTGTCATTTCGCCCAGCGCCGCTACCGCCAACGATGATGAGCGCATCTGAATTTTTATCCTCTAGCGCAACGTCGAGTGAAGATTTCGAATCGACTTGCGCAATTCCGCCACTGACATCAATTGTTCGCGTTGCGAACTGCGTAACTGGATCCCTATCAATTCTCGCATTTGCTGGAACGATAAGGATTTTTGGCCTGCGCGTGGAAATCTTTTTGATGCCGGCGAGCCGCAAAACCGCGAGATCTGCCGCGCGCAGATACGCACCCGACATCCGCAAGAGCCCTCCCGTCTTGATATCGCCAGAACCCGGTAGCACACCTTCACCCGGCGCAATCGAAGCCAGGGCCTCGGCATTTTGCCCGCTTATCGTTACGGCATCAGGAGCGAGTACGGCGTCCGTCCCTGCCGGAAGCGGCTCACCGGCCTCGACCCATGGTGTCTGCTGCACAAGCGGCACAGGCGTATACGGACCAGCGTCGGCGACAAGTTCCGACCGCACTGCCCAACCATCGCGAAGCGCGAGCGACTGCAATGGCAACGATGCGGGCGCCGTGACATCCGCCGCAAGCACATGTCCAAGTGTTGCGTCGAGAGCAATCTCTTGTGGCTTGACGGCTGCTGCGAGCGCATCAATCTTCCTGAAGATTTCCGCGACCGGCGCGAACTTCGATATGCGTTGGGTAGCTTTGGAGCCGGAGTTCATGATCCTTCTTTAGCTGAAGCACCCTCGCTCCGGCAAAATAGAAGGCCGCTTATGGTATAGGGAAAGGCTATGGCTGAGACGAACCTTGATTTACGCGGGCTGAAATGCCCCCTGCCCGCGCTCAAGACCCGAAAAGCGCTGACGCGGCTGCCTGCCGGCGACACGCTGGTGATCGAGTGTACCGATCCGCTGTCGGCGATCGACATACCGAACCTTCTGCGCGAAACCGGCGACAAGCTGCTCGGTAGTGAGAAAGGCTCGGAACGACTAGTTTTCAGAATCCAGAAGAGTTGACACCCCGGGAACATGAAAAATGAAAAAGCTATCGATGGTTTTCATTGCGGCAGCGATTTTTGTGCTCCCGGCCAAGATTTTTGCACAAAGCCAGATTCCAATTTTTGACGCCCATTTGCACTACAATTGGGAACCGCAGCCGTATTATTCGGTTGAAAAAGTGTTGGAAGTTTTCCAGCGCAACAACATCACCGGAATTCTTGCGACAAGCCGGCCTAACGTGGGCACGCATGCATTAGTCGATGCCAAACCGAAGGATTTATGGGTAGTGCCGTTCATTCGGCCGTATCGGGTGCGTGCGGATATTCCGACTTGGCATAACGACCCGACAATCATGAATCTCGTCGAAGAGGAATATAAGCGCGGCTACTATCGGGGGATCGGCGAGTTTCACATCTACGGGGAAGCGGCGCGCAATGAAACCGCTACCAAGGTCGTGCGCTTTGCAGCCGAGCACGATCTGTATCTGCACGCGCACTGCGACGATACCGCACTCGAAATCCTGTTCTCGCACGACAAGCGAGCAAAGATCGTCTGGGCCCATACTGGATTTTCGACTGCGCCTGCGCGCGTGGAGGAGTTGCTGAAGCGTTATCCGGCGCTGTGGGGCGAACTATCCTATCGTAGCGGCATCACGACGGCCGGCGGTAAAATCAGCGACGAGTGGGCGCAGTTATTCGCTCGCCACTCCGACCGCTTTCTGCTCGGCTCCGATACCTGGATTAACGAACGCTGGATGGGTTACGACAGCATCATGCGCGAATATCGCGGCTGGCTAGTGCAGTTGCCGAACGATCAAGCCGAGCGTATCGCGTACAGAAACGCCGAGCGGTTGTTCAAGCGCTGATCCTCAATTCTTCTGCGAGAGCGCTCGGACCGAGAAATTTCCACCGGCGTCGATCCACAACGCGCGCTCTAGCCAGCCAGCCTGTTGCGCGAGAGCGGCGAATCCTTCGGGCGTGTATTTGTAGCTGTTTTCGGTATGGATGGTTTCGCCGCTTTCGAATTCGAAGGTTTTTCCATTTATCGAAACCTTTTGTTGCTTGCGGCTAACGAGATGCATTTCGATGCGCTGGCGCTGCGGCTCGTAAAATGCGCGATGTTCGAATTGGCCCAGATCGAAGTCGGCGCCAAGCTCGCGATTGATACGAGCCAGCAAATTGAGATTGAACGTTGCTGTGACACCGTCACGATCGTTGTAGGCCGCATGCAGCGTGGCAGGGTCCTTCACAAGATCGACCCCCACGATCATCACCGCGCCACGGCCAAGAACCCGTGCGGCGTTGCGCAGAAACGAAACGGCAGCAAGCGGCTCAAAATTTCCGATCGTGGAACCTGGGAAAAAACCTGCGCGCGGACGTGAGCGCAGTTTTGCTGGCAATTCAAAGCGCTTGGTGAAATCGGCCGCGACCGGGAGAATTTCGAGCGTGGGGAAGTCGCGGCGTAATTCCGCGGCCTGTTCCTCAAGATATTCCGCGGAAATATCCACGGGCACGTAGGCCGAGAGCTTAGGTGCTGCGTCCAATAGCAAACGGATCTTGGCGTTCGATCCGCTCCCGAATTCGACGAGCGCCGCACCTTCCGGAATCATATCGGCGATAGCCGAGGCGTGTTCGCGCAACACACTCATCTCGCTGCGCGTCGGGTAATATTCAGGCAGTCCCATGATGCGTTCGAACAGGCGAGAGCCCTCGGCATCGTAGAAATGTTTTGCCGACATCCATTTCGGACGGGCGGAAAGACCCATAACGACATCCTGGGCAAAGGACACGGCTTCAGACGCCGGCTTGGCGGATGGAGAACGTGTTCTTGCGAGCACCGTTTTCATCGTGTCATCCCGATTATCAGTTGCCGTATTCGGCAAGGCGAAGGCCGGTAAATTGCCAACGCGAAAGCGGATAAAAAAAGTTGCGATAACTCAAGCGCGAATGCCCTTCGGGCGTGGCGAGTGAACTGCCCCGCAGCACCATCTGATTGATCATGAACTTGCCGTTATATTCGCCAAGCGCACCCTCAACTGCGCGATAGCCCGGGTAAGGTGAATAGGCGCTGCGTGTCCATTGCCAGACAATTCCGAATGCATTGTCGAGGAGTCCGCCCCGCGCGGCGATCTCCCATTCTGCTTCCGTCGGCAAATGCTTGCCGCTCCAACGTGCAAACGCATCCGCTTCGTAGTAGCTGACGTGACAAACAGGCGCGGCAGGGTCGATCGGCTGCAATCCGCCGAGCGTCATCGAGTGCCACTTCCCGGCGACTTCCTGCCAATAGAACGGCGCATTCCATTCTTCCGCCTGCACAACAGCCCAACCGTCGGAGAGCCACAGCGTCGGAGTCGAATAACCGCCATCGGTCATGAAATCGAGCCACTCTTGATTTGTGACGAGCGCGCGTCCGATTTTTACCGGCTGTAACAATATCTGGTGCGTCGGCCGTTCATTGTCGAAAACAAAACCGGAGCCGTCATCGCCGATGGTATGAATACCGTGGGGAATTTGCACAAAACCTGCCCTGCCTATTGCTCCGCGCGGCATTTTCCAATCGCCGTCGTAAGCGGGTGCAGTCGGATTTTGCGCAAGCGCGTGCAGGATGTCCGTGAGGATCAGCTCTTGGTGCTGCTGTTCGTGATTAAGTCCGATTTCGACAATCGAAAGCAACCTTTTTAAATCGGCGAGTTCGGATTTTTCCAACATCCGCTCAACGGCGGCATCGACGTGCGCACGATAGGCCGCGACTTCATCGGCAGTAGGACGGGTAATCAAACCGCGCTTCGGCCGGGCATGACGCGGGCCGGCGGAAACGTAATAAGAGTTATACAGAAACGCGAAGCGCTCATCGAAAGTCTTGTAGCCGGGAACATTGGGCGCGAGCAGAAATTGCTCGAAAAACCACGTCGTATGCGCGCGATGCCATTTGGTTGGGCTCGCATCTGCCATAGACTGCACGACCTGGTCTTCCGGTGACAGTGGCGCAGCGCGGCGCTCCGTCTCTGCGCGTACTTTGCGAAATGCATTGAGCCATGTCTGACGCAAGTGGCCAGGCGACGCCTCCTCCGAAACCGAAGAAGATTTCGAAGTTTTGCCGCGAGCAAGGGTCGCGGAGGAAGAAACAGCCGGCATTCAAAGGCTCCCGTAAGGGCATAAAGCCGTCTTGCTTGTTTTGCCGATTGTTCCACTCCAAACAACCCGCCCGCAACCTCAATTACACAACTCTCAGCAACGTGATGGAGTTGTTATATATTGGCAATATAACGGCAATGATGGCTGCTTGTTCCGGAATAATGCAGCACTTGGTTACGTTTACTAGCGAGTACCATGAGCAAAAGCCTTCGAATGAAACGCGAGATTCGACGCACCGTCGAAGATGAACCTGCCGAAGTGACAGGCGGGAAAGGCGCGGCCGGGGTCGATCTCGGAAATTTACCCGATCTCATCGGATATGCACTCAAGCGCACGCAGCTCGCAGTGTATCAAGACTTTCAGCGAACATTCGCGGAACTGAATATCCGGCCAGTGCAATACGCAATCATCACTGTCATCGGATGTAATCCGGGTTTGAAGCAGTCGCAGCTAAGCGCAGCTCTGGAAATCAAACGAGCAAACATCGTGGCGCTATTGGACGAGTTGGAAGAACGCGGCCTTGCCACTCGTTCGCCTGTGGCCTCCGATCGGCGCTCCTATGCATTGCACCTCACGGAAAAAGGAGCGGCTTTGCTGAAGCGATTGCAGGAACTCAGCGTAGACGAAGAACGAAGATTGGCGTCCCGGATCGGACAGAAAGAGCGCGCTCAGCTGTTGGTCTTATTGCGGGGCGTGCGCGACGCTGCGGACCAATCCGACAGTTAAGGCGATGCCCTGCACGGCTCACTTGAAACGCGATATCACTTCCTCAGGAATCGGCTGAGACCTGATTTTTTCCGGATCTGTCGGGTCTCGGCCCGTCCATACACGGGTTTCGAGCCCTTCGACCGCAAGTTCTGCTCCTTTGATCAATCGATGTTCTACGTCGAAGCTTGAGCGGCGAAATTCTTTTATCGTCGATTCGACCACGACATCGTCCCCGTATTTCGCGGGAACTAGAAATCGCGCGCGCGTATCGACGAGGGGAATACCCGCGCAATTATAGGCCTTGAGAAATTCAAATTTCGTCATGCCAAGCGCTCGCTCAAACAGAGTCGCGGTAGAGGCGTCAAAAATCGCGAAGAAGCGCGGATAAAAAACGATGCCTGCGGGATCGCAATCTCCCCACTCGATGTGAACGGGCCGGGAGTATTTGAACATCAGCGATCCCGTTCAGTCATTTATTTCGGCTGCATACGCAGCGCACCGTCGAGTCGGATGACTTCGCCGTTGAGATAGCGGTTCTCGACAATGTGCAGAACGAGTGCGGCATATTGGGCCGGGTCGCCTAAAACCTTGGGAAATGGCACCGAAGCTGCGAGACTCTGTTGCACCTCATCGGGCAGACCTTTCAGCATCGGCGTCAGGAATATTCCCG
>Ga0070704_100001840_pt1 | contig 11695 bp, 13 predicted proteins | sample KBSK5252metaG_FD_65467 | JGI IMG/M metagenome (GOLD analysis project Ga0070704, IMG submission 65467) | Corn, switchgrass and miscanthus rhizosphere microbial communities from Kellogg Biological Station, Michigan, USA - KBS K5-25-2 metaG | ecosystem: Host-associated > Plants > Roots >... | reverse complement strand
GGGCCCCTCCCGCCGCTCACGCCCAATCAGCAGGAAATCCGCGCCGGTCTCGAGCGCCACGTGTCGGCGCTGGCGCGCGACATCGGGGTGCGTAGCGACCAGGCCTACGCGAACGTGCAGCGCGCCGAAGGTTACATCCGGCGCGAGCTGTTGCGACTCGGGTATCACGTGGTGGCTCAGGAGTTCTTTGCGGGCGGGCGCCTGTATCACAACCTCGAGGCAACGCTACCCGGAATCCCCGGCTACGCGCACCAGGTCGTCGTCATCGGCGCGCACTACGACACGGCGGAGCATGCGCCCGGCGCGGACGACAACGCATCCGGCGTTGCAGGGGTGCTGGAGCTGGCGCGCGTCTTTGCGGGGAACTCACAGGCCCGCACGGTACGCTTCGTATTTTTCCCGAACGAAGAGCCGCCCTGGTTCCCGACCTCGAACATGGGCAGCCGCCACTACGCCACGGCGGCGCAAGAGCGCAAAGATCAGATCGTGGCCATGCTCTCGATTGAATCGATAGGCTACTACGACACCGAGAAGGGCAGCCAGCGCTATCCGTTCCCGCTCAACCTCGCGTATCCGGATGTGGGTGACTTCATCGGATTCGTCTCGAATCTGAAATCACGCTCGCTGCTGCACAGTGCGATTAGCGCGTTTCGCGCACACGCCACGCTGCCCACCCAAGGCGCCGCGGCGCCGTCATGGGTGCCGGGCGTCTGGTGGTCGGATCATTGGTCGTTTTGGAAGGCGGGATATCCCGCAATCATGATCACGGACACCGCACCCTACCGGAATCCGTTCTACCACACGCCCGAGGACACGCCGGACAAGCTGGACTATGACCGCATGGCGCGCGTGGTGCACGGCCTGACGCACGTCGTGCGCGCGATCGCGAACTGAGAAGCTAGGAATCGACGCGCGCGAACGCCCGGACTGGAAAACTGCCCATCCCTTTCACCCGCGGCGGAACTGCAAAGAAGGAGAAACCGCTGTCCGGCAGGGCGCCGAGGTTGGTCATGTGCTCGACGATGGCAGCACCGCCGCCGAGGAGAATCGTGTGTGCCGGACGACTGCCGTCTTTGTCGTCGTCGATGTTGAGCGAGTCGATCCCGACGAGGGCGGCCTTCGCCTTCACGAGATATTCGGCCGCCTCACGAGTCAAAAACGGATGCTGGCCGGCGGAGTAGGTGTCGGTCCGCCAATGCGTGTCCCAGCCGGTGTGCACGAGGACGGCCTTTCCCTTAACATCGAGTTTGGCGAAGCGGCCGGCATCGATCGCCCGACCCGACCCACCCTTCACCCGCACGACGACGCCAGGCAGATCGGCCACCATGTCCAGCGCGTATCCCGCGACATCGCGGCCGTTCTCGTAGCGATGGAACGGAGCGTCGATGTACGTGCCGGTGTTGGCGAGCAGCTCGATCTTCCCGATCTGGAAGGTCGTCCCGGGTGCGTAGCGCGCGGTGGACGCATCGCGCGACAGCCAATCGCTGATCGCGGGCGCGGGAAGGCCACGGTAGGTGACCATCCCGTGCTCGATCTCGTGACTGAGATCGATCAGGCGGGCCATAGGCGGGCGAGCGCCCTCAACAGCTGTCCTTCGGGGCTCGAGGCATCCGGAGCTTCTGACAGAACGGTCGCGAAGCGCCGCCGCAGCAACGGGTCTCGCGTCGCCTGTGCGGCGAACTGAACGGTTAAAGGAATGAACCAAGTCGCTTGCCGCGCGCCCGAGCCGGCACGGGCTACCGCGGCGTATTGCTCGAACAGCGCCAACAGGAAGGCGCCTTTCGAGGGGAAATGCCGGTAGATCGCGCCCTTGGTGAAGCCCGCGGCGAGCGCGACCTCATCCAGCGTCGCGGTCTCGAAGCCCCGCTCGGCGAACAGCTCGAGCCCGGCCGCGACGAGAAGCGAGCGGGTTTCGGCTTTGCGGCGCTGGTGGATGATTCCCACGGGTATCTAGGATACCGATCGGGACCGATGTTGCAACCCATTTGAGAGCCATTCTTGATACCTGCTAGTATCTTGGATACTCTGAAGTCCCTTGACTGAGCTAACTGTCAGTCTAGGTTTGCGATTCGCCGCCTCGCTTGCTCTACGGTTACGCGCTCATGGAGAAGGAATGCCGTACATCATTGCCGAGCCGTGCATCAACGTCAAAGACCGCTCCTGCGTGGACGTCTGCCCGGTGGACTGCATCTACGAAGGGCCGGACATGCTGTACATCCACCCCGACGAGTGCATTGACTGCGGCGCGTGCGAACCGGAGTGCCCCGTGACGGCGATCTTCCCCGAAGAGGATACTCCGCCGCAGTGGAAGGACTACATCGCGAAGAATCGCGACATCTTCCAGAGCGAGAACCCGCCCGGCAAGCCGCAGCGCAAAGGCTCGTAACTCAGAGCTGGGCCAGGAACGCGTTCAAAGCATCGTTCATAGCCTGCGGCTGTTCCAGCGGCGGCAGGTGCCCCGCCCCCGGGATGACCGTGAACTGCGCCCCCGGAATAGCGCGAGCCATTTTCTCCATTCCTTCGGCCGGCGCAATCTGATCGTCGTCGCCCGCAACCACCAAGACCGGAATCCGAATCTGCCCGAGTAAGAGCGTCGAATCGGGGCGGTCGCGGAGCGCGTGCAGCGTAACGATCACTCCATACACTGGCTGCCTTTCGATCATGGTCGTCACCTCGCGCACGACCGCCGGTTGACGCTCTTGCGTGACCCGTGCGAGTACCTTGGGCACAAGCTCCGCAGCGATCGCCCCCGGGCCCTCGCGTTCGGCTTTTGCCGCCATGGTGTCTCGCGCGTGTTTTGCCTCCGGCGTGTCCGCGGTCGCTTTCGTGCAGCAGAGAATCGCCGCGCGCACACGCGTCGGCAACGCGCGGAGCAACTCGAACACGATGTACCCTCCCATCGATTGACCGCACACCACCACCTCGTCGACGTCCAGATTGTCGAGTGTAGCAACGAGACCGGCCGCCTGATCGGCGAGGGAGTAGGGACCTGCTGAAGCGGGAACGTTCACCAGGCCGGCGCCCCACAGGTCCGGTACGATGCGTTCCCAGCGCGACAGCGCGGCGACTTGGTGTCGCCACATCCCACTGTCGAACGGGAAACCATGAATGAAGAGGATCGGGCGATCGATCATGGCCAGGCAAAGGTATGCCAAAACACGACTCGTTGAACGTTCACGTCGGCACGTTGCAAGACTCCGAAGGCCTTGGCCCCGTACGTCGGATCGAGACGCACGCCATGCTCGGCCGCGAGCGCGCGGGCACGCTCTCCCTCCGGCGTCGAGTGCCCATAGCCCTTCCCCACGGCGTCCACGACGCGCACGCGTAGCGCGGATCGCGTCACGCTGAATTCAATTCCCGCGCGACGGATCAACGCCGCCGTTTTGCGCGCGAGTCGCAACGTTCGCCAGCGGTTGGCAACGAGACGCGGCGCGACGCGGACACCGACGACTTCGGTCGACCAGCCGAGCCACGCGACGCCGAGTGCGATGCCGGCCGCGGTGCCGCCGGTCCCGAGCGGCACGACGATCGTCTCGGCCGGCGCGTCGAGCTGCGATGCCAGCTCGAGCGTCGCGAGCAGGTGTCCGACCACGGCACGCGGATGCGCGCCGCCTCCCGGAATCCAGCGCGGCGTACCGAGCCGGCCCGCGAGCCGCCATGCGCGCAGCACTGCAGATGGGAAAGTGAACAGGCTTGACGCGCGCGCCACCAGATTCGCATTCGCGGCCAGCGCGGCCGCAACCCCGCGGCTCGCATCGGTCTCAGGTTGCGGGAACACGGCGACCGCGCTGCGGTGTCCTTGCGTCGCCGCCATGCGTGCGGTCGCGAGGCAATGACTCGAACCTGTGCCGCCGACCGTCACGAAGACCGAGCCGCGCGGTGCACCCGCGAGCAAGAACTCGAGCCCCCGGACCTTGTTCCCTCCCGCGCGATCCTCGCGCTTCAGCCACAGCGCTGCGAGTCCCAGCTCGCGCGCGAGACCGGGTTGCGCTTCAAGCGGCGTGGGCCACGACGCGAGACTGCACGGCGCGAAGACGCTGCGTATCTTTGTGGCCAACACTGCGGAGCGATCCATGCGAGTTGCCACCGATTACATCCGTCATGCAGCGCGAGCCGCCCGCAAATGCGCCGGCGACCCGCTTGGCGGAGCCCCTCAGGCTCCGGATCCGGAATTCTACAAGACATTAGCGAGGGCGCTCGAAGAAATCGCCGCCGGGATGGAGGCGCTCGGGAAAGAGGAGTGAGCGCCCCACTCTACATCGACACGGCGCCCGAGCTGGCGGCGTTCGCCACCGCGGTTCGCCGCGAGCTTCGCGTCGGCGTCGACACGGAAGCCGCCAGCTTCCATCGCTACCGCGATCGCATCTACCTCCTCCAGATCTCGAGCCCGACGCAGACCGCACTCATCGATCCGGTCGCCGTCTCGGCGCCGGACTTGGCGCCCCTCGGCGCGCTCCTCGCCGATCCGCAGCTCGAAAAAACCTTCCACGACGCCGACTACGATTTGCGCGTGCTCGATCGCGACTACGGGTTTCGCGCCGTTCGCCTGTTCGACACGCGCATCGCGGCTCAGCTGAGCGGCGAACCCGCCATCGGCCTGGCGGCGCTACTCGAGAAGCACGTCGGTGTGAAGCTCGAGAAGGAGCACCAGAAGGCCGACTGGTCGATCCGGCCGCTGACGCCGTCCATGCTGGCGTATGCCGCGGCCGACACGCGCTTCCTCCTGGCGCTTCGCGACGCGCTCGAGCAGCAGCTCCAGGCGCTGGGCCGCCTGTCGTGGGCGCAGGAAGAGTTCAAGCAGCTCGAATCGCTGCGCTGGACGGGGCCGGTTGGGGGGACCGACGACGAGACCTACCTGCGGCTCAAAGGCGCCAAGGGGCTGTCGCCACGGAGCCTGGCGGCGCTACGACTGCTGCATCGCTGGCGGGATACTGTCGCGGAGCGGGAGGACAAAGCGCCGTTCCGAATCATCGGCAACGACGCCCTGTTGGGCGTCGCGCGGGCGCTGCCGGCGACCATCGCCGATCTCGCGCACATCAAGGACCTGCCCCGCTCGCTCGCGCGGCGCTACGGCGAGCCGCTGCTCGACGCGGCGCTGCGCGCGAAGGCGCTGAACGAGCGCGAACTCCCGCGCCTCGAGCGTCGCCCCCGGCTACCGAAGGACTCGGGCTTTGATGCGCGACTCGAACGCGCGAAGGCCGTGCGCAATCGCGTCGCCACCGAGCTCGGACTCGATCCCGGCGTGGTGAGCGGGCGGACGGCATTGGAGGCGGTGGTACGCGCACGTCCCGCCAATCGGGCGGCGCTCGAACAGGTTGGTGGGATGCGGCGTTGGCAGATCGACGTGCTCGGCGACGCGCTGCTCGAAGCGGTGCGCTAGAACCCCATCATCGCGCGGATCTTCGGATCGATCCGGTCCGGGGTCCAGTACGGCTCCCAGACGATATCGATGTCGACGTCCTTCACACCCTCGAGGGCGCGCACGACTTTGTAGATGTCGTTCGTGATCATCGGTCCGGCGGGGCACCCGGGCGAGGTGAGCGTCATGTTGATCCGCACTTGGCCCTCGTCGACCTCGACGTCATAGACCAGGCCGAGGTCGATGATGTTCATATCGAGCTCGGGGTCCCTGACCTGTCGCAGAGCTTGGCGAACCGTATCAGCGTTCAGTGCTGCAGTCGTCGTCACACCATGTCTCCTGCGTCCGAACCTAGCGACCTGGAACACCGCGCACCAGACAGCGCCGCCGAATCGCGATCCAGGCGTAGATCCGACGGGCGAGTGGCAGCACACCAGGTATCCGGAAGAACGCCGCGAGCCAGCGCTTACCGGGTAACAGCCGGAGCAGCTCGGGAATCGCATCAGCCCCGGCGTAGATGCGGCTGCCCGGAAGAATCAGATGCATCGCGCCGGCGAGTGCCGGCAACGCGATTCCAAAACGCGCCACTGCGGCTCCGTCCTGGAACGGCACGTACGTCAGCGCGTGTTCCCGGTCCCAGCGTTTCAGGAGCGCGACGGCCTGCTGGCAGATCCCACATTCACCGTCATAGATCAGCGTCGGCGGGGTCGGATTTCCGCGATCAGCGGCGCGCATCGACGGCGCGCGCGGCGGCATCGGCCACCTGCCCGCGCACCTCTTTCAGCTTCGTGAATGAGCCGCGCACTTTCGGATTGAACGCGCGGTTGGTCAGCAGGAGGACGAAGAGATCGCGGTCGGGATCGATCCACAGCGATGTCCCGGTCCATCCCGTGTGCCCATAGCTACGCGCGCCGAACAAGGTCCCGGCGCTCGACGTCTCCTCGCCTGTCGGCAGCGCTTCCCATCCGAGCGTGCGGGCGCTGACGCCGCGCCGCGCCGGCACCGCAATTTTGGTGAACTCCCGGACCGTTTCCCGCCGCAGCAGAGGAGAGCCCTCGTTCAGCATGAACTGCGCAAATCGCGCGAGACCGCGCGCGGTCCCGAAGACACCCGCATTGCCCGACACGCCGCCGAGCATTCCGGCGCTCGGATCGTTGACGACGCCGGCGATCGGATGGCCGTGCCAGAGATTCGTCGGCGCGATTCGTTTTTCGAGACGCTTCGGCGGCCGAAACAACAGCTGTTGATCGAGGCCGAGCGGCGCGTAGATCGCCTGCGCGACGAACGCGTCGAGCCGCTGACCGGTGACGCGTCGCACGATCTCCCCCAGCAGAATGGCGTTGAGATCGGAGTAGACCATCCGCGTGCCGGGCGCCACGATCGGAACCGTGGTCAACACCATGCGGAGCGCGGCCACGCTGTCCGGCGCTTCGCGCAGCGGCAGCGTGGCGCGGAGACCCGACGTGTGCGTGAGCAGATGCCGCACCGTGATCCCGGCGGTCCCGGGACTGTTGAACTCGTGCACGTATCGAACGACCGGAGAATCGAGGACGACCTTGCCCTGTTCCACGAGCAGCATCATCGCGGGCGTGGTCGCCACGACTTTGGTCAGCGAGGCGATATCCCAGAACGTGCTGTCGACGCTCACCGCGGGACTCGAAGCTGCCCACGTGAGCCGGCCGTAGCCTTTCGCGAACAGGATGGTGTCATGCCGACCGACGACGAGCGCGGCGCCCGGGTAGATGCCGCGCTGGATTCCGCCAAGCACGGCGGTGTCGAAGGGGGCCGGCTCCAGCGCGGCGGGGGTAACCGAGCCCTGCGCGACCGCCAACAGAAGCGCTACGACCAAATGCCCGGAATCCGCCGGCTGCAGGAGGGACAGCGCCCGTCAGCTCCGATGCGCTGTTTCTTGATCATGTACCCGTACCGTTCGATCAGCATGTCCCCGCAATCGGGGCAATACGTGTGCTCCCACCGGCCCACGCGACCGGGCAGGTTCCCGGCGTACACGAACCGGAGGCCCGCCCGGGCACCGATCTCACACGCGCGCAGCAGAGTCGCCGCGGACGTGTTGTCGGGGTCGGTCATCTTGTAGTCCTTGTGAAACGCCGTGACGTGCCAGGGGATCTCCGGCGACACCGACGCGATCAACTCCGCGGCCCGCGTGAGCTGGGCCTCGTCGTCATTGAAGCCCGGGACCACTAGCGTGACGATCTCGAGCCAGAACCCGCGCTCGTGCACCATCTGGATCGCATCGACGACGTGTTGCAGCACGCCGCCCAGCTCGCGATAGCGCTTATCGTCCATCGCCTTGAGGTCGATCTTGTAGCAGTCGGTCCACGGCCGGATGTAGTCGAGGACCTCGGGGGTCGCATTGCCGTTGGAGATGAACGCCGTCTTGAGGCCCGCCGGCCGCGCGACTTTGAAGACATCCACCGCCCACTCCGCTGTAATGAGCGGCTCGTTGTAGGACGATCCCACCATGCGTGCGCCCTCGCGCTGCGCGAGCGCAACCAGGGCGTCCGGCGTCACGTCCGTCGGCATCACGCCGGCGGTCTGGTCACGCAGCGCCTGGGACGTCAGCCAGTTCTGGCAGTAGCCGCAGTGGAAGTCGCAGCCGAGCATCCCGAACGTGAGGGTATCGCTGCCGGGCAGGCAGTGGAAGAACGGCTTCTTCTCGGTCGGATCGCACTGCAGCGCCGCGACGTATCCCGCCGGCACATACAGCGTCCCTTCCTTATTGAAGCGGACCTTGCAGATCCCGCGCCGTCCCGGCTTCACGAGACAGCGATGCCCGCACGCGAAGCAGCGGACGGCACCGCCTTCGAGCTTTGCGATGAGCTCCGCTTCCCGTACACGGGTATCGAGGACCTGCGCCAGCGAATCTGGGGAAGGTGAGGTGGTGCGACTCAGAAACGACGTGATCTGGCGTGGACTCAGCGCAAACTCCCCGGCGTCAGTTGATACAGGAATAGCACCGTCCGCACGTCGCGATCCGACAGATCGCGAACCTTCGCGGTCGGGAACATGATATCGGTCGAGTCCTTGGAATGATCGAGACCGAGCAGGTGGCCGACCTCGTGGGTCGCGACGACGCGGATGTCGTCCGGCTCCATGGGCCGCCCTTTCGGATCGAACGTCGCGAGCGTCACGGTCACCGCCTGGATGAGCCCGTTTTGATCCCAGGTCACGTCGGTCTGCCCGGTGCGCTCGATTTCGAACTGAATCCGCCACTTGACCGTCACTTCGGCGTTGGTTGAGTCGCCGTTAAAGTCGAACCGGACCGGCACCCCGGCACTGGTCCAGAGTCCGAACGCCGTCTTGATCGCTTCGACGAACGCGGGCTGGAAATTGGCGGCGTGCGTCGGGGCGAACCACACGCGGATGGGCTCCGTCATGCGATTTTCCCAGCGCCGCAGCATCGAGTCGCCGCTCGCTTCCAACATTTCGCCGATGTACGTGGTCGTGCCGCTGGACCGGATGCGGCGCCGGGTCTCCGAGCGCGCCAGGAGCTCGATGTACGAGGGCTCACGGCCGTTCGGTCCCACCGGAATCGCGGCCCCCTGGGACGTCGTCGTGGGCGGCGGCGGCGGCACGGGTGGAATGGGGGCGGGAGGTGGCTCGGCGATGCGCATCGGCTCGTCAGTATTGGCCTGGACAGGGTGGGGCGTAGGTCGAAACGCGTCCCAGAAGATGAAGAGGACGATGAGCACTGCGGCGGCGGCGATCATTCCCGTGAGCCGGCGTTCCACCATGCGCGCAATATGCGAAGATCGGAGGTCGCGCCGCTAGCATTGCACTTCGCACATCCCTATGATTGTGGCCCGCATGTGCTTGGATCATAGGTGATCGCATTACCCGCGAGGCAGATCGTCCGCTGGCGCGTCTGGGTCATCGCCGCGTGGGCGGTCCTCGCGTTGCTGTTCGTTCCAAAAGCCACCCACGTGCAACGCGTGCTCGCGGTGCGCGGCCAGAACGTCGAGCAAACGGAATCCGCTCGCGCGAGCCAGCTCATTCGCCAGGCGTTTCCCAACCCGATCGCCGAATACGTCGCGATCGTAGTGCATGGGCCGGTGCGGTACACCAACCCCCGGTTCGTCACCGTCCTCGACTCGATCTCCGCCGCGCTTACCCGCCAGCCCTACATCAGCCAGGTGATCTCGGTTCGCAGCATCGGCGAATCGACATTCGTCAGCCCCGACCGCCAGACGACGTTCCTAATCGCGGCTCTGACGCCGGCGAGCACGAACGACGTCAGCCGCACCGTGGTCCCGGACCTCCGCGAGACGGTCACCGGCACACTCGGCCGGCTCCCGCGCGCGGACGGTTTCGACGTCAAAGTCACCGGAAACCCCGCACTCGATTACGACGTGCGCACGATCAGCACCGCGGACACGCGCGCGGCCGAGCGCCGCGCGCTGCCGTTGACGCTCGCCGTCCTCGTGCTCGCGTTCGGTGCCCTGGTCGCCGCCACGCTCCCGATCATCGTGGGCATCCTGGCGATCACGATCGCGCTCGGCATCGTGGCCGTCGCCGCGCAGTTCCAGACGATGTCCGTCTTCGTGCTGAACATCACGACGATGGTGGGCCTCGGCGTCGGCATCGATTACTCGCTGCTGATCGTCACGCGGTTCCGGGAAGAATTGAACCGCGGCCTGGCGCCGAGCGACGCCGCCACCCGCACGATTCAGACGGCAGGCTCGGCCGTGGTGACGTCGGGACTAACCGTCGTGGTGGGATTCGCGGCGCTCATTCTGACCCCGCTGACCGAGACGCGCTCCGTCGGCGTCGGGGGCTTGATCGTCGTCGCGGTGGCAGTGCTGCTCGCGACGACGTTTTTGCCTGCGGCGCTCGCGATCCTCGGCCGCGACATCGACCGGCCGAAATGGCTCGCGCGCCTGCTGGCCTGGATTCACACGCCGCAGGGATGGGAGCGCTGGGCCCGCTCGCTCGGTCACCATCCCTGGCGCGCGATTCTGGGCGGCGGCCTGGTGGCCGCGCTCCTCACATTCCCGCTCACGCAAATCCGGATCGGCTTGCCCGCCCGGAACTGGTTTCCGCCGGATGCGGAATCAGGACAGGGGCTCGCCGCGCTGCGCGAAATGGGAGCGAGCGGCGTCATTCAGCCGCTGCGCGTGGTCGTCCAGTTGCCCGACCGCGAGTCCGCGCTCTCCGGTCGCCGCCTCCCCGGGCTCAAGGCCCTGAGCGACTCGATTTCGAAAGATCCGCGGGTGCGGGAGGTGCGCGGCGTGGCCACGCTGCGGCCGGGTCTCTCGATCCTGCAGCTCGCGATGTTCTACAGCGACGCCGAGTCCGTGCGCGAGCGCTATCCCGAGTTTTTCAACGCCTACCTCAGCGCCGACCGCCGCACCACGCTGATGGACGTGATCGCCGTCGACTCGGTGTCCTTGACCGGCATGATGGATCTCGCGCGCCACGTGCGGCGCACGATCGCGCGCAGCACGCGGCTCCGCGGGGCGGAGGTGGTCGTCGGCGGGTTCGCCGCCTCGAGTCTCGATCTTCAGGAAAACCTGCTCGGCCGCTTTCCGGGCATCGTCGCGATGATTCTGGGCGTGACCGCGATCATGCTCCTGATCGCGTTCCGGTCGGTCTTGGTGCCGCTTAAAGCGGTCGTCCTCAACTGTGTGTCGGTGAGCGCCGCGTTCGGCTTGACGGTGCTCGTGTTCCAACACGGCTACGGGGCCAGTCTGTTCGGCCTCGACGGACCCACCGAAGCCATCTTCGTCGTCGTGCCCGTGCTCGTGTTCGCGACGGTATTCGGATTGTCGATGGACTACGAAGTCTTCCTGTTGACGCGCGTGAAGGAGGTCTTCGACAAGACCGGCCGGAACGATCACGCGACCATGGAAGGCCTGTCCACGACCGCGTCCACGATTACCTTCGCCGCGCTGATCATGATCATCGTGTTCGGGAGCTTCGCGTTCACGCGCGTGCTCGCCGTGCAGTTCATCGGGTTCGGGCTCGCGGTCGCCGTGCTGCTGGACGCGACGTTGATCCGCATGGTCCTGGTACCGGCGATCATGCACATCGCGGGACGCTGGAACTGGTGGCCGGGCGTGCGGGCGCCACGCCACGGGCGTGAGGAAGACGTCGAAGAAGCTACGTAGGATCGAGCAGCCGGAGCTTCTCTCCCCACACGTCCCAATGCCAGGCCGGAACGCGGACACCCGTGTCGGGATTCTTGAGCGGTTTGTACTGCAGCCACCGCTCGTGAAATCCGAGCTCGCGGCCCAGTGCGAGCAGGCGCTCTTTGTCCGAGCTCACCAGGTGCACCATCGGCTCATCGTGGATCTTGTGCCGGTGAAGCCAAACGCC
>Ga0070704_100001834_pt1 | contig 11706 bp, 12 predicted proteins | sample KBSK5252metaG_FD_65467 | JGI IMG/M metagenome (GOLD analysis project Ga0070704, IMG submission 65467) | Corn, switchgrass and miscanthus rhizosphere microbial communities from Kellogg Biological Station, Michigan, USA - KBS K5-25-2 metaG | ecosystem: Host-associated > Plants > Roots >... | reverse complement strand
GCCGCGCCTACGGTCTCCGAGTCCTGGAGCGTCAGCTCCTTGTGGTGGAGCAGCATTTCAAGCGCAGCGGCGATCTGCGCCGGCTTTACGCCGTAGACCGACTCCAGGACCCACATCGCCTCGATCAAGGCCAGGTGAGGGACCCACGCGCCCGCCGCGATGAACGCTTCCGCGGCTGCAACCTGCGCCGCGTCGTCGCGCGAGATCAGGCGCACTAATACGTTGGTGTCAACGGCGCGCATCGCGCGCCCGAGCGTGCCGTTTCAGCCCTTCTTTCAACTGCCGAAGCGTGCGCGTCCGTGGCGCCTTCGGGAACAGTGCGCGATGCACGTCCTCCGAACTGAAGCGGCCCGCGCGCCGCACGGTGATCGTCTCGCCGTCGGCTTCCCATTCCAGAACCGAGCCCGGCCCGACTCCCAGCTTGCGCCGGATCGAGGCCGGCACGGAGATCTGTCCTTGCGCCGTGAGTTTGGAATGCGCGAGTGCCATGGCGAAATATTACCAGGGTAATGGATCGCGCGCAACGGCGGTGGACGAAGACCCGCGCGAACGGTACCCTGCAGTGCGCCCCATGGGACTTCTGACCGCCAACATGAAGCGAGTCGTCGAGGAACAGCGCCTGGGCTTCGTCGCCACGGTCTGCGCCGACGGCACTCCGAATCTCTCGCCGAAGGGCACGACGGCGGTCTGGGACGACGATCACCTCGTGTTCGCCAACATCCGCTCGCCGGGCACCATCGCCAACCTGCGGCACAACGCCAGCGTCGAGGTGAACGTCGTCGATCCGTTCGTGCGCAAGGGCTACCGCTTCAAGGGCGTCGCCTCGATACTCGAATCGGGGCCTCTTTACGACAAGGTCATCGCTTTCTACAAAGAGCGAGGCGTGACCAGCGTCATGCGCGAGGTCGTCATGGTGCGCGTTCAAAGGGCGCGCCGGATGGATTCTCCGGCCTACGATCTCGGCCTCACCGAGGACGAGGTGCGCGCTCGGTGGGATCGTCACTGGCAAGCCGTGCGCCGAGGCAATACTGCTTCGCCTACCGGCGAGTAGCGCTACAGCGGTTTCAGGCTCCCAAGCAGCGTCGGAATCAGTTCTGTAACCGTCGGATGAATGTGCACGGCGCGCTGAATCGTCGTGTACGGCTTCTTCGCGTACATCACGTCGAGCAGCGAATGCACGATCTCGTCGGCGTTGAGCCCCAGTAGTGAAGCGCCGAGCAGTTCCTTCGAGTCGGCGTCGACGAGCACCTTCATGAATCCCTGCGTCTCGCCCGCTTCGCGCGCGCGGCCGACGCGCGTCATCGGCATCTTGCCCGCCAGCACTTTCTTGCCGCTCTTGCGCGCCTCCGCTTCGTTCATACCGATACGTCCGAGCGGCGGGTCGATGAACAGCGCGTACGCCGGGATCCGGTCGGAGACGCGCCGCTTGTCGCCGTCGAACAGGTTCGCCGCGACGATCTCGTAATCGTTGTACGAGGTGTGCGTGAAAGCGCCTTTGCCGTTTGCATCGCCGAGCGCCCAGACGCCTTCGGCGCTGGTGCGTAATTCGTCGTCCACCTTGATGTAGCCGCGCTCGTCGACTTCGATCCCGGCTTCCTTCAGTCCGAGATCGTGGGTGTTCGGCTTGCGGCCGACGGCTAGCAGCACGTGGCTGCCCTCCGCCACCGGCGCCCCCTCGTCGCAGGACAGGCCTACGGTGATTCGTTCGCCCTTCTTCTGCAGCTTCATGCACTCCGCGCCGGTGCGGATCACAACGCCCTCGCGCTCGAGGATCGCGCGGATTTCCTGCGCGACGTCGTCGTCCTCGCGCGCAAGCAGCTTCGGCGACATCTCCACCACCGTCACCTGCGAGCCGAAGCGCCGGTACATCTGCGCGAACTCGAGGCCGATGTAGCTGCCGCCGATGATGACCAGGTGCTCGGGCAGGAAATCGACCTCCATCATCGACGTGTTGGTCAGAAACGGGACGTCCTTGACGCCGGCAATGTCCGGCACCGACGCACGGCCGCCGACGTTGAGGAACACCTTGTCGGCCGTCAGCGATTGCCCGTTCACCGCGATCGTGCGCGGCGCGGTGAAGCGCGCGTGGCCGCGCAGCAACGTCAGATGCTTCATGCCGGCAATCCATTTCTCCAGCCCGTCCGAGGACTGCTTCACCACGCCGTCCTTGCGGCGCTTGACAGCGCTCATGTCGACGCGGATTTCGCCAGCTGAGAAACCGAACTCGGCCCCGCGCCGCGCGAGGTGCGCCGCGTGCGCGCTCGCAACGAGCGTCTTCGTCGGCACGCAGCCGGTGTTCACGCACGTGCCGCCGAGGAGCTTGCGCTCGACGAACGCGGTCTTGAGCCTCTCCTTGTCGAGGCGTGCGGCAAGCGCCGGCCCTGCCTGCCCGGCGCCGATCACGATTGCGTCGAAGTGCTCAGCCATGGCTATGCCTTTCCCTGGACCCGTTTCATTTTCCTCCGTTTCGATGGTACATTTCCGCGCATGAGCCAATCCGCGATCGCGCTTCGTCTGGCTGCGCCGCGCGATGCGCATGCGATCGCGGTGATGTCCCGCGAGCATATCGAGCAGGGCCTGCCGTGGAAATACGATCCGGCGAGAGTCGGGGCGGCGATCCGCCGGCGCGACACGACGGTGCTGACCGCGGTGGATCGCACTGCGCTCGCCGGCTTCGCGATGATGGAGTTCGGCGACGAGCGCGCGCACCTGGTGCTGCTTGCGGTACGCCCCACGCATCGCCGGCGCGGAATCGGGCGGCGTATGTTCGAGTGGCTGCTCGAATCGGCCCTGACCGCCGGCATCGAGAGCATGCACCTCGAGCTGCGTGCCAGCAACGAGGCCGCACGGCGGTTCTATCGGGCGCTCGGTTTCAGCGAGACGATCACTATCCCGCGCTATTACGGCGGCAGCGAAGCGGCGCTGCGCATGATCCGGATGCTGCGGGTCGGCGCAGCGACGGCTCCCGCATGGCAGCCGCCCGCCCACTGGCGCTAGGGCGCACCTGAAACCGAAGTCGGTCGCATCCGGCCGATGGCTGCCCTTCCCGTACTTTTCATCTCCCACGGCTCGCCGATGCACGCGCTGCATGCGGGCGCAGCAGGCGAGGCATGGTCGGCGCTCGCCGCGAAGCTTCCCCGGCCGCGCGCAATCCTGATCGCTTCCGCGCATTGGGAAACCGATGTTCCCGAGCTGACGGGCGCCGCACGTCCCGAAACGATTCATGATTTCCACGGCTTCCCCCAGCCGCTGTACCAGATCCGCTACTCCGCGCCCGGTGCGCCGGAAGTCGCGGCCCGCGCGCAGGCGCTGCTGGAGAAAGCCGGTTTCGCCGCGGCCGTGGACGCGGATCGCGGCCTCGATCACGGCGCGTGGTCGCCGCTGCTGCATATGTATCCGGACGCCGGCATCCCGGTGGTGCAGATCTCGGTGCAGACAGCGCTGGGCACCCGCCATCACCTGGCGCTCGGCCGAGCGCTCGCACCCCTGTCGGACGACGGGATCCTGATCATCGGCTCCGGCCACATGACCCACAACCTGCGCGATCGGCGCGCCGACGGCGCGCAGCCCCTGCCCTATGCGGTCGAATTCCAGGCATGGGTCGACGCGCAGATCCGCGCGCGCAACCTCGATGCGCTCTCCGAGTACCGCACGCGATCGCCGCACGGCGTGCGGGCGCACCCGAGCGACGAGCACTTCCTGCCGTTGTTCGTGGCGCTGGGCGCTGCCGCGCCGGAGTACCAGGCCGAGCGTGTCTACGACGGGATCGAAACCGGCGCGCTGGCGATGGACGCCTACTGCCTGCGCCCGCAGTAGAGGCGCGCTTTACTGCGGGTAGCGCCGGCGATGCGTCTCGAGCATCTTCCAGCGCACGACCGGCAGGTTGATGATGCAGCCGAGCGGCACGCGATAAGCCTGCACCGCATCGAGAATCGTCACCTGCGTTTCGCCGTCGGCGCTGTCGGCCAGCGCAGCCGCGCCGAAATGCGCACCGGAGCCCAGGCGCTCCTCGTAGCCGCTGGTCGTATTGAGCAGCGCCTCGCCGGAGCGCATCACGAGCAGCTCGCTGTCGGGCGGACGGATCACCCCGTTGCGCTGGAACGCGACCGGCTCCGACTCGCGCACCAGCCGGTTGAGCGTCATGCACGAGACGCCGTCCGCGAACAGCCACGTGCCGCGCAGGAAATCCAGCTCGTCGCGCGATTCCACGATCTGCCGGTACATCCCGTTGCGCTTGACGAAATCGAGATAGAGGTCGCGCGGCAGCCGCATCGCCTGCACGAAGCTCACCGCGCGGTAGGTTTCCTTCGAGGTGCTGCCGAGCAGCGCCGGCGTCTCGCCGATCATCGAGCCCGCGGAAAGCAGGTGGCTGCCCGGCACGCCCGGGTGGAGCATTTCCACCGTGCCGCTCAGTACCAGGTAGACGTCCGATACCGTCTGCCCTTCCTTGATCAGGATGACCTCGGGGTTCAGCACCAGGATCTTGTTGTTCATCAGGTGCCGGATGCGATAGATCGGCACGTCGGGAAAATAGTCGTGCAGGTAGCTGAACGCGCGCCGCCGCAGCTCGTCGGAGACCCCCTCGATCAGCACGTCGACGGTGCCGAACGGCGCCCCGGACCCGATCGCGCGCTCTTCCTCGGTGAGCCTGCGCGCCGTGTGCGCGAGGATCAGCTTGCCTGACGAATCGTCGCGGAAATCCACCGCTGCGCCGTGGATCAGGCCGCCGCCGATGTCGATCTTCTTGACGTCGGTCTTCTCGGCATAGTCGAGCAGCGTCTTGTCGAAGCGCGCCTGGCTGATTCCCGCGGGCGCGTCGTCCGGCACGACCATCTTGCGCAGCACGTCGACCGACGCGATGTCCGCGAGGTGAGCGTAGCTGCGATAGCCGCCTTCCCACATGACGCGGAAATAGAAGACCGTGGTCTCGACCGGATGCGGCGAGAGCACCGGCTTCACTTCTAGCCCTTCGACGTCGTTCCAGATCTCGAGCTCGAGGTCGTGCACCTCGAACAGCTCGTTGAACTGGTCTTCGGTCATCTGCATCACGGTCTCGAGCTTGCGGATGACGGACGCGCGCACCATCGGCACCGCGTAGTAGGCGATGCGCCGGTCGCCGCGGATCAGCGCAGTGAGTCCGGCGACGTGGTCGTCGTGGCAATGCGTGTGAAAGATGCCGTCGAGCTCGTTGACGCCGATGCCGAGCGCGGTGAGGGCGAATTCGATGTTCGGGCCCGCGTCGATCAGATAGACGCGCCCCTGGAACAGCACGATGCTGCCCATCGCCGGGCGGTTGACGTCCCACCCGTCGCCGTCGCCGGTGTGCACCACCGCGAAGTAGTCGCGCTGCAGCAGGTGGTTGCCCAGCGTGTAGGGACAGCGATAGGTCTCGCCCGGCGCGAGGTTGAGATTGACCTCGACGCGCTCGTCCTTGTACGAAATCTCGAACACGTTGGTGCGCAGCCGCTGGATGAACACGCCGTTGCGGACCTCGATCCGGCCGCGCTCGACGTACACCGGCTGGACCAGCTCGTCGCTCGGCCGGATGCGCCCGAAAGCGAACCCGAGCTTCATGCGCATCATCTCGTCGGCCTGGTCCGGCGTCAGGCCCGTCTCGATCAGTTCTTCGCGGGAAGAAAGGCCGTAATTGCCGCGGAAGATGTAGGCCATCTGCGCATCGACCTGGCGGCGCGAGCCGATCAGCAGCGGCCGCTGGCCGGTGTTGCGCGGATGATCCGGCACGATCATTCCCTGGTTGTAGAGCATCTGCAGCACGGGAAACTCGGAGCGGCTGCAGACGCGCCCATTCTGAATCGCCAGATCGGAAAGCAGGATCGCGTTCGGCCCGGTCTCGCACGCCACGCCCTTCACTTCGACCGGCACGATCAGACCGGTGCGCAACAGGTGCTTGACGGCGTCTTCGGGACACCCGCACAACATGCGCACGTCGGCGCCCCGCACCTCGATCCAATACATCCCGGTGCTGATGGAAACTTTTCGGATCGCGGCCATGCGCCGAGCACTGTAGCGCGAGTCCGCACGGTACGCAAAAGGAACCGGCCCGTGCCGTTCGCCGTGGTATCGTTTCGGCGACTGCCGGGAGGTGCCGATGCTCAAGCCCAAGCCTGTCTTTCTCGCCTTGCTCGCCGCAGGCCTGCTTTCCGGCGAAGGACTTCCGGAAGCCGTCTCGGACGACGTGTTCGTGCCCGAGCTCCCGCTTGCCGGCGGCGCGCTGTGCGGCCGCCCGGCGGTCCTCACCCGCGGGCTGGGCCCGATGCTGCTTGCGCAGGCAAAACAGACCGAAGTCAGCCCGGCAGGTGCCGCTGCGGCGAGCGCCGCCAAAGGGACCCCCGGTGCGGACGCGCCGCTGCTTTCAGGCCTCGGCACGCACAGTTACCGCATCACCACGTCCTCGAAGCTCGCGCAGCGCTATTTCGATCAGGGGCTGCGGCTCGCTTGGGGCTTCAATCATGCCGAGGCGCAGCGCGCATTCCGCAAGGCGCAACAACTCGACGCGCAGTGCGCAATGTGCTTCTGGGGAGAAGCGTACGCGCTCGGACCGAACATCAACGTTCCGATGGACGAGAAGGCGGTCGCGCCGGCGGCTGCGGCGGCCGCCAAGGCGCGCGAGCTTGCGTCGCGGGCGACGCCTGCCGAGCAGGCGCTGATCGAGGCGATCGCAGCGCGCTATTCCGCGGATCCGAAAGCCGAGCGCCCGAAGCTGGATGCGGCGTACGCCCAGGCGATGCGGAACGCGTCCACGCGCTTCCCCGCCGATCTCGACATCGCCGCGCTGTATGCCGAAGCGTTGATGATCCTTTCGCCGTGGGACTACTGGGAGGCGGGCGGCGCAACGCTCAAGCCCGGGGTCGCGGGGCTGGTCGAGACGCTCGAGCGGGTGCTCGCCAGGCAGCCCGATCACGTCGGCGCGATCCATCTTTATATCCACGCGGTGGAAGCGTCCAAGGACGCAAAGCGCGCCGAGCGCTACGCCGACCGGCTGGCGAAGCTCGCACCCGGCGCGGGGCACCTGGTGCACATGCCGGCGCACATCTACTTCCGCATCGGCCGCTACAAGGATTCGCTCGCGGTCAATCGCACCGCGGTCAAGGTCGACGAGACCTATATCCAGCGCTACAAGCCGGAAGGCGTCTATCCGCTCGCCTACTATCCGCACAACGTGCACTTCGTGCTGGTTTCGGCGCAGATGTCCGGCCAGGGCAGCACCGCGGTCGAGGCTGCGCAAAAGCTCGGCGGAGTCATCTCCGATGACGCCGCGCGTGCGGTGCTGCTGCTGCAGCCGGTCAAGGCCGCGCCGTATTTCGCGCATGCGCAATTCAGCGACCCGGCGACGATCCTTGCGCTCGCCGATCCGGGCGCCGACTTCGCGTACATCCGCGCGGCGTGGCGCTACGCCCGCGGGCTCGCACAGCTGAAGCGCGGCGATGCCGCAGCCGCCGGCGCCGAGCTCGCCGAGATCGAGCGGATCACGCAAAGCACCGACTTCAAGCCGTTCGAATCCTGGAACATCCCGGCGAAGAATGTCACGGTCATCGCGGCGCACGTATTGCGCGCCCGCATGGCGCAGTCGAAGAACGATCTCGCCACGGCGGTGCGCGAGCTGGAAGCGGCCGCCGCGCTCGAGGACAAGCTGCCCTACATGGAACCGCCGTACTGGTACTACCCGGTCCGCCAGACGCTGGGCGCGGTGCTGACCCTCAATGGCGAGCACCAGAAGGCGCGCGACGCCTTCCGCGAGAGCCTGCAGAAAGTGCCGAACAACGGCTGGGCACTGTACGGCCTTGCGCAGACCTACGCGCGCCAGGGCATGCAGCGCGAGGCGCGCGCCGTGGAGAAGCACCTTGCGCGCGCATGGTCCGGCGATCGCAAGCACCTCGATCTGGCACGGCTGTAGCGCGCACGAAGACCCGCCCGTTGAAAGCCACGCGCGCAGCGCTCGGGTTGTCGCGCGGCGAATTCGCCGTGCTGCGGCGGCTCGACAGCCCGGAGCGAATCCAGGCGTTCCTGTACGGCCTCAGGCAGAACTTCGAGCCGGACGGCGACACGTGCAACTCCCTGCGCGTCGTGCTGCGCTCGCGGCGCGCGCATTGCATCGAGGGGGCAGTACTCGCAGCCTGCGCCCTGTGGGTGCATGGCGAGCCGCCGCTGCTGCTCGACTTGCAGGCGGTCCACGACTTCGATCACGTCGTCGCACTGTTCAGGCGCCGCGGCCGCTGGGGTGCGATCTCGAAAACGAACGGGATCGCGCTGCGCTGGCGCGACGCCGTGTACGCGAGCGTGCGCGAGCTCGCGATGTCCTACTTCCATGAGTATTACAACAAGCGCGACCACAAGACCCTGCGAACGTACTCGCGGCCGTTCGACCTGCGACGCGTCGATCCGAAAATCTGGGCGACGTCCGAAGACGGAGCGTGGGAGCTGATCGACGCGCTCGAAGCAACGCGGCATTATCCGCTGCTATCGCGCGCCCACGTGCGCGCGCTTACGCGTCGCGATCCGTTCGAGCGCCGTGTCGGCGGCCTGCTGCAGTACCGGCGGCCGAAGAAGGCGGGCCCCCGGGCGGGCGCCCGCCGCAAGAAATAGCTACTTCTTCTCTTCGACCTTGCCGATTTTCTCCAGCGCGACGGCGAGGCGCTTTGCGTCGTGGTCCCAGAATTTCTGGAACTCGGGCGCGTCGAGATAGGAAATCGGCGTCGCGACCTTGTCCATCGCGGCCTTGAAATCGGGATCGTTGACCGCGCTGCGTACCGCGTCGCGCAGACGCGCGACGATCGGTTGCGGTGTCGCGGCCGGTGCGAATACGCCTGCCCAGATGTAAAACTCGGCGTCGTAGCCAAGCTCCCTGAACGTCGGGACCTCCGGCATCAGCGCGAGCCGCTTGTCGCTCCACGCTGCGAGCGCCCGCATCTTTCCGCCCTTGATCTGGCCGATCGCCGCGGCGGGCCCTGACGCAAGGGCGTCGACCTGGCCGCCGAGCAGCGCGGTCACGGCCGGCCCGCCACCCTGGTAGGGAACGTGAAACAGCTGAATGCCTGCGGCGTTGGCGAAGATCTCCATCGCCACATGCAGCGTCCCATACACCCCGGAGGAGGAGTAGTTGATCTTGCCGGGATTCGCTTTCGCGGCGTCGACAAAGCCTTTCAGTGTCTGGTACGGGCCTTCGGCGCGCACGACGAGCACCGTCGGATCGGAGCTGATCAGCGCGATCGGCGCGAAGTCCTTCATCTCGTACGCGGGCTGCCGGCCGTTGATGCGGTCGGAGACCGGGAAGATCGATATCGACGACAGGCCCATCAGGATCGTGTAGCCGTCGGGTGCGGCCTTCGCCACCTGCGACATGCCGAGCGCGCCGCCCGCACCCGTGCGGTTCACGACCACCACCGGCTGCTTGAGCGACCTTTCCATCATCGCCGCGAGCGGACGCCCGGTAATGTCGGCGACTCCGCCCGGCGGGAAAGGCACGATCATCGTCACCGGCTTCGACGGGAACGTCTCCTGCGCCTGAACGATTGTGCAGCTCAGCAGCACCAACAGCGAAGCAAAAACGCGGTCCATGCTCGTGGCCTCCGTGAGAAATTGCATAGTACCGTCCTTCCAGCGTGACAAAGTGCCGCTGCCCTAACACCCTGTTACAGGGTTTGCATTTAGGTAGCACATGACGCCCCCCCTAAGGCGTTAAATGGGTGCCACAACGAACAGGAGGCAACCATGCTTAGGAAGAAACTTGCAGTGATCGTCAGCTCAGCCCTCGCGCTTACGGCCGCGTCGACTGCTTTCGCGTATGACGGCCAATATCGGGACGGCTACCGTCACCGGCACTACGAGCGCGCATACGTGCGTCCCTACTACGCTCCGCGCACCGTGTACTACACGCCGGCTCCCGTCTACTACGCGCCGGCACCGGCGTACTACTACCCGGAACCCACGTACTACGCGCCGGCACCGGCCTATTACGGCGGCTACGGCGGTGGTTACTACGGCGGTGGCGCGACCGTAGGTGGAGCGCTCGTCGGCGCGATCATCGGCAACCAGGTCTCCGACCGCCGCCACAGGGCAGCGGGGACGGCAGCCGGCGCCATCATCGGCGGCGTGATCGGCAGCTCGCTCGACCGAGGCTACTAAGCAGGCACGGGCACTCGCCGCTCCACGCGGCGAGTGCTGCACTTGCTGCGGTGACTGTCCCGTAGCAGCGACGTCGCCGGATAGCCTCATCTATCCCGTCGCGACGACGGCGCCGGGTCAGAAGGTCTTACACACCTTGCCTCCTTGCAGCGGTCCAACCTGCTGCAGCATCAACCAAGGAGGCAAGCGATGTTTGCGAAGAAACTTGCAGTGATGGTTGGATCGGCCGTAACGCTTTCGGCCGCGTCGGTCGCCTACGCGGATTATTGGAATCCCCGCACGGGCACGTACGTCCATGAATATCCGAGCTACAGCACTTACGTGGTTCCTTCTTCACCGACCTATTACAGCACGCCGTCGTATTCGTACTACTACTACGACACGGCGCCTGCGGTTACGTACGTCACACCGGCCCCGACGTATTACACGGCGCCGACGTATTCGTACGCCCCGGCTCCCGGCGTAGGCACAGTGACGGGCGCGGTCGCCGGTGCGATCATCGGTAGCCAGCTTTCCGACCGCCATAGCGGTGCCGGAGCGGTCGCGGGCGCCCTTCTGGGCGGCGCGATCGGCAGCACGTACGATAACCGGTACAGCTACTAAGTAAGGCCAGATCGCGCGCGCCAGCCGGTGCGCGCGAGCGTCAGTTTCTATGGCATCCTCCGACCAACGGTCATCACGACCGAATGGAGGATGCCATGGAGCGGCGCAACCTGCTGAAAGCCATCGCGGCGATTCCCGTCGCTGCGTTCGCCGGCCGGGCGCTCACCGCCCCGCCCGCGACCATGAAAGAAGTCGAAACCCTGCAGAACAACTGGAAGACCCTGCTCGCCCAAGGTACTCCCGTGCCCGCTGCGACGGAGAAGGTCACCCTGTCAAAGGACGAGTGGCGCAAGCGGCTCGGCCCGCAGGCCTATAACGTGCTGCGCGAGGAAGGCACCGAGCGCGCGGGATCGAGTCCGCTCGATCGGGAAAAGCGCGAAGGCGTGTTCGTTTGCGCCGGCTGCGGCCTGCCTCTGTTTACGTCGGCAATGAAGTTCGACAGCGGTACCGGCTGGCCGAGTTTCTTCACTACGATTCCCGGCGCTTTCGGTACGAGCCGCGACTTCAAGCTGATTCTTCCACGCACCGAGTATCACTGCGCGCGCTGCGGCGGCCATCACGGCCACGTCTTCGACGACGGCCCGCCGCCGACGCGCCAGCGCTACTGCAACAACGGCGTGGCGCTGAAATTCATCCCGAAGTCGGGGAAGGCGTAGCGAGGCCCAGCTCGTCGCCCAGCGGCCGGCCGGGGAAGTGAAAGCGCACCGGGCCGTCCGGCAGCGCGTGCAGGAACTGTTTCAGATAGGGATCCTCGGAAGCGAGCAGGGCCGTGGGCTCGCCCTCGCCTGCGAGGCGCCCGTCCGCGATCACGTAGAGGTAGTCGACCAGCGAAAGCGCCTCCGACACGTCGTAGGTGACGATGATCGACGTGGTGCCGAGCGCGTCGTTCAGCTTGCGGATCAGCGTGGCGACCACGTTGAGCGTGATCGGGTCGAGCCCCGCGAACGGCTCGTCGTACAT
>Ga0070704_100001831_pt1 | contig 11722 bp, 10 predicted proteins | sample KBSK5252metaG_FD_65467 | JGI IMG/M metagenome (GOLD analysis project Ga0070704, IMG submission 65467) | Corn, switchgrass and miscanthus rhizosphere microbial communities from Kellogg Biological Station, Michigan, USA - KBS K5-25-2 metaG | ecosystem: Host-associated > Plants > Roots >... | reverse complement strand
GCCTCGAGCCATTCCCTGGCGCCCGCGGGCAGCGCCTGCTGGCGTATGCCCGCGATCCGGGCGAGCCCCACGGCGAGCGCATCCTCCGCCGTCACCGAGTGCCAGGCAGCTTCTATCGCTGCAGGCAATCGCCCCGCGCCCCACAGCCAAACGCTGTTGATCGGCGGATCGCCGCGCCGTTCGCGCTCAGTGTTGAGCGGGTGCTCGTGAAGGACCATCTGGATCTCGTTCATGAGCGCGTACCAGCGCGCCGCTTCGGTTCCACGCGGCAGGGCCGTATCGACTTCCCGGCCGGCCAGCTCGAGCGGCGGCTGGGATTCGAGCGCGCCTTCGCCCGCGGTACGCAGACACCATTGCTCCGGCCGCACCATCACGAACAGATGCTCGGCGCCGAAGTGGCCATTGAGCGCGGCGACGAACGCCATCGCTTCGTCGCGCGAGAGGTTGCAGCCCACCCCGGGAATCAGCGTCGCGCGGGCGCGCCCGAGCCGCAGATGCACCGGGTCCGCGCGCAGCCACAGGGGATCGCGATCCTGCAGGTCGTTCCGATCCGCCTGAGCCGTGATCGCGCCCGCCGGCAGTGGACCCGCGGCGAGCTGGAACGCGTCGGCGAGCCAGGCTTCGAGCGATAGCGCGTCGGCGTGTGCCGCGCGGCCCCGCGCGAGCAGCAACTCGAGCGAAGGCAGGCGGGGATTCTCGTGTGCGGCGAACAGCGCCGGCACGACCAGCTCGCAGTGCATGATGGATAAACGTCCAGTAGCGCAATCTACCGCAACTCGGCGCTCCGGCGCCACTGCGAGCGCCGGCTGCGGTCGCTTGACGCCGCCGAAGCGTTCCGTCGATGATCCTGCGGGAGAGGAGCGGGGATGGCGCGTGCAAGCAGCGGTTCAGGGATTCCACGGTTGCGACGGCAGGTTGCGTCGCTGCAGCGCAAGGCAGACCGCGCGCAGGAGGAGGCCACGGCGCGCAAGCGGGAAGCCGCGAAACTGCGCAAGGTTACGGCGGAGCTCACGCGCACGGCGGGGAATCTGCAGACGGTGCTCGACAACATGAGTGACGGCCTGATGCTGTTCGGCCGCGACTTCAGCTGGCAACTCTACAACCGCAACGTGTGCGAGCTGCAATGCTTTCCGCCGGAGATCGGCCATCTCGGGGCACACGGCGACGACATCCTGCGCTACCAGGCATTGCGGGGCGATTTCGGGCCCGTGACCGACCTCGATCGGATGATCGAAGAGCGCCGCGCCCTCATCATGCGCTCGAACGGCGCGCGCTATACGCGGCGGGCCGCCTCCGGCCGGATGGTCGAATTCCAATTCAAGCGGCTGGCCGACGGGCGCGTCCTCGGAATCTATCGCGATATCGACGAATTGAAGCGCACCGAAGAAGCGCTCAAGGAGAGCGAAGCTCGCTATGCGCGCGCGATGCGCGCGGCGACCGAAGGCATCTATGAATACGAGATGAAGACGGGCGAGCTGTACCTGTCCGACCGCGCGCGGCAAGTCTGGGGATTTTCTTCCGGCACGCTCAACAAGATGGATTGGATTTCCCACATCCATCCCGAGGACTATCCGGCCTACCGGCAGGCCGTGATCGACCACTTCAAGGGCGTGACACCTCATCTCGATCACGAGATGCGGGCGCGCGACGCGAGCGGCGAGTATCGCTGGGTGCAGGATCGCGGCATCGGCGAGCGAGACGAGACAGGCCGGGTCACGCGGCTCGTCGGCGTGACCATAGACATCACGCAGCGCAAGCGGAACGAACAGAGGCTGCGTCGCGCACTCGAATGGCAGACCGCGACCGCGGAAACGCTGAAGGTCATGGCGGGATCCCAATCCGACGTCCAGCCGGTCTTCGATTCGATCATTCGCAATGCGGTGCGCCTTTGCGGGGGCCTGTTCGGCGCCGTGTATCGCTACGACGGCGAGCTCGTCCACTTCGCCGCGGGCTACAACGTTCCGCCCGCAGCGCTCGAGCGCGTGCGCACCAAATACCCGGTCAAGCCCGAGGATCAGTCGGTGGCGTCGAGCAGGGCGATACTGACGCGATCAGTGGTCCGGATCGACGACGTCATGGCAGACCCGCACTACGATCGCAACCACGCTGCCGGTCCGGGGCAATGGCGCCGCCTGCTCGCGGTGCCGATGCTGCGCGACGATGTGCCACTCGGTGTGATCGTGATCCTCTGGGAGAAGCCCGGCGTCACGCCGAAGCGGAACGAGGACATGTTGAAGACGTTTGCCCATCAGGCGGTCATCGCGATCGAGAACGTGCGCCTTTTTCACGAGCTTCAGGAGAAGAGCCGGCAGCTCGAGATCGCGAGCCGTCACAAGTCCGAGTTCCTCGCCAACATGTCGCACGAGCTGAGGACTCCGCTCAACGCGATCATCGGCTACAGCGAGATGCTGCGCGAGGAGGCCGGGGCTGCGCACAAGCCGTTCCCCCCCGAGCTTGGCAAGATCGCCGGGGCCGGAAGGCACCTGCTGCAGCTGATCAACGCAGTGCTCGACCTATCCAAGATCGAGGCCGGAAAGATGGATGTGGTGCTCGAGGACTTCAGCGTCCAGGACCTCGTGGAGGGCGTCGCCGCGGTGATCGCCCCGCTCGCGGAGAAGAACGCAAACCGGCTCGAGATCCGCATCGCGGGCGAAGTGGAAGGAATGCGCGCGGACTCGACGAAGGTGCGTCAGACGCTCTTCAACGTTCTCTCCAACGCCTGCAAATTCACGCAACAGGGCACGGTGTCGCTCGAAGTCGCGCAGCAGGCGGATGCGGCCGGAGACTGGCTGACCTTTACGATCTCGGATACCGGGATCGGCATGACGCCGGAGCAGATGTCGCGGCTGTTCCAGGACTTCACCCAGGCCGATCCGGAGACGGCGCGCAAGTACGGCGGGACCGGGCTCGGTCTGGCGCTGTCGCGCCGCCTCTGCCGGATGATGGGAGGCGACATCACCGTGACGAGCGATGCCGGACGCGGCAGCTCGTTCCTGGTGCGCCTGCCGGCTCATGCGGGCAGCGAAGCAGCGTGAAGATTCTCTATGTGGAAGACAACGAGGACAACGCCGACATTCTCAAGCGGCGGCTCGCGCGGCTCGGGTTCGAAATCGTGATCGCGACGGACGGCGCACAAGGCGTCGCGATGGCCGGCGAGACGAAGCCCGACCTGATCCTCATGGATCTCAGCCTGCCCGTGATGGATGGCTGGGAAGCGGCGGGCCGGATCAAGGCAGCGCCCGGCACGCGGCATATCCCGGTCATCGCATTGACCTCGCACGCGATGACCGGAGAACGCGAAAAGGCGCTGGCCGCCGGATGCGACGATTTCGATACCAAGCCGGTGGAGCTCGCGCGGCTGGTCGGCAAGATCCGCGCGCTGGTGCCCGAAAAGGGACCCTCCTGACCCGCGCGCTCGCCGCGATCGCGTTGTTGCTGGCGAGCGCTGCCTGCACGATCGGAATCGGCGTCACCAACGCGCCGGTGGTCCGGGAGTGCATCCCGGGTTCCGCCACGAAGCCGTGTCCATGAGGCCTTGATGAAATGACAAGACGTCCAGCCATTGCAGTAACGCTCGCGCTTGCTGCGGGCATGCCTTGCGCGATCGCTGCGCCGCCGGGTGCGCCGAATCCGCTGATCCGGAAGATGGCTGCGGAGATTTCCGCCGAGCGCATCGAGGCGCGCATCCGCAGGCTGGCGGCGTTCGGCACGCGCAACTCGCTGTCCGATCCTCAGTCCGAGACGCGCGGCATCGGTGCGGCGCGCCGCTGGATCAAGGCCGAGCTGGAACAGTGCAGCCGCGAATCGGGCGGGCGGCTGCAGGTCGCGTTCGACGAGCACCTCGTCGAGCAGGGTCCGCGCATTCCGAAGCCGACGCCGATCGTCAACGTGGTGGCGACGCTGCCCGGCCGGCAGGCTGAAAGCAGAGACCGGCACTACGTCGTCAGCGGCCACTACGACTCGATGCCCTCGAGCCCGGTGGACCCGGAGAAGGACGCTCCCGGAGCGAACGACGATGCGTCGGGGACCGCGGTCTCGATGGAGCTTGCGTGCGTGATGGCGCGCTACGAGTTCGATGCGACGCTCGTCTTCATGGCGGTGGCAGGCGAGGAGCAGGGCCTGCTCGGCTCGAGCGGCTGGGCGAAGGCGGCGAAAGCGAAGGGGCTCGACGTGGCGGGAATGTTCACCAACGACATCGTCGGCAATACGCGCAGCGCCGACGGCAAGGTGGACCGGGGCAGGGTGCGGTTGTTCGCCGAAGGCGTGCCGCCCCTCAAGGCGCTTCCCGAGGAAATCGTCGCCGCGCTGAGGACCGGCGGCGAGAACGACCTCCCGACGCGAAGCCTCGCGCGCTACGTGAAAGAGGTCGCCGAGCAGCACGTTCCGCAGCTCAAGGTAGACGTGATCTACCGGCGCGACCGGTATCTGCGGGGCGGGGATCACTTTCCGTTCCTCGACGCCGGCTATGCCGCGCTGCGCTTCACCGAACCGGTCGAGGATTTCCGCCACCAGCACCAGGATGTGCGTGCCGAGAAGGGCGTGCAGTACGGCGACTTGCCCGAATTCGTCGACTTCGGCTACGTCGCCGACGTAGCGCGCGTCAACGCGGCCGCGCTGGCTTCGCTCGCGCTGGGGCCGTCCGCGCCGAAGGACGTGGAGATGATGAGTCTGTTTCTGGAAAACAACACGACGTTGCGCTGGAAGCCCAACCCGGAGCCGGATGTCGCGGGCTACCGGATCCTGTGGCGCGAGACGACCGCGCCGTTCTGGCAGCACGCGTACGACGCAGGCAACGCAACGCACCACACGCTCGTCGACGTCTCGAAGGACAATTTCGTGTTCGGCGTGCAGGCGTACGATCGCGACGGCAACCTGTCCGTCACCACCTATCCGCGCCCGTTCCGCCGCTAGGGCTGGCGGATCTCGACTGCGACCACCGAGGCGTCGTCCTGGCCGGACGATGTCGCGCGCCAGCGCTCGACATCGTTCCACAGCGACGCGAGGCTTTCTTCCAGCGGCTGTGCATGGCTGCCGGCGAGCGAATCCAGCATCCGCTGCGTCCCGAACGGCTCCTTGGAGGGGCTCATCGCTTCCGAGATTCCGTCGGTGTAGATGAAGAGCCGGTCGCCCGGCTCGAGCTTCATCAGGTGCTCGGGGTAGGTGCGGTCGCCGATGCCGATCGGCAGGCGCTCGTGCGCTGCGATCAGCCGCGGTGACGCGCCGCCGCGACCGACGTGGATCGGGGCCGGGTGGCCGGCGCAGACGAAACGCCATTCCAGGGTTCGCAGATCGATCATGCCGTAGAGCAGGCTGAAGAACTGCTCGGTACCCGAATCGAACGGGAACCGGCGGTTGAGCTGCCCGGCGACCTCGCCGGGGGACAGCAGCCGGTATCCGGGCGGCTCGCTGGTCAGCCGCACCAGAAACGAATTGCGCTCAGGCGTCAGAACGCGTGAGACGGCGATCGACAGCAGGCTCGCTGCAACGCCGTGGCCGACCACGTCGAGCACGTACATCGCGATGTGATTTTCGTCGAGCGCGAACACATTCAGCGCGTCGCCCGCGAGCTCGGCGCACGGCTTGAACATCCAGGCGAACTTCGCCTGCGGCCGGTCCGGAACCGACGCCGGCAGCATCGCTTCCTGGATCCGCGCCGCGGCGCTGAGGTCTCCCTGCATGCGCTGGTTCGCCGCCTCGAGCGCGCGGTTGCGCTCGCCAAGATCCCGCTCGAGACGATGCACGCGCTCCACGGCACGCTTGAGCTTGACTTGCGCGCGCACGCGCGCCTTGACGATCGCGAAATCCAGCGGCTTCGTAATATAGTCGTTGGCGCCCGCCTCCAGGCCGGCAATCACGTCGCTCGTCTCATCCTTCGCGCTGGTAATGATCACCGGCAACTCGGCCGGGGAGCGCGTCTCGCGGATTCTGCGCAGCACCTCCATGCCGTCCATGTCCGGCATCAGCAGGTCGAGCAGGATCAGGTCGTAGCGCTCCCGGGCAATCCGCTCGAGCGCTTCGTGCCCGCCGGCAGCGCAGTCGACCGAGAATCCCCTGCGGATCAATCGCCGCGACAGCATGTCGCGGTTCGCTTCGTTGTCGTCCACGACCAGCAGCGTGAACACTTCTTCGTCGGGCGGAGCTGAACTCATGCGGCAATCTACCTCAGGATCAGGGTGAGCGGCGAGCCGGCGCCGGCGAATCTACGCCGAGACGATCCAGCCTTCGCACGCGGGCGCCTGGCGCGGTAGTCCATAGCGCGGCTGATTTGCTGCCCACGCTGCCTGCACCGCGCAGAGGACCGCATCCAGCACGTCGCCGGATCCATCGGCGAGCGCCGCGCGATCCAGGGCCGGCGTTGCAAAGCGAACCGCCAAACCCAGCTTGTGGTTCCCGCTGCGCAGCGCCGTGAGAATTTTCCTGCGCAGCGCTGTTCGCTCAGGGGTGTGTTTGGAGCGCGTATCGCTCTTGTACGAGCCGCGCACGATCGATCGTGCAAGCAGCCCCGGATAGGCCTCGAGCGCGACGCGCGACCGGTCACCAGGCAAGAGCAGCGGCACGTGCACGCCCGAGGCAGCGAGGCGCCGGGCGCCCTCGTGAAACATCAGCGCGACCGGCGGATTCACGAGCTTCATCGGGCTCGACGATCCGGCCGGCTGGTCGGTCGCGCGGTGGGCGTATTTGCGACCCGCCGGACGCGTTCCGCGATACGCATCCAGTTGTGCGCGGAATTGGGGACGCGTCATCCCCTCGCAGTGCTGAAGGAGTGCGCGCCATTCGCGCGGCCAGCCGAGGTCGCGGATCAGCTCGGCGGGCAGGCCGAACGGAAAATCAAATCCCGCGATCCAGGGACCGGGCTGCGCAAGCAGCGCTTCGAACGCAGCGAAATCCGTCAGGCGCGCGTAGCGGTCGACGAGCAGCGTGTCCGCGCTCCACGTTGCGAAGGCGACCGTGATCGCTTTGGCCGAGCGCGGCGCGCAGGTGAAATCGACGCCAAGAATCAACGTTTCAGCGTGACCCACAGGATCGCATCGTACGGAAGCTGCGCATTGGCAGGAACGGGCGCACCTGCAGCGAGCGGCAACTGCGCCGCGGGCTTGATCAGCACCTTTTCCACCGAGACGCCCTCGATCTGCCACGAATCGAAAAGCGCGGTGAACTCGGGCATCGCGCGCAGCATCCGCGCGACCCATTGATTCTCGTGTCCCTTCACCGGGCGGCCGGCCGCGGCATCCCAGCGGCGCGAGCTCGACGCCTCCCGCGCGAGCAGCGACGAAAGCCACGGATACTCGACGATGCGGCCGAGCGACAAGCGCACCTCCGGTTCGCCGCCGGAATGCGCGAGCAGCGCTCGCAGCGCTGCATGGGTGGATGCGTATCCGATCGGGCAGGCAGGCCGAAGGCGCAGGATGCGCCGCGGCGCTTCCTCGCGCGCTTCCAGTGACACCGCGCACTCCGGCGCGGCATGGATCGCGAGGACCGTGGCGAGCGCGAGCTCCAGCATCTCAGGCGCCTTCCTGCGCCGCGCGAGCGAGCTCGGCCGCGGACAGGTTGTAGGTCCGGCCGAGCCCTGCTACGAAACGCGCATCGCGCGGCGTGACGCGCCAGAACGAGAAGTCGGCAAGCTCGAACGTCACGGCGGAGGCCGGGAAACGCGCAAGCCACTCGCGCTGCAGCGACTCCCCGGCCGCGTGGTCGGCGCGAATCTCGGTCGCATCGCCGCGCAGCGTGACGCGCGCGAGGGTCTGCGGATCCGTGCGGCCATCGTCCGCCTCGCAGAGCGAAAGCGAGACGCGCGCGTCGACCGCGAGGTCCTGTGTGTGCCATGCGAGCCGGCTCAGGCGCAGCCAGAACGTTGCGAAGTCGGCCGACGGCAGGCAGGCGACCATCGACACGTTCGGCGCGCCCCTGCGGAGCGTGCCCAGCGAAGCGATGCGTGAGCTGCGAATCAGGCGGGCAAGCGGGCGGCGAGCGTCGGCGTCCATGGCACGGCATTTTAGTATCGAGTATCCTCTGGCGAACGTGCGCTACGAACTGCTGGTCGGCCTGCGCTACACGCGCGCGAAGCGCCGCAACCATTTCATCAGCTTCATTTCGCTCACCTCGATGGCGGGGATCGCGCTCGGCGTCGCTGCGCTGATCGTCGTGCTGTCGGTGATGAACGGCTTCCAGACGGAGCTGCGCGCGCGCATCCTCGGCGTCGCGTCGCACGTGCAGATTTCGGGCGTCAACAACAAGCTCGACGACTGGCAGGCGGTCACCAAGGTCGCCACGCAGCACCCGCGCGTGCGGGCGGCGGCGCCGTTCATCAACGCGCAGGGAATGCTGTCCGCGGGGCAGGCGGTCCGCGGCGCGGTAGTGCGCGGCGTCCTCCCCGCGCAGGAAGACAGCGTCGCGGAAATCGGCCGCCACATGCGCGCCGGCCGGCTCGATGCGCTCAAGGCGGGCGAATTCGGCATGGTGCTCGGCACCGATCTCGCGCGCACGCTCGGGGCGATGCCGGGAGACCGCGTGACGCTGATCGCGCCGCAAGGCCAGGTCACCCCCGCCGGCCTGATCCCGCGGCTGAGGCAATTCACCGTGGTCGGCCTTTTCGAGATCGGCATGTTCGAGTACGACTCGGGGCTCGCCCTCATCCACCTCGAAGACGCGCAGCGCCTGTACCAGATGGATTCCGCCGTGTCCGGCGTGCGCCTCAAGCTCGACGACCTGTTCGCTGCACGCACCGTGGCGCGCGAGCTGCTGGCGAAGCTCGGCAACGAGTTCTATGCGTCGGACTGGACGCGCAGCCACGCGAACTTCTTCCGCGCGGTCGAAATCGAGAAGCGCGTGATGTTCATCATCCTCACGCTGATCGTCGCCGTGGCCGCGTTCAACATCGTCTCTACCCTGGTCATGCTGGTCACCGACAAGCAGGCCGACATTGCGATCCTGCGCACGCTCGGCGCATCGCCCGGGTCGATCCTGCAGATCTTCGTCGTGCAGGGCGCGCTGATCGGCGTGATCGGCACGCTGATCGGGGTGGTCGGCGGCGTCGTGCTCGCATTCAACGTCGACGTCGTGGTGCCGGCCATCGAGCAGGTGCTCGGCTTCAAGTTCCTGTCCAAGGACGTGTACTACATCTCCGACCTGCCCTCGGAAGTGCAGGTGATGGACGTGGCTTCGATCGGAATGATGTCGCTCGTGCTCTCGTTTCTCGCCACGATCTACCCGAGCTGGCGCGCCGCGCGCGTCAACCCGGCCGAGGCGCTGCGCTATGAATGACGCGGTCGTCGCCTGCCGCGGGCTGAAGAAGACCTACCAGGGACCCGCGCCGGTACCGGTGCTGCTCGGCGTGGAGCTCGCGGTGCAGCCCGGCGAGCACGTCGCGATCATGGGCAAGTCGGGCTCGGGAAAATCCACGCTGCTGCATTTGCTCGGCGGCCTGGATGCGCCGACCGAAGGGCAGGTGTTCGTGCAGGGGCGCGAGCTGAGCGCGATGGACGAAGCCGAGCAGGGCCGCGTGCGCAACGCGACGCTCGGGTTCGTCTACCAGTTCCATCACCTGCTGCCTGAATTCACGGCGCTCGAGAACGTGGCAATGCCGCTGCTGATCCGCCGCATGGACCGCGCGGCCGCGCTTGCGAAGGCGAAAGTCGCGCTCGAGGAAGTGGCGTTGGGTCACCGCCTCGAGCACCAGCCGGGCGAGCTCTCGGGCGGCGAGCGCCAGCGCTGCGCGTTTGCCCGCGCACTGGTGACCGAGCCTGCCTGTGTCCTGGCCGACGAGCCCACCGGCAATCTGGACACGCATACCGCGGACGAAGTGTTCGACGCGATGCTGCGGCTTTCCGCGTCGCACGGGACCGCGTTCGTGCTCGTCACCCACGATGCGGCGCTGGCTGCACGAGCGAAGCGCATCTTCGAGCTGCGCGAGGGCGTTCTCCATCCGCGAGGGTCTTGAGCGGGCAATGAGGCCGGCTCCGTCGTAAACTGATTCTCGTTGGCGCCGGTTCCGGCGATGCGGGCGGGGGGGTGATGTCGATCAGGCGGGTCTTCGGGTACTTGCTGGGCTGCGCCTCGTTGGCGTGGCCGATCGTCTCCTACTCTCAAGCCCCGGTTGCCGTGCCGGACCAGCCTGTCAGAGCTGCGACCTCCGAGAGCGCAAGCTCGATTCTCTCGCGCGTGCGCCCGGCCGTGATACAGATCAAGGGCTTCTTCGGCTCGAACGCCGCGCATGCGTTCCACGGCACCGGCTTCGCCGTCGCGCCGGAGGGCGTGTTCATGACGAACTATCACGTCGTCGCGGAAAAGGTGCTCTATCCGGACAAGTACCGGCTCGAATACCGCACGGCGGACGGCAAGACGGGGCGAGTCGTGGTGATCGCGATCGATGCGCGCCACGACCTCGCCGTGGTGCGCGCCATAGGGCATGCACCCGCACCGCTGAAGCTCGAGCCGGTAGTGCCGGCCATGGGGAGCCGCACCTACTCGGTCGGCTTTCCGCTGGACGTCGGCCTCACGATCACCGAGGGCGTGTCGAACGGAAGGGTCGAGGACTCGTTCGATCCGCGTATTCACTACTCGGGTGCAATTAACGGCGGCATGTCCGGCGGCCCGGCGTTGGGCGCTGCGGGCGAGGTGATCGGCGTCAATGTTTCCGGATATCTCTTCAGCCAGCTCGTGGCCTTTCTGGTTCCCGCCGAACACGCGCAAGCGTTGCTCGAGCGTGCACTCAAGCAGAAACCTGTTCCGGGCGGTCTGCGGAAAGACGTGCTCGCGCAGCTTCGCGAGCACGCTGCCGACCTGCTCGGAGCATTGGACGGCAAGATACCCACGCAGACGAGCGCCGGCTATGCGCTACCCGCCAGACTCGCGCCGTTCATCGACTGCACCGCATCGGGAGATCCCGCGTCCGACCAGCCGGCGCAGGTCGTGCGTATCCACTGCACCGCCAAGGCGGGACTTTACGTGCAGCAGGGACTGTATGGCGGCAACCTGATCTACTCACACTTCCTGGTCTCTACCAGCAAGCTCGATGCATGGCGGTTCGCCCGCAAGCTCACCGACAGGACGGCGGCATCCGGTGCGCGTGGCTCACGCCGGCATGTCGGGCCTTTCGCCTGCGAGGACAGGATCGTCGGCCTGAAGGGCTTCGATGCCGGCGTGCTGGTATGCGTGCGCAGCTATCGCAAGCTTGCAGGTCTCTACGATTTCACCGTGCGAGTGAGCAGCCTGAACGGCTCGAAGCGCGGCTTCGCCAGCCACCTCGACATGTACGGCCTCGAGTTCGAACCCGGCATGCGCTTCATCCGGCGCTACGTAGAGGCCATGGAGTGGAAACCATGAGCGCCGCAACGGTCCTGATCGAGATCTGCAGCGTGCACGGACGCGTACTGGCACGCGAGCGCATAACGCTCACGCCCGACACGCATGCGTTCACGATCGGCCGCAGCGCGCACGCCGACGTGACGGTGGACGACCCCTACGTCGCGGCCACCCACGCTTCGGTCGAGATCACGCCCGAGGGCAAGCTTCTGGTCAGCGATCTCGGCTCGATCAACGGCATCGTCATCGCCGGCAAGCGCCATCGCGGCGCGCGGAACCTGGAGCTCGCGAATGGCGACATGCTCAAGCTCGGTCACACGCGCTTGCGGGTGCGCACCGCGCACGAGACCCTCGCGCCGGAAAAGCCCGATCAGATCGAGCCGGCCTCGATCGTGCGCAATCCGGCATTCATCGCCATTGT